>MRWF01029290.1_pt1:0-5000 | contig 20379 bp, 14 predicted proteins | sample 1013331 | NCBI WGS metagenome assembly MRWF01 (sample SAMN06117577, study PRJNA244670) | biofilm metagenome | biome: Water; feature: Cathode Biofilm; material: Biofilm; isolation source: microbial consortium enriched at the cathode of a solar microbial fuel cell | place: USA: District of... | reverse complement strand
CCGTGGAAGAGTAGGTCGCCGCCAGGCCAGCAAATCCATCAAAACGCATCAAACCCTCTTCACGAGTCCAATGCCCATGATCATTGCCATTCCGCATCTCCGGCCAGCCAACGGAAACAGGCCGTCATGACCTCAGCCGTCACACCGCAGGCCGCGGGCCACGCGGGCCTCGGCGTCCTCGCATCGCGTTTCGTCGACGTCGAGGCGCTGCCCTGGGAGACGACGCCGTTCGCGGGCGTCCGGTCGAAGACGCTGCTGTTCGAAAAGACGAGCGGACTTCTGACCGTTCTGATCGACATGGCGCCGGGCGCGGAGCTGCCGGACCACGCACATATGCAGATCGAACAGACCTGGGTGCTGCAAGGATCCCTGGCCTGCGGAGAAGGCACGTGCACGGCCGGCAATTTTGTCTGGCGGCCGGCGGGCAGCCGTCATCGCGCCTGGAGCCCGGACGGTGCGCTGCTGCTCGGCTTGTTTCTCGTCCCCAACAAGTTCTTCACCGCCGACGGCGAGCGCGACATGACGGGGCAGGACTGGGTGGCGGCCTGGTCGGGAGCGTCGAACATGCGGGACGGCTCGGCTCGATAGGCGCGGCGTCGGATCTCATAATATCGTATAAGATATATTATGGAATATAATGAGTGCCGGGAAACGACGGACCTGAAAGACCTCTGGCCGGTCAGACGTCGATTTCCATCCCGTCAAAGGCCGGCACGACGCCGGCTGGCAGTTCGCCCACAAGGGTCTCGTAGTCCAGGTCGACATGCAGATTGGTGAGTACGGCGCGGCGCGGTTGCACCCGTTCGATCCATTCCAGTGCGCGTTCCAGGTGTGCGTGCGTCGGATGCGGTGTGTAGCGCAGCGCATCGACGATCATCAGCTCGGCGCCCTCCATGGCCTCGAAGGCGTCGTCGTCGAGATCGACCACGTCATTGGCATAGGCCAGCGGTCCGATGCGGAAGCCGAGCGAGGTCATGGTGCCGTGATCCTGTTCGAAAGGACGGAAGTCCAGAGCTCCGATCGTGAACGGTCCCTCGATGAGATGATCGTTGAGGATTGCCGGATAACCTCCTTGCGCGCCTTCGGGAAAGCAGTAGCCGAACTTCGCCTTCAGGCGTTTCAGCGTGACCGCGTCGCCCCAGACGTCGATCCGGCGCCGATGGCGAATGGCGACGACGCGAAGATCGTCGAGACCGTGGGTCTGGTCGGCGTGATCATGGGTCCAGACCACGCCGTCGAGATCGGACACGCCGGCGTCGAGCAGCTGCTCGCGCATGTCCGGCGACGTATCGACCAGCACGGTCGTGTCGGCCTGCTGGACCAGGATCGAACAGCGGCGGCGCCGGTTCTTCGGATTTGCCGGATCGCAGGCGCCCCAGTCGTTGCCGATGCGCGGCACGCCGCCCGAACTGCCGCAGCCGAGAATGGTCACCCGCATGGTCAGAAATCGGCCTTGGCAAACAGGCGGCGGAAATTGGCGGTCGTGGCGTCCGCCAGCGCCTCGGACGAGATCCCCTTGATGTCCGCGACCGCGGCCGCCGTGTGGGCCGTGAAGGCCGGCTCGTTGCGCTTGCCGCGCTTCGGGACCGGCGCGAGATAGGGGCTGTCGGTCTCGACCAGCAGCCGCTCCAGCGGCACGGAGCGCACCACATCGCGCAGTTCTTCGGCCTTCCTGAAGGTGACGATGCCGGAGATCGAGATGTAGAGACCGGCCGCCAGCATGCGGTCGGCCAGGCGCTGGGAGCCGCTGAAACAGTGGATCAGGCCGGGCCAGGCCCCCTTCCCCATTTCCTCCTCGACGATGGCGATCGTGTCGTCCTCGGCATCGCGCGTGTGCACGATCAGCGGCAACCCGGTCACGCGCGCGGCCCCGATATGGGCGCGGAAGACGTCGCGCTGCACCTGGCCGGGGCTGTGTTCGTAGAAGTAGTCGAGCCCGGTCTCGCCGATGCCGATCGCCTTCGGATGGGCCGCCAGTTCGACCAGCTGCGCCGTGGTGGTGTCCGGTTCCGTCTCGGCCTCGTGCGGATGCACGCCGACCGAACAGAAGACGTCCGGCTCGGCCTCGGCGATCGCGCGGACCTGATCGAATTCGCGCAGCTTCGTCGAGATCGTGAGCATGGGGGACACGCCCGCGTTCCGGGCGCGGGTCAGCACGTCGGCGAGATCGCCGTCGCGCGCCAGGTAGTCGAGGTGGCAATGGCTGTCGACGAGCATCGGCGTCTATTCCGCGGCTTCTTCGGCCTGGTAGCGCGGAAAGATCGGCGCCGGCTTGTCGACCGGTGTGCCGGGGGCCAGGCGGGCGGCATCGCCCAGGCTGTCGAAGCCGCGGGCCTCGGGCGCTATGCCGAGCAGGTCGAGCATGGCCGCGCCCGCGCGCGGCGTCACCGGCTGCACCAGGATGGCGATCTGCCGGACGGTTTCGGCCAGAACATAGAGCACCGTACGCATGCGCGCCGGATCGCTCTTGCGCAACACCCAGGGGGCCTGCGCGTCGACATAGCGGTTGGCGTCGCCGACCACGGTCCAGATTTCCGCCAGCGCCTTGTGCAGCGCCTGGACGTCCATCTGCTCGCGCACCCGGCCGATGGCGGTGTCGGCCTTCTGCAGCAGCGCCGCGTCGGCGTCTGTGAGCGGCCCGGGCTCCGGCACCTGGCCGTCGCAGTTCTTGTGCACCATGGACAGCACACGCTGGCAGAGATTGCCCAGATCGTTGGCGAGGTCGCCGTTGATCCGGTGCACCATGGCGGCGTGGGAGAAATCGCCGTCATTGCCGAAGGGCACTTCCCGCAGCAGGAAATAGCGCGTCTGGTCCAGACCGTAGGTCTCGACCAGTTCCTCGGGCGCGACGACGTTGCCCAGCGATTTCGACATCTTCTGGCCCTCGATGGTCCACCAGCCGTGGGCGAAGACGCGTTTCGGCGGCTTCAGGCCCGCCGACATCAGGAACGCCGGCCAGTAGACCGTGTGAAAGCGCAGGATGTCCTTGCCCACCATGTGCAGGTCGGCCGGCCAGAAGCGCGGATAGAGCCCGGATTCCGTCTCCGGGTAGCCGACTGCGGTCATGTAGTTGGTCAGCGCGTCCAGCCAGACGTACATGACGTGCTCCGGATCGCCGGGCACCGGCACGCCCCAGTCGAACGTGGTGCGCGAGATCGAAAGGTCCCGCAGCCCGGAGCGCACGAAGCTGACGACCTCGTTGCGGCGCTGCGCCGGCAGGATGAACTCGGGATTGGCCTCGTAGAACGCGAGCAGGCGGTCCGCCCAGGCCGAAAGCCGGAAGAAGTAGCTCGGCTCCTCGACCCAATCCACCTCGGCGCCCGAGGGCGCGATCATCCGGCCGTCCGGCGTCTTCGTCAGTTCGTCCTCGCCATAGAAGGCTTCGTCGCGCACCGCGTACCAGCCGGCATAGGAGCCCAGATAGATGTCCCCGGCCTCGTGCAGCTTGCGCCACAGATCCTGCACGCTCGTGACGTGGCGTTCCTCGGTGGTGCGGATGAAGTCGTCATTGGTGATGTCGAGCGCGTCCATCATGTCGCGGAAGTTCTGCGAGACGCGGTCGCAGAAGGCCTGCGGATCGAGTCCGGCGGCCTGAGCGGATTTCTCGACCTTCTGTCCGTGTTCGTCGGTGCCGGTCAGGAAATGGACATCGTGGCCGTCCAGGCGCTTGAAGCGCGCGATCACGTCGCAGGCGAGCGTCGTGTAGGCGTGTCCGATATGCGGCCGGTCGTTGACGTAGTAGATCGGCGTCGTGATGTAGTAGCTCGGCTTCACGGCGGCAGCATCCTGCATGGCGGTCCTGGGTCTGCGCCGGTCTCAGAGACCGGCGCGTCGTGCGGCGTCCTCGAACGCGGAAAACAGGGTCAGGGTCACCGTCTTGCGGTTCAGGTTGACCGCTTCCGTGCGCTCCCGAAGGTGGCGCAGGTTTTCACACAACTCGAACCAATGTTCAAGACTGCCGCCCCTTGCGCGGCGGGCCAGCTCCGCCTCCTGTTCCGAGGGATGGGCGATGTCAGCCGCGCCGCCGCCGGCAAGTACGATGCGCCGCAGCACACCGTCCATCAGATCGCCGAGAATGGCGAAACGCCGCTCCGCCTCCGCGCCCTTGTCGGTCAGCGCCGCGAGGCGCAGCGCCGCGCCCTTCTCGATCGCCGGCGCACCGGCCAGCACCTCGAGGAGCTGGCGGTAGATCTCCGCACCGCCCGCTTCCGCGAGACGCAGCGCCCGGCCCGGCGAGCGGTCGGCCAGCGCCAGCAGCATTTCACGCTCGGATTCGTCGATGTCCGGGCGCAGGCGGCGCAGGACTTCCAGCGCCTCCCTGCTATCGGGCGCGCGCAGGTCGAGACGGCGGCAGCGGGAACGGATGGTTGGCAGCAGCGCGCCGGGCCGGTGCGCCACCAGCAGGAACACGGTGTTGGCCGGCGGCTCCTCCAGCGGCTTCAGCAAGGCGTTCTCGGCGCTGCGGGTCATGTCGTCGGCCGCGTCGACGATCACCACGCGCCGGCCGGCGCGCGCGGCGCTCTGACCCAGGAAACGTGTGAGCTGACGCACCTCGTCGATGCGGATGCCGGTGAACCAGCGCTTCTTCTCGAAATCCCAGGTTCGGCGCAGACGCACGAGATTGGGGTGACCGCCGGAGGCGACGGCGGAGAAGACCGGATTTTCCGGATCCGTGTGCAGACCCCGGCCGTCATCGCCGAGCCGGCCCCCGTCCCCGTTCCCGGCGAGCAGGCGGCGCGCGAAGCGATAGGCAAGGGTCGCCTTGCCGATGCCTGCCGGCCCGGCCAGCAGCCAGGCGTGGTGGAGTTGTCCGCCGTCGGCGATGGCAGCGGCCATGGCGCGCTCGGCCGACTGGTGCCCCATCAGGAAAGGCGTCAGCGCCGGATGAAGGTCGGCGTCGACCTCGTCGGGCGCCGGGCGTTCGGGTTCGTCGCTCATGTCTCCAGCGCCGCGTCGAGTGCCGCGCGCACCGACTGCCAGACCGCATCCGGCCCGCCGGT
>MRWF01023241.1_pt1 | contig 20507 bp, 16 predicted proteins | sample 1013331 | NCBI WGS metagenome assembly MRWF01 (sample SAMN06117577, study PRJNA244670) | biofilm metagenome | biome: Water; feature: Cathode Biofilm; material: Biofilm; isolation source: microbial consortium enriched at the cathode of a solar microbial fuel cell | place: USA: District of Columbia ... | reverse complement strand
TGTTTCCCAAATTTTAAGGGGCGTTTGTTTGCTTCTTACGTGCGCAGCACAATAAAAGAAGGGGGTTCTGTCAAGGCTTTTGGGTGGAAATCGGGAGGCTCCGCGACGTAGCAAAACCCTGACCGCCGAAGGGGGGCAAGGTTTTCAAGGAAGTGGATACCCTATTTGTGGCCAAAACCTGTCTAGGCCTTGACAGGTTCGATGAGGGCCATAGGAATTCCATCTGACCCATTGCCAAGGGAGCGTACGGGAAGTTGAGCGAGTGCGGGCGATGGTGTCCTGATCGGAAGTCCTTGGGCCCTGCCCTGTTTTTCGATGTCCCGAAAAACAAGTAAGGGCTTCTTTTATTACGGACCCCTTAAAATTTGGTGGGCGGACGGGCGGATTTGCGGCCTTCCAAAGCAAGACACCCAAGATGGGTCTGCAAAGGAAGGCCGCATCAAAATCCGTTTGGCCGACTTCCTTGTTGGATGTGGATGTATTGTATTCTTCCAACATTGCGGTGGCCGATGGAGCAATACTCCCGTTCTGGAGGATATAATACGGGAATCACTTTTTCGTCCGCTCAGAACAGTTCCCCCTGATTGTTCCGGGAAGATTTGGTATCTGGACGCTCTGAAGTTTTCAGTTTGTCCCTTAGGGCCTGTCTCCGTTTCTCATAGATCCATGACCTTAGGTTGTCCAAGAGACCTTTCTCTTGATCGGAAAGTTGCTCGGGTGCTATTTCCATCATTGCTTCAAATTGTTCGGTCTTGTTGAAGGTCTGGACATATTGTAGGCCGCACCAAGTGTATATGTTCGTCCATTCACTGGGCATGGGCGACTCATAGGTCCTGGGCATCATATAGGCCACCACCTCGGTAAGGGACGCGGTTTGTTTTCCTTCCATCTGAATTATCAAACGGGCCGAGGTGATGTTCTGCAATATATCCACGGGAATCAAATCCTGCCAAGCAGAGGGATACACAATGATGGGACCTGTGAGGATATCCATAAAGTCGAAAATAAAATCGGATTTCACCTTTTTGAACGATTTGGTGTTTGGGATCGGGGTTTCCGTTGGCTCCATTTCAAAGCCAAAATCCAGTTGCACTACGTGGGAATTTTCCATGATGATATGTTTTAAGTTGAACAATAGTGGCGCACGGCCAAACGGAAGGGAAAATTTCGGAGCGGGAAGGAAACGGAATCGTTACTTCGTTTACAGAAATAATATTGTTAGAACGGATATAGTTCTGCTTTGAAATAAACAGTTCCACTTACTGCATTAGCTTTAGAAACGGAATAGAGAAAATCTACTGTTTATATTAAGTAAGGTAAGTCATTTGAGCCTAAGCCAGAGAGTATTAAGGGCATAACCCACTAATGATTTAAGCCGCTCAAAGGGAACATTAAAAAAAACTTATTATGAAGGTATACGGTATTGACCTTTCCAAAGACAAATTTGACGTAAGCTATGTTCTTGCAGACGAAGAGAAAAAAAAGATTGTAAAAAATGACTTTAAGGGAATCTGTAGCTTTTTGAAGCGAGTGGAAGATAACTGCATCCTGGTAGCTGAGCATACAGGAAGCTACGGTGACCTACTGGTTCATCTCTGTTACCAGTTTGAAGTCAAAATAGCATTGGTCTCTGGATACAACATCAAGCACAGCTTGGGATTGCAACGAGGCAAAAGTGATTCAAAGGACGCATATCGCATCAGGAAATACGGTGAGAGGTTTGCCGAAGAATTACGCTTGATTGAGCCAAAGTCAGAATCGGTCAAAGAACTTAAGGAACTTTACAGTCTGCGGGAACAGTTGTCAAAGAACAGGACATCCCTTTTGTTGGGACAGAAAACAAGAAAGCACGGTCCTTCACAAAGCGTTGCGGCCTATAAAACCTGTCTAAGAGCGATAACCAATCTGGAAAATGAAATCGATGCTATCGAAAAGGAAATTCAAACAATCGTTCAGAACGATTCTGATTTAAATGACAATTACAAACTCATTACCAGCATCAAAGGCATTGGCCCCGTAATCGCAAACAACCTGATTATCAAGACTGAAGTATCACAACAGCCAAAAAAGCTGCGGCCTTCGCTGGGGTATGCCCTTATCCAAATTCGTCCGGGAAAACGTCAATGAAGTCCAAGACCAGCCATATGGCCGACAAAAAGCTAAAATCATTATTGTTCTTAGCTGCCAAAACTGCGGTGGCGCATAACAGGGAATATAGCCTATATGCCGAACGAAAAAAGCTTGAAGGCAAACCTTATTTCTTGATAATGAACAACGTGTCCAATAAAATGCTCAGAACCGTCTATGGTGTCATTCAAAGTTGAAAACCATATGATCTTAACCATATATGTAATGATCCAAGACAAATGAGTTAAAAAAACGAGTATTTTATTTTGTTTTTAATAGAGTATATAAACAGTGACGTACGGAACGGCTTTATGCCGTCCCTTGTCCGAGAAATATTTTGCGAGTTTACCTTTCGGGAATATTGATAACTGTAATTATTAATTACATAAACCGAAATATCGGTAATGGCGTTGGTATTGGAGCAGCTTACGGTTTTCAATCAGGGAAAGTTTCACAGAGTACTGCTTTAGGATTTGCTATTGGAGTCGCACTCGGAGCAATTTTCGATTCTGTAATTAGAAAGAAAAAGAATTAAGTGAAACAAAAATGAACCACTAACAGGGTGTATTAAAAATAGAGGGTTGAGTGCTTTTATAAAAAGTCAGTACCAAACTGAAAGTGAAATACTTTCAAATCCGGCACTTCTTATTCACGCAAACCGTTACCAAAGTTCAAATAAAAGACCGTACCTAAACAATAAACCCTGCAATCGTTTTTCCATTCACCTTTAACGGTTATCACTATCTGTCTCTTCCAAAAAACTAAACTGTAGCTAATATTGGCATTCTTCTAGTTCCAACATAGTGATTTAATTCACCAAAATGATGTATTTTTGGTGAATTAAATCACCAAAATGATAGAAAGGCAGCTTAAACGGAAAATTACCCAGAAACTGGATAAAGGTAAGGCCATCATTCTCATAGGTCCCAGACAAGTAGGCAAAACAACACTTATCAATTCAATCCTTGAGAATAGAGAACATTTATTTCTTAACGGCGATGATTCCACTGTGAGAAACTTGTTGACCAACCCCAATACTGAAGAGTTAAAGCAGATCATAGGGAGTCATACCACAGTATTTATTGATGAGGCACAAAGAATTGAAAATATAGGTATTACCCTAAAACTAATTACAGATCAATTTAAAAGCGTACAATTGTTGGTAAGTGGATCTTCTGCATTTGAATTGAATAACCAAACGAACGAGCCTTTGACAGGAAGAAAGTGGGAATACCACCTTTATCCCATTTCATGGATTGAACTGGAAAACAACATCGGCTATTTAAAATCAGAGCAACAATTTGAACTGCGTATTCTATATGGGATGTACCCGGATGTTATCAATAATCTAGGGCATGAAATCGAGGTTTTGAAAGAGCTGACCAATAGTTATCTGTACAAGGATATTTTGGCCTTCAGCGGTATTAGAAAGCCACAGATACTGGAAAAATTATTGAGGGCACTTGCCCTACAAATAGGGAATGAAGTCAGTTACAATGAATTGTCCCAATTGGTCGGAGTGGATAAAAATACAGTAAGTAATTACATAGATATATTGGAAAAAGGTTATGTAATTTTCAGATTAACGAGTTTTAGCAGGAACTTAAGGAATGAAATCAAAACGAACCAAAAGATATATTTTTACGATACTGGTGTACGAAATGCTTTGATCGGGAATTTCAATGCACTGGACAGCAGAACCGATGTGGGAAGTCTTTGGGAAAACTTTCTCATCGGAGAGCGAGTTAAAAAATTGAGTTATCAAAATTCATTGGTCAATACTTATTTCTGGAGAACCAAAACCCAACAAGAAATAGATTATGTGGAAGAAACTTCGGGGGAAATAACAGGTTACGAATTCAAATGGAACCCAAAGGCCAAGGCCAAAATTCCAAAATCATTTATTGACACCTATAATGCGAAAGTTAAAATTATCAATAAAAGTAATTTTCGGGATTTTTTGATGTAATGCCAGATTTAGTATTGCTCAACTTGTCTGGAAGAACTGGGATTTACATGGAACTCTGCTGAAAATACCATCGTCATCGAATAAAGTCTTGAACAAATGGTAAAGCATACAGTTAAGTTCCCATTGTCAAAAGATTTATTGAAATTAGTAAAAATTGACTGCCCATGTTGATATTCCTGAATCAATAATCAAAAACCGTTAACTTTACATTGAAAGTCAAATGACATCAGAAGATCACAAATAGCCCGTCAACAATTCGGTCAACAGTTTTTGCAAGGCTCTGAAACCCTTTGATAATAAAGGGTTCGGTAAAAGGTTTGAATCCTGCCGCGGTCACTAAACGGGATTTTTCACAAATTGAGTGGAATTTCCCGTTTTTTATTTCCTTCAAATTACCTGAAAACGAACCGATTGTGCCAAAAATTTCGTTGACCCGAAAAGTTTGAACTGCTTTGTTTTTGAAGTCATACACAATCCCGTCAGGGAACACCATATATTGTATGGCCCTTTTTGTTTCCAAATCCCCTAACTTCCATAAATACGGTAAGTTACAAGCGTAATCGAGTGCCATTTTTACTGACTTTTTGAGGTTTGAACTATTTATCCCGCTATTCTCCAATTTCATCTCCAATTCCCTTTGTTTAGCTTTCAGTTCAGGCATAAAAAGATCATATTGGGACTTTGTGATTTCGTTCAGCACTACATACCTTCTTTCCAATGTATTTATCTGCTCTCCGATTTGAGCGAGTTCTTTGGTCAATCGTTTTTGGTCGTTAAGTGCTTCTTGATTGTAAGCCAACAAGGTATCGTGTATGATATCGGTCAAAGGTTCGATATACTTTTTATCGGCTATGGTATACCTGTTCAAAACATTTATAAACTCTTCATGGAGCTTTTTTGCGCTTCTACTTTCCCTGCTTCCCTTACGCCTGTTCTTGTAATAATATAGCCCCTTTTTCTTCACAATAAACCCAGTATAAGGTGTCCCACAAACCGAAGATCTGACAAACTGTTTTAATGGCAGATTTTCATCGTCGTACGAATATTTCTTGGGTGTATCTCCCTCGTGAAGTAGATTATGGATCTTTAAAAAGATTTCTTTCGATATCAGGGCCTCGTGTTTTCCTTGAATCACTTCTCCAGGAATTAGGCTATTGACAATAAGTCCACAATAGAACGGGTTTCTAAAAAGATCGGTCAATTTTTTTGCGTTTATGTCCAGACCCTTTTCTTTGAGCCGTTTTGCAATCTCGACATGGGACATATTGGAATTTGCCTTCCATAAAAAAGCCTGCTTCAACAATCTTCCTTCATTGGTGATTACAAAATTGGGGGTCTTTCCTTTACCGGGGTTCGTATTGGTGTATCCAAATGGGTAGGCTCCTGTCCAATGGCCCCTTCGTAACTTTTCCCGCATTCCAGTAATTGATTTGTCCCTACGGACCTGATTGTCAAAGTGGGAAAACATATGATAGAGGTTTTCTTGAAAGGTGCCCGCACTCGTGGTTACATCGATTTCCTGGGTGGCGGATATAACGGCCACTCCCTGCTTTTTTAACTGCTCGCTGATATAGGCACCGTTCGCGCCCGTACGTGAAAACCTATCATAGGAATAGACAATGATATAGCCAATGTTCTTTCTCCTTTTGACATACTTCAACATCCTTTGGAATTCCCTACGTTCATCGCTCTTTGCGGATTCATAGGTTCCCCCGAAATATTCCAGTACTTCCAATTCTTTTCGAAGTGCATACTCCTGGCAATATTTAAGTTGAGTGCTTAGACTGGCATTTTTGTCAAATTGCTCCTTACTTGAAACACGGGTGTAGATAACGGCCGTATTGTTTTTCCCTATAATCCTTCCCTTTTCCCTTTTGGCAAATTGATCAAATACCTCTAAGTTCATATGTTCCCTTTTTGGACATGGCGGCAAACTATGTTGGCGAATTCCCGGAGTTGTTCCACGATCTTTTTCGCTTCTTCCTCCTGGCAGTCTTCAAAACCTTTATAAGTCTTGAGCCATGTACTGTTGAATGTTCTGTTTTTCCGCTTTAGCTCGATTATCGGGTTTGACATTTCCGTTAAATAGCAATAGCTCCTTCATGTTGTAAGGTCACCACCGTATTTGCATAAGCAGGCTTTAATTTACCCTTTTTAACTATTTAAATCCAGTATCGGATGACAATTTTATTCCTTGAATATCAATGGTTGGTTAACTTCTTTTTGTTTTTGCCAGAGGGGAGACTTTTTTCCTGAATATCCTGTTTACACAAACAATCTTGCCATTGGTTTGTTTGATTTCCAGGTTCTGAAAATCATGTTGTTTCAACATATCGATGATACGCTCCCCTGTGTCCAATCGTTCCAGACCTTCAATAGCATCGACCTCCCCGTTCTTGATGATCACTTTGATGGACAGGAACCTTTTACTGCGTATCATCTCCAATACCTGGATCTCGGAGGGGGTCATTCCTGAAGGTTTTTGCTTGTTGTTATTTTCCATAAGTTCAAGTTCTAGAAGCCCAGCCCTTTCCTTTTCTTCTTTCTTTTGGACTTCTTCTTATTAATATCATCTTTGAGTTCCAGTTTGAAAGGATTCCACTCCGCTTCATCCAATAAAGGCCCGGTCATTCCATTTTCCTTAATTTCTCCCACATGACTTTTTGATTGTTGAGCAGAATTTCGAGTGCCTTTTGCAGTCCCATTATTTCTTGGTTCAACCTTGACTGTTCCTTCATCGTTTCCTTCGTGAGCTTGATCAGTTCCCCGTTCTTTTCCATTAGCCGATAATATAACTGAACGGTCTCTTGTTTGCTCATAATCGATTTGTTTTACAATACTGTTCCATGAGAATTTTTTGCCTAGGGTACTGCCTTTATATACCACATCTTGATATTTGAAAGATATCCCCGAAACCCTGCCTGTGGTTTTGCTTACGTTGAATCTTGGCGAGATATTTTGCTCTTGTAGCAACTTGATAAATTCTGTTGTGTCCATTGCTTTTGAGATTGCCGAACCGATTCGCTCCTGTAGGACAAGTTTGATAGGTACATCGCCTGTTCTAAGGGTTTTCTCTATTTCCTTTTGGTCAAGTGATTTTTTTCCACCAATTTTTGTTGAAATCTGAGTCAATCCATATTTCTTCTCCAAATCATTGAGCACTTCCCGGCTTCTTCTTTTAATGTTACTGTCACTCGTTATCCTGCCTGAATACCTGACCCTATTGGCCACTATATGGATGTGTTCGTGTTCCGTGTCCGTATGACGGTACATAATGAACTGGTTGTTATCGAAGCCCATCTTCATTAGATAGTCACATCCGAATGAAGCAAACTCCTTATCGTTCAATTCATCTGAGTAGGGCAGGTTCAAGGAAACATGAAGGACCGCATTCCCAAGTCCCGGACGCATTTGCCTGATCAAATTGAATTCCTGTGTCATGTTTACCGCTGTGGAAGGCTCTATATTGGAATCGATGACATATCCTACTCCTTCGTTTACCTTTTTTTCATTGTAGACCAGAACACCATAGAAATCTTTCCCTATTGTTATCTTACCTATCATTGTTCGAGATACTTGATTTGAGCTGTTTCAATAGCATTTTTACCTCCTCCAATTGTTTATGAATGCTGAAAGGGTCACGGATACCTGAGTTCGAGACCCTAGTGAGTTGGTTCAGGTTGTTTCCCATCCGGCTCAGTTCGATAAACAGTTTCCGGTCCAAAGGATCTACCTTTTTCGTTGGCAGGGATTTTCCCGTACATTTTCTTCGGATATACCCGGCGACTGACAGCCCAATGGTCTCCGCATTATTGGTAATGATCACGTATTCACTTTGTGAAACCCTAAAGGCGATGACAATCGTCCTTTTTTTTGATATGTCCTTTTTAGGTCTTGCCATTTTCTATGGTTTTGGTATTGTTCTAAAGGTCATTTGTAAACGAAGTGCGCAGTTTTTGTTTACAAAAACACAACTTGCTCCGTGACCTCCGATCAACTATACCACAAACCTATTGTCTATTGATTGTTTACAAGGGATTTGCCGTACAGAGTTATATGTACGGTAAATTTATCCAGTGTTGGAAATAAGGAATTGGACGAAATCACAGGGGTGAGTTTCTATGGAAAGGGAGAAAAATGGTCAATGTATGAATATACCCTTAATTTTAATCTCTTTACCAGTTGTCCAATTGTCATTTTCCAAACTGATTTTTAAAGCCCGTTTGGGCCAATAGTGGAAAGGGAAAAAACAGAAAGGGTATGACATTGAGGAAAGGGAACTTAAAAATGGTGATTGTTCAATAATGAGGCTTGGCACCTTATCCGCAAACAGCCTTAACATAGCAAATCATCAAGACAAATTTATTAGCGTTTTGAAAAATCCTTACCTCTATACGATGATTACCAGTGTTCTTTTGTCCAGTTTCCTTCCTGTATATTTTACTTTAATCCTCCTTTATTTTCCTTGGAGCACATGATCATTTAAATGATCATACATTTGTACGATCGTACAAAAAATGTGTCTCGTCCTGAAAAAAGTTGTCACTTAAAGCGGTTGATACTATAACGAGTTTACACATTTTTCAATAATCTTAGGTCAGGTTTACACCCAAGGTTCCCTTTGTTATCATGCAGGGGTTTGTTCCCTGATCATATTTATGTCTTTCCTTCCAATAATTTTTCCATGCCCTTGGTATCGGTCCGTGGGACATGTGGGCCGAATCGGGGGTCTGCATATTGAGACTTAGATGGGGCCTACGGCCATTGTAAGAGGAGACGATGTCCCCGAACATATCTATTGCCTCCACTTTGAGCCTTGGTCTATTGTTCTTGAGCCATTCGGTCTTCAGTATGCCGTTCACCCTTTCGGCTATTGCATTTTCCAAGGGATCCACCTTTTCTGTCATACTGATCCCGATGCCGGCACCCTTAAGGATGCTTATGTACCTGTCGCAGCAGTACTGGATGCCCCTGTCCGAATGGTGCACCGGTTTGGGACCGGTCCCATGCGGCAACTGTGATATGGCCATGTTCAGGGCGCCGATCGCACCGGAGGCCGTTAGTTTTGGGGATATGTCCCATCCTATTATCTTCCTGGAATATGCGTCCGTGACGAGCGAAAGGTACATGAATCCCTCCATCGTGTCGATATAGGTTATGTCACTGACCCAGAGCTGGTGTGGGGCATCGACCGTCATCTCCCTTGCCAGGTTGGGGTACCGCCGAAACGAATGGTGTGAATTGGTGGTCCTTGCCCTGCCTCTGGAGCGTCGCAGCAGCATCGAGTTTTCCCGCAGGAGGGCGAAGAGCGCATCCATGCCCATTGAAACCTGTTGTGGGCAGGATGGCCCGAAGATGATGCTGTGGAGCTTGCGCACGCCCACGCCGGGAAGTATGGCGCGTTCATTCTGAACCATCTCGAGCACCAACTGCTTTTCGGCAAGTGTCCTGTACTCGTATCTCAAAAACTTATAATAGGCCTGTCTCGTTTTGCCAAACAGTCCGCACAGCGTCCCAACACTTGTTTTGGGCATGGTCTCTTTCATTTCTTGGACTGTTTGGCACCAGACTTTTTCTGATGTTGATCTTAAGGTCCCTTTCCGCAATGTCTATCATTTTGTTGGCGGCCAGATTTTTGAGCTTCTCGCTTGCCAGATCGGACTCAAGTTCCCTGATCCTGGCCAGCATCCCCTCCGGGGAGTCCGGTAGGACAGTTGAGGCCGGTTCCTTGGTGGTACCGTCGTTCGGCAGGGCCTGGTCCGGACAGAACCTTTTCACCCATTGTTGCACGGATGAAGGTGTTTTGAGACCATACAGTTTTGCCGTTGCCGCCATGCTGAGATCCGATCCCAGATAGTGGGAGGCAACCTTTCGTTTAAAATCGTCCGAATAGGAGTTTACACTTTTCATGATTAAATTTAAATTATTGCTTCTATCATGACAACCTATTCTAGGACAAGACAAGGGTTAAATGGCCCAAGAACATGATACCTACATGTAATTCAATATTAAGTGATTTGGATTATACGATTAGGAACATAGGAAATCCAAAGAGATTTCCAATCCTTTCTTCTTTCTCCCTTTCCACAAAAGAGCGCCCGACAGGGCGCCACCTTCCATGACCAAAACACAATGGTTTCTTGTAGGGAAACAACCAATTTAACGGAATGGAGAAATCTTTTTGGTAGCGGTGAGAGAATAAATGCAAGAGGGCGATAAAGCGTCCTCTTGTTTTTATGAGTGATCCAGAGGATGTTGATATCAAATTGGGAACAAACTCACTGTTTTGTCATATTCCTATACTGTGACATTCCCACTGAATTCTATAAGGGACTGTTATTGCATTCTGCTTTGACATATTCTTTATCTGGCTTTCCTGTCAAAAAGAAGAAATAACAGAAACCCAATCGACATTACTTAAATTTTCCAATAAGTGTAATGCACATGCATATAAGTTATCACCCAAAAATCAATCTGTCCTAGTTACTGTTTGTAGTATTGTTTGTATACGGTTCGTTGGTTTCAAAAAGTGCCCTTATCTCCCTTTTTTCGGATGATTTTATATGAGTTACTGCTTTTTGGCAAAAGTCATTGAACAATGTAGGATTGTCCAGGTTACCGTTGACCCATTCTGCCAAATATCCATTGAATCCTTCAAAACCCATGGTTTGGATCAGCTTATAAAATGCCACGGCCCCTTTATTGATTTCAAGATATTCCGCTCCATCGGCATAGAGCAATGGTGGTTCTTGGTTGGGCTCGTTATTTTTGTCCTTGCCATACTTTTCCAACTTTTCTTGATAAGCTGATTACCGCTTCCCCACCTATTTCATTTTTCACATACAAGAGTCCCAACGCCTCTGGCAACCCTATTGTAAGCATATCCGCCCCTTGCACATTGGCAATGGTCAAGTTTTTTTGCAGCCACAGTTTGGCCAATCCACTACCGATGGTTTGATAGAGATAGGCTTTTTCCTGTAAACCTTCGGTATCGGCCACCCAACCTTCTTTTTCAGAAAGTGCAATGGTATTGGCAAAGGTATACCGATCGTCTTGCCAACGGTGTATTTCTACCAATTGAAGTTGATTGTCGACCGAATTGGCCCCAAAGTTGGTTTGCATAAAAGCAACCCCTTTTTTTAATGCTTCTTGATAGAGGTCCACATTGAACGAATGGGTGGGTTTATGCAGAATGGAATAGTCTATATTCCCGGCCTTGCCCTTGCCAACGCTATAGTCTGATGATCCTACCTGCCAATTGAACACTTGGGGTTTCTTAATGGTATAGATGGAAGTGGTTCTACCATCTTCAGTTTCCATTTTTTGTAAGGCTCCGGCCGTAAACGGAATTTGGCCTTCTTCGGTACTAATAATAATTTTACCTGTAACCCAATCGGCATCCGTAGCAAACACATTTTGGGTAAGGGCAAAGGCATTATCAACAGTGGCCATTCTGGAATCCAGACGTTCCAATCCCTGTTCTTGGCGTTTCCGGTTTTCCAATAACTCCTTGTCGCTATCATATCCTTTCACAGGTAAAAAATCCTGAAGACTACCAAAACTTCCCTTTTTGGTCAAATCTGCCTGAAAATCGCTCTGCACAAAACCGACATATTGTTTGCTCCCTACCAAGGAAAGCTGCAACACGCTATCTTTTTGTAAGGTAGACGGGATTGGATAGGCGGTCAGGTTTTGCTCGACATCCCCTTTTCCCATGGTCAATTCTTGTCCGTTCAGCTTCACATTGGATAATTGGACAAAATCCTTGGTATTGAAAAACAAGGTATCTGCCCCCTTTTCGTTGTTCAATGTGATATCAGCAGTAAATTCTGCCCTTCTTTTTGAAGGAAATAGATCCAATTTTACATCGATTGTTTCATATTTGGGCTGTGGTTTGGTTTCCAGATACTTGTATTTTATCTCGTACTAGGCATCCAATCGTTCCTCTTCGGCATCTGGGATAAAGTTGCCATTATCATACACATTTTTGGTGATGAACGACATCAAAAACAAGAATGCCCCAAAAAACAACACCATCACACCTTTGGAAACCATGCTAAGTTGCATATTCTTCAACGAAAGTCTGTTTTTCCATTTTTTATCCGAGCCCCGCTTCCATAGCCAAACACCGGTCATGACCAAGGTAATGGCCAAAGCCAACCACAATAGGAAGAACCAATTGGCCGATTCTTGAAATATACCATAACCGCTCATTTCCGAATAATCTTCAACTCCAGGAGTAAAACCATATCCTAGCCTTAAATCTTCAATGATGCCCATATCAAAGGAAACAATCAAGAAGATGAAAATGGCCACACAAAGAAGGTGTGTGAAAATTCGATGGCTGGTCAAAGCTCCCACAAAAAACACCAAAGACGCCCAAAGTACAAAGTTCAAAAAGGCCCAACGATAGAGCAAAAGGTCCTCTGCAAATTGTCCTAAATCTATATAAGAAGCTCCACCCAACAACACTTGGGTAAACACGGATACTACAATAAAGCTCACACTTAATATAAAAGACAGTCCAATAATCGCTGCCAATCTGGAAAGTTGGGTAACCCAGACAGGAACGGGCAACGAATCTGTTATTTGCCAAATATTGACCGTCTTGTCCTTAAAAAACAACTCGCCGGCCCAAATCATGATCAACATGGTTATAAAAACGCCCCATTGCAACCTAAAATAGGTCATATTGCTACTGATGGGATATTCATTACCAATATAATAAGCCGCATTCCAAGTAACATTTTGCAAAAACACCATCAATAAGATAATACCGAGGATTATTTTGAAGGAAGTAGGGCGAACAATGTTCAGGAACTCCAATTTTGAGAGTGACCATAGTTTAGTGAGAAAATTAGGTACTTTGTATTGTTTCACGACCTCTGGCAATTTTATGGATGCCGTAGAAAATGACACTTTCTTGCCTTCTTTGATTTTTTTGGATTTATCGGTACCGGCCTGTATGACGTACTTGAAAGAGAAGCGTAGATATGCCGCTATGGCAAACACCATGGCAAGTCCCATCCAAAGCAATCGGTTCTTTAAAACATAGCCGGTCAGTTTGAACAGTTCGGTATTTTTTTGTGTGGGACTCAACAGTTCGGTATAGTGCTGTGCCGCTACATAGCCTCCCGAATCCGCCAAGATGTAAGCCATTAGATTATCCCCACCCCCGGTTTCGTAGGAAGTTTGGGCGATTAAAAATAGAATGACCACCAAGAATACGGCCAAATAACTTGTGGTCATTCTACGGGTAAACACAATGGCAAAAAATACAACGGATACATAAAAAAAGAGGTTGGGTACGGTAAACATGATCCAACCGTGAAACAAAGGGCCCCATTGAACCGGACCAAAACGACCAGCCTCGCCAATGCCGGAAAACGGCACCAACAAATGCCCAACAATCATACCCGTACTTAGAATGACAAGGTATAGGAAAGCGGCCAAAAAGCGGCCTATAAAAAATTGTTTTTCATTGATGGGCAGTGCATAGGTCCACTCCGCGGATTTATACCTGATCTCTTTGTAAAGCACACCTCCGGTAGCTATGGCAATGATGATGATCATAAGCATACCCATGGCCGCATAGTTTCTATACAAAATGCTCGAAGCGTTCATAAGCACCCCTTCGTTGGAAAAGAAATCAAACGATCCCTTGGTATACCATATCATCTGAAAGGCAAGCATGAGAAAGAAAACAAGGGTAACCCAACTAAATACACGCTGTCTTAGCTCGTTTTTTACTATGGAAAATATTGTTTTCATTTTAGTGTTCGCTTAAAATTTTAAAATAGGCATCTTCTAAAGAAGGTTTTTTAGCATCAAAATCACCATTGGGTAAATCATTATATTGGGTAAGAATTTTTTAAAAATGGAACAATCACCAAAATCGATTTAATTGTATTTTTTGAGGCACGATTTCCATGATAAAACCAAAGAAAAAACGGGTCTGCAAATTAAACTCTGTCTGAAAGTAATTAAGTATTAATTTTTAGAGGTCAGTAGTTAGTTACTTATCCAAGATTTCACTTGGTGTATCATTGTACATTATAATGATGAACATCGATTCAAATCTAACAAAAAGGTCGCCAAGGACCGCCATGGGGATAGCATTTTAGATGTCGATAAAGCTCAACAACCGGAACACGGCCAGCATATCACAGCGTGTGGTCTGGGTTAAAGCCATCTACCAATTTTTTATGCTCGTAATCGGCCACCATAAGCTCCTCATAATCAGTTTTTGTTCCCTTGGTAAACTTATGTACCAATTTTTCCATTAAATTGTATATTACCGGTACTATTATCAAGGTCAAGAAAAGCGAACTTATCAATCCCCCGATGATAACCCAGGCAAGACCATTTTTCCATCCCGATCCCGGGCCTGAGGCCAACGCAATGGGAAGCATCCCGAAAACCATGGCAATGGTAGTCATTAGAATTGGGCGGAGACGTGCGTGGTTGGCCTGTATCAAGGCGTTCCTGACCGTTTCCCCTGACCGGACCCTTTCGTTGGCAAAGTCAACCAGGATAATGGCGTTTTTACACACTAGCCCGATCAACATAATTATACCAAGAATGGTAAAGATGTTCAGGGAATTGTTCGTTAACGCCAATGCCAGCAAAGCTCCGATGAACGATAAGGGAATGGAAAAAAGAACTACGAACGGGTGCACAAAACTGTCGTACAGGGAAACCATTACCAAATAGACCAATATAATAGCTGCCAACATAGCAATTCCCAGTGTTCCGAACCCTTCCGATTGCCTTTCTTTATCCCCACCCCATACGTAATCGACCCCCGTGGGCCGTTCGACATCCTGGAAGGCAGCTTCCCATTCATCCGCGACCGTACCAGCTGGTCTGCCAACGGACTGCCCTTTTACGGTAACCGACGCGGTCTTATCCCGGCGTTCCAATTGGCTCGGGCCCAACGTTTCGGTGATGTCGGCGAACTGTGAGAGTTTTACCTCTTGCCCTTGGTCATTAGTAAGGATCAAATCCCCTACATCGACAATGCTTTTTCTATCAAAACTATTGTAGCGAATGTTAATATCATATTCATATTCCCCTGCCCTGAATTTGCCATCGGTATTCCCGTTAAATGCTGTTTGCATTGTCAACCCCACCGTTTGTAACGATAATCCCAGGGAGGCCATTTTATCCCGATCTACTTGAACATTGATTTCAGGATTTCCCGTTTCTACGGACAATTCAATTTCCGTGGCCCCAGGAATCTTATGCAGTTCCGCCTCCGCCTTTCTGGCAAAGACCATGGCACTATCCAAACTAGGTCCGGTCACTACCAAGGCCAACGGGGCTTCCTCCGCCACTCCCAAAAGACTTATAGGGACGGTTTTCACCTTGGCTCCGACCAAAATTTTCTCTAAACGACGTTTTGTTTTGGCGGCAAATACATAAGAATCGTCCTGCCTTTCATTTTCATCAACCATTTGGACGTTTATTTCCGCCTTGTAAGCTGTAGCCTGTGAAGCTCCTAAGCCTTCGCTGGTCTGGCCTACAGTGGTGATAAGGCTCTTGACTTCTTCCTGTGTATTCAAAAAGGCCTCTGCTTTTTGGGCCATAAAATTACTTTCTTCCAATGAGGCATCTTTTGGTAGTTCTATCTGCACCAAAAACTCGCCCCTATCCGATGTGGCAAAGAATTCGCCTCCAATAAATCCTGCCGCTACCAAGGCGATCGAAGCAAAGAAGATAACCAAAACGATGGACAGCGTGGTTTTATAATGATCCAGGCACCAGGTCAATAAGCCGGAGATCCAATTCGTGAAACGTTTTAATTGTGTTTCGAATTTGATGATAAGCCTACCGAACAGGTTTTTACCTGTGATATGCTCCAATTTTCCGAAACGGGACGATAACCAAGGAATAATGGTAAACGATGCCAATAGGGACAACAAGGTCGAAATAATTATGGTCACACAAAATTGGGTAATGATTTTGGACACCAGACCGCTGCTCATGGCAATGGGAAAAAAGACGACCACGATTACCAGCGTTATGGATGTTACCGTGCCCCCGATTTCAGCGGTACCGTCATAGGCCGCACGGACACGGTTTTTGCCCATTTCCATATGCCGGTAAATGTTTTCGAGTACAACGATGGCATCGTCCACCAAGATGCCTACGACCAAAGACAATCCTAATAAACTCATTAAGTTCAAGGTATAATCCAACAACAAAAAGCCTATAAATGTCGCAACCAACGATGCGGGTATGGACACCATTACAATTAGCGAGTTTCTTACACTGTGCAAGAAGAACAGCATTACGATCGCCACCAATAACACGGCGATCAATAGGTCATGGATTACGGAATCGGCCGCCTCTAGGGTAAAAACACTACTGTCATTGGCGACATTGAGACTGAGGTCTATGGTTTTATAATCGGTCTCGAGCTGTGCTATCCGTTTTAATATATCTTCACTTACAGCTACGGCATTGGCATCGGACTGCTTGATCACCTGCAGTAGGATGGCACTTTTTTGCTTTACCCGTGCAATTTTTTCAGGTATTTTTTGACTGTCCTGAACATCCGCAATATCACTGAGCCTCACTTGGATGCCATCTTTATCAGCGACTACCAGATTGCGCAGCTCTTCAACATTTTTATATTTTCCGGCCAACCGGATCAATATTTTTTGCTGCCTGGTCTGAATATTTCCTGTGGGGAAATCCAAATTCGAGGCCAGGATGGTCTGTTGGACCTGGGGTATGGAAAGGTTATATCCATGAAGTCGGTCGGCGTCTAAATTTACCTGGATTTCCCTTTCTTGCCCCCCGATCAAATTTATCTGTGCCACACCATTGACCCGGGAAAGCAAAGGGGCAATTTTTTTATCAATCAGGTCATAAAACTTAATTTCATCCATAGTGCCATTAGCACCAATTGTCATAATCGGAAGGTCGCTCAATGAAAATTTGCTTAAGGAGGGTGTTTTGGCATCATCGGGCAGATCACTGATAATGGCATTGATTTTCCGTTGTGCATCGTTTAGGGAAATATCAACATTGGCATCATCCGTCAAGGTAATCGCAACCGTGGAAAGGCTTTCATAAGAACGGGATTCTATTTTTTTGATGTTCTCCAGAGAGGCAACCGCATCCTCTATTTTTTTTGTCACGGTATTTTCGATCTCGCTGGGCGAGGCACCGGGGTAGATAGTGGCGACGGTTATGACATTTCGGTCGAATTTGGGTATCAATTCATACCCCAGTTGGTTATAACTGAACAGGCCCCCAAGGGTAAGTATGGTGAATAGCACAATGACCAATGAAGGCCTTTTTATGGAAATTTCCGCTAATTTCATAGTATGGAATAAAATGTTTCAGGTTATTGTCCGGTTCTAGTCGATGATGTCTATCTTGGAACCGTTCTGTAGATTGATCTGCCCGGTAACTATTACGAGTTCATTGCTGTCCAGACCATCTAATATTTCGACCTTATCACCGAATATTCTTCCAGCCGTTACACCGGTCAGTTTTGCAACTCCATCCTCAGCGACAAAAACCTGGTTACTGCTTACACTTCCCAGGAACGCATTTCTAGGGGCCACCAGTATCTTTTCGCTTTCCCGGTCTGACGAGGTGAAGGATGCCGTCCCGTACATGCCCGCCTTCAAGGCGTTGTCCGGATTGTTCGATATCTCGATTTCCACAGGAAAATTCAAACTGCTATCCGATTTCGGTGCTATAAACGTGATTTTCCCTGCAAATGTCCTGTCTGGTAAGACACTGGCTTTTACATTTACCGGGGCACCCGTTTTTAAACTGGCCACTTGGGACTCGTTGACCGTAACCCTAAGTTTAAGTTTGGAGACATCGACAATTTCGAACATTGGTGTTGCTGTTGCCAGAACAGAACCTGGTTCGATAAAACGCTTATTTACAACTCCTTTTATCGTAGCTTTTATGCTGACATCACTCGCATTTACCCTCGCTTGTTCCAGTCTCGATTGTGCAGTAACCAAGGTCAACTTGGCCTGATCCATTTGTTGTTCGGTCACTCCACCGGTTTTTAAGGCATTTTCAAAACGGTTGAAATTTTTGGACGCATTCTGATAGGCCGCTTCGGCCGCGTGCAGTTCTGCCGATACCTGCTCACTTCTCACAACTGCCAAAGTCTTGCCCACTCTGACATGATCACCTTCTTCTACCAATACCCTAACGACTCTACCTGGCTTTTCCGCAGAAAAATCCAGTTCTTTAAAGGGCTCGAAGTTTCCATTGGCGGTAAAATTGAGGGGAATAGTTTCCATCTTTACCGTATCAACCTTTACAGTGACACTAGCATTTTTCTGTGCAACTATATCCGTTTTTGCTTGATTTTCTTGTTTGTTGTTCATTAAGATGAAGGCAATCAGGGCCAATACCACTAAAATTGTAAGTATGTATATTATGTTCTTTTTCATCGTGCTTATTAGTTTGTTAGTGACTTTAATTCCCCTTTAGACTTCAACAACAGGATTTCTGCCAGTTTGTATTGTAAAATTGCGGAGTTAAAGTTGTTCCTAGCCTCGGTCAAGGCGTTTTCCGCATCCAATAGATCCGTTAGCGGAGCCAAACCTTGGACGTAATTGTTTCTGGTATTGTCCAAAACTGCCTGTGCCAACCTGACATTTTCGTTTTGATTGTTGACGGTCGCAATACTATTGTTTATTTGGGTTCGGGCATTTTCGTAATCAAGATCTAAGGCCAATTCGGTATCCTTGATATCCTCTTGTAAGATCCGCAGATCTATATCGGCCTGCATTACTTTGGAACGTGTACCAAAACCTGCGAAAATGGGAATTTTCAAATTCAATCCTATCGATGAAAAATCGGACCAATATACCTTGTCCTCAGGCTTTTTGAACCAGGGAAGGTCCGGGCCTTGGCCAAGATAGTTGTACCCAACTGTTAGGGAAAGCGTTGGATAATATTCCGCCTTGACCGCCATTTTCTGGTAAGTCAACAATTGTTCCTGCTTTTTGAGAAGCAGATACTCCGATCGATTCTCGGTATCCGGGGATGAAACTACCTCGCTTGGTCTGAATTCGAACTCGATTTCCGGAATTTCGATTTGGGCGGTTATGGGCATTCCCATAAAAAATTTCAGGGTATTTTCTTGAAGTTGTAGCGCATTGTTTATCTGGAGCCGTTGGGTCTCTAGATTTGAAATTTTAACAATAATCCTGTCCAAATCGATTTTCTTCGCTAGCCCATTTTGAAACTGGCCCTCAATGATATTTTTCGCCTTGATCGTATTTGCCAACGTACTATCAAGTACCTGAAGGTTTAAACGCTGTAGATATACTTGATAGTAACTATTGGCTACCTTTTCTATTACCTGCTCTTGAGTTAATCGATTATTGATCTGATAAAACTCACGGGTAGTTTTTGCTGCTTTTAAACCTGTGTAAACCGATTGGTCAAATAAGTTCTGGTTCAACGAAACACCAAAGACCGAATTCCATTTTTGCCCCAAAGTTGCCTGTATAACGGTGCCCGGTTGCCCAAAGGAACTTCCATCGATCACATTGGTCTGTAGGATGGGATTATAGACCAAACTACCATTTCCTGTGATCTGTGGCAATGCTCGCGAACGAACTTCCTGGATTTGGTACTCACTATTTTCAATGGCCAGCTTCGATTTTTGTGCATCGGCCTTGTATTCAAGAGCATAGGAAACGGCATCCTTTAGGCTAAGCTGCTTTATTTCCTGGGCATTGGCTACGCAAACAAGGCATAAAAGGGAAATGCTTAAAATTTTTTTGATCATAAACGGATACGTATTTAATGGGGGAGAAATTTTAGGATGTCCTATAGGGTTTTTTAAGATCCTCTTGTTTTATGTATAATTCTTTATTACCTAAAGTTTAGGAGCCGTTTCTATGGATGCTATATATACATCTTGCCAAAGCCACTAAATCTTTTTGTCCACTTTGGAAAAGTTCCACGTCCACCACGTTGATGGATTTACCACTTTTAACAATCTTTGCCTTGGCCAAAATATCCCCTTCAACGGTAGGATGGAGATAATCGATCCGCATATCCAAGGTATTTATCCTGTCCTGTAAGGAATCGAGGGTCGTCGCTCCGGCAGCTCCTCCAGCCGTATCGGCCATAGCGGCCAAAATTCCTCCATGCCATCGTTTTTGCAGATAGTCGCCTATGAATTCTTTCTTAAAAGGGACTTTGATGCACACGTACCCAAGTCTGATTTCCATAATTTCTAACCCGAATATTTTATTGGCCGGCATCATGTTTTCAATAGCATGCTTTAAAAACAAATAGTCGTCTTGCCCTATTTCCTGCATTGGTCAGATTTTAAAAATTAAAAGATTTTTTTTTTGCTAAAATAAATATTATTTTAGACTTTCTAACTAAAAAAGTCAAATGTTCAATA
>MRWF01022518.1_pt1 | contig 20628 bp, 27 predicted proteins | sample 1013331 | NCBI WGS metagenome assembly MRWF01 (sample SAMN06117577, study PRJNA244670) | biofilm metagenome | biome: Water; feature: Cathode Biofilm; material: Biofilm; isolation source: microbial consortium enriched at the cathode of a solar microbial fuel cell | place: USA: District of Columbia ... | reverse complement strand
CGCGGCAGGCGCTTGAGCTATTTGAGGGCTCCGCGCCTGCCGCGCTTGCCAAGCCCGAGACCGACGATTACCAAAACCAAACCCGCAGACTCTCCTCATGAACGAGGGACCAGCGGGGGGCAGGTCATCATCTTCAATGTGTGCCTGACAGATTTCCGAGAGTTTCCATGCCGCTTTGTGCAGCCTGCCGGCCAAATAAATTATGAATGCTATTGTGATCAATCCCTGCGTGCATCCGAGGCATTCTGAGCAGGGGTGGAACGGGCAAAGTTACCCACAGCGTCCGTTCTCAGATTCTGGCGTCTTCGCCCATGACGCTGCTGCGGCCGCCTCAGATTTCTCGCAAGTTCGAAGATCTGGGCGGCTGGATAACTTTGCCCGTTCAAAGAAAGAGAGATCCGCGCTGAATACGCGGATCGCATGTTCCGTAAGCCGTGGCAGGTCATCGGCAGGCTGTGCCAAATTTTTTGCCCTAGGCGGCCAGTGTCTTTGCTAGAGAAAGAAGATGTGAACGGCTTTTCTCTGGAATCCCGTAGTAGGTCCGCACCAGATCCACGGCTTCTTTGGCGAGCAACTGGTTGCTATCGGTGAGGGCATCACCTTCTGAGCGCGTGCCGCTGTCAAGTCCTTCGAAGAAATAGACAACTTGAACGTCCAGTGCTTCTGCAATCTCCCAAAGTCGCGATGCACTGACGCGGTTGGCACCGGTCTCATATTTCTGAATCTGCTGAAACCTTACATCGCAGTGAACAGCTAGCTCCTGCTGTGTCATTCCTTTCATCCAGCGCAGATGCCGAATGCGTTTGCCTACATGCTGGTCGATCGGGTTCATTACTTCACTTTCTTGGAAGACTTAGTGGTGCCTCTTTAGCGTTTTCTTGCCTCAGATCAACTTTGGATCGCATGCGGAAAGAAAAGAACATGCGATAGTTATTCGGTTCGGCAAATCCCGTGCTTGAGCACGGGACCGCGCCCTAGTCTGGCGCCGGCAGGCGGCACCAGACCGGAGTCCCCCTGCGCTGTTCTCCCTGCGGCCCAAGTGCGCCGGAATCTGTCTCTCCGAGCCAGCTTGCCGCCGCGGCCGCACGGTCACCCAGGACATGCGGTCTCCGCCCTTCGGGTAACGGTCGTTCGCTACGTGAAAAGCCCCAGATAGTTCTGCCTTTTTCGTCAGAGAAATTGCCTTTCACCGGGCGATCAGCGCCGACAGTGTCCTTTCTGTGCACCGCGTCCGGGGGTCCGCAGCCGGGACGTTGCTGCCTTTCGCTGCGCATGCAAGCAGGGTGATTGCACGCGTCCGATTTTCGCAGAAAGTAACCTTTGTCCGAGAACCTCAACGAATTTCTAGTACGTGGCCTTCAAGTGTTACAACAAACCAGCGTGGCAGCTCTCGTTGGCCTAAAAAGAAGGATTTCTCGTCAAGAACTTTTCCAGGAACTGCGACTAGAAAGGACGTCGAATTGGCAGAGAGTATTGCGCCCAACCTACCTACCCCACTAACTGAAAAGTTTGGGTTTGAATAAAGCTCATTCCGGTACTTTGCAATTCCAGCAGAGTAAAAAGCAACTGATAATATAAGCGCAATAAGGGAAACGCGATGCTTAGTGTATCGGGTCAATACTTCTGTCTCACCAATGTTGGCCCCCCTATCAAAATCAGCAAGAGCCTCGCGCAGGAAATGGCGATCCAGCGCCGCCATAAGGATAAAACCTAGAACAATAGGTGAAAAGATCAGTGCTGCGGCATCAACGGAGAAATGGAAAAAGCGAGCGAAGTATATCAACGCTGCTAGTGAAAGCAAAACCTCAAACCTCGTGCAGACAATTCCCACCACCCAGCTTTCTAAACTTTCTTCTTGCACCCTTGGGAGAATTGAAATCAAGGGTGCGAGTGCTGCGGCAGAACTCCCTAAAACTAGCAGAGCCGCTTTAGCTGTGATTATGGAGATTGTTATTTCAAGCCATACCTCCAATCCAGTTGAGAAAAACATCGCCTGACCAAATATTAAGAATCCACCTCTCGGTACATCGCTGGAATATCCCGCTATGAATACTGCGGAAAGGCCGAGCGCCGTGAGAAAAAGGGTCAAGACGGCAGTTCCGTAATTCTTCAAATCACCTGCTGTAACATCAAAATTTTTCATGTCTTTGATCTGGCATTCTTTGGCATTTGCACTACACAAGGCAAGTCACCGCAGTTTATGAAACCTGCAAAAGGCAATGTGTGTGCCTTCTAACTCAAGTTGGATCGATGACGCCGCTGATCGCTAATGGGGTGCGGTGAGATTTTTCGCTGTACTAAGGGCGTAAAGTTCATCAATTTCACTTAAAGTTACGATACGTGGGTTAGTTTTGTGGCGAAGCTTTGATCCTCTTCGGTCCGTTGTAATTTTTTTGTATCTCCTCGACCTCACTAATTAGCTTTTGACGGAAGGCTTCAGCACTAGTTGTTTCGACAAGCTCGGAGCGTGACAAGAGCTCCAAAGGGTTAAGTCCAATGAGATCCTGCTGCTTAAGTATCGCACCACCGGCTTGATTGCCGTTGCGAGCGCTGGCGCCCATTACCCAGCATCCCGCACTCGGGCGTTGATCTGCAGAATTTACAAGCCGTATACCCGAGTCAGTCGGTGAAGCAGAAATCGACATTTTAGCTTCGATGCCGCGTAGAACGGCATGGCCGAATGGATCAATTACGACAGGCTCTGCCAAAGTGTAGTCAACGAGGAACGTACCTACTACGTGCCAACCAATCCAATCGTTCTCATTGTCTAGTGTTTTGCCTCCGTCCTCTTTGAATAGAAGTTGGTCTCTTAGATACCATTCTTGATCAATAATGATAGTCATGAAGCAATTGATATCATCAATTGCAATCGGGTAACTTCTGCGGCTTTCTGCTGCAATAGTAATGCTTTCAATCTCCACGGAACTTGCAAATGCGTGAAGGTCGAGCCTGGTTCCTAGAATCAGGTCCTGCGTCCAACTCAGGAACCCTCTGTAGCCGTCCCAGAAAGCTGCTGTAAGAGCCAGCAGGGATAGAATTAGAGCTATCGAAGATTGCGACAAGACTAGGTAACGACGCCAATCAAGACGAGAACCACAACTTGCGCAGACTTTGGCTTCGCCCGGTATCTTTAGTTTGCATTGGGGGCAGTGAACGTTATCTGATTGGTCAGATTCGTTTGATTTAACTGACACAGTTTTAAGACCTCGCAAATGACGGGAGTTCGCCTGAAATTTTCAATTCGCGATCAGTAGTGCGCAGGCTGTAGGCAGCCTATTATTCCATCCGGCACTCATATTTGCGCAAGCGACTGCAGCGGAATCGTTGGTGGAAAAAGTTTGTTCTTGGTGAACGAGGGGGCAATGAGCATCACAGTGCCAGTTCATCTAGGTGCACTAGGAACTTGTCTTTTTTGACTTCCCCAAACACTTGGTATCTTAGCCGTACTGCGTTCCGCAAAAAGTCAGTCAAGTTATGCGACACCTCCCGCATCTCGCCTTCGCTTATGTGCAACCTTTTTGATGCGTCAAATATCTCTGCTTCCAAAAAGTCGATTTGGCGTCTCGTTCCATGAACAAGGTTGCTGCGTATCTTGTACGCAGCTTTGACCGTTTCTACAACTCGTCGCCTTTCTTCTTTCTCCTCAAACAAAAGATGAGACAGCCGGTGCGAAATCCTATATGAGATCCCTGCATCTCCGCCATCGTTCAGCAGAGCCTCCAGGGCCACCATGAGGTCGACAACTCGATCATCTAGCCTCTTTCTTCTGAGTGACCGGAGATACCGAAGAGTTGCGAGGTAACTATCACTATGGGTACGCGCAATAAGTGAATTAGAAAGCTGAATTAGAAATTTCTCGTCGGCTTCGTTTGACGTCCAAATACTTTCTTGACCTAATTTCGGAAGAAGGGGGTCTGCCCGATCTGACATTCCTCCGAAACTGGACGAAGGGAACTTAACAAATAGTGCAGGCCTGGAGCATGAAGCACATCCATCGCTGAGTAGAGAAAGCGCCGCCAGAGTGGAGCTTAGCTCAAGCTCTATCAGCGCTTGCATCTTTGGCATGTTCTCGCTTGACATCTCTTGAACGATATAAAAGTCAGACCCCCTCCATGCGCACTGATAATTGAAAGATTGGGTGTTTTCAAAAGATGAGTCTCTATAGGCGTTAATCAGAGCGGCCCTACCTTCTCCATGCTCTTTTTGGTACTCTAGTATTTTCTCGTCACTCCAGCACCTATCTCCCTCAAGATGCTTAGCCCAACCTGCAGGCAGTTTGTTATATCTGAATATCGAGGTGGTATTAGAAATCTTCACCACTTCAGAGCGGAGATTTACGCCGGATATGCGGCAAATCTGGAGGATTGCACTAACACCGTCTTCAACCTTAGGGATTTTGTCATCTGGTATTCTGGGTAACCACATATTTTGTCCAGTACTTCTACCTGAGGCGACGTCTCATGCGCCCTTACCACGGGTCGCGCATGTGAACAATTGCAACGTTAGGATGTGCTCTCCAGACATTGAGGCGCACCATGCAATGCCCGCTTCTGGGCCGAGCGACAGGCTGCACCCGTGGCGCCCGGCCGACGCAACAATAGGGAAGGCCAAGGACCGCTATGACTTGGTAGCAGTCGAATGCACCTGCAGAGTCCATTCCAGAAGGCGACGGCAGCTATGGGCTCACTGCCGTCCGCCGCGGCCCTAGCGAACGACCGGTCCAAAAACGGGCAAATCCCGAGCCTTCAGCTCGCGACCGGGCTCTAGCCTGGCGCCGGCAGGCGGCACCAGGCCGGAGCCATCCTGTCCCGTTCTCCCTGCAGCCCAGGTGCGGCGCAAGCAGTCTCTCCGAGCCAGTTTGCGCCACGGCTGCATGGTCGTCCGAAACAGGCTGTCTCCGCCCTAAAGGGCTACGATCCCTTTTGCGGGATTGAGGCAAACCTTTCTGACAGAAAAGGCAACTTCGGTTCCGAGCCGAGATCTCCCTCTGCTGTTTTTAAACGAGATTTTTTCGCTCCAGAGGCAAGACTTTGTGACGCTTGCCACTACGCCTTTTGCAGGAGACAGAAGAAATCCGCGCGCCTCGCGCGGATTGCATGTTTCAGGGGTCGTGGCAGGGCATCGACGGGCTGCGCCCGCTCCTCCCTGCCCCGGCATCTTTCATTTGTTTTGTCCGCCCGCATCCTGTGCCGGGCCGGTCAAGGGGCAAGCGCCGCGCTGCGCGCGCCGTTTCCGGGAGGCCCGTGTCCTCGGCTGCGCCTGCGGGCCGCGCCAGCCTCCCTCCAACCCCGTGACAGTCCCGTCCCAGGCCGCAGGCAGGGCTTCGCCCTCCCTGCTCTGCCAGCCGAAAGACACGGGGTCTTTCAGCAGTCAGTGCAGAGAGGCCGCGCCCATCGGCGGAAAGAGGGCATCAAGCCTCACCGTCTCACCACTAAGGACGAAAAAAATGAACGCTCAGAATACAAACACCGTGCTTTTTATCGGCCAGCCTTGCGTTTTCGGAGACATGGCAAACCCTGATAAAACGGGCTGGATTGCCGACATCGAAGAACAGGAAGGCCGGGTTTTCACATTGGGGGCCGGCGGCATGACACAGCAGAAATTCCGGGTCACCGTGGCATGGGACAATAACACTCTTTCGAAAGTATCCGAAGGGGTCGCCCGCCCGTGGATCGCAAAGGCGGAGGTGCGGGGCATCGAGGCGAAAAGTCCCGCGGTTGTGGCGGAGCTGCTGAAGGAAGCCCAGACCGCAGAGCAAGAGCGGCGCGAGCTGGCGGCGCGGGAGCGGGCAGAACGTGAGCGCGAAGTATCGGATTGGCGGGACAGCATCCGTGCGAAAGTCCCGGCCGAGGCTAAGGCAGTGATCGTGGCGGAGTTCGAGCAGGACCAATCCGACAGCATGACCGACTATTTCGCCACCACCACCACGAAAACGGTCATTCTTGCTTTTTCCCGGCACACGCGGGACTTGTTCCCAGAAATGCGCAAGGCTGCCCGCAACTACGAGGCAACCGCGCACCTGGCCGAGGCTGGCGCAGACGCAGAACACCGGGAAAAATACAGCATGGGTGCCGGGTACTACCTGAAGGCCAGTCATCACTATTCCGATGGCTGGAAGGTATCTAAGCGACCGATCACCGGCCAGAGCAACGACCCGGCAGCATATGTCCCATTCGGTGAATGGTCGGTGCCGGAGGGACAGCCCTTTGCGACCGGAAACGCCGAGCGACGCACGGCGGAGCCTAAAGAAGCGGCCACGGCCACAGATGCGGGCGGTTTCACCATCGAGGAGCACACCCACACGAAACGCGGGTTCCAAATGTGGATTGTCAGCCCGAAGGTGCACGCGCCCCAGGAAACTTTCAGCGCTTGGCTGGCAACGGCGAAGGAGCGCAAAGGCTGGTATTCCCGGAAATGGGGCAGCACCCCGGCGGGCTTTGCCTTCAAATGTCCCGAAGTGGCGAAAGCCTTTGCCGACGAACTGGCCGGATGAGGATTGGCCGCAAGTGGTGGTGCACAGGCTGCAAAGCCTGGCACCCGCTCAGCCGCGACATTGAAGGACAGACCACCGCAGGCAGCTGGTGCGGCGCTTCAATCCGCAAGGCGCTGAAAGAGCGCCGGAACGACATTCCATTTACCCATGAGGCCGACAGATGAACGCCCACAATACCCCCGCCGCCGCTCATTCCATGCCAGCGCTGCAACGCAGCTTGCGCGAGATCGTGGAAGAATACGAGCAGAAGGCCGAGGCCATCCCGGCCGAGCTGAACCATTTCAAGGCAGCGGCCACCGCGCTTGAGTCTGCGTCCTGCATCGGCGGCAGCTTTGGCGGCTCGATCTGGAGCGGCGGGCGCTATGGCAGTGCGCCCACGGTCTGGGAAAAATCCATGCGGGAGGCGTTGCGTAAGTCCGCTTGGAAACACGTCTATGACGGTTTGAACATCAAACTTGTTGCCAGCGCCAAGGACCGAAAACGCTTTGAAATGGCGATGGAAAACCCGCCGGAATTCACCCTGGACAACATCGCCGCAACCTTTGGCGACTATGTAGCCAGCCCCCGGCATCACATCCTAAAAGGCTTGGCGGAATGCTTCTGTGATCTGGATCCGGCCTACCGGAGCCATTCAAAGGTGAAAATCGGTGTAGAGGGCTTGCCCAAACGTATCATTGTGCAATCAACCGGCGGATATGGTTCCTGGGGATGGGAGCGCGTGCGCGATACGCTGAATGCCCTGAACGTATACCGTGGCAAGCCGCATATCGGGCATAAGGATTATTCCGGACTGCTGGACGATGCAGAGGAGCATGGCGCAAGCTATCATGATGGTGTTGAGATCCGGCGCTTTCAAAATGGCAATGCCCACCTGTTCTTTGGCCCGGAGACCCTTCGGGAAATCAATTTGGCCTTGGCAGAATTTTATGGCGACACCCTGCCCGACAGTCCGGAAGCCGCGGCCAAGAAGCACCCAGGCACAGCAGTTTCAAAAAATCTGGCCTACTACCCAACGCCCCGCGCGGTGATTGATACCGTGTTGCGCAAGCTCGATCTGCGCGGCGAACCGGCAGTTTTGGAACCGTCCTGCGGTTGCGGCCGGATCATGGATGCGGTGCGGGAAACCAACCCCAAGGCTCGGATTACCGGCGTTGAGTATGACAGCGGGCGGGTGCAGGAGAGCCGGGCCAAGGGCCACCAAGTTTACCAGGCGAATTTTCTGGAGACAGCGCCGAACCCGGTTTTCGACCTGGTTATCATGAACCCGCCATTTAACGGCACCCATTGGCGCAAGCACCTGGACCACGCCCGCAAGTTTCTGAAACCGCATCCGGAAGGGAAACAATGGGGCGGCGGTGTCCTGGTCTGCATCTTGCCGGCATCGGCGCTCTATGACGGTCACTTAGCAGATCTTGGGCTTACCTCGCATCGTGATCGAGGATGGCAGGATTTACCAGTTGCCAGCTTTGCCGAAAGCGGCACCAACATTCCGACGGGGTTTCTAATCCTGGGTCCAGCCTGACAGCTGGCTTTTCCAATTTTCCTTGTGGTGAGGATCCACCTAGCCCCGCTCCGGCGGGGTTTTTCTTGGCCGGGGTCTTGTTGCCCTGCAGCACCGGGGCAGTAGCCCCGCTACTGCAGGACTGGCGCTACCCGCGCAGGGAGGGCCGTATCTACGGCCCTGTCGGACGCGTGAGATTTGCGTCCTTGCTCCATCCCCAGGCGGCAATGTATTTGGTCGGTCATGAGAGAGTGGCCGTATACCATCCCGCAAGACCTCAAAGAGGCTATGGAAGTTCATGCCCAGGAAGATTGGATGACACCTTTCCGATCCTGGGCCAAAAAGCACAACCTGCGCCTCAAGATCCAGTGGTTCCCCGAACTGGAGAGGAAAGCCGCGGAGCTTCTTCAATGGCGGTGGCCTCCCGGCCATCAGGACAGGTGGATGGTGATCCGCGAGTGGTTAGTTGGTAAGGATGTGCCACCTCCAAAACAGCTACCGAGAGAGCCAGAAATTCCGCGACCTCCAATTGGGCATTGAACGTAACCATTCAGAAAATCGGCATTTGGGGGGCGAATGACGAGCGCAAGTAAGATCGAGGTGAAGAGGCTGTCAGACGGCCAAGTGAGTGTACGCAAAGGTTCATGGCGCGATGTATTTCCAGAGGAGCGGAGGGACGCCTGGGCAGCGTGGTACGAGCGGATGCACGCCGACTATGGCTATTCAGGGTACTTAGATATGGCTAAGGCTGTGCGCGACCTCGACCCAGCGGCCGATTGAGGGGAGATTTTCGGTTGAAACGCGGATACGTGCTGGGTCCGCTCTAATCGTTCACATCAGCAGCTGGTTGCTCATAGCTGATTCCGAGAACAAAGGTGTTCTCGCCCCCGCATTCGAGGCAAGTCCAGCAGGCACCGGCTGCAATCTCCCTTCGCCATATCTCGATCTGTTGCCCGCAATCCTTGTTCCCGCAGGCGATGTTTTGAACTTGCGGTTCCCATTTCACTTGTTCATTCCCGAGGTCAATTATCGTATAGCTCGCCTTGCACGAGAATGGGACACAGGCCGGGCTTTTGCAGTTTCCGGCGGCGGCGGCCGGGCCAGAACGGGCAAATCCCGTGCTTGAGCACGGGACCGCGCCCTAGTCTGGCGCCGGCAGGCGGCACCAGACCGGAGCCCCCCTGCCCTGTTCTCCCTGCGGCCCAAGTGCGCCGGAAACTGTCTCTCCGAGCCAGCTTGCCGCCGCGGCCACACGGTCGCCCAGGACATGTGGTCTCCGCCCTTCGGGTAACGGTCGTTCGCTGCGCCTTTTGCAAGAGACAGTAGAAATCCGCGCGCCTCGCGCGGATTGCATGTTTCAGGGGTCGTGGCAGGGCATCAACGGGCTGCGCCCGCTCCTCCCTGCCCCGGCATCTTTCATTTGTTGGGTCCGCCCGCATCCTGTGCCGGGCCGGTCAAGGGGCAAGCGCCGCGCTGCGCGCGCCGTTTCCGGGAGGCCCGTGTCCTCGGCTGCGCCTGCGGGCCGCGCCAGCCTCCCTCCAACCCCGTGACAGTCCCGTCCCAGGCCGCAGGCAGGGCTTCGCCCTCCCTGCTCTGCCAGCCGAAAGACACGGGGTCTTTCAGCAGTCAGTGCAGAGAGGCCGCGCCCATCGGCGGAAAGAGGGCATCAAGCCCCACCGTCTCACCACTAAGGAGGCCACGAATGGCTTTATTTCAATGTAACACCTGCGGCGCAGCGGAAACGCTGGAATGCCTGACACCGGAAGCATGTTCTGCCTGCGGTGCGCGGAGTGTTATCAACCTCACCCTGCAAGCAGCGGAAATCGCACAAGCGAATGATGCTTTCCGCGCGGCAATAATCAACGGCGGGCATCCGGTCTATCTGGGGCGCGTTGTTTGCACCCAAGGCGTTGCAGCCGAAGGCCCCGAGTTCGTGACCATGGCGCAGCTTCAGGTCGCTGGCTTCGCGGATTTCACCGAGGACAACGATCCGCACGGGGATCATTCTATGGCCTCCGTTCAGGTGTGCGGCAAAACCGTCTGGTGGAAAATCGACCTTTACGACGCCGATTACAGCGCCGGCGCTGATGATCCGCTGGACGATGAAGGCACACGCCGCGTTCTGACCCTCCTTTTCCCGAGCGAATACTGAGTTCGGCGCGGGGTTCCTCCCTACCCCATGCGCCGAGGCTGGCCTGTCGAGCAGGTCCAACGGGAGGGGCGGCAAACGCCTCTCCCACACACTCACCGCAACGGAAAGGAAAGTGAAATCAATGAGCAATGAAACCATGAAGCGCCGCATTGCCGAGGCTTGGGCGCTTCTCAGGAAGGGCGATCACTTTGGCATCGGCCGCCGCTTCCTGATCCAGCACGGGGCCATCTAGGCCCGACGCCTCAGCCCGAAGGGGCTGGGGCACCAATAACACAAAAAATCACCACGTTACAAGGAATGTCCCAATGACCAAGCAAAGCGAAATCATTGCCGCAGAAGCCCGTTTTCCGCTGGCATCGTTGATCTTGTCACCCATGAACCCGCGCCAGCATATCCCAGAGGCCGAGGTGGCCGAACTGGCGGAAAGTATCTGGACCGCCGGTCTTATTCAGAACCTTTCCGGCCTCGATGATGGCAAGGGAGGCGCGGAAATCGTCGCAGGTGGCCGTCGCCTGCGCGCCCTGAAATATCTGGCCGAACGGCATCCCGATCTGGCCGAAACCCGTCCCGATCTGGCGAACCCGCTGGTGAACCTCGCACCCGACCGGGCCACAGCCCAGGCATGGGCGCACACCGAAAACATTGCCCGCAAGGCGCTCGAACCCGTCGATGAAATCCGCGCCTATGGTAAAATGGAGACCGGCGGAGCACAGGTTTCCACCATCGCCCGCGCCTTTGCGGTGACGGAAAAACACGTCTATCGCCGCCTTGCGCTGGCTCGTCTGCCTGAACCTGTTCTGGATGCGCTGGCGGCTGGTGAAATCAGCCTTGGCATCGCTGCCTGTTTCACCATCAGCGACGACGAAACCCATAGCGTCGAAGTTCTGGAACGGGTGCGCGGCAATAGCTGGATGTCAGAATATCAGGTGAAACAGGCCCTGAAACCCGACGTCGTGAAGGCCACCGATCGCCGGGCGGTGTTTGTCGGCCTCGATGCCTACAAGGAAGCAGGCGGACAAATTGGCGGCGACCTGTTCGCGGATGAGACGTTTATTGATGATCCCGCCCTGCTGGACGAACTATTCCGTTCGAAGCTGGAAGCTGAGGCGGAGGCAATCCGCGCTGCGGAAGGCTGGAAATGGGCAGAAATCAGCACCGACAGCTATGTGAGCAGCTATGATTTGGAGCAACAGAAGATTGCCAAACTATCGCCGGTGCCGGGTGAGTTCACCGAAGAACAGGCTGCGCGCTGGGATCAACTGCAAGAAACGGACCAAGAACCTGACGAAGAACTTGGCGACGAAGGCGCTGCGGAGCTGGAAGCGCTTGAGGCAATCCTTGATGGCGGTTTCACCGACGATCAGAAAGCCCATGCCGGTTTGATCGCAGTTGTGCGGCAAGGTGGTGCTGTCGAGATTACAAAAGGACTTGTCCAGCCGAGCGACAAGGCCGCAGCGGTTGAGGCAGGTGTTCTGGAAGCACCCACCAGCGGAAAAGCCGAAACCCAGAAATCGCCCATTTCTGCCAAACTGGCCGACGATCTGTCCCGTGTTGCTTGCGGCGCACGTCAACATGCTGCCCTTAGCCACCCTGAATTGATCCTGTCTCTGCTGGCCTTCCAACTGTCCAGCGCTGCCCGGTGGACGAAGGCGATTGGCTTGAGCCAGAACGAGGTGCCGAATTTCCCTACCACCGAAGCGGAGGGCTATGAACTGGATGAGCGGCTGACAACTCCGTCTGAGTTTGTTGGAGACGGCTGGAACAACGGGACTGCCAGCGATTTCCGCGAGTTCCGCAAAAAGGGCAAGGAGTTCATCGAAGGCGAGCTGATCCGGCATCTGGCCGCGCTGCTGCAAGGCAGCAAAAAGGACATGAACGATCTGATTGACCGCGAGGTCAAAACAGACATCCGTGCAGTTTGGACGCCGACAGCTGAGAACTTTTTCAAGCGCGTCGGCGGCCCATACCTCAATGACCTGTGGTGCGAACTGCTGGACCTGAAAGCCGACGACGCGAAAGCCAAAGCCTTTGCCAATTTGAGAAAAGGCGACAAGGCGGAGGAACTGGAAAAGCTGTTTTCCGACCCCGAAGCCCGGAAGGTGCAGGGTGTGACCAAGAAGCAGGCGGCCAAAATCGGCAAGTGGCTTCCCGAAGGCATGAAGTGATGCGGCAGGCAGGGTGCGCAAGCGCCCTGCCCCACCGATGGAGATAGAGACATGCGATTCAAATCTTGGCCGCGCCACGCCTTCACCGACACAGCACGCAAACGGGCCGCACTGCGCCGCAAGCAGCGCCAAGAGCGTGAGACCCTGCCGCTGTTTGCCGACCAGATTGCCGAAGAACAGCCAAGCGAAGACCAGGTAATGAAGGAGCGGGCTGAACAGTGGGAGGCGCAAGAGGTGCGGGATCGCAGTGGCCGTGCCAAGAAGTGGCGGGAAGCCCGCCGCCTGATCGACGCACTGCCAAACGACGAGCGCCGCGCCGTGCGGCGGGCGTGGGATTGCGCGCCCTACCCTGCTGACCCGTCCTATCTGTTGAGCGTTCTGCACAGCTTCAGCCTTGGCCGGATCGACCTGAAACGCCCGCCTTTCCCGCTGTCACGCACGAATGCGTCAGGCGCACGGATTGCCAATCTGTTTGCATCATCTGACCTGTTCGTGACGATCCTGAAGGCGCGCGACATTGCCTCAGACCCGGACGGGCACCCGCTGGCCGAACGCCATGCCGCCTATCATCATCTGCAAGCTGCGGCATCCAAGAACAAAGACAGGGCCGAAGCCATGCGGGACCGTGTGCGGGCGTCCGAGTTGTTCTTGCGCCTTGGAGAATTGGAGGAAACCCATGCCTGATTTCACTGCCCACCGACACCCGGTTCTTGCAGTGCGATGCCCCGATTGTGGCCGAGCACCGGGCAACTGGTGCCGCCGCCCAAGCGGCCACATGGCCAGCGATTTCCATGCCAGCCGCAAGATGCAGGCTGACACAGTGTTCATTGACCAGCACGGGCCGGATGCCAGTATTGAGCGCGTCGGAGACGGCTGGGCCGTCGATCCGCGCGGGCGCGTCGGCATCCGGCCACAACAAGAGGAACTAATCGTTCCCCGAGGCCAACAATGACACGGTTCATCTATCGAACACCCGGCACCGCCCTTTGGTGGGGTGATGTCGCAGAATGGTGCAGATGCGCTTGGCAGTTGGACCGGAGACGGCTGTCCAGAAAACGGCACCGTGATCTGGAAACACATGGCATGTGCTTGCCGCTGGCGATGATCGAGATCGAGAACAATCTTGAAGCCGTCGAAGACGCGCTGTGGCTATACAAGAGAGGTCCAACCGGCTTGCAACGACCGCAGCGAGGTAAGCGTGGCGAACACCCCACAACGCCGATCATCATGGCTTTGCAGAACCGTGCTGCAATTCTCAGGCGAGCGGTGGACGATATTCCCCAGGGCGCAAACTGGCGCGCGGTTCACGATTCTGGCTAACCTGTTTTCCTTGTGGTGAGGAACCAACTGGCCCTACTTCGGTAGGGCTTTTTTTCGGCCCCCTGCCCTGCCCTTTGGTGTCCCAGGATTGCAGGACCAAATGGCCCTGCCGTCCTGGACCGGCGCTATCCGCGCCGGAGCCGCTGCGCGGCGGGAGCGACTGACGCCGGTGTTACAAGTTGATCGGATAGACCAAGGGGCAGAGAACCAGCAATGCCAGAAAGACATTCAACGCCGAACGTGCCGCTGTATAGTGCCGGTGCTCTGGATTAGAAATCGAGCTACCAGGGTCAATGTTGATGGCTGCCGCCTTCAGAAACATCGCAGACAGCGCCACAAAGCTACCCATCACCAAAAGAAAGTAGAGGGTTGGCAGGCATTCAATCCAGGTTGAGGCTGATGCGTAGTTCAACTTCGCCTTTGCCAGATAGGTCCGCGCCCATTCGACTAGGCTGATGCCTGCAAAGATGCAGCCGAGAATGGTCTTGTAATTCGACAGAAGCGGTGGAGGTGTTTTGGTCATTTGAGACTCCAGTAGAGGTTTCAGTCCCCCTAAGATGGTATCGTCTCACGAAAACGAAAAACGTTTAATTTCAGCGGCATACGGAAAAACTTTTCCGCGCTGTGAGCTGTAGACCGTGGTAGCAGCTGGGCTAACATGGCGCAAAGGTTCTGGATCCGTGTTGTAAGGTGCGGCGCCTGCAGGCGTTCCTTTTCTGTTAAACAGATTTCACCGGTTGTTTCGGTGAAATCTGTTCTCAGTTACTCAAAGACATCTGTCTTGGTTCGAAGAATGTGCTTCAAGTAAGTTGATTTGGGAGCAAGCCCGGCCTTTTCTTCCAGCACTGCCAACTCTGATGGGGTCAGTTTGAGCGCAACAATCTCCGTCTCCTTTTCAGCGGCTGGCTTGGGTTTCCTGCCGGGTTTCCTTGGAGAAAGAATGCTTTTCGACTCCGCCGGTTTAACCTGTTTAACAGGTTTATTCGGTTTTTTCGGTTCCACCGGTTGCTCAGGCACCGATGTCGCGCCTGGCTTAAACAGGCTGAGGTCGTTTTTGCTGGGCATAGTTCTGCTCGATGTAGTTGAAAATGTTGTCGAATTGGGCAGCAACGTCGCGATAGGTATACCGGGCCAGAGGATCTGCCTCCATGATCTGCCTGATGGAGCGCTCCTGTTCAAAAATAGTGTCAAACACCCTTGAGAACTTGAGCGGCAGGACCGGGAAACCACTTCCAACGCCGTACTCGACTACAGCCTTGATGTTCTTCGCGTCCTCGCTTTCCGACCAATCTTTGAACACCTCGCCTTTGCGCTTTTCAAGTTTCGTGGCTACAACGACCAGGTTGCGATTGTAGGGAAGCAGTTCCTTGATGGTGTGAACACCAGCGTGCAAACTCTTCAGTTCATTGAATATCGGAACCAACACGACGTCCGACTGAGAAACAGCAGACACGATGCTTGGGCGTGCGTCCCTGGACATCAATCCAGCAAGGTCAAACACTACGTCGATTTCATCCGGGAAGGCAGGGAACTCTTCCTCCGGTTGGAGTGACAGAAGGCGCTCTTCCGGGAGGATCGTGTCCAGCAGATTGTAAGGTTCGTTTGTTGCCAAGGCATACTCTTTATCCAAGGCAATATTTGTCGAGATCGGAGTTTTCCCGGCCGAACCCTTCATGTTGTAAACGGTTATTTTCATTTTGCCTGTAAAACCTGTTGTTTCGGTTAAACCGATTTTTCTGGTTGTTCCAGTTTTACCAGTTGTTTCGGTTGTTACCCATGCTCATGTTTACCTTGCTAAATAGGTTGCTCCTGTTTTTCCAGTGATATTTGTTGAATATGTTGATTTGGTGCTTTGTGTGCAACGGGTTGTTTGTGTTGACTTGGTTGTTTTGGTTAAACAAAAATAACATGTTCTGTTTGTTCGACCTGTATCAGCTTGATAATGCAAACAAATCCCAAGCTTGTGCTTGGGACCGTGCTCTATTACGCGGCGCAAGCGCCGCTCCACCGAACCAGACGAGCCGCACTCCCTGGTGCAATAGCGCGCCATCTGTCCCCATCGGGGCCAGCTGCCACGCTTTGCTCCATGGTCGTTTCTGCACGCCTGGATCGGCCCTTCGGGTGACGATCACTTTTGCAGTCAGCCAGCGATCCTGTCCGGTCTTCCGCGGGGTAGGGTAGGGGCTACGCGGCCTGTGGGACGCGTTACCTTGATCAACATCCTAGTCCGGGAAGGCAACTGACTTGTGTTTGACATGGAGCTGCGCGGCAGGCTCGATGTGACATTGCCCTGACCAACAACTGCCATGTGCCAGGCACGCGGCGACCCCAGTAGCTCTTGCCAACCGCGAATTGAGACGTTGTTCCAGGCTGCAGCCATGAGGATCCTCGCGAAGCTGTGTTTCTCAAAGATGAACACTAAGCGGGCAGTCGGGTATGCCGCTGCGCTTCAACTGAAAATTTCCCCTGCGCCTGGGCGCATTCCTCGCGCAGCAAATTTTCAGCTGACACCCCCTTAGAGCCCGCTTCCACCATGTTCATCGAAACACCCAAAGCGAGGATAACAAAATGGCTACTCAAACCCTGAAACTGAGCGTCAAAACCGGCGAAAAGAATGGCAAGAGCTACTGGGACCGTTGCGGTGTTCTGTTCGTCCGGACTGACGATCAGGGCAACATCACCTCGATCAACGTCAAGCACAACATGTTCCCAGGCGTCGAAATGGTTGCCTTCCCGAACAAGGATGATGTCACCGAATGATCCCTGGCGAGGGCGGCTGCGGCCGCCCTTTTGTCGTGCTCCATACCGGAAAAATATAGAAGAGATCCGCGCCATGCGCAGATCGCATTGGGGCAGGTGCCAGGGCAGGGGATCGACGGGCTGCGCCCGCTCACCCCAGCCCAGACATCCTTGAGATAGGGCAGGGGGGATTCGGGCAAGCCGAACGCCCCCTGGTTAGGGGGAAGACGCTGCCTTCCCCCTCGGACAAGCGCGCAAGTTCCTCGCCCGAAGGAAAATTTCCCCTGGGCCTTTGGCCCATTCCTCGCGGGACAAATTTTCCTCCGGCCTGCGGTTCGCGCGCTTGTCTCGCCCCCAACCGCTGTTCGCCACGAGGCAGGGATGCAGGGGCAGGCGCCTTCGGCGGCTGTCCTGCATCCAGCCTTGATTTTCTTGCACCACAGATAGGGAGCATTCAAATGACAACATACCGCCTCGGTTCTTCCCCTGCAGTTCACACCCCCGGCGTTATCGCGTGGGCCATCAACGCCTATTCCTTTGAGGAAGATCGGCAGCGGATGCTTCAGACCGTCAGTGCGACCTTTGCCGACGTCCCGACCGCCGCCATCGAGCAACTGCTGTCCAAGGCTGTTCCTTACAAGGTCGAAGGCGAAACCGTAGTGTTCAGCGCTGAGGTGCCGGCATGAAGCGCCATTGGGAAACACACCTCTACACCTACGCAGTCGCGCTCTCTCAGGGCGCGGCGATTCTGCCGGTCAATCTGGCAGGGATGCGGGCCAAGGCAATTACCAAAGGCCATACCGAAGGGCAGTGTCAGGCCGTTGAAAGCGACCCTATGCGTTTTATCAAAACGGGGGAGCTGTCGGCATGAGCTTGCAGGGCAAGAATGAAAGCGCCCTTACGGTGCGGTTCGAGATTCATGCCGGGCGCGAAGTCGCCGTGCCCGGCATCAGGTGGATACGCGGGAAGGAAAACTTGGACGACTGCCAGCGAGCCTACATCGAGGCACGGGACAAAGCGGGCCTCGGACATTCGCAATTCGGAAGCGCCGATGTGTTCACCGACAGTGGGCAACACATCGCGCACATCAGCTATAACGGTCGCGTCTGGTCTCCGGAGTCTTGTGCATCCAATCGCGCGCTGCTGGCCGAGGTGCCGCAGTCGAAATACCAGATTTTCGACAGCATGGACCGGCCTGTCAGTCGCAAGGCTGACTGTCAAACGCACCTATATCAGCAGTGGCAGCAGTTGCAGGACGAGGCGGAGGAGGAAAGGAGCCGCCTCACTTACGCAATCGGGAAGATCCTTCCCAACGGTGATGTGACATTTGAATTTTAGGGGGGCAGTCATGAGCCAGCTTGATCTCATTCCATTGGCCGAGACGGAAAAAGCAAAACCCGGCGCGCAATGGTGGGCCGGGGGATATGAATGCCGAAACTTCGGAGGATACTACCAGGTACGTGAGCAGGGCAGGGGGCCCTGGCAGTTTGTTATTTATGGCTTCGGGTTCGATGACACGACTGCCAGTATCTATCGGATCGAGGAAGATGGCAGCCTTGTGCATGAGGATGTGCCGATAGATGGCCGCGACCGCTTAACTGTCAATGGGAGGCGGTATGGACGGGACAACTGGCGGCACTAGCAGAGGGTATTAGCCGACGTACCCAAGCCACTGATTAGGGGAGCGAAATTCCTTTAGTTTCCAGGCGGCCAGTTTGCTGAAAAATAACGGTATTCTCACTCAATTTGGAGTGCTAGCTCTTGAGTTTTCATGCCGCTGGTATATATTATTAATATGTACCAAGGGGGCCGCGCAATGCCAAATACCACTGAACCATCGAGAGCAAAGGTTTTCATGACAGGTCGTTCCCAGGCGGTGCGGCTTCCTAAGGAATTTCGCTTCAGCACTGATGAAGTCCGTATTCGGGCTGAAGGGGGCAAGGTCATCCTGGAGCCAATTGAAGAGGGTTGGGGGTGGCTGAAGGAGCTGCACGAACTCGGGCCTTTGGATCAAGATGCTGTGGATGCAGCAACTGAAGAAGTGCCGCAGCAAGACCGGCCAGGACTGGACGTTTTCGAATGAAGTTCCTGCTCGACACCAATGCTGTCATCGCCATCATCGCTGGAAACAGCAATGTCATCGAGCGGCTTTCCGAATTCGCACCCAGGGACTTTGGCGTCCCGTCTGTTGTGATGCACGAGCTGTATTTCGGCGCTTACAAGAGCCAGAAGGTTGAGGCCAACCTTGCACGCATTGAGGCGCTGCGGTTCGAAGTTTTGGATTTCTCAGAAAGCGACGGCAGGGCAGCAGGCGAGATCCGGGCAGAGCTGAAACGGCAGGGCAACCCGATTGGCCCCTATGATGTGCTGATTGCCGGGCAGGCTGTTTCCCGGTCTTTGGTGCTGATCACCCACAACGTCAAAGAGTTTCGCAGAGTCCCGGGCCTGCAATATGAGGATTGGCAGTCATGAACGTGTTGTCTGCAGGACTGCACCGGACTTGGCGCTCAGCCCAGATGTATATCGGTTTTCATAAGGACCAGTCTGGCAACAAGCGGGTAGCGGCAAAGCTGTGGCCGCCAAAGAACGGGAATGCGTCAATTCACCGGGATCCGGCTGAGCAGGAGGCTTTTGTTGTCGTCAAGGCATCGGATCAGGCAGAAAGCGGCGATGTGCAAATCAAGCTGCGCCCTGACCAGATCGTTTTGCGGCGGGATACGTCGCAAGGATGGCAGGGTATCAAAGCCGACGATTACGAGGTTGCTGTCCAGGTCAACGGAGCGTGGATCCGCATCAAGGCCGATGGGTCTGTTTCGCACACGCGGGATGGAGATCTAACAGCCATCGAGGCCGACGGTTCCGTGATCAAAGTGACAGATCACGTCGAAGCGATCATGTCAGGAGACGGGGTGGAAATGTCCAGGCGAACAGCCTCAGACTTCGCGGCGATCCGGACAGACGGGGTGATTTCAAAAGCCCGCTAACCGGGGACAACACATAGGCATATAGGTTTCAGAATGTTTCAAGATTTTTGGGTCGTCCTCGACCAGGCCAGAGGCGCCGTACCTTACATCGGGTATGCTTGGTTTTTCGAGGCCCCGGCATGAGGTTCCTTGCTGCAATACTCCTTCTTGTCTCGGCCGCCGTGGCCCAGGCGGCACCGTTAAGCAGCCGGGACATATATCTGATCGACGGTGACACGGCCGACATTGGAAATGATCGGTTCCGGCTTGTGGGTTATGACACCCCGGAAACATACAAGCCGCGGTGCCGGTATGAAAAAGCCCTTGGCGATGAAGCGACACGCCGTGCTCGCCAGTTGGTGCATGAAGCTGGAACGGTCGATTTCATTGTGCTTCCAGGCCGGGATAAATATGGGAGGGGGCTTGCCCGTATTTTTTTGCATGGGCATGACCTTGGCAATATTCTGATTTCCGAGGGATTAGCACGCCCATATAGGGGAGGGCGGAGACAAAGTTGGTGCAACTAGTTTTTATGCGCGAAAGGATATTCTGGCTTTTTGATTGTCGCTGAACTATTCGGTGCTCACCAGAGGCAAAGTTATAGGAATGGCAATGGATTTGAACGCAATGTCATCTGCCGAATTGAAGCAGTTGCAGACTGATCTGGAAAACGTGCTTGAAGCGCGGCAAAAAGAAGATTTGAGGGCAGCGTATCTGGCGGCAGAAAAGGCTGTAGGTGAATACGGATTTTCACTGGAGGAAGTTTTTCCGTCAGCAGTGAAGAGACCGAAAGGGAAGGCGGTCCCAAAATACAGGAACCCTGGGAACCCAGAGCAAACCTGGACAGGCCGGGGCCGCAAACCCAAATGGGTCAACGAGGTGCTGCAAGCCGGAGCTGACCCTGCAGACCTGGAAATCAAATGACGAGCTGACCGGGCTCAAGATTTTCTGCCCCTTCTATGGTTGCCGCCCTTGGTGCAAGAGGTTTCTGACCTTCTTAGACAGTGATCGAGTGCAGTCTTCTATCAGGCCTTTGTTTGCGGCACTGAGGAGGCCGCTGGCCGGTATGGTGATCTGCGGAGCGGTTCCAAATCTACCGGACGAGCTATTGCGCTCAAAGGGGCAGCCTGGTTTTCCCGATCCAGATCTTTTCGATCATTTTGCCCATTCAGGTCATCGGCTTCTCACACCTCCCGCTGATCCGGTTTCAGATTGCGTAGCTCTGCATGACGCTCATGCCGCTGCACTCTGTTCCGGATTCCGATAATCCTCTTCCCTTGTCAGCATAGCCCAAA
>MRWF01020569.1_pt1 | contig 20832 bp, 16 predicted proteins | sample 1013331 | NCBI WGS metagenome assembly MRWF01 (sample SAMN06117577, study PRJNA244670) | biofilm metagenome | biome: Water; feature: Cathode Biofilm; material: Biofilm; isolation source: microbial consortium enriched at the cathode of a solar microbial fuel cell | place: USA: District of Columbia ... | reverse complement strand
ACGCCAGCCTGCTGCAGGACAGCGCCGAAAAGGCCCTCGCCGAGCAGGTCGACCAACAGGCCGCGAAGGTTCTGCCGCTGTTCGAAAACGGCGACTACGCCAGTGCCCTGAGCTCACTGGCCAGCCTACGTGCACCGGTGGACAACTTCTTTGATGAAGTGATGGTCATGGCCGACGACGAGGCGGTAAGGAACAACCGGCTGGCGTTGCTGAACCGCCTGCGCAACCTGTTCCTGCGCGTTGCGGATATCTCCCTGCTGCCCACAGCAGGCTGAGACCGGACCAAGGGGCACGCGCACAGCGATGTTGATCATTCTCGACCGGGACGGGGTCATCAACGAGTACGATGGCAACTACATCTGCTCGGCGGATGAATGGCACCCCATTCCCGGCAGCGTTGAGGCGGTGGCCCGGCTCTGTATTGCCGGCCATCGCATTGCCATCGCCACTAACCAGTCAGGCATCGGCCGCGGCTACTACGACACCGATGAGCTGGATGCCATGCACGAGAAGCTCGAGCAGCTGGTGGAAGCCCAGGGTGGCTGCATCGACTTCATTGCCTACTGCCCCCACCACCCCGACGACCAGTGCTGCTGCCGCAAGCCACTCACCGGCCTGCTGGAGCAGATCCGCGAGCATTTTCATCTCGCCAGCCTTGAAGGGGTCATCATGGTGGGAGACAGCCGCAAGGACCTGGAAGCCGGCCACGCTGAAGGGTGCCGTCCGGTGCTTGTGCGAACCGGTAATGGACTGGACACCGAACGCCATCTGGACGCCCGACCCATACCCGGCGCCGATGTCAGTATCTACGATAATCTCAGCAAATTTACGGATGCCCTTTTATCCGCCGAGGGCTGGTAAAACCGAAGCGAATCCGTATAATACCCGCCGTTGATCGGCGTGTGGCGCAGCTTGGTAGCGCACTTCGTTCGGGACGAAGGGGTCGCAGGTTCGAATCCTGCCACGCCGACCACTTTCCCGTTTTGATTCCTTCCTGTGTTAAAACTCCCGGCCTAACTGCAAGCCAGCTGTCCACGGCACCACGTCATACTCACTTTTAAATGAAGTCTGCCCCTGCAGAGGATCCGTCGTCTTATAGTCGATGGAAATATCGCCCTCATAAAAGACTCGTGCAACGAACATGTCTACCGTCCAGTCGCCTGCCAGATCGCGAATCTGTGCACCCAGAGAAACCTGGTGATAATCATCAAACGGCGTCAGTGGTGAACGCGTCTTGATGGTAAGGGGCGATTCATCAAACAAGTAGCCAGCCTTTAGTGACCATGTCGGTGCCACCTGCCAGACTGCGCCAACCCGCCACTGCCAGGTGTCTTTCCAACTCTGAACCTGCTCCTCGGATGGCTGCTCGCCGGGAAAAGCAACTGGCAACGTCTCTCGGGACACTACGGACAGGGCAGAGGCATCACTCCATTTCGCCCAGGTTGCGCCTGCAAGCAGTTTAAGCGTGGCATTCCATTGGTGAGCAAGACCGACACTCAGGCTTTGAGGAATCGTGATCGGGACTTCTATCTGCTCAGAGACAGTGGTTTGAGTCAGCCCACTGGCTGACAAAGTGGGAAACTGGTTGATCGTGCCGGTACCCTTCAGTTTGAATTCGGTGCCCGTACGGGCCGCGAGTCCAAGTGACGTTTCGGGAGTCGCCTGCCAGAGAACGCCGACGGTGAACTCCAATGCAACATCATCTCCCTCCAATGTCGCGTAGCCATCGTTCAGGGTGCCGCGAGGAAGTGAAAAACGTGATTCAATTCCACTGAAGTCAACTGGATTACGCTGCTCGGCATCGGCATAGAGTACATTGATGCTGCCACCCAGCGAGAATCCCTCGCCACTGTTCACCGAAAAGGAAGGATTCACGCCGTAGGACACCAGTTCAATTTCATCACCAATATACCGCCCTGCAAAAGCGTCGCCGTAATCGAAGCCCAGGCCGTAGGGAACGTACACTCCCAGTCCGACGTCCAGCCAGTCGTTCACTTCATGGGTAAGGTAGGCATTGGGTACTGCAAAGGTTTTAACGTGATCACCACCACCATCACCGACCACCAGGTCCCCGTTAGCACGGGTGGCTGATGTTTGCGAATCCCGACCGACGGCGTCGATCTCGAACAGGATTGCTCCGAAAGACAGATTGGTCCCGGAAAGTCCGCTCATTCCGGCAGGGTTGAAAAAGATCGTAGAAGCATTTTCCGGGTTGGCGACACTGCCTGCGTTGCTGACTGCGGAAGTACTGGCACTTTGATCACCATTGGACAGACCGCCCGCAGAAGCGACCAATGGAGTAAATACAGATACGAGGAGAACTGAACGAAATTCCTTTACAAAACCTGACCTTGAACTATACATACAGCATCCTTTTGAGTAGGCTCCGAAGTATAGTTTTCGGCGACATACCTATCAAATGAAAGTAGACAGCGGGCCTGACTATTTAACAAACGATAGAATGAATAGTGCTCCAAAAACATAAATCCTTTCGAGGGTTCACTGGCAAAACCTCTGGGTGTTTTGTGGGCGTTTAGATCAAGGAACTTTGAATGGCGAATGTTGATCGGAGATGGACCTCTCTCTTCGTAGTGATCCTTTCTTCACTTTCACTGTTACCTTTTTGCGCAGGGGCGGCAGAGCAGCAGGGATACGTGAGAGATCTGGCCCAGACGATGGAGGTATTCGAGGGCACCTGGGATCAGGAAACGCCGCCGCCAGAAGAACACGCCGCCTGGTCTCCAATCGATCATGATGTTTTTACCAGCGAGCCTCGTGAACCATTTGTATGGATCAGGGGTAAGCTTGATTCAGCAGAAACAATGGAGCAGCGCTGGCTTCTATTAAGTCCTCTTGCTTCAAGTGTCCAAGTATTCCTAGATGGTTCGCCGATTTCCCGGAATCCCGTGTCCGCGCTCGACCAGCCGCTTCAAAAGGACATTCCATTTCATCATCCTGTCTTGGAATTACCCAAAACAGAATCAGCCTCGGATATGCTTATCCGCTTCGAGGCCAACTTCCCGATAAGTACGCCCGTTAAGGTTGTGGATCAGACTGCATTGGTCCATGAGGCGGTTTTACACACTGGGCTCAGTGTAAGTCTGGCGTCCGTTATTTTTGCGCTGACGGTCTATAACCTTTTCCTCTATTTCAGTATCAGAGATCGAATCTATCTGCTCTACGTAGCAGTGGCGGTTGGCGTGTTACTTTACTCGTTGACTCTTACCAACCTGCAATCCTACCTGGGAATGAGCGAAGAACAGTTTAACTGGCTGGGCAAAACCCTTTTAATCTTGATGCCTCTGCTAAGCATTCAATTTTTTTCCAGAATCCTTCAACTCAAAACGCTGTTTCCACGGGTAGACCGGATATACAAATTCATATCAGCAATTTACCTGTGCATTTTGGTTGCAACGCCGTTTTTCACCTTCAAGACCGTAGCTTTCCTTGCGGCCTCCGTCGGGATAGTGGTTTACCTCTCGTTTGTTCCTTTTGCCGTCATCCAGGCAAAGAACAAATACAAACCTGCTTTGTATTTTCTGATTGGATGGATTCCCCTGATCATCGCTCAAAATATAACTTCACTGGAGTCACTGAATATCCTCAAAGGCAGCCCATGGGTGATGTACTACATCCCCGGAGCCATGTCCTGGGAAATGGCCCTGTTCTCACTAGCCCTGGCATCCCGCATAAAAATCCTTCGCGACGAACGGGACACCCTGCAGGCCCAGCAGATCGAAGTCAGCGAAAAAGCCCGAAAGGCTCTCGAGCGTAGCAACCGCATCAAGGATGACTTCCTGAATGCGGTCAGCCATGAACTGCGCACGCCCCTGCATACCATTCAGGGCCAGCTGGATCTGCTACGGGAGGCACCGCTTAAACGGGAGCAGAATGACGCATTCCGTCTGATTGAGTACGCCAATCTGCGAATGACCCGGCAGGTCGGTGGCATCCTGGACTTCGTTGATGCCCAGGAAGAGAACCTGCTCAGCTCGCCCCAGGTGTTCGGGCCTCAGTCCCTTTTCGACCTACTCGAATACGAGTTCCGGGAGGCCGCAAGGGCCAAACCGGTTTCCCTCGCCTTCGGCATGGAAGACTCAGTACCTGGCAAGGTCCTCATGGATGGTTTGATGCTTGAAAAAGTCCTGTACCAGCTCATCGATAATGCCGTGAAGTTCACACCTGCAGGGGGCGAGGTGCTGGTTCGTGGGAGCAGACTGCCAGACGATTCCGTTTTGCGGATTCTGGTATCAGACACCGGGCCTGGTATCCCTGATTCACAGAGGGAGAAAGTATTCCAGGCCTTCAGGCAGGGAGAAGCTGGCCTCACTCGGCGTTACGGCGGTGTGGGCCTAGGCTTACCCCTTGCCAGTTCCCTGGCAAATGCCCTTGGCGGCCAGATGAGAGTTCTTGAGACATCGGATCACGGCACAACGCTGGAAGTCACAGTGCCCTACGGCGATGTTCACCAGCCAGAGCACCACGATCCAGACCAGCGAAACCTTGGGGACGTGATTCAGGTGCCCAGGGTTCTTGTGGTGGAAGACGACGCCGGTAACCGGATGATTCTTCGCAAACAGCTCGAGAAAATAGGGGCGATTTCAGAGGGGGTCCAAAACGGCCTGGAAGCTTTACAAGCCGCCATGAACGAACCGTGGGACATGATTATTATGGATTGCCAGATGCCAGTCATGGACGGCATTGAGGCCACGCGTGAGATCCGACTGAAAGCCGCCGCCAACCTGGACACGCCCATTATCGCGGTTACCGCCAACGCCAGTGAAAGCTATCGGACCCAATGTCTTGAGGCCGGCATGGATGACTACTGCACCAAGCCGCTGCGAATGGATAAGCTGCAACGACTTGTTACTCACTATGCAGAACACCGTGTCGTCACAAGAGTACGTGAGCAACGAGGACTCAAGGATTCGCTGATAGATTCATGAGGGTAATCGGGCATGCCGGATTACAGCAACGGCTCCACAGGCAACAACGAGAACACGTACACCAATGCCCGTTTGAAAGGGCCGGTATTCGGGTCATGGTAGTGCTCGATCGTTTCTGTTCCTGTGAACTCCAGCCATCGCAGATCGCCATCTTCATCCAGCACAACCTCATAAGCCGCCAGCCTGACTTTCTCGGGAAAGGCGGATTCCAGTGCGGTCGCCAGCTCCGGGCTCTTGATCAGAAAACCCAGCTCGGTGTTCAGATTCGCTGAACGGGGGTCGAAATTGAAGGAACCAACGAAAAGCGACTGACCATCTACGGCAAAGGTTTTGGCGTGAAGGCTGGCGGCCGAACTGCCGGCAATGCCGCCAGGGCTCGACTTGCTGTCTGCATCCTCAGACCTGAATTTGCGAAGCTCGAACAACTCAACGCCCGCCTTTAATAGGGCCTCCCGGTATTTCGCATAGCCTGAATGCACCAGGGCGACGTCATTGGCTTCCAGGGAGTTGGTGAGAATCCGCACCTGCACACCGGCGCTTTCAAGCTCGCGAAACAGCTCGACGCCACGATTACCGGGAACGAAGTAGGGCGAAACCAGGGTCACTGTCTTTTCAGGTTCACCCAACGCCAGGGCCAACTGTTGGCTCAATCGACCCTGCTCTCCTTCGAGCCCCTGGGCCTTGGAAGGATCATCGCTCACCATCTCTACCGGCGCCCAGACAAAAGAGACCTCCCGGTCCAGCAATTCTCTGAGAAAATCCGAATTCTGCAAAGCAGCCACGAAGCGCCGGGCTTCAGCATCCTGTTCGACGGAAGCAAGACTTGCTGCCATGGCATCCAGATCCTCATCATCGGCGCCTGCGAGCAACCGATCCACCGGATACGCGGACTGACTCGCCCAGTAGCGATCAAAATCCCTGGAGACACGCTCCACGACGGGCCCGATCGCCAGAACATCCAGATCCGCGAACAGCGTACCGTCACCCACACCGAAATACTCATCAGCAATGTTGCGGCCGCCAATAATGGAGGCCTGGTTGTCAGCCGTGAATGACTTGTTGTGCATCCGGCGGTTCAGGCGACCAAAGTCCGTCAGAAAGCCCAAAGTCCTGGAACTACGAATCACAAACGGATTGAACAGCCGAACCTCGACGTTGTCGTGATGATTTAACGCCGCCAGGAAATCGTCCATGCCGGCGATGCCGTTGTCATCCAGAAGCAGCCGAACCCGAACGCCGCGTTCGGCCGCGCGATATAGCGAGTACAGAAGCAGCTTACCGGTAATATCGTCGCGCCAGATGTAGTACTGGACATCCAGGGATCTCTCGCTGGCCTCGGCGAGCAAAGCGCGGGCAACGAAAGCGTCCAGTGGATCCTCCAGTGTTGTAATACCACTGAGATCGGGGTGGGTCTCAATTTCTCTGCCAACTGCGCTGCCAAGGCGCGTATCTGCCGTCTGCGCCTGAACGAATGCGACAGACTGTGAGCGGTCTTTCAGGGATGGCAACGCACAACCTGCCAGCAGACCTGTGAGCAGTAGGAGTGCGAGAGGGGCGAAAGTTCGGCTTTCGATCATTTTCAAAGGGGGCCTGCGACTATGGGCACAATCTGAAGCATGCCACAGAGTAAACGCTTTATCAGGACAGAGAAGTAACCCTCACGGTAAAGCGATCTACCGAGAAAGGCCCGCCCTCAATTCGTTAAGCCTATTTGTTCTATAGATATAACTTTATTGGCTAAGGGCCTTCCGGCGGGTTATTGTTACTCCGACATCAAGAGGCAACCCGCCTCCACCAGCAAAACCCGACAGGAGATTCATCATGAGTTTATTGCTTGGCTCTACCGCCCCGAACTTCACCATCGACAGCACCGCCGGCCAGATCAACTTCCACGACTGGGCAGGTGATTCCTGGGTATTCTTCTTCAGCCACCCGGCCGACTTCACGCCGGTGTGCACCACTGAAATGGGCCGCACCGCGCAGCTGGCGAAAGAATTCGAAGCCCGCAACGTGAAGCCCCTGGGGCTTTCCACCGATACCGTGGAAGAGCACGTAAAGTGGATTGAAGACGTCAACGACACCCAGAACTGCGACCTCCAGTTCCCGATCGTTGCCGACGCTGACCACAAAGTGGCCGAACTGTACGAAATGATCCACGCCGGTGAGAGCGAAACCGCGGCCGTGCGCAGCGTGTTCATCATCGACCCGAACAAGAAGATTCGTCTGACCATGACCTACCCGATGGCGGTCGGCCGTAACTTCGACGAGATCCTCCGGGTCATCGATGCCCTGCAAACCGGTGATGCCAACAAGGTTGCCCTGCCGGCCGACTGGCGCAAAGGAGACGACGTGATCATTCCGCCCTCCATTTCCAACGAGGAAGCCAAGGGTCTGTTCCCGCAGGGCTGGAATGAAATCCGTCCGTATCTCCGCACCACCAAGCTTTAATCCGACTCGCGGATAGATAAGGGGCCCGTCGTTCGGCGGGCCTCCCCAATGCCGGAGGAAACCATCATGAAGCATATACTGATTGCCCTGCTCGCCACTATCGCCATTGCCTTCAGCGCCCAGGCGGAAGAGGCACTTTCCCTCACCCCACAGCAAACCTATGACATGGTTCAGGAGCAGGGAGACCAACTCCTGTTTGTGGATGTCCGGGATCCGGTTGAAATCATGTTTATCGGCTTCACCGATGTGGTCGACAAGAATATCCCGTTCAAACTCGCCGATCGCTCGACTTTCCTTGATGACAAGGGTCGGTTTGCCATGGACACCAATCCGGAGTTCGCTTCACAGGTAGAGGAAGCCCTGAAAGAAAAAGGCCTTACCAGGGATGATCTGGTCATTACCATGTGCCGCTCCGGGTCCAGCCGTGGCAAACCAAGCGCGGAATACCTGCTGGAGCGCGGCTTCACCAATGTGAAGTACATTGACCACGGCTTTCAGGGAAGTGGCGCCAAAGAAGGCAAGAAGAAAGGCATGAGAATTGTAAATGGCTGGCAGAATGACGGCCTGCCATGGTCCATGACGCTGAACGCCGATAAGATCTATCGCCCTTGAGTCAGATGTAAACGCCCGGGGTCACTGGACACCGGGCTTGCACACTCAGAAAGTGAACGTACGCATCTTCGGGTTGAGCATCTGGCCGGCCATTTCCGGCGGCATGGCAACGCCCACGCCGTCAATCAGATCGTCCTCGCCGTAGTCGCTGTTCGGAAGATACAGCGCACAGACCTTCGCCTCACCACCGTTTTTCAACAGACCGCGCAGCATCTGCCCCGGAGTCACATCTTTGGGTTTGAGGGCGGGCGCTTCGTAGGACTTAAGTGCCAGGTCACCGGCTTTGTCGCACAGAAGCACGTTTACCTTGGCTCCCTGCTGGGCCATGGTGTTCGAAAGCACCATCGCCATGCCCTGTGTCTGCAGCGAATCGCTGGACAGGATCACCAGCACTTCTTCAACACCCCCTTTATGACTGTCGGCTTGAACGCTGAAAGGTACGGCTGCAATCACCGCAGCCGCGGCGATGGCCTTGATTGACTTGATCATGGGAAAAGCTCCTTTTTGGTGGATCGAATAACTTCGAAACCAATGTATCCGGCCAGGGAGTGGCCTTCAGTGACAAAGTCACTCAACTCTGCCCAGCAGCTCTTCACCCACAAAAAAGCCGGGCTTTTCCGGCCCGGCATAGGGGTTGTGTGCTCGCTCTCCCGGGTTATTCCCAGGCAGCACCCTCGAGTGCGTCCAATGGAATCTTCAGATACCGTTTGCCGTTGGCTTCCGGCTCGGGAAGGCGTCCACCCCGGGTGTTGACCTGCAGCGCATGCAGAATCAATTTCGGCATCGGCAACTCGCTGTCACGGGTGTTCCGAAGCTCCACATACTCGGCTTCGGAGGTTTCAGCCAGGTGCTTGTTCGCCTGCTTCTGCTCGCCAACGGTGCTTTCCCATTCAGGTTCACGACCACCGGGCATGTAATCATGACCGGTGAACAGGCGGGTCTCGTCCGGCAGGGCCAGAATGGCCTGGATGGAATCCCATAGCTGATGGGCGTCTCCCCCGGGGAAGTCCGCGCGGGCAGTGCCGAAATCCGGTTGGAAAATGGTGTCGTGCACGAACGCAGCGTCGCCGATCACATAGGTAACAGAAGCCAGGGTATGGCCGGGCGAAAACATCACACGGCCCTGAAGGTTGCCAACCCGGAACTCTTCCCCGGCCCGGAACAAATGATCCCACTGTGAACCGTCAGCAGGAAAATCGGGCCAGTTATAGATGCCTTTCCAAAGTTCCTGAACTCCGGTCACATAACCACCGATTGCGGTTGGAGCGCCCGTCTGCTCTTTCAGGTACTGGGCTGCCGAGAAATGATCGGCGTGGGGATGCGTGTCGAGGATCCACTGAACTTCAAAGCCCTGTTCACGAATAAATGCCAGGAGTTCATCTGCGTGGTGCGTCGCCGTTGCGCCGGACTTTTCATCGTAATCGAGCACTGGATCAATGATCGCACACTGCTTTGTTTCCGGATCACTAACCACGTACTGGACACTGAACGTTCTTGGATCGAAAAACCCGGCCACATTCGGTGTGCCGGCGTGTTTTGCCGGTGATTGCTGAAACTTTCTCATAAGTGCGTCCTCCTCTGAATTGAAAACGCGTGACTGCTTACTTTAGTTATTAGGATATAGCTATAGGTTTTACTCTTCCAATTGCGAGTACCCATGAAGGCAATACACAAAACCTTTCGGATAATCCCAATTCATTAGGTTTTCCTAACTTTATAGCCACGCACTAGAGCTTAGGTCGGCAATATTCTTATTTAATCTAACGATAGAACTTTTTGTTTGGTACCCTTTGATATATCTCAAGCTCACTCGCACACAGCAAACAAAGACAAGAGGTTCGAGGCATGACCAGCAACACAACCACCACGGGCAGCGTCAAAACCCATACCGTCGTAATCGTGGGCGGCGGAGCGGCCGGTATATCGGTGGCATCCAGCATCCACAAACGGGATGGCAATATCGACATCGCCATTATCGAGCCGGCTACCCGGCACCACTACCAGCCCGGCTGGACCATGGTGGGTGGTGGGGTTTTCCGGCCAGAAGTCACCTCCAAGCCCATGTCAGAAGTGATGCCAAAATTCGTATCCTGGTACCAGCAACCGGTAACCGCCATCGACCAGGACAACAACCAGGTTTCTCTGGGTGACGGTTCCTCCGTGCAATACAAAGCCCTGGTGCTCGCTCCCGGGCTGGAGCTGAACTGGGGCGGCATCGACGGTCTTGAGGAAGCGCTGGGCTCCAATGGGGTCACGTCCAATTACCGGGAAGGCATGGCCAGCTACACCTGGGACATGGTGCAGAAGCTCAAGAAAGGCCGGGCTCTTTTCAGCCAGCCGCCAATGCCGATCAAATGTGCCGGCGCCCCTCAGAAAGCCATGTATCTGTCTGCCGATTACTGGCTAAAGCACGGCGTGCTCAACAATGTGGATATCCAGTTTCATAACGCCGGAGCCGTCTTGTTTGGTGTCGCCGATTACGTCCCGGCCCTGGAAGCCTATGTCGAAAAATACGGCATCGACCTGAATTTCCAGAGTACCCTGGTTGCGGTGAACGGACCTGCTAAAACGGCTGTGTTCCGCTCAACAGATGGCAACGGCAATACCGAAGACCGCGAGGTCAGCTTTGATATGCTGCACGCTGTGCCCCCCCAGCGGGCACCGAAGCTGATCCGGGAGTCTGCCCTGGCGAACGAGGCCGGCTGGCTGGACCTGGAAGACGACACCCTGCGCCACAAAACCTACGCCAACATCTTTGGACTTGGCGACGCGAGCGGAACCGGCAACGCAAAAACCGCTGCCGCGGTGCGCAAGCAGGCACCCGTGGTGGCTGAAAACCTCGTGGCCACGCTCCGAAACCAGCCGCTTGAAGCCGCCTACCTGGGCTATGGCTCCTGCCCGCTGACGGTCGAAAACGGCAAGATTGTGCTCGCGGAATTTGGCTATGGCGGCGTACTTCAACCCAGCTTCCCGAAATGGATCAACGATGGCACCAAAGCGACCCGGGCGGCCTGGTGGCTGAAGGCGAAACAGTTACCCACTTTGTATTGGCACGGCATGTTGAAAGGTCACGAGTGGCTTGCCAGGCCAGCAGTCCGATCCCCCCAAAAATAAGAACTCTGCCTGAAAAGCCAGATTTGCAGTATTTGTCCTTGCAATTCCAGCCTGCCCACTTTCTTTTTCGTGGCAGGCTGGCGTATCAACGACTACCTTTCGAATGAAAGCAGCCGGATACGCAAGGACTTGCGATGAGAAAGAATCTACCTGTCACGGATAACGAAAAAACCTTTCCATCTAATCAGAAACTGATTTCCTCCACGGACCTCAAAGGGAAAATTCGACACTGCAACTCGGCGTTCGTCGAGGTCAGTGGCTTCAGCCGTGACGAACTGATAGGCCAACCCCATAACATCGTCCGGCACCCGGATATGCCTCCGGCCGCCTATGAAAACATGTGGTCTCACCTTAAAGCCGGGCAGCCCTGGATGGGCCTGGTAAAGAACCGCTGCAAAAATGGCGATTACTACTGGGTCAGCGCCTATGTCACGCCGGTCACCGAAAACGGCAAAGTAGTCGGGTATGAATCCGTCCGATCCTGTCCGGACCGACAGGATGTGGCTCGGGCGGAAAAACTCTACGCTGATATCCGTTCAGGCCATTCTGGCATTCGCTTTTGGCAGCGTTTCCAGCCGCCGACCCTCTTCCTCGCATTTGTCTTTATTGTCGCAGGGATCTTGTTTATTGCCGGCCAGAAAATGTTCTCTGAGCTCTCACTGGCTGTCGGCGTCATTATCTATGCGGGCTGGATGCATGTTGCGCGAAAACAGCTTATGGCGTCAGTCACTCAGTTACTTGAACACAGTTTCACCGATGACCTTGCTGCAAAAAGCTACACCGATGACGAATTGCCCCTGGGCAGGATCAAGGTTGCTGTCAAAGCTCAGCAGGCGCATCTGGACGCAGTTCTGACCAGACTTGAAGACTCTGCGGATGAAATGCGACTGTTTTCCGTGAAAGGCCGTGAAGTCACTTTCGAGGCCCAGGAAGCCCTCAAGCAGCAACAGGCTGAAACCGAACAGGTCGCGGCGGCCGTGCATGAGATGTCCCAGACCATCGCTGAGGTCTCTTCAAACGTTCAATCAACCGCGGAGCGGGCGGACAGCGCCAAGGAATTTGCCAACGAGGGGCGCTCCGTTGTTCGGGGAACGCGGGAAGCGATCGAGACTCTCAAGGGTTCTGTCCACAGCATCAGCGACTCCGTCGGTGAACTGTCACAACAAACCCAGCAAATAGCGTCTGCTGCAAAAATTATCGAGGAAATCGCTGAACAGACGAACCTGCTGGCTTTGAACGCTGCGATCGAAGCTGCCAGGGCCGGCGAACACGGGCGCGGTTTCGCCGTAGTCGCTGAGGAGGTTCGTGGATTGGCATCACGCACACGGAATTCCACCAGCGAGATCCACGGTATCGTCAATGCATTGATTTCCCGGTCCGAGGACGCGAACAGAAAAGCAGACGAAGGCAAGCTGTCGGCGGATCAAGGCATGGAAAAAATGCTGTCGGCAGAAAGCACACTGAATGATATCGCTGAATCGGTTACCAATATTGCCGAAATGGCACTGCAGATGGCGGCGGCCGTTGAAGAGCAGGCTCAGGTATCGGATCAGATCAACGAACAGGTGGAAAAAATCTCGGATCTGGCATCCAACAACTTGTCGAAAGGTGAGGAGTCCACCGACTGTGTAAAAAACATTGAACAGATTGCCAACGATTTGCACGAACTGGTCGTAAGGTTCAAATAGCCAAGGGTTAAGGTGGCATCACAGTATGAGCAAGCAAGACCTGGCATCGGCGCTGATGGATGCAGCGGTTGACGCCATCATTGTTATCAATGACAAGGGAATCATTCAGCAGTTTTCCGAATCTGCCAGAGCCCTGTTCGGATACGCCCCCGAGGAAGTGATCGGGCATAACGTCTCCATGCTCATGCCTTATCCGGACGCTCGTCACCACGATCGCTACATTGAGAACTACAAAAACAGTGGTGTCGGAAAAATAATTGGCATCGGTCGTGATGTGAAGGGGCAAAGAAAGGACGGCCAAACCTTTCCAATGCACCTTTCGGTTGGCGAGAGCGAATTTGCTGACCAACATCTTTTTGTCGGAATTTGCCACGACCTCAGCAATTATAAGAACGCTCTCGACAAACTGGCGGCGGCTGAAGAACGTTACCGTGAAATTGTTCAGGCGCAGAAACAGTTCATACTGCGACTCGACAGCGATTTCCGAATTACCTTTGCCAACGCTTCTTTCACCCGAGCGTTGGGAACAGAAAACACCGACATCATCGGAGCGCCAATCACGGTCTTTTTTAACGAACCTGGCCATCGTATCCGCCAACGTCTGACGTCCCTGTTCAGTGACGAGAACACCTCTGAGGAGATTGCTGTCAAAGTCACGATGAATGGCAAGGACGGCTCGCAGACGCTTGTAGACTGGAGTTTCCGAAGAACTTCGACGCAGGGGAGCGACGAAGCCGAATTACAGGGATTTGGTATCGACGTATCCGAGCAGGAAAGGGCCCTGGAGCAGGCACACTACCTCAGAACACACGATCCTTTGACGGGTTTGCTAAACAAACAGACGCTCGTTGAAGATTGTAAGGTCTGGTTCAGGAGTGCCAGCCCCGGCGCGCTGCTTTACATCGATATAGAGCATTTCAGCCTTATCAATCAGCGCTACGGCTACGAGATTGGCGATGCCGTTTTGATCAAGCTTGCCAACCGCATAGGGCGTGCCATCCAGCGCGCGGGCAGGAGCAGACACCTTCCTTGCGGCGATCCAGGTAAGCAGCCAGGCAGACGCAGAGGCAGTAGCGGAGAGGATCATCGAATATATTTCGACACCGTTCAAACTGCGGGAAAACCAGCTCAATGTGCGGGCCACGATTGGCATCGCGATGTACCCTGAAGATTCGGAAGTCATTGAAGTTCTCCCGGAGCTGGCCGAGTCGGCCAACGGGTTCGCTCGGGACCGAAACCAGCGGATCGGGATTTTTGATTTCGAGCACCACAAAGTGCTCCACAGGCAAATCGAAATCGAACAGGGGCTCAAGGATGCTATCGAAAATCACCAACTGGCGATCTACCTCCAGCCGAAATATCGGATCAGTGATAAATCCATTGCAGGTTATGAGGCACTGGTCCGTTGGCATCATCCCAGAGAGGGTTTCATATCACCGGGCGAATTCGTCCCGATAGCTGAAAAGTCTTCGCTCGGGCTGGAGCTGGACCACTATGTGCTGGTTCGGGTGTTTGAGCTTATCGCCTCGGCCAGAGCGACTATCCGCGACTTTCCGCCTGTTGCCATCAATATAACGCCCGCGCACTTCTCACGAGTGGACTTTCACAAGCTGGTATTGGCCGGCATAGCAGATGCCAACATTCCGATTGAAAGTGTCGAGCTGGAAATTACCGAAGGGGCGGTAATGGAACGATCGGAAGAGGCCAGACAAAACCTCGATGCCCTTCGCAGCCAGGGTGTTCGCATCGCCATTGATGATTTTGGCACGGGTTACTCTTCACTGAACTATCTGCGATACCTCGGCATTGATGACCTGAAAATCGACAAAACCTTTGTTGATGAGGTGTTGACGGAAAAAGGAAAAATTATCGTCAAATCCATCATTGATATCGCGGCGGCTCACGACATTCAGGTCGTCGCAGAAGGCGTGGAAACTGCACAGCAATTCGAACTGTTACGTGAAATGGGTTGTCATCTGTGTCAGGGCTATCTACTGTCGAAACCACTACCGGTTGACGAAGCCATTGAACTTTTTTCCCAGCAGTCGCCTGCTCAAACACAGTGAGTCACAACCATGGACAGTAGTACCCTGGAGAAACGTCGGCTCACCGCACTTGAACGCCTGGGCATCCTGGACACGCCGCCGGAAGATCGCTTTGAAAGGCTCACACGGATTGCTCGCCAGTACTATGGCGTGAAAACCGCGCTTTTCTCGGTGCTCGATTCCGAACGCCAATGGTTCAAGTCGCGTCAGGGTCTGGACGTCAATGAAACCCCTCGCTCAGTTGCTTTTTGCGATTACGCAATCCAGCAGGACAAAGCGTTTATCGTGTCGGATGCCACGAAAGATCCACGCTTTGCACAAAATCCCCTGGTGACAGGCTTCCCCCATATTCGATTCTATGCCGGCATGCCGGTGCGGGAGCCAACCGGATTCAAAATCGGCACAATCTGCATCATCGACGATAAGCCCAGGGATTTCGGCGAGTTGGATCTCGATATCCTTCGCAACCTGGCCACGATGATTGAAGACGAACTCGAGCGGACCTATCTCTCGATCGAAAATCATGAATTTGTTGAAGTGTCCCACCTGAACCGCTCGATCCAGAGGGCCCTGAACGTCTTTCTCACCAGTGACAACCAGCATGCAGCCTTCGAGCAGATGTTGAACGATCTGCTTTCGCTTACTGGCAGCCAATTCGGTTTCATCGGCGAAACCCAATTCAGGGAAAACGGCGATCCATTTCTGAAGATCGGCGCAATCACCAACATTGCCTGGAATCCAAAAACACAGGCGCTTTACCAGCAGGTTGAACGACGAGGGCTGATTTTTGATCGGCTCGATACGCTGATCGCACTTCCTATGACAACAGGAGAGGTTGTGATCTCGGACGATGTCGCCACAGATCCCCGGCGCGGAGGACTGCCCGAGGGGCATCCCAATATCGACGCCTATATCGGGATTCCCGTTTTCTCAGGTGATCAACAGGTGGGGCTGGTAGGGCTGGCCAATCGCCTCGGGGGGTATAAAGCCAGGCTAGCCGAAGAGTTGGAGCCACTGCTACAAACCCTGGGGAATCTGATTGAAAGGAAGCGCCTGCATCACGAAAAACAGCAGCATCAGGAGCGCCTTGAGAAGGCAGCCAATTACGACGCCCTGACGGGTTTGCCTAACCGTCGGAGGCTCACGGAAGTCTTTACCCAGGAGCTCCATGAGGCAAACTTGCGCCAAGGCACGGTAGCACTCTGCTTCATCGACCTCGACGGTTTCAAAGCCATCAATGACCACCAGGGCCATGCCGTGGGCGACGCTGTTCTGAAGATCATTTCCGAACGTCTCAAAGCCACTATACGGCAACACGATGCCATCGGCAGGCTCGGGGGCGATGAATTCGTCGCTGTTCTCAGGGATGTCGAAGACTCAACAGTCTACAGCCGGATTCTGGAAGCTATCCGCCGGCCCATCAGCTACCAGAATGCCGTCATGAAACTGTCGGCCAGTATGGGAGTGACCGTTTATCCCGATGACGCCGAAGACCCCGATACGCTGCTTCGGCATGCCGATCAGGCTATGTATGCGGCCAAAGATTCGGGGAAAGATACCTACAGCCTGTTCGATCTGGCGTCTCACTTTAATCGCAAGGAGCGAGTTCGTGTCCTCGAGCAGGTCGACGAAGCGCTGGCAAAAAACCAGTTCGAACTCTACTACCAGCCCAAGATCAACTACCGCACCGGAACGGTGGAAGGTTTTGAAGCACTGATTCGTTGGAATCACCCGGAGGAGGGACTCCTTTCCCCGGCGCGTTTTCTGGAGCACCTGGAGTTCACCGATTACGCCAGGCAGGTTGGACTGTTCGTGATGGAAAGCGCGGTCAGCGTTATCTGTGAATTCATGGACCTGGGGCTGCCTTATACCCTGAGTATCAACCTCAGCCCGTCCCACTTCCTGAGTGAACACTTCCCCGATGATATAACGGGCATGCTGAACGAGTGCCCTCACGAGGTGCGTGACCGGCTGATCATTGAAATCCTGGAAACGACCGCATTGGACGACACCACTACCGTCATGAAGAATCTCAGCGTCTGTCGCAATACCGGTCTTTGCATCTCCCTGGATGATTTCGGAACCGGCTACTCTTCACTGAATTACTTCCGGACATTGCCGGCCCAGGAAGTGAAGATTGATAGAACCTTTGTGGGCGATCTGATAGGGAACCAGGATAACTCGATGATCGTAGAAGCTATTTTACGCCTGTCCCAGAGTTTTCAGAGGCGCACCGTGGCGGAAGGGGTGGAGACGGCCGAGCAAGAACAACGTCTCCTCGAACTTGGCTGTGATGTCGGACAGGGCTACCGGTACAGCCCGCCTCTGCCACTGGCAGAAGCGCTCGACTGGGCCAATAATTTCAATTGGGCTCGTTACCATTCGGGCCACAACTAGCCGCGAACAAGCGGCCTTCGTGTGAGGGATCACATGCACCTGACTGCAGAAACCAGGCTCAATGCCATTCTTGACGGCACCGGGGCAGGCACCTGGGAATACAACCTGGACACCGGCGAAATCATTTTTAATGAACGCTGGGCCACCATGCTGGGTTACACCTTGGAAGAGCTTTCGCCATTGTCGTTCCAGACCTGGGAAAAACTCAGTCATCCCACCGATATCGAGTCAGCAAACCAGGCATTGAACGCGTACCTGAGCGGTGATGCCCACCAGTTTGAATGCGTGGTGCGCATGCTTCACAAGGATGGTGACTGGCGTTACATCCACACCCGCGGGACCCTGTTCAACAATGACCAGACGGCAGAAAGCCGTTGGCTGATGGGTACACATCTTGATGTCACGGAAGAGAAAGTTTCCCAACACCAACTGCAGCAACTTGCCGAATCCCTCCCGGGGGTCATATATACCTTCACCCTCAATAAAGATGGCAGTTTTCACTTTCCGTACATGAGTCGCAAGGCCAAGGATTTCTATGGCGTAACGCCAGCGGAAACCCGAACCCACCCGGAACGGATGTTTGAAGCCATTCATCCAGAGGATGTTGCAAGAGTTCACGAGACCATCGAGCTTTCCCGCAAGACGCTACGCGAATGGGTTTGCGAATACCGCATTATGAAAGATGGCCAGACCCGATGGCTGCGAGGTGTTTCCCAGCCGGAGAGAAATCCGGACGGTAGCACCACTTGGCATGGCGTTATTACTGACATCGACGACCAGAAACGCCTGGAATTCCAGCTGGAAGCTCTGACGATTACCGATGAACTGACAGGGCTCTATAACCGGAGATATCTGCTCAGAAAACTTGAGGAACTGGCGGAACAATCTGCCCGTTACGACCATCCGTTCTCATTGCTTTCCCTGGACATTGATTTCTTCAAAACCGTCAACGATTCCTGGGGCCATCTTACCGGCGATAAGGTATTGCGCAAGGTGGACAGTCTGATCGAAACGCGGACCCGAAAGACCGACATTGTTGCACGCACCGGAGGGGAGGAATTTATCGTTCTGATGCCTCACACCACGTTGAGTGATGCCCGCCATGTTGCCGAATCCCTACGTATCGGTATGGAGACGGAGAGTTTTCTCAGTGACGATGACACCCCTTTCAACGTTACCTTGAGCGCCGGAGTCGTATGCTGGGACCGAAGCATAAACGGTGTTCGGGAGCTGCTATCCGCATGCGACAAGTTGCTTTACCAGGCCAAACGGGCGGGCAGAAACCAGGTTATCGTCAGCGAATTCGGCGCTGGAAAGAGCTGACAGGCGAAAAACAGCGTATTCTGGCCTTGGACAACAACCCTGATGGAGAAAAAGCATGATCGGATACGTCACCCTTGGCGTCAGTGATATGGAAAGAGCAAAGGCATTCTATGCCGATTTACTGAGCGACCAGGGAGCCAAGGTGCTTCTGGATATGGGACGCATCGCATTTATCGGCAAGAGCATGAGCGCGCCCATGCTGGCAGTTTGCGTTCCCTTCAATGAAGAGCCCAACCATCCTGGCAACGGCAACATGGTGGCTCTGCCTGCCGGCTCGAAAGAGGGCGTGGATGAAATGTACAAGAAGGCCATTGAGCTGGGCGCCACCTGCGACGGAGAGCCCGGTCAGCGAATCCCCAATCAGTTCTACGGTGCCTACGTGAAGGACCCGGACGGCAACAAGCTGGCGTTTTTCGTATTCGGTTGATTAGTTGCGGCCCTCAGACGAGGGCCGCAGTCTCTATTTTTCAGCTAACCGCTGCCGTCACTTCCGCCTTACCGGTTTTCAGCAACGCGTAACCGAAACCAATCACCAGTGATCCCACCGCAATCGCAATCAGGTAGGGCAATACCGCACTAACCGCGTTCGGAATGGCAAGCACAAACAGCCCGCCATGGGGTGCCATCAGCTTGACAGTGAACAGCATCGACAAAGCACCGGTAATTGCGCCACCGATCATACACACCGGGATAACCCGCAACGGATCCTTTGCCATAAACGGTATTGCACCTTCCGAGATGAAGCACAATCCCAGGACAAATGACGCCCGTCCGGCCTGGCGTTCCGCCTCTGCAAACTTACGCCGGGCGATGAAAGACGCCACACCCATGCCGATGGCCGGTACCATTCCTGCCGCCATGATGGCAGCCATGGGTGCCGAGCCGCCGCTGCCCTCAGACAGCAGTCCCACGCCGAAGGTATAGGCCGCCTTGTTGACAGGCCCTCCCAGGTCAAAGCACATCATGGCACCCAGAATGCCACCAAGCAGGATCGCATTGGTCGTTCCCATACCCTCGAGGAATCCGGTCAGGGCGCCCATGATGGCAGCCATGGGCTCTCCAATCACATAGATCATCCCCAGGCCGGTAACCAGACTGGCCAGCAACGGAATGATGAGGATCGGCTTCAGCGATTCGATGCTCTCGGGCATTGGCAGTTTCTGGCTGATAAAGCGCGCTACATAACCAGCGAGAAAACCTGCAACAATACCGCCGAGGAATCCGGCTCCCAGTTCGCCCGCCAGAAACCCACCGATCATTCCCGGCGCGAGGCCGGGACGGTCGGCAATCGACCAGGCAATGTATCCGGCCAGCAACGGAATCATCAGTTTGAAGGCGGTGCCACCACCAATCTGCATCAGGGCGGCAGCCAACGTGCCTTCCTCCTGAAACGCCTCAATCCCGAACACGAAGGACAGAGCGATCAGCAGACCGCCAGCAACCACCATGGGCAGCATAAAAGAGACACCGGTCAGCAGGTGCTTGTAAGGCCCCTTCTTCTCACCACTTCCGGAAGCGCCGGACGTTTTTTTCTGGCCAGCGTTCAGAACCACGGCCTGTTCCAGGGCATCACGGATGGTATCGGCTGGTTTTTTCAGGGCGGCACCGGTCGAGGTCCGCCAGACCCGCTTGCCAGAGAAGCGGCCCGGATCTACCTCAATATCACAGGCCAGGATCACCACATCGGCAGCCGCAATTTCCTCCTCCGTCAGCGGATCCTGGGCGCCGACCGACCCCTGGGTTTCTACACGGATCTTGTGGCCAGCGGATTGCGCCGCGGCGGTCAGGGCCTCTGCCGCCATAAAGGTATGGGCGACGCCAGTGGGGCATGCAGTAACGGCAACGATCCGCTTACCGGCAGAGGTACTGCCGACAGCGGTACTGGTTGCTATAGATTCCTGACTGGCCATTGCCGGGTCCCAGGGTGTGGCCTCCGCCTGCGCCCGGGTGAGGATGGCGTCTGGGTCTGGCAGGGCAGCGGTGACCGGAATCTGCAGCAAGCGTTTGCCTGCATAGACATCCAGATTTACCGGAATACCGACCGCGGCAATAACAAGATCGGCCTGTTGGATTGCCGCTTCGCTGGGCTTGTTGTCGGCTTTACCATCCGGGCCTCGAGTATCAGTGGTAACAGACCAGCCGCGCCGGTTCGCCGCCCGCTCAAGGGCCCGGGCGGCCAGAAAACGAGTTGCCACGCCCTGGGGGCAGGCGGTCACAATGATCAGATTCATAACCGTATCTCTCCGGTGTTGTTTTGCC
>MRWF01000256.1_pt1 | contig 20844 bp, 19 predicted proteins | sample 1013331 | NCBI WGS metagenome assembly MRWF01 (sample SAMN06117577, study PRJNA244670) | biofilm metagenome | biome: Water; feature: Cathode Biofilm; material: Biofilm; isolation source: microbial consortium enriched at the cathode of a solar microbial fuel cell | place: USA: District of Columbia ... | reverse complement strand
TCTTGAGGAGCTGGTCTTCGTCCGTGACTGGATTGTCGTTCTCGGGCAATTCAGCCTGCCAGAGACTGACAGGGTCGGTGCTGTTATCGAGGGAATCCGTGGACTTGGGCGCGGTTTTCCGGGTTGTGCGCGGCTGGAAGTCCGGTTACCGGAAAACAACGCGGATGGAGACCTTGGAAACTTTGCCCGAAAGTGGGTGTCTCCGCTCTCCCGCGGTTTGCGAGGAGCCGGCCTCCTGAAGGCTGACCAGAATGCTCCTGCGCCGGCTCGTCTGGAGGTTTTCCTCCCCGATTTTACGTCGGCGGTCGTCGGTTTCAGTCTGGCGGATAACCGGGCACGTTACGTTGGTGGCATCCCGCGCCTGCGGCTGCCGGCATCAGCGCCCAGTCGTTCTGCCCTCAAGCTCGAAGAGGCCTGGAAGGTGTTTCTGCCCCCGGAACAGGAACTGGACTACCTTGGTGGTGGCAAGAAGGCCGCGGATCTTGGGGCCGCTCCAGGCGGATGGACCTGGCAGCTTGTGCGTCAGGGGATGATGGTAACCGCAGTGGACAACGGCCCAATGAACCCTGAATTGATGGCCTCTGGACAGGTGGAGCATGTTGAGGCGGATGGTTATGGTTGGCGGCCCAGGCGCGGCATCGACTGGATGGTCTGCGACATTGTGGATCAGCCCCGGAAAACGGCAAAATTGGCTGTGACCTGGCTAGGTGAAGGCCTTTGCCGTTACACGGTGTTCAATCTGAAGTTGCCTATGAAAAAGCGCTATGACGAGTGGCTGATTTGCCGGAACATTCTCGTTGATGGCTTGAAAGAGGCGGGCATCGGTTTTCGCCTTAAAGCCCGCCACCTTTACCATGACAGGGAAGAAATAACCTGTTTCATCGAGCGGACGGGTTAAAAGGCGCTTTGCTCCAGCACTGTAATGTGCTCTTCTTCGTCCATCATGGGGATAAGCTCCAGCATGAGTTCACGGCGCTCATCGGAGTGAAACCATCGATCCCAGTCTGCTTCGGAGCGCCAGTTCGCCAGTGTTATCCGGTGATTGGGGTCGTGGCTGTCGAGCAGGGTTTCGCCAGAAATGAAACCGGGGGCACTGACAGCCTGCTGCAGAACCTTGCGCGACCGTTCTTCGTAGGCTGTTTCAAGGGTTTCGGCAATATGGCGTTCGATCAGAACCCGGATCATGAGAAACCTCCAAGTGGTTTAACTGTTATAAACAATAATTTAGCAGGTTTTTACGAAAAATCAGGTTCATTGACAGGAGACGACGTGTGACCGCAACTGACTACGACCTTGAGCTGGACGCCCGGGGCCTTTTCTGCCCGGAACCGGTCATGATGCTTCATAATCGAATCAACGATGTCCAACCTGGTGGCGTGTTGCGGGTTTTGGCGACAGACCCCTCTACCACCCGGGACATACCGAGGTTCTGCCAGTTTCTCGGCCATGAACTGGTGAAACAGCTGGAAGAGGACGATCTGTTTATCTACCTGATACGCCGGGGACAATAGCGATTTGTCAGTCAGACTTCCGGCTGCAGCGTCTGCAGGTGGCCAAGGAATTCCTCCCGATCCATTTCGCCCAGCACTCTTCGTTGGGCAATTTCTTCCCCGTTGCTGCCATAAAATAGTATGGCTGGAGGCCCGAACAGGCCCAGTTCGTCCAGCATGGCCTGCTGCTCGGGCGTGTTGTCCGTCATGTCGATCTGAAGCAGGGTGAAGGGGCTGAGCGCCTGGATTACATCCGGTTTGCTGAAAACATTGCGTTCCATCACCTTGCACGAGATGCACCAGTCGGCGTAGAAATCGAGCAGCACGGGCCGGCCCTGCTCACGAGCCTGTTCTAGCATCGCCTGAATATCCGCTGGCCGTTCGACCCGCACGAAATCAGCGTGCTGAATGCCAGCGGTCCCAATGCCGCCTGACGATGCCGAGGCAATGGTGAATGGTGCCAGGGGTTTTAATGGGTCATTGGCGCCACCCACGGCGCCTGCCAATAACGCCAGACCATAGGCGAAGAGGACCAGGCCCAGACCTTTACGAGTGCGCTCCCAGCCCGCCTTGGCAGCGTCAAAGGCCCCCAGTTGAACGCCGGTGATGGCGACCAGGAGGCCCCACAGGGTCAATGCCAGCCACCCCGGCACCAGGCGCTCTACCAGCCAGATGGCTACGGCCAGCAACATCACACCATAGAAGTGCTTCACGGCGGTCATCCAGTGGCCGGTTGTTGGCAGGAGTTTCCGGCCACCCACCGCCACCAGAATCAGAGGAATGCCCATTCCAAGTCCAAGCGCAAACAGTGCAACCCCGCCGATTACGGCGTCCTGGGTCGTCGAGATGTACAGCAGGCTGCCAGCGAGTGGCGCAGATACGCAGGGCGATACGATCAGCGCTGACAGGGCGCCGATACCGAAAATACTGACTACCCGACTCCCCGTGAGCCGGTGACTGGCATCATTGAGTGGTTCGCGAATAAAGCGAGGCAGCTGGATTTCGAACAGATCGAACATCGACAGTGCGAAAACGACAAACATCAGCGCAAAGACGCTCAGAACCCAGGGTGACTGCAATTGTGCCTGAAGATTGAAGCTGGCCCCCAGCAGGCCGGTCAGCACGCCGGCCGCAGCGTATGTGAGTGCCATGCCCAGCACATAGCTACCGGACAGGAGCAGGGCATGGCCGGTTGTCCGGGTGTTTCTGCCGGAAACCAGTGAGGAAATAATCGGGACCATGGGCAACACACAGGGGGTGAAGGTGAGTCCCAACCCGAGGAGCAAAAATACACCGGCAATGACCAGGGTGGATTGCTGGGCCAGAAAGCCGGCGAGGCCGGTGGCGGTTTCCGTGTCGACGGGAACACTGTCGCCTGACGCAAAACCAGGTGTTGCGGCGGTCTGTGAGCCGGATCCGCCGCTACCCTGGTAGAAGAGTACATCCCGGGTCTGGGGCGGGTAACACAAGCCTGCTTTGGCGCAGCCCTGGTAGGTTACCTGAAGTTCGGCTTCCCGAAGGCCAGCAGGCAGTGCGACAGGCACACGGGCGTCAACGGGATCAAAGAAAACGGTGGTTTTTCCGAAGAATTCGTCCTCGGTCACCGTGCCTGGCGCCGAGAAAGCGGGTTCGCCCAGGCTTACCTCGGGATTTGTCGCGGTGATGCTGATCCGGTCGCGATACAGGTAGTGCCCGGGCGTGATATTCCAGGAGAGAACCACGGTGTCAGCGTCGGTCGAGAAACTGAAGGGCAGCGCTTCGTCGACGGGCAGAAAGTCGCTACCCTGGCCACCGAAAAGCGAGCCTCCATTGCCGCCGAGTGCCCAGGCGGAGGGGGAACTCAAACACACAAGGGCGAGTGCCAGAATCAGGCCCAGAGGATTTGCCCATGGGCGTTTTATTGTCGTTACTGCAGCAAAAGCCATCATTGATTGTAAGATTTCCCGGTTGGTGTCTCTCTGTTCAGAGTCTTTTCAATTGCGACTGTTACACCGCAATCGGCGCCGGCGCACGCCAGCCATGGACACGACGTGACTGTCAAAGTTCCCTCTGGTATTGGGGGCGGTAAAGTCGCACAATAGCCACCCAATGAATCACAGTCCAAATGATCTTATCATGCTGTTTAATGACCTTTTCCGGGAAGCATACCGGACAGTTCTGGTCAAAGGCAGTGATGAACCTGAATACTTGCCTGCCAGCGATCCGGAAGGTCTCGCACAGGTCGTTTTCGCTCATGGCTATTATGCCAGTGCTTTGCATGAAATAAGCCACTGGTGTATTGCTGGTGAGCACCGGCGCACACTTCATGACTATGGTTACTGGTACTGTCCGGATGGCCGGACACTGCAGCAGCAGCAGGCTTTCGAGCAGGTTGAGGTCAGGCCCCAGGCCATTGAGTGGTTGTTTTCGGTGGCCGCAGGAGCCCGTTTTCACATCAGCGTGGACAACCTCTCCGGCGTTGGCGCCGCCGATGAGGAGCGGTTTCGGCAAAGAGTCAGAGACCAGGCAGGTGAGTATCTGGAACAGGGGTTGCCGCCCCGGGCCCAGAGATTTTTTGACTCGCTGGCCACATTTTACGGTACCGGAGAAATCCTAGAAGAACGCTGGCATGAAGATGCCCGACGTATCGCTCCGCTATATTCTGAATCAGGACATTCCCAGGAAAACTGAGACTTTATGACATCTGACCCAAAACACACCGGCGATCTGAGATTCAGCGATCTGAACCTCGACAAACGTTTGCTGGATGCCATTACGGCCATTGGTTTTGAATACTGCACACCCATTCAGGCCGAAACACTGCCCTGGACACTGGCCTGCGAAGATCTGATTGGTCAGGCGCAGACCGGCACCGGCAAAACCGCTGCGTTTCTGATTACGGCGATCCAGAGTTTGCTGGAAACCCCGATTCCCGAAAAGGACCGTTTTGCCTCCGAGCCGAGGGTTCTGGCCCTGGCGCCAACCCGGGAACTGGCGATGCAGATCGCGAAAGACGCTGAGCAACTGTGCCAGCATACCGGCCACAACGTAGTAACCGTTGTCGGTGGCATGAACTATGACAAGCAGCGCGATCAGCTGCAGAATGAGATCGTCGACATTCTGGTTGCTACCCCGGGCCGTCTGATCGATTTTCTCGGATCCCAGGACGTGTTTCTGGACCAGCTCGACATCCTGATCCTTGATGAGGCTGATCGCATGCTGGACATGGGCTTCATTCCCGATGTGAAGCGCATTATCCGCAAATGCACACCCAAAGAGGAGCGCCAGACCCTGCTGTTCAGTGCCACGTTCAACCAGGACGTGCTGAACCTCGCCTCCATGTGGACCAGCAACGCGGAGTTTGTCGAAATTGAACCGGAGCAGAAAACGGCGGAGCGGGTTGAACAGACCGTCTACCTGGTGGGCGACGATGAAAAGCTGCCGGTGCTCGTCAATTTCCTGAAGCGGCCGGAAGTGGAAAAGGCGCTGGTATTTGCCAACCGCCGGGATCAGTGTCGCGACCTGGAAGAAGATCTGAGGAACCAGGGCGTCAAAGTTGCCCTAATGTCGGGCGAAATAGCCCAGAACAAGCGCCTCAAAACCCTGGACCAGTTCAAAAAAGGCAGCATCCAGGTCCTGGTGGCCACCGATGTGGCTGGCCGTGGTATTCACGTCAACGGCGTCACTCACGTTTTCAACTACAATCTGCCTGATAATGCCGAAGATTATGTGCACCGGATTGGCCGCACAGGCAGGGCTGGCAAACACGGGGTTTCCATCAGTTTTGCCGGTGAGGATGACTCGTTCGCGCTTCCCGCCATCGAAACCTATATCAGCCAGAAGCTGAAGACTGCCGTGCCCGATGAGGCGCTCATGGCGCCGATGGACAATCCGCCAATTACCCGCAAGCGCGGTCGTCGCCCGCAGGGTGGCGGTGGACGTGGTCAGGGTGGGCGCAATCAGCGTCAGCGCAGGAACTGACAGGGCCGAATATCATCATGTTGATCGTAGCAGACGAAAACATTCCCTTACTGGATTCCTTTTTCGGCGATATCGGAGAGATTCGCCGGGTATCCGGCCGTTCCATGTCGAACGAGGATGTCCGGGATGCCGATATCGTGCTGGTTCGTTCCGTCACCAGGGTAAATCGTGAGCTCCTGGAGGGCAGTCGGGTTCGGTTTGTCGGCACAACCACCATCGGTACCGACCATGTCGATCTTGACTGGCTCGAGGGCGCGGGTATTCGCTTCTCGGCGGCGCCCGGCTGCAACGCCAACAGTGTTGCCGAGTACGTGTTGTCTGTGCTTTCGCTGCATGCCGAGCGGCGTGGCCTTACTGACTGGTCCCAGCTCAGTGTTGGTATTGTCGGAGTCGGCAATGTCGGTGGTGAATTGGCCCACAAACTGGAGCGCCTTGGATTTGATGTGCGCCTCTGTGATCCGCCCAGGGCGGATCGGGAAGAGGACGACCAGGAATTTGTGTCGCTGGAAGAGGCCATGAAGTGTGATGTGGTGTCCCTGCACACACCTTTGACACGAGAAGGCGACCATCCCACGCTGCATATGATTGGTCATCCCGAGCTTGAGGCTCTGGGCGCAAATCAGCTCCTTATCAATGCTGGTCGTGGAGAAGTCATCGACTCGTCAGCATTGCTGGCCCGGCTTGACCAGGGTAACGCGCCGACCGTGGCGCTGGATGTCTGGGAACAGGAGCCGAGGATTCACCCCGAACTGGTTGACCGGGTCTGGCTGGCGACACCGCACATCGCCGGATACAGCCTCGAAGGCAAGGTTCAGGGGACGGAAATGATCTACCAGGCGCTTAGCCAGTTTCTGGGCTTACCGGTTCGCAAGAAAGCCGGCCAGTTTTTACCAGAGCCGGCGCTCAGCAAGATTTCCTTTACCAGCTCGGCCGACGAAGAGGATGCCATCCGCATTGCGCTGAGGGCTTGCTATGACCCTCGTCCCGACGATGCCCGGCTGCGGAATGCCATGACCGGATCCGTTGAAGAGCGAGGTGCGGCCTTCGACAGGCTCCGTCGTGATTACCCGGTACGTAGGGAGTGTTCCAGTCTCAAGATACAGCTCAAGGGCACCAGCAAATCGCTGCAGGACAGTTTCCGGGCCATTGGGTTCAAGTTGAAAATCTGAGTGAGTCTCACCTGTACAACAAAAAAACGGGGCCCGAGGGCCCCGTTTTTTTACAGCTTGGCGTGCTGCAATGCCTGTATCCGGTCTTCCAGGGGCGGATGCGTCATAAACAGGGCGCTCAGGCCGCCCCGGGCTCCGCGATTGATGCCGAATGCCTGGAGCGAATCCGGCATCTGATCCGGCACTTCACTTTCCTGTTTCAGTCTTGCCAGCGCGCTGATCATGGCTGTGCGCCCCGCCAGTTGGGCGCCAGCGATGTCGGCCCGGAATTCCCGCCGGCGGGAGAACCAGAACACGATCGTGCTGGCCAGAATGCCCAAGACAATCTCGGCAACGATGCTGACGGCGAAAAACCCAAGGCCATGCCCACTTTCGTTCTTGAATATCACCCGGTCAACAAACGAACCGATGACCCGGGAGGCGAAGATCACGAACGTGTTCACCACACCCTGAATCAGAGCCAGGGTCACCATGTCGCCATTGGCCACGTGGCCGATTTCGTGGCCCAGAACTGCCCGGATTTCGTCCTTGTTGAAGCGATGCAAAAGGCCCTCGCTGACGGCAACCAGGGCATCGTTCTTGTTCCAGCCCGTTGCGAAGGCGTTGGATTGGGACGCCGGGAAAATAGCCACCTCCGGCATTCCGATACCGGCGTTCTTCGCCAACTCGGCTACGGTATCCACCAGCCAGCGCTCGGCAGGTGTTCTCGGGGAATCAATAACCCGGGCCCTGGTGCTCCACTTGGCCATTCGTTTGGATATCAGCAGAGACACGATGGCGCCGGCAAATCCGAAGACCGCCGCGAAGGCCAGCAAAGAGCCATACTGAATACCATTCTGGGCGAGGTAGCTATCCACGCCCAACAGCCGCAGTGTAAAGCTCGCGACAAGGATGACAGCAAGGTTGGTTGCCAGAAACAGCAGAATACGCATGTTGGTGCCCTGATCAGTTCGTCAAAGAAAATAAAGCCGCTATTCAGACCGTTATATGCGGTCGCGGTTCAATCAATCAACGAGCTTACGGTGATTTAATAATTGCCGCGGTCGGCAAAAAAGGTTGCCTGCATGATCTGGCTGATTCGGGCGGAGTTCCCCCCGCGCAGCGCCCTGCGAATCAGGTGGATGTGAGTGGAAAGATCCTCCTGAACGGAAGGGGGCAGATTACCGGCAGCCGTTTCCTCGGGGATTCCGAATTCGCTGGTCAGAGTCTCTGGCGCCGGCGCGCTCAGGCGGATAAAGGCGTCTCTGGTCAGAACCGCCTGGTCCAGAGCCTCCTGGCGGATGGTGTCGACGTACCGGAGCAGGCCTTCCTCTGCGAGCCAGAGCAGGGCGCCGAAACAGGCCATGTGTCGCTTGCTGTGCAGGCCAAATTCGTCCGGCTCATCCGGGCCGGCAATGTCCTCGACAAACAGGTTGATGCGCCTGGGGAAGGCGCCATACAACTGCACCAGGGCAATGGCCGCATCCTTGTAGAATTCCTCGACGTGAATATCCGCCATGGTTTTCCCCGTTATTGCTGGTATTGGCCAAGGAAATTGCCGAGCCGGCCCATGGCATCCTCGAGGGTATCTTCCCTGGGCAGGAACACGACTCTCAGGTGCTGCCTGTCATCGATATTGAAGGCCGACCCCTGCACCAGGAGGATCTTCTCCTGCAACAGCAGGTCCAGAACCAGTTTCTCGTCGTTCACGATAGGGAAGTGCTTGGGATCCAGTTTCGGAAACAGGTAAAGCGCACCCTGGGGTTTGACGCAGCTCACGCCCGGAATGTCGTTAAGCATGCGCCAGGCGGTTTCCCTTTGCTCGTAGAGCCGCCCGCCTGGCGCCACCAGATCGTTGATGGACTGGTAGCCTCCCAGGGCTGTCTGAATGGCCAGTTGGGCCGGAACGTTGGCACACAGGCGCATATTGGAGAGCATGTCGATGCCTTCGATCAAATCTTTCGCCCGGTGTTTTGCTCCACTGACGATCATCCAGCCCGAGCGGTAACCCGCTGCCCGGTAATTCTTGGACAGGCCGTTATAGGTAAAGAACAGCACGTCGTCGGCCAGTGAGGCGGTCGAGATGTGCTGGGTACCGTCATAGAGGATCTTGTCGTAGATCTCGTCCGACAGAATAATCAGGTTGTGCTTGCGGGCCAGTTCGATGACCTGCTCGAGAAGCTCCTTTGAATACACGGCCCCGGTCGGGTTGTTGGGGTTGATCAGAACAATGGCACGGGTCCGCCGGGTGATCTTCTTGCGGATATCGTCAATATCCGGAAACCAGTCCTGCTGTTCGTCGCAGCGATAGTGCACGGGCTTGCCGCTGGAAAGTGTGACGGCTGCGGTCCACAAGGGGTAGTCGGGGGCCGGGATCAGGACTTCGTCGCCGGTATTCAACATGGCCTGCATCGTCATAACGATCAACTCGCTGACGCCGTTGCCCAGGAAAATATCGTCGATATCGACCTTGTCGATACCCCGCTGCTGGCAGTAGTGCATGACCGCCTTGCGGGCGGAGAACAACCCCTTCGACTCCACATAGCCCTGGGCCTGGTGCATGTTGTAGATGACGTCCTGCTGGATTTCTTCCGGGACATCCAGTTCGAACGCTGCAGGGTTGCCAATATTAAGCTTGAGTACCCGGTGACCCTCTTCCTCTAGCCGGCGTGCCTCCCGCAGAACCACGCCACGGATTTCATAACACACGTTATCCAGCTTGGCGGATTTGTAGTAGTTCTGCATAAGACCCGGACGTCCTTCTTTTGAGATCGAAAAATGGCACCTGCCAATACGAGAGGCCTTTATTCTAGCGGAGCGAGGCCCTGCGGCAACAGGGGAATTATGATGAATTGTGTCGTGTTAAGGCAGATTTAGCACACAAACCTGAACCGGTTTTTAAAAATGATCGCCGTAGAGCCTGCATTGCCATGGTTTTTTGGTCTGTGTTGTGAACAATGGAGTCACGACGAACACAAACATCGAAGGGAGAGCTTCATGGCAGGCGAGACGGTCTACGATTTTACGGTAAGGGATATCAAGGGTAATGAACAAAGCATGGCAGAGTACCGGGGCAAGGTGCTCCTGATCGTGAATACCGCGAGTAAATGTGGTTTCACACCGCAATTCGAAGGCCTGCAGTCCCTGCACAACGAATTGGGGAGTAAGGGGTTTGAGGTTCTGGGTTTTCCCTGCAACCAGTTCCTTAATCAGGACCCGGGCGACGAGGATGCAATTAGCCAGTTCTGCAGTCTCAACTACGGGGTCGACTTCCCCATGTTTTCCAAGGTCGAAGTCAACGGTGATGGCGCACACCCACTGTTTCGTTTTCTCAAGCATGAAGCCAAGGGACTGATGGGGTCGGAAAAGGTCAAGTGGAACTTCACCAAGTTCCTGGTAGCTCCCGATGGCAAGGTAGTCCGTCGCTATCCGCCTACAACCAAGCCGGAGGATATTCGGGCCGACATCGAGAAACTGTTACCGGCCTGAAGGCCGCGGTCAAATCGCGGGGCGCCAGCGGTCGATGACCGTCCTGAGCTCTTCGCGCTTGTACGGCTTGGTAATGTAGTCGTTCATGCCTGAGGCGAGGCAGTCCTCGCGGTCGCCCTGCATCACATTTGCGGTAACAGCGATGATCGGCAGTTCTTTCCATTCCGGGTTTTGCCGAATCCTCTGTGTAGCTTCGTAGCCGTCCATAACCGGCATCTGGCAATCCATCAGCACCAGGTCATAGTGGTTGTTTTCCAGTGCTTGTATGGCCTTGAGGCCGTTCTCTGCGTGATCTGTGCGATGGCCGAGTTTCTTGAGCAGGCTGACGGCCACCATCTGGTTGACCTGATTGTCCTCCACCAGAAGGATTTTCAGGGAAGCCTCCGTGCCGGTTTGCTCATCGTCTTCCACGGCGTTGGCCGTTTGTTCCTCGCTGTCCAGCAGCCCTGCGGCCAGAAGCAGGCAACGTAGCAATTCATCCCGACGCAATGGCAACGAGAGCAGCTGTTGCTGCCCCAGGGCAGGGGGCAGGGTGCCGGAAGAGTCCACCAGTACGACGCCTGCGCCTTGCCAGTTGTCGGCGAATGCCAGGGTTTCTTCGTCTCCGGCGTTGGCAAGGGCAAGAAGAATTCCATCCGGGTGTCTGCTCGCGCCGCGTATCGGGATGCCCCATTTGCGAAGTTGGGCTTCGATCGCAGACCGGTGTGGGTTGTCCGGTGGTATTGCCATCGCTATGCCAATGTCCTTGAGCCGGGAATCCACGCGGGGCAGATCATAATCTTCGCTGGCTTCATGAACCGGCAGGGGCAGGGTAACGGTGAAGTGTGTGCCGCTGCCCTCCCGGGAGTCCACCAGAATCTGGCCATGCATACGTTCGACAAGTTGACGGCAGAGCGTCAGGCCGAGACCGGTGCCCCCATAAAGCCGCGTGGTCTCTGCATCAGCCTGGGAGAAGGGTGAGAAAATCCGGTGCAGGCCCTCAGTAGACATACCGATCCCGGTATCCACGACATCGATTCTCAGGCTACCCCCGGAGTAGGCTGCCTTTAGTTTCACGCTGCCTTCGTCCGTGAATTTGATGGCATTGCTCAGGAGGTTGTTGAGCACCTGGCGTACCCGTGTCGGGTCTCCCAGGAAGTCTTCAGGGAGATCCGGATCGATTTCGGTGACCAGGTGAATACGCTTGCGCCGCGCCTGTTGGGCATGGAGTGTCGCGCACTCTTCGATCAGGTGCCGGACACTGAAGGGGATGTTTTCCAGACTGAGTTTGCCGGCCTCCACTTTCGAGATGTCCAGTATGTCGTTAAGCAGCCCGAGCAGGCTTTCACCGGCGTTCAGGGCAATTTCTATCCTGTTGCGCTGGGCAGAATCCAGCTCGCCCTCGAGTGCCAGGCCGAGCATCCCGAGAACTCCATTGAGCGGAGTCCGGATCTCATGGCTCATGCTGGCCAGGAAATTGGCCCTTGCCCGCGCCCGGCGAACTGCATCTTCCTTGGCTTTGACCAGGGCGCGATTACCACGCTGCAAAGCATCGTTCTTTTCGGAGATCTCCCGGGTCCGGTCCGCCACCTCCTGCTCAAGCTGGGTGGAGTAGTTTTTCATGGCACTCTCGGCGTGCCGGAGTTGTGCAAGGCTCGAATCGATGGTTTCCAGGTGCTGGTTGATGATACCAACCATGGTCCCGATCTCGTCTTCCCGATGGTTTGCCGGGATCGGAAGCCTGACCTTTTCAGGAGAGGTAGCCCGCACCTGGCTCAGTGCGCTGATCACATTGAGCATGGGACGGGTCAGCACAAAATAGAAAATGGCAAGGAGAGCTGCAGACAGGATCAGGCTTTTCAGTAGCCCGCTGATCAGCGTGTATCCGGCTCGTTGGAGGAAGAGCGCCCCATAGTGATAGGTGTCAATGGTGACGATCAGATGCCCAAGTGGCAGATCCTCAAGTTGCGGAACCCGGAGCTCCTGTCGAAATACGCGATCCGGCCCGAACAGCAGATCGCTGACCCAGCGATAGGGCGAGACCGGGCTGCTCTTGCTGGATGCTGCCATGGTCTCGTCGTCATTATCGGTAATCCGGGCATCAATGGTCGCGGGATGGCGAAGCAGGCCGTCGAGCAACTCTTCCGCCAGACGGACGTCGATGTTGTAGGCAATCTGGGAGGCCGGGCTGTTGCTGATATCGATCAGCGCATGGATTTCCTTCTCCATGGAATCCTTCGCGCTAAAGTAGTCCAGGGTAATCTGGACCACATTCAGCACCAGCCCGAGGGCCATGGCAACGAGGACCGTGTCTCGAGTCAGTCTATAGGAAAGCCGTTGTTTGAAGCCGTTGCTCACGGGTTTGCACTGTCCCTGTTGACGGGCCTCTCACAGCGACCCGTTCGGTACCTTCAGTCGTCGTAATCGGCCTTTTTCTTCCACTCATCGTCGTGGAGAAAAGTATCCCACTCACGGTCCAGTTTGGACTCTCCCTGCGGGCTTTCCTTACCCTCTGCACTCATGGCCTCAAGTTCCTGAATGCGCGTCCGGAAGCTCTTCACTGCTTTCATGGCAAGTGGATTGTCGCGGGATTTACCCATTTCGGTACTGGCCAGGTGATAGGCATGAATGGCCTTCCGGATCTGGTTCTGGCGAACATAGTCCCGGGCCTGAAACACATGCAGATCCGCGTGGGTCTTGTGGACGAGGAAGAGCACATACTTGAGGTTTTTCTTGGCGGTGGCCGAATCAATCCGCCCGCTCTTGTGCATGGCTTCAATCATCTTGAACAGATTCTGAAGCAATTCCTTGACGTAATTCGACTTTTCCGCGGAATCAATCTTGACTGGCGTGGTGGTGTCGCGCTTTTCAACGATCTGTGTTTTCAGTTCTGCAGCGGACTTCTGCCATTCCTTGACCGGCAGGTTCGACTTCAGGCCGGCCAGCTCCGCGCAAGCTTCTTCCATGCGTTTAATCAGAAGCAGTTTCAGATCCGCTGTCAGGTATTGGCCTGGAATTTCGGTCAGCAGGCGATTGGCCCTGTTATAGGCGTCTTCCTGAGCGGTAATCTTGCGCGCCCGTTCAATGCGGGCGCGTTCCCGCATCTGGCTGAGCACAATAATGACAATCGAGACGGTAACGATGGCCGCCAGCAGAAGGACGATCGTAGTGGTATCCATTTTGTCAGTAACGACTCCGGCTTCAGGATCAAATGATGGCGGGTGTACAAACCGGCCTCAAAACACCGATATTATTCAGCAAGTATCCGAAAGACTAGCAGAAATACCGCTCCAGATCCGTTTTCAAATGTGAAAGTTCGTGTTGCTGATTGATTACGTGAATCCTCGCTATCATGTATATTGCTCTCGTGAATGAGCCTCGCTTTTCCTGTTGTTCTGGTGTTCCGGAGTTTTTGTGGATATTTCCCGTGTTGATCTGAACCTGCTCGTGTACCTGGATGTGTTGCTGCGCGAGCGGAATGTGACCAAGGCAGCGAACCACCTGGGTATTACCCAGCCTGCCATGAGCAATGGTTTGAAGCGATTGCGGGATCTGTTCAGTGATCCGCTCCTGGTGCGAACCAGTGAGGGTATGACGGCCACGGAGCGCGCGCGTGAACTACAACCGCTGGTGCGGGGAATCCTGTCGGATATTGAACAGGCCGTGCAAGATAAGACACCCTTTTCAGCTCTTGAAAGCCAGCGCGTGTTCCGGATTATGGCCAGTGATTATGCCGAATCCTGCCTGATGCCCCGGGTTCTGAGGCGGATCCGTCAGGAAGCGCCGCACGTCACCCTGGATGTGCTCACGCCCAGTGACGTCAGCTTCCTGGATGTCGAGCAGGGGCGGTTGGATATGGCGATCAACCGGTTCGACAAGATCCCCCAGTCTTTCCATCAGAAGACCCTCTGGACCGAGTATTTTGCCTGCCTGATGAACGCCCGTAACCCGGTATTGAAGGAGCCCTTCACCCTGGACACCTATCTGGACGCCAGCCATATCTGGGTCAGCAAGACCGGGTTTGGTGTTGGTGTTGGTGTAAACCCAAAGGATGTCCAGCGACTGGGCTGGGTTGATGAGGCGCTGTCGAGAATGGGGCGCAAGCGACAGATTTCCGTTTTCACCCGTCACTATCAGGTTGCAATGCTGCTGGCCGAGCAGCATGACCTGATTGCCACGCTGCCATCCCGGGCAGCCTGGCTGCAGAAAGACAACCCGAATCTTGTGGTCAAGGTGCCTCCGTTCGAGATTCCACCGTTCGAGCTGAAAATGGCCTGGAGCCCACTGTTGCAGCACAACGCGGACCATCAATGGCTGCGCAAACTGATTGCTGAGGTGGCTACTGAGGTGGATACCGAGTTTGCTCCGTTCGGGGCCAGGTTCGAAGCGCCGGACGCGCCCCAGGCCCATCACTCAGAGCGGTAGTTCCCGAAGCTCCAGGGAAGGGCGGGCTGCATCCCACATGCGTTGGAAGTTTTCCGACAAGAGCTTTACGCGGCCGCCGTCCGAGAACTTGGCGAAACCCTCTGGCTTGTAGAAATCATGTCGGTACACCACGCCTTCACGGTCCGCAATAATGAAGGGCTGGTCCTCAACCGGGTAGTCCTCGTTGACCAGTCGAAGTTCCATGCGGCTCGGCAGCCGGCGCATCAGTTCGACCAGTGTGTGTCGACGTTTCACCAGCGGCTTGTCGTCATGGATCAGCAACCTGACTTCGCTGAGCCGGTGCCGACGGGCCAGGGCGGAGATCAGCTCCCGGAAACGATGCCGGTCATACAGATCGTGTTCTAGCAGGCGGTCATACAGCCAGATGCGCTGGCCGGCCTGGCCAACCACCGAATCCATTAGCCCCAGTAGCCTGGCCTCGGTATCAAACAGCCAGGAGTCTGTGTCGCTGCCCAGAATCATCGGCCGGTCCCGGGAGCCAAGGCCCTCGGCCGCGAGTCCCGGTGCCAGGCTACGCATGTCAAAGTGGGGAATGCCGGCGTCGTCGTAAACGCCCGAACAGACGTGGAAGCCTGACCGTTGATAAAAAGGAATGGCGTGCTCCTGGGCACACAACCTGAGCTCGGCAAAACGGTCAGCCGATTCTGCGATCAGGTGCCGGAGCAATGCTTCCCCGATACCCTGTCCGCGGTATTGGGGCAGGATCGCCATACGACCGATGTGGCCGGTCTCTTCAAGGGTTGAAAACAGTCGTGCCACGCCTGCCGGGGTATTGTCTGGCAGCACTGCCAGATAGTGATCGGCAATTTCGTCGGTTTCATCCCACTCCAGCTCCGGCGGGACTTTCTGTTCCTCAATAAACACCTGCTGGCGGATATCCCGGATGGATGCCGGGGCCAGTTGCCAGCTGTATTTGCGAAACCGGATGCTCATAAAGCTTATTCGAAGTAAATCGAGCCTTGATTGTAGAGGGTGGTCAGAAGCCCAAGCAATGCTTCGTCTTCGGAGAGCCGGGCGAGGGTCGGCATATCGACGCGGGCCCCCGAGCAGAGAAGCGGAGCAAACGGTTGGGCATCGCCCTTGAGCAGGAACTGCTCGCCGTCCACAAACAGGGCGGTTTCGCTGGCAAACTCGTAGTACGCGAAACGTGAGCCTTCGTTCCACCGCAGCTGCTCGCCCGCGTGTATTGCTTCGGCGACGTCTCCGGTGGACGCAGGCTCCTCCGCGGGCACGACAATATCCATGCTCTTGGGCGCCGTTGAGAACTGGCCAAACCAGAGGGCCAGTTGCCGGCGGTCCTCAAGTTTTTCCCGAATAACGGTCTCGAGGCGGTCAACCACATCCGGCTGAATCGTGCCCGGATTGTCCTGTATTTTCAGATCCGGATCGTTCAGGTGATCTGAGGCGTCAGACTGGCTGCAGAGGAAATCGGTAAATCCGGTCAGAATGTCATCCACGGTGGGTGCACGGAAGCCAACCGACAGCGTGATACAGTCATCCTCGGCCACTCCATGGTGGCCAATACCCGGCGGCAGATACAGCATGTCACCGGGTGCCAGAGTAACGGTTTCTTCGCCATCCCAGCTGCTCAGAATGCGCAGCGGAGTGCCCTCCACGCGGGGAGAGGTATGATCGCAATGGCCTCCAAACGTCCACCGGCGGTGGCCCTGGGCCTGGAGGAGGAATACATCATACTGGTCGTAATGGGGGCCAACGCTGCCGCCTTTCGGGGCAAAACTGGCCATAATGTCATCCAGGCGCCAATTGGGGATGAAGCGGAAGTGTTCCAGCAAATCTGCAATATCGGGCACCCAGTGGTCCAGCCCCTGCACCAGGAGCGTCCAGTCTTGTTCGGGCAGGCTGCTGAACCGGTCCGGCGAAAAGGGGCCGTTGTGGAGCTGCCAGGGCTTGCCATCGTCATTTTCGATCACAATCCGGGACTCGACGCCCTCCTCACAGGCCAGGCCGGCCAGTTCATCAGCGCTGACCGGGCACTGGAAGTCGGGAAACGCCTGACGGATAACCAGCGGCTTTTTCTGCCAATAGTCCCGCAGAAATTCAGAGGGTGTGAGTCCGCCAAGCATGTCCATGGGTGTTACTCCCGGTTTCAGATGTTTTGTGCCTGATCGACTGCGTTACCGATGTAACGGCCCGGCGTCAAAGCCATCAGTTCGGCCTTGGCCTGATCTGGAATGTCGAGGCTGTCAACGAAATTCTTGATCACTTCCGGCGTCATTGCCTTGCCACGGGTCAATGCCTTGAGTTTTTCATAGGGCTTTTCGATATTGTAACGGCGCATCACCGTCTGGATCGGCTCGGCAAGCACTTCCCAGGCATGGTCCAGGTCTTCAAACAGTCGGGCCGGATTGATTTCCAGTTTGCCCAGGCCTTTTAGGGTGGCTTCGTAGGCAATCAAGCTGTGCGCAAAGCCAACACCCAGGTTACGCAGTACGGTGGAGTCGGTCAGATCCCGCTGCCAGCGTGATATAGGCAGTTTGGCAGAGAGGTGGCTGAACAGCGCATTGGCAATGCCAAGATTGCCCTCGGAGTTCTCGAAATCGATGGGATTGACCTTGTGGGGCATGGTCGAAGAGCCTACTTCGCCTTCTACCGTTTTCTGCTTGAAGTAGCCGAGGGAAATATAGCCCCAGACGTCACGGTCCAGGTCGATCAGGATGGTGTTGAAGCGAGCGACGGAGTCATACAGCTCGGCAATGTAATCGTGCGGTTCGATCTGGGTGGTGTAAGGGTTCCAGTCGAGCCCGAGGCTCTCGATGAACTCCCGTGCGTTCTGGGCCCAGTCGATTTCCGGATAGGCGGAGAGATGGGCGTTGTAATTACCCACGGCACCGTTGATCTTGCCCAACAGCTCGGTTTCCCGAATCTGTTTTACCTGGCGACGCAGACGGTGAACGACGTTTGCCAGCTCTTTGCCCACGGTCGTGGGCGAGGCGGTCTGGCCGTGAGTGCGCGACAGCATCGGCTGTTCGGCGTGGTCATGAGAAAGCTGCGCCAACTTGTCGACAACACGGTCCATGGCCGGCAGCAGGCCGTGGTCCAGGCCTTCCCGCAGCATCAGCGCATGGGAGAGGTTATTGATGTCTTCAGAAGTGCAGGCGAAGTGAACAAATTCCGTGACAGCGTGCAGCTCAGGAACGCTGGCGATCTTTTCCTTGATGAAGTACTCCACCGCTTTCACATCGTGATTGGTGGTGCGTTCGATGTCCTTGATACGCTCTGCGTCTTCCAGGCTGAATTCGCTCACCAGACGGTCCAGGAAGCCGTTGGCGTCGGCGGAAAACGCAGGAACCTCGGCCACGCCAGGGTGAGCGGCCAGTTTCTGTAGCCAGCGGATCTCGACGGTCACCCGGTTCCGGATCAGGCCATACTCACTGAAAATTTCACGGAAGACGCTGACCTTGTTGCCATAGCGTCCATCGACCGGGGAAATGGCGGTCAGGGCGGTGAGTTCCATCGAAAACCTCTCAAGTCATCAAAGAATCGGATCAAAAGAAAATAGGGGTACATATCATACACCACCGCCGGCTCTGAATCAGCGCCGTCAGTGGTAGAGGGAGCGATTGGCTTCTTCGGCAAGCTCTTTGGCAAGCCCGATCACTTTCTTGCGGGCAAAGATCAGTTGCCAGCGTCGGCCGCCGGTCTGGCGCCAGAGCACGGCGGAACGGATACCCGCCAGCAGCAGTGCCCGCACTTTCGCGGCATTCTCCTCGCGCTGGAGCACAGAGGGGTTACCGCTCACCTGGATACGCTGGCGAAAGGTGCTGATGGTATCGGCGTAGACGGAAGCCAGATTGCTGATCAGGTTCGGGTGTGTGTACCCGAAGTGGCTGGCGGTGTGCCTGGCCTGATCAATGCGACTGCCAATCACGTCCAGCATGTCAGAGCGGCGATTCAGTTTGGATTCGAGCTGGATCAGGTTGAGGGCGTAGCGCAGAACTTCGATGTCCTGCTGCCGTGACTGCTGGCTGAGCACCGAGGACAGGGTGACGAGGCCTTCGCGGATATCGCGAAGCTCGCCTCCGTAGACGTCCAGTGTGTTCTCGGGGTTGGTGGCAAACAGGGAACGGATAGATGTTTCCAGGCTGGCCTCGTTGCACTGGCCATTGTGGGCAATCTGCTGGACCAGGTTGGCGGCCTGGAATACCCCGGCCAACGCCAGGGTCTGATCCTTGAGTGAGCGGCTCATGCGGTCTGTTCCTCGGAACGTGTGCCGGTCAGACGGTCTGGAAGTGGTTCGTCGTCACGCCAGGTCTGCTCAATAACGCCGCCACCAAGGCACACCTCGCCGTCGTAGAAAACCACGGACTGCCCGGGCGTGACAGCCCGCTGGGCGTCGTCAAAATCGACGCGGACACCGCCGTCGATCAACAGAACCTGGCAATCCTGATCCGGCTGGCGATAACGGGTCTTGGCCTTGCAGCGGAAACGTCCAGCTGGTGCCTCTCCGGCAACCCAGTCGATCGGGCCGGATACTAGGCCACGGGAAAAGAGCAGGGGATGGTGTTTGCCCTGAACCGCAACAAGCACATTGCGGCTGAGGTCTTTCTCCGCCACATACCAGGGCTCGTCCCCGAATTCACTGAGACCGCCAATGCCCAGGCCCTGTCTCTGGCCGATGGTGTGATACATAAGGCCCTGGTGCCGGCCAATTTTCTGGCCGTCCGGTGTTTCAATGTCGCCGGGCTGGGCCGGAAGGTATTGCTTCAGGAAGTCTTTGAACTTGCGTTCGCCGATAAAGCAGATACCGGTGGAGTCTTTTTTATCATGGGTAACGAAACCCTGTTGCTCGGCAATACGGCGGACTTCCGGTTTTTCCAGCTCGCCGACCGGGAAAAGGGTCCGCGCAATGCGGTCGCCGGAGACGGCATGCAGGAAATAGCTCTGGTCCTTGTTCGGATCCAGTCCCTTCAGGAGTTGGGCCTTGCCCGTTGAACCAGCAATCGGCCGTTGCCGGGCGTAGTGGCCCGTTGCAATATAGTCGGCACCAAGGGTGATGGCATAGTCCAGAAAAGCCCGGAATTTCACTTCTTTGTTACAAAGAATATCCGGATTGGGTGTTCGTCCGGCCTGATATTCAGAGAGGAAGTGCTCAAAAACCCGGTCCCAGTACTCGGCCGCAAAACTGGCGGTGTGCAGTTTGATGCCGATGGCATCGGCAACGGCCTGGGCGTCGGCCAGATCTGTCATGGCTGTGCAGTACTCGGTGCCGTCATCCTCGTCCCAATTTTTCATGAACAGGCCTTCAACCTGGTAGCCCTGGTCTTTCAGAAGCCAGGCGGCCACTGAAGAATCCACGCCGCCGGACATGCCGACGATCACACGCGTGTTGGCGTTACTGTTTGGAGAGGAGGCTTCGGGTGCGTTGGTCATGACAGCTTCGTTACCGGCTAAAAAACCGCGAGTTTATCATCTTTCCGAGGGTGTCGTCTGCGCGTCCACCACCACGTCCAGCGGGTATCGCCGGCCGTTTCGGTAATCTTCTATGCACTGGATGACCAGCGGACTGCGCAGTTTGTCCCCCAGCGCGCGGATTTCATCCAGGGTGAGCCAGTGGGCGGCGATGATGCCATCGTCCAGCTGTTCAGTAACCCGGTCGCCAGCACGCGCAGCGTAGCAGAAACGATAGTAGGTAACGCCGTTGGCCGGAGCCTTGTAGGTGTAAATGCCAAGGAAGTGTATGGGCTCTATGTTCCAGCCCGTCTCTTCAAGGGTTTCCCGTCGGACGGCATCCAGAATGGCTTCATCTTCTTCGATATGGCCAGCCGGCTGGTTGAAAACAACCTTGCCGCCGCTGATCTCTTCAACCATCAGGTAACGGCCGGCTTCATCCTCGACTATAACGGCCACGGTAGCATGGGGTGTCCAGGTCATGATTTCCGGTTTCTCCTGGTTCGGGCGCCAGCGGCGTTGCCGCGGCGGGTTGGTTTTGGTGAAGCGGGTAAATTGACGGTGACCGTTCGATGGGCTCCGGATTCGAGGCCGTCAAGGGTCCAGTCACCAATCCGATACCGGATCAGGCGAAGTGTCGGAAACCCGACGGCAGCGGTCATTCGACGTACCTGCCGGTTCTTGCCCTCGGTTATCGTCAGTTCAATCCAGCTCGTCGGAATGTTATCCCGATGACGCACCGGAGGCACTCTCGGCCAGACCGTCGGGGCAGGCATTCTGTCGGCTTTTGCCGGCCGGGTCAGACCATCCTTGAGCTGCACACCGCTAGCCAGGTGTCTCAGTGCTTCTTCAGAAATGTTTCCTTCTACCTGCACCCAGTAGGTCTTTGGCATCTTCAGTGATGGTGACGCTATGCGGTGTTG
>MRWF01005868.1_pt1 | contig 21155 bp, 22 predicted proteins | sample 1013331 | NCBI WGS metagenome assembly MRWF01 (sample SAMN06117577, study PRJNA244670) | biofilm metagenome | biome: Water; feature: Cathode Biofilm; material: Biofilm; isolation source: microbial consortium enriched at the cathode of a solar microbial fuel cell | place: USA: District of Columbia ... | reverse complement strand
GATACCGGCGCGGCGCGCCGGTATCGGTCGCCATGATTGGTAGGACCGCCACACATCTTGCGGCTCTCCCAGGTTGTATCGCCTGTTAGGGCAACGTGTTGGAATGCATGCTCTAGTCGCCGCATGTGTGTTCAGTGCGTCCTTCCTGCGTTTCGCCGCCTCGCCGCCTGCCGGTCGGGGGCCACGGCCGTGGAGTTCACCATCCTGGCGCCGCTGTTTCTGGCCATGTTCCTGGGCATGGTGGCGTTCGGCATCCATCTCGCCGCCTCCCACTCGCTGCAGCAGATCGCCGCCGACGCCACCCGCACGGCGATCGCCGGGCTCGACCTCGCCGAGCGGCGCGCCCTGGCGACCAGTTTCGTCGACGCGAACGCCAGTTCCTATCCGTTCATCGACCGCGAAAGCCTCGCCTTCTCGGTCCTGGAAAACCCCGACAATCCGAACCAGTTCACCGTGTCGGTGCTTTATGACGCCAGCACCCTGCCGATCTGGAACCTGATGAAGGGGCTGCCGATGCCGCCGTCGGAGATACGGCGCGTCTCGACCATCCGCGTCGGAGGCTTATGAGATGACATCGCATCGCGCATCCCGTCGACGCCGTCTTGCCGGTTTCATCACCGACCGCAGGGGCAACCTCGCCACCATGAGCGCCTTTCTGGCGCCGGTGGCGCTGGCCATGGCCGCCTTCGCCATCGACGCGGGCGCGCTCTACAACGAAAAGCGCGAGGTGCAGACGCTGGCCGACATCGCCGCGATCGCCGGCGCAAAACGCATCGATTCGGCCGAGGACGCGGTGATCGCGGCGCTTCGCGACAATCATCTGGGAACGATCACCGTCATCCGCGACGGCCAGCACCCCGACATCCCCGCATCGGGGGAAAACCTGCTGACCGTCGAAACGGGATTGTACAAGCCCGACCCCGACCTGCCGGTGTCGGTCCGCTTCGAGCGCGATCACGCCAACCCCAACGCGGTGCGGGTCACATTGACCCGCACCGGCAAACGGTTTTTCGCCGAAACCCTGATGGGAAGCCCGACGATCGCGGTGACGTCGACCGCCAGCGCGACGCCGAAAGCCGCCTTCTCGATCGGCTCGCGGCTTGCAAGCCTGAATGGCGGGCTGGCAAACGATCTTCTCGGCGGGCTCCTCGGCACCAATCTGTCGCTGTCGGCGATGGACTACGACGCCCTGCTCGACGCCGATGTATCGCTGTTCGGTTTCCTCGACGCGCTGGCTTCCGAGGTCGACCTCGATGTCGGCACCTATTCGCAATTGCTGGCCACAGAGGCCACGATCGGCGACATCGCCAAGGCGGTGGCGGCCACCGACGGGGCAAGCCCGGCGCTCAGGACGGCATTGCAAACCATCGCCACCGGCTCGAACGCCGCGACGCTTGAGGTGCCGCTGTCGCACATGATCGACCTCGGCGAGGCGGCCTCGCTGGCGCTCGGGACCGGCCGCGGCGCCTTCGACGCGACCCTGGGCGTGATGGAGCTGATCACCGGCAGCGCTGTCGCCGCCAACGGCCAGAACCAGGTCGCGCTCGACCTCGGCGCGGCGATTCCCGGCCTGGCGCGGGTCACCGCCGCCGTGGCGATCGGCGAGCCGATGCAGCAAAGCGGCTGGTTCGCGCTTGGCGACCACGGCGCGGTGGTACGCACCGCCCAGACGCGGGCACGCATCGACGTGCAGATCGGTGGAACCGGCATTCTGAGCGGCGTGGCGATCAAGCTGCCGCTGTTCCTGGAGGTCGCCTACGCGGAAGGCCGGCTGAAACGCATCGCCTGCCCGGACGGCACCGCCTCAAGCGCGCAGGTCACGGTCGCGACGCGGCCGGGCATCGCCGAATTGCGTATTGCCGAGACGTCGGCGGCCGGGTTTGCCGACTTCGCGCACCCGCTGTCCTTCCAGGACGCCGATATCGTCTCCGTCCCGCTGATCAAGGTGCGCGGCCAGTCCAGGGTCAATATCGGCAACGGGCGGCCGACCGACCTGCGCTTCAACGCGACCGACATCCGCAACGCGACGGTCAAGACGGCGTCGACACGCGACATCACCTCCTCACTGACGGCATCGCTGCTCGGAGAGCTCGACCTTGAGGTACGTGTGCTCGGCCTGGGGCTCGGCGTAGGTGCCGTCACCTCCACGCTGGGCAGCATTCTGGGTACGGTGACACCGGCGATCGACAATCTACTGGCCGACCTTCTGGGTGTGCTCGGCGTGCGTCTCGGCGAGGCCGACGTCAAAGTCAGCGGCGTGCGCTGCGCCCGTTCCGTCCTGGTCCAGTAGGTCCGGCACCGGCCGGCCGCGCTTCAAAGCCGTTCCTCTCTATCTGGAATCGCCTGATCGCCGGGATTGCGCACTCCGGACGGCATCGCCGCTCGCGCGCGGCCGGCCCGGCAGAGATTGTCGCAAGCCTGATCGCCCGGCATAAAGGGGTCCGTAAGAGCGCCACGAACGAGCGAGCCCGTCATGATCCTGTGTTGCGGCGAAGCGCTGATCGACATGCTGCCCCATCCCGCAAACGACGGTGCCAGGGCCTATGTGCCGCATGCCGGCGGGGCGGTGTTCAACACCGCCGTAGCGCTTGGCCGGCTCGGCGTTTCGGCCGGCTTCTTCTCCGGCCTGTCGACCGACCCGTTCGGTGCACTGCTCGACGATGCCCTGCGGGCAAGCCGGGTCGACACACGCCATGTACGCCGCTCGGGCAGGCCGACCACGCTCGCCTTCGTCACGCTCAGCAACGGTCAGGCCCAGTATCTGTTCTACGACGAGAATACCGCGGGCCGGATGCTGGAGCCGCGGGATCTGCCAGTGCTCGACGACGCGGTCGATGCCCTGTTATTCGGCGGCATCAGTCTGATTTCGGAACCGTGCGGTTCCGCCTACGAGGCGCTGATGGCGCGCGAACGGGATCGCCGGGCAATCATGCTCGATCCCAATATCCGTCCCGACTTCATCGCCGATCCCCGGCGCCACCGGACACGTATCCGGCGCATGATGTCGATGAGCGACATCGTCAAGCTGTCCGACGAGGATCTTGCCTGGCTGACCGGCGGCGACAGTGACGGCGCCGCCCGCGGCCTGCTCGATCTCGGCCCCAGCCTGGTCGTGGTGACGCGCGGAGCGGACGGCGCGATCGGCCACGCCGCCGGCCGAACCATTGCGGTCCCGGCGCGCAAGGTCGACATTGCCGACACACTCGGCGCCGGCGACACGTTCAACGCCGGACTGCTGGCGTTTCTGTCGGAACACAGGCTGCTGTCGAAACCCGCCCTTGCCGGGCTTGGCGATGAAGCAATTTCGGGCGCGCTGGCCTTCGCCGCGCGCGCCGCCGCCGTCACCGTATCGCGCCCGGGCGCCGATCCGCCCTGGCGCGCGGAGCTCGGCTGACGGAGGCAGGAGTTTTTCGAACAGCCCCTCAGCGGCCGGGATCGGCCAGCGGCACCGCCCCGCCCATGGCGATGAACCAGGGATTGGCCCATTCCTCGCCCCGCACCGGCCGTCGCCCATAGGCGAGATCGCCACCGCCAACCTCAACGGTGCGGCCCCCGGCCGCGCGCAGGACTGCGTCGCCGGCGGCCGTGTCCCACTGCATGGTGCGCGAAAAGCGCGGATAGAGATCGGCCGCGCCCCGGGCGAGCAGGCAAAATTTGAGCGAGGAGCCGACCGAGACGGTCTCCGTCGCACCGCAGGCCGCGATATAGTCGGAGGTTTCCCGGCTGAGATGCGAGCGGCTCGCCACCACCACGGGTGGCTCGGCCGCCTGTCGCACGGCGAGCGGCGCGCGCGCGCCGATGGCGCCGTCGGCGGCGATCCGCGCATGGTCGGCATGGCCGGGTCTGGCCGCGTAAAGATCGCCGCTAGCCGGCGCCACCACGACGCCGATCGCCGGCGCGGCGTTTCTGATCAGGGCGATGTTGACCGTATAGTCCGGGCGTCCGCAGACGAATTCCTTGGTGCCGTCGAGCGGATCCACCAAGAAGAAAATGTCGCCGGTTTCGGAATCGGCGACACCCGCGCTCGCCTCTTCCTCGCCGATACAGGCAATGTCGGGAAAGGCCCGGCGCAAACCGCTCAAGATGGTCTTTTCGGCGCGCCGATCGGCCTCGGTCACCGGCGAGGCGTCTTCCTTGCGCTCGGCCACGATCCCACGCCGCGCCACATCCAGAATGTCCTGGCTGGCAAGAATCGCCAGCCGTTCCATTTCGCGCAGAAGCTGTTCGTCGTCCGCCATGATGCGCTCGCTCTACCCTGCCCCATGCGGGCACACAAGGGCGATGCGCGCCGCAGCCGTCACGACGGAATGCGCGGCGTCGGCTGCATGCCTGTCTGCCCCCGTGACGGCGTGAGATTTCCGATCTGCACAAAGGATCGCGCCTCCTGGCGGATCCAGCGGCCGCCCCATATCGCTATGACACGATAAGCGACGATCCAGACGATCATGGCGAGCAGGAGCCCGGATGGCAGGCCCAGGCCCGCACCCTGCGAGGCTACGGCCACTATCAGCAGAACAGCCCCCAGGATACCCAGCATCAAGGGACGCCGAAACAGGATCAGATTGCGCGCAGCCGTACCCGCCAGGCGACGCAATCCATAGGACGAGCGGCCCGACTTTCGCTTTTCGATAGGCGACGGCAAGCGCCTCAAGTCGAACCCCGCGGCAGCGAGGACCAGCAGGTAAGAGCTGATCGATCTTCTGTCGGCGAGATAGGCGTCGCGCGCGCGTTGGGAAATCACGCTGAACACGCGCGTTTTCCAGCCTGGCGGCTCCGCCAGTCCAACCAGGCGGCGATACGCGAAACTCCCCAGTCGACGAACCGGCGAACCGCTTTGGCTGGGCGTCGCCGCGCACACCACGTCGTGGCCCCTCCCGGCCTCATCGAGCAGATCGACGAGATATTCGGGCCGGTCTTCAAGATCGCCATCGATGACCGCCGTCCATGGTGTCCTGGCCATGGCGATCCCCGCGCGGATGGCGGCGTGCTGGCCGGCATTGCGTTCGAAGCGGATCGCCCCGGCATTTTTCGCGGTGCGGCATAGCGACTGCAACACGCGCCAGGCGTCGTCCGGCGAGGCATCGTCGACGAACACCCATTCGGCGGAATGACCGGCTGCCTGCAGCGCCGCGTTGCCCCGGCGATGGAGTTCCTCGAGCGAATGGGCGCAACGGTAGACGGCAACGACGACGGTGAGTTGGGGCGATTTCACCATTGCCCCGACCGATAGGGTCGTTCTTCTTCCGGAAGATAGAAATCCGCCATGCTTGTCGGCAGGCGCGCGTGTTCTCCCAACAAGCGCCGGGTGCGCGCGGGCAGGCGTCGTAGCGTCTCGGCGCCGAGCGCCTGGCAATAGTCGGCGTGCGGCTTGATGAACGGCTGACAGAATTGCTGAAAAACGGAGAGGTTCTCGGTCCCGGCCTCCGCGAGGCATTCGCGATGCCACACGAACGGGTTGAACAGGAACATCTCGCCCTGGCTCCACGCGACACGGCGCAACTGGCTTTCGAGCACGGCCGGGTCGGGCGGTTCGCTGAGGCGATGACTGCGCGGAACGACCTCGAACTGAAGCGGACTGGGACCGATCGGAAATCCAACCTCCAGCAAGACGGCGCGCCCGGCATCGTTCTTGAGATGGAATCTGAAATTCTGATGGAATTTCTGACTGAAATAGTGATGCTGCTGGTATTCGGTCACGTTGAAGTTCTGGAATCGCAGGATCGCGTTCGGTCCCAGAACCTCGTCCACGACCTCAAGGACCTGCGGAAGTTCGAGAAACCCGAAAAAGAGCGGCTCGACCGCAAAGGGCATCCGCACCTCGCTTGAACCCCGCTTCCGCGCCTGTTCGAAATTCCGGGGACCGACCATCTGTCGAACACGTTCGTTCGTGCGATCCGCCGTTTCGAGAATTTGCTCGATCAGGCTTCGAGGAACGACATTGGCTACCGTCACGAAACCTTGCTCGTCGAGGATACGCAACGCTTCGGCGCACCAGCCGGAAGCGGCGCAATCAACCGATGACGTGGTCAAGGAACCATCTCCAAACGGAACCGAAGCTCCCGCGCGCGTTGGTGACATGCATGAAGGTTGCGCCCCCAGGCGCCGGCCAACTAAACGACGTCTTCAGGCGTCGATGCCAGCGACGACATCCTGAAGATAACGCTTGTAGCTGCCTTCGGGATAGTCCGCGATGCTTCGAAGCAGGCCGTCGACATCGATGAAGCCTTTGCGCACCGCGATCTCTTCGGGGCAGGCGATCCTCATTCCAGTGCGCTGCTCGAGCACTCGCACAAGCTGCCCCGCCTCGAACAAATCGTCGGGCGTTCCCCCGTCGAGCCAGGCAATGCCGCGTCCGATCGGTTCAACGTGCAGCGCTCCCCTTTCGAGATAGGCCTTGTTGATGTCGGTAATCTCGAGTTCGTTGCGCTGTGAGGGGCGCAATGTCGCCGCGATCTCGCAGACATGCCGGTCGTAGAAATAGAGCCCCGGCACGGCGAGACCGGTGCGGCCGTCCTTCGGCTTTTCCTCGAGCGAAACCGGGCGACCGGCCTGGTCCAGCACGACCACCCCGAAGGCCGACGGGTCGGTGACCTCGTATCCGTAGATCGTGGCGCCGCTGCCACGTGCGAGGCCGCGCTGAACGAGGGTCGTCAGGCCGGCGCCGTAGAAGATATTGTCGCCCAGCGCCAGGGCGGCGTTCTTGCCCTCCAGTTCGGCATGGCAGATGCGAAAACACTCGGCGATGCCGCCGGGACGTTCCTGCTCCTTGATCTCGATGGATATGCCCAGATGGCTGCCGTCACCCAGGACCGCACGAAACTGTTCCACATGTTTGGGCGCGGTGACGACGATGAAGTCCCGCAATCCGCCGAGCATCAGCGTCGTCAACGGAAAATAGATCATCGGCTTGTCGTAGACGGGCAGAAGATGCTTGTTGATCGCCCGCGTCAGGGGGTCGAGGCGCGAGCCCGAACCGCCTGCCATGATTATCGCTTTCCACTCAGTCATCGCCAAGATTCACCGCCCCCGCGTCACAGCCGCATTCGACAATCCCTGCCGGCCGAAATCCTTCTCCGGCTGGAACCAGCCGCCATTGTCCAGATACCAGCGGATCGTCTTTGACAGGCCGGTCTCCAGGGTCTCGCGCCTTGTCCAGCCCAACTCCCGCTGCGCCTTGGCCGATTCCACGGCATAGCGGAAATCGTGTCCAGGTCGGTCCGCGACGAATGCAATGAGCTCGGAGTAACTGCCGCCGCCCGGTCTTGGCGCGAGCGCGTCGAGATGGGCGCAGATCATGCGAACCATCTCCAGGTTCGAGATTTCGGCATCGCCGCCGAAATTGTATTTTTCGCCGCCACGGCCGCGCGCGATCGCATCGATCAGCCCCTGCACGTGGTCGTCGACGAAAATCCAGTCGCGGACATTCGCTCCCGTTCCGTAGATCGGGATCGGCTGCTGCGCCAGCGCGGCGCGGATCACCGTTGGAATGAGCTTTTCGGGATGCTGGAACGGACCGTAATTGTTCGAGCAGTTGGTGATGATCGCCGGAAGGGCGTAGGTCTTGTGCCACGCCCGGGCCAGATGATCGGCCGACGCCTTGCTGGCCGCGTAGGGCGAGTTCGGCGCGTAGAGCGAGGTTTCGGAAAACCGTCCCTCCGCGCCAAGACTTCCATAGACCTCATCGGTGGAGATCAGAACGAAGCGGAAGGCGTCCGGATCGGCGGCGCCCTGCCTGAAATAGGCAAGGGCCGCGTCCAGCATCGTCCACGCGCCCATGACGTTGGTGCGCAGGAATTCGGCCGGCGCGTCGATGGAGCGGTCGACATGGCTTTCGGCGGCAAGGTGGATGATCGCGGTCGGCCGGAAGTCGCGGATCGCGCGCGCCATCAACGCGCCGTCGCAGATATCGGCCTGCAGGAATTGGTAGTTCGGCGCCTCCGCCACGTCGGCCACGGTACGCAGATCGCCGGCATAGGTCAGCTTGTCGATGTTGAAAACCTCGACGCTTTCTGACACAAGGCGCCGCACCAGCGCCGACCCTATAAAGCCGGCCCCGCCGGTCACCAATGCACGCATAGTCAAGCAGGCTCCGATTTTCGCCGTCCTATATCAGTCGGCCCGGCGCTTCGCCACACCTTGCGGATGGCCGCCGTGATGCGCAGGAGGAAAAATGGGCGAACACTCCGCAACCGGCAGCGCGCCGAAACGGCTTGCGATCGTGCAGCCCTGCTACATCCCCTGGAAGGGATATTTCGACCTCATCGGCCTCAGCGACGAGTTTATCATTCTCGACGACGTCCAATATGCCAAAAACACCTGGTACAATCGCAACCGGCTGAAATCGCCGGCCGGGCTGAAATGGCTCACCCTTCCCGTGCTGCGCTCGGGGCCGAGCTTCAAGCCGATCAATGAAGTCGGGATCGCCGACGGATGGGCAAGGAAACATCTGGATTTCATTGCCCAGAACTACCGCAAGGCGCCTTATTTCGACGTTTTTTTCCCGAAACTCGAAAAAACCTACGAAAACGCTGAAAAATGCACGTCCCTTTTGGAGATCGACCGCATTTTCATCGACTTTTTTTGCCGCGAACTGGATATAAGAACCCCGATCGTGCTGTCGTCGCAGATCGGCGCCGAAGGCCGGTCGAGCCAGCGTGTTCTGGACATCTGCATCAAAAGGAAGGCGGATATCTACCTGTCCGGCCCGGCTGCGCAAACCTATCTCGACCTGGAAAAATTCGCCGAGGCCGGCATTGCCGTCGAATGGATGGATTATTCGGGCTACAGGGAATACCCGCAATTGCACGGTGCCTTCGAACACGCGGTATCGATCGTCGACCTCGTGCTCAACACAGGTCCCGAGGCGGCGGGCTACCTGAAGTCGGGACGCAGGCCGGGAGGCGGTGACGACAGGCATGAATGACCTTGCCGAGTGGCTCGACGAGTGGTGCGCCGAAGTCCCCGGACTTGCCAGGCAAGCCGACGGCTTGTGGACGGGACGGACCGAGGCGGAGATTTCCTACCCCGAAAGCGGTCACGACACGCTGGCAGAGATCGAGGCGCGCTCGTTCTGGTTCACCCACCGCAATGCGGTCATCGCCTCGATAGCGGCGCGTTTTCCCCCACAGGGCCCGATCTTCGACATCGGCGGCGGCAACGGCTTCGTCAGCCTGGGCCTTGCGCAGGCGGGTCTGGCCAGCATCGTCGTCGAACCGGGTGCGGTCGGCGCCTCGAATGCGCGCGCGCGCGGACTGGCGGTGATCCAAACGGCGTTTCAGGACCTTAGCGTGCCTGCGGGCAGCCTGCCTGCCGCCGGGCTGTTCGACGTTCTGGAGCATATCGAGGACGACCGCGGCACGCTCGAACGGCTTCACGATGCGCTCGAACCCGACGGCAAGCTTTACCTGACCGTCCCGGCCCACCGCTGGCTGTGGTCGCAGCAGGATACGCATTCAGGTCATTTTCGCCGCTACAGCCTGCCCGGATTGCGGGCGCTCCTGGAAGACACAGGGTTTGCGGTCGAGTTCGACAGCTATTTCTTTTCCGTCCTCGTGCCGGCCGTTTTCGCCTTTCGCACCCTGCCAAGCCTGTTCGGTCGCGGCGCAAAGACCGATCCCGCCGACCAGCAGAGCGATCATGCGCTGCCGTCCGGCCTTTCCGGCAGGATCGTCGGCGCCCTGCTCGAGCGGGAGCGGCGCCTGATCTCGTCGGGCGCAAGCAGGCGAACCCCCGGCACGAGTTGCCTCGTCGCCGCACGACGCGTTTGACCTCCCGCCGTCAGGCGCATACCTAGACTGACCCTGCGTGAAGAAATGCGATGTCTCCAGACCAGTCCAGGCACGAAATGACAGGCATACCGGCCGCCGCGAAAAACCCCGCCGGAGACCGGCCCCGGCTTTCGATCGTCTCCACGCTCTACAATTCGGCCCCTTACATCGAGGAGTTTCACGACCGTGCGACGCGCGCGGCGCGCGCCTTTGCCGGCGATGCCTACGAGATCGTTCTGGTCAATGACGGCTCGCCCGACGACAGCCTTGCGCGCGCAGTCGAGATCGCGCTTGGCGATCCGCATGTGACGGTAGTCGACCTGTCGCGCAATTTCGGCCACCACAAGGCGATGATGACCGGGCTGGCCCATGCCAGCGGCGAGCTGGTCTTTCTAATCGATTCCGATCTCGAGGAAGACCCGGACTGGCTCGCGACCTTCGCAGACACGCTCCAGGCCGAAAAATGCGACGTTGTGTTCGGCGTTCAGAAGTCGCGGAAGGGCAACAGGTTCGAGCGCTGGACGGGACACGGCTTCTACTGGCTGTTCAACCTGATCACCGGCCTCGCGCTGCCCGCCAACGTGATCGTGGCCCGCCTCATGACGAGGCGCTATGTCGAAGCTCTGTTGCTGCATGACGAGCGTGAAGTCTTCCTCGCCGGCCTTTGGCATATTACCGGCTTTACACAGAAAGCCAGATCCGTCGAAAAACTCGACAAGGGCACATCCTCATATACCATTCGCCGAAAGCTATCGCTTCTCGTCAACTCCATCACATCTTTCAGCAACAAGCCTCTTGTATCAATATTCTATACGGGATTCTCTATATCAATTCTATCTATGATATATATCATATATATTATAATGCAAAAATACATATTCCTCTCTCCTCTGGAAGGCTGGACATCCGTCATGGCATCGATATGGCTAATCGGAGGCATGATCATACTTTTCCTGGGGGTGATCGGGATATATATCGCAAAGATATACTCGGAAACGAAACGCCGCCCCTACACGATCGTAAAACAAATCTATAAATCGTAGGTTCCTGCATGCTCAGGCACCGATGCCTGTGCCCGCAGGTACAATGTTCGGCCTTTTCAATCATCGGCATTCCAGCTATGTCGCCGAAACGTCATTGAAACCTGATCGTCGATTGTTTCATGGAGGCCGGATTGTCGAACAATCTTGTGATTTTCGGCCAAGAGGATGTTGCCGAACTGGCGCACCGCTATTTCACCGCCGACACCGATCACGACGTAGTTGCCTTTACCGTGGACGGTGAATTCATCGACAAATCCGAGTTCTGCGGCCTGCCGGTGATCCCGTTCGAGGAGATCGGCGATCGCTACGGGCCGGAAGACCACACAATGTTCGTGGCGCTCGGCTATTCGAAGCTGAACGCGCTGCGCAAGGAAAAATACCTGGCCGCAAAGAGCAAGGGTTATGCCGTCGCCAGCTATGTCAGCCCGCGCGCGACGGTGCTCAATGACGGCCGGATCGGCGAAAACTGCTTCATCCTCGAAGACAACACCATCCAGCCCTTCGCCACGATCGGCAACAACGTCACCATGTGGAGCGGCAACCATTTGGGACATCACTCGACGATCGGCGACCATTGTTTCCTGGCCTCGCACATCGTGGTCTCCGGCCGCGTTACGATCGGCGAGAGCTGCTTCATCGGCGTCAACGCAACCTTGCGCGATCACATCACCATCGGCGACGAATGTCTCATCGGCGCCGGCGCGCTCGTGGTCGCCGACGCGGACCCGCGGGGCGTCTACGTGCCCGCGGCAACGGAACGCTCACGCGTGCCAAGCAATCGTATCCGCAAGATTTAGGTGACGGATTTGCACTGGAAGAAACTGGGCCACATCTTCGCACCGACCGGCGAAAGTTCGTGGATGCACACACACGCCATGATCCCGCTCGCAGAGCAGGTCGACGGCGACCTCTACCGGATCTATTTTTCGCCGCGCGACCGGAAAAACCGGGGCCATGGGGCCTATCTCGAAATCGACATGCGCGACCCGCTGCGGGTCCAACGCGTTCACGAAAATCCCGTGCTCGAGCCGGGTGCGCTGGGATGTTTCGACGATAGCGGCGCGCTGCCGAACTCACTCGTGGAGGTCGACGGCAAAAAACGCCTCTATTACACCGGCATCAATCTCGGCGTGACGGTCAAGATCCGCAATTCGATCGGCCTGGCCGAATGGGACGAGGACCAGCATCGTTTCGTGCGCTGCTTTCCAGGCCCGGTAATCGACCGCACCCGTGACCTGCCCCATTTCGTGGCAACGCCGGAAGTCCGGCACGACGGCATATACAAGGCGTGGTTCACCGCCTGCCAAAGATGGGAAGACACGCCCGGAGGTCCGAAGCACTTCTACAATCTCGAATATGCCGAATCCGACGACGGCATCGACTGGCGGCGAGACGGCACGACCGCGATCGACTTTGCCGACGAGCACGAATACGCGCTTGGGGTTCCCCGCGTCCTTGTTGACGGTGACAGATACCGGATGTGGTTTTGCTCCCGTGCAACCGCGGACAGTGCGACCTACCGGATCCGCTATGCCGAATCCGAGGACGGAATGATTTGGGAAAGAAAGCCCGACCGGGGCGGCCTCGACATCTCGGATAACGGGTGGGACAGCGAGATGGTGTGCTATCCGTTCGTGTTCGACCACCAGGGGCAGCGCTACATGCTCTACAACGGCAACGGCTACGGCCTGTCTGGCTTCGGCATCGCGATTCAGGATCGCTGACCGCGCGCCCCCGGACAGGAACGGCGCCAGGCTACCCGCGCGCGACCAGAAGAACGCCGGCGACGATCAGCGCATTGCCCCACAGGCTCGTCCATTTGAAAGGCTCGCCCAGAAACAGTATCGAAGCCGCGAAGATCAACGGATAGGACAGGGCCGCAACAGGAAATGCCACCGAGAGCGGTATGCGCGAAACACCGGCATACCAGCACAACGCAGCCACAACCAGCAGCACGAGGCCGCCGACAAGTTTCCAGTCTTGCACCACGGCCAGCCCGTAGCGAAAGAGATCCCCGGGGGCGAGCGGCACGGCGCCATGGACGCCCAGCCTGCTCTTGATCACGATCTGGGTGACAGTCAGCCCGACGACGGACATGAGCACCAGGGAAAAACCGATCAGCCTGAGGTCAGTCATCTGAACCGAAAATTCGAGAAAGAGTTGAATGTCGCACAACTATCCTGCAACGGCGCAGCAGTCCCATATCGGCGCTGACACATCAAGTCACAACGCGCCAGATCAGCATCGGAACCGGCCATGATCGATCCGCGTCGCCTGCTCTCCCGTTCGGGCGTCTATAGCCGCTTTCGCCAGCTTGTATCGGGACGCGACACTGCCGGCAGGCTCGCCCGCGAGTTTCTGCGGATCGCACCCGGCGAGCGCGTGCTCGATATCGGATGCGGTCCAGGCGACATCCTCGCCACCCTGCCGGAGGGCATCGACTATTTCGGCTTCGACAACAACCCCGCCTATATCGAAGCGGCGCGGGCGCGCTTCGGCAACCGGGGCACGTTCGAAGTGCGGTCGGTCTCGCCGGAGGCCATGGACGAGATCGCCGCCTTCGACGTGGTGATCGCGATCGGCGTCGTCCACCACCTCACCGACCAGGAGGCCCGCACGCTGTTTGCGGGCGCGGCAAAGGCGCTGAAGCCGGACGGCAGGCTGGTGACCTTCGACGGCGCGTTCGTGAAAGGCCAGAACCCGATCGCGCGGCTGCTGCTGAAACTGGACCGCGGCCGCCATGTGCGCAGTCCCGAGGCCTATGTCGCCCTGGCCGAACCAAATTTCGAAAGCGTCGAGCCGCGCATCGTGCACGATCTGCTTGCCGTGCCCTACACCCACATCATCATGGAGGCGCGGCGGCCGGTCGTGAAGGCCGCCTGATCGACAAGGGCCGCGCGCTGCGGATCGCCGTCCGGCGGTCTCCGGCCGGGCGGCGACGAACAGGCTCATTCGGCGGAAAAATACGCCCTTACGCGGTCGATCACGCGGTCACGGTCGCGGTCGCTCATGCCGAAATAAAGCGGCAGGCGCACGATCGTGTCCGCCGTCCGGTCGGTTTGCGCGAGAGAACCGGCGCCGCGGCCGTATTTTCGGCCGGCCGGGCTCGAATGGAGCGGCACATAATGGCTGGTCGCCATAACCCCCTGCCCTCTCATGGCCTCGAGGAACCGATCGCGCTCCGCCTCGTCGCGCAGCAACAGGTAAAAGATGTGGGCGTTGTGGCGCACATGTTCGGGCACGAACGGCAGCCTGACCCGGCCAGATTTTTCCAGATCGAGAAATGAATCGCGATATGTCTGCCACGTCGCGAGCCGGCCGGCGTTGATCTCGTCAACCGAGCGGACCTGACCGATCAGGAAGGCGGCGGCGATCTCGCTCAACAGATAGGACGAGCCGATGTCGACCCAGGTATATTTGTCGACCTCGCCGCGAACGAATTGTGAGCGGTTGGTTCCCTTCTCCTGAACGATCTCCGCCCTTTCGACGAGCGCCGGATCGCCCAGGGTCAACGCGCCGCCCTCGCCCGAGACGATGTTTTTGGTCGCGTGGAAGGAAAAGGCCGCCATCGATGCGAGAGCGCCGGCCGCGCGCCCCCTGTACGTCGACCCGAGCGCCTGCGCGGCGTCTTCGATCACGACGAGGCCATGCGCGGCGGCGATCTCGTTGATCCGGTCCATCTCGCACGGCACGCCGGCATAGTGGACGACGAAAATCGCCCTGGTTCGGCCGGTGATCGCCTGTTCGACGGCGTCGGGAGAGAGGTTGAGCGTGTCGGGCTCGATATCGACGAAGACCGGAACAGCGCCGCGCAAAGCGATGGCGTTGGCGGTCGAGGAAAAGGTGAAGGAGGGCACGATCGCCTCGTCGCCGGGGCCGAGATCGCACAGGATAGCCGCCATCTCGAGCGCGGCGGTGCAGGACGGCGTGATCAGCGCGCGCGCCACCGGCAGCCGGTCCTCAAGCAGCCGGGCGCATTGTCTGGAAAACCGCCCGTTGCCGGAGAAGGCTCCTTCGCCGAGACACTGTCGGATTGCGTCGAGTTCGCCACCGAGCAATGGCGGTTTGTTGAACGGCACGATATCCTTGGGGCTGGCGGCGCTGGTCTTCATCGGCTTCCTTCGTCGCTGCACGCGATCCTGGCTCCTCTACACCGCCGGCGCACGGAAAAACAGGCACAAGACGATGACGTCTTTTCCCGACGTCAAACCGGCCCCCACCATGACAGCAACATTACACTCGGCTAGACAGCTCTTTCGGCCATGGACTTGTTTGTATCTTGGAAACGATCGCAATGGACAAAACGGACCGCTACGTCCTCTACACCACCGTTGTGGTCCTGATGGCGCTCGGCGCCGCGCATCATGTCTATTTCTCGATCGAAACCGGCGGGCTGAACTTCTTCAAGAACGCCTACGATGAAGACACCTACACGCTGTTTCCGAACAACCTCAACGGCTGGCGGATCGACCGTTATTTTTCGGCGATAATTGTCGATCTGTCGAAAGCATTGCTCGGATCGGATTTCGGATACGTGCTGATCGCCGCTGACATCATCCTTGGTCCGGCGGGTTTCTTGGCGATCCTTTATGCCGTTTCACCGCTGTTGAAATCCACGCCCGGACGGGTTGCGGCTGCCTTGCTGATCCTGTTGTCGCAGGATCTGTTTTCACTCGGCAACATCGCCTCGCTCACGCACGATGTGGTCAAGCTGTCGGATTTCCGGCTGCTGTTCGGCGCATGGGGCGACACAATGGTGCCGCCGATCGACACCGCCTATCTCAATGTCTTCAAATCGCTCGAACCACAGCTCGCCTATGTCTCGGCGTGGATCGTCATTGGCTGCCTCGTCCGGCTTGTCCTGGCACCGCAGCGGCCCAGCCGCCTTCCGCCCGTGCCTCTGCTGGTGGCCGCTCAGATCGCCCTGACCTGCAGCTACTCGATCGTCGGCTATCCGGTTCTGCTGATCGAACTCTATGTCGCCACGATCCTGCTCTTCCTTGGCCGCGCAAGAGCCGCCGGGCTGGTGCTGGCGCTTTGCCTCACGTCGATAGCAATCGCGATCTGGGCGGCAAGCCAGACACTGGCCGGCAACACGGCCTTGATCGAATCGCGCCTTCCGATGATCAGCACCGCGGTGCTCGGCAGCCTCCTCGTCACGGGGGCGATCCTGGTGCGTCTTGCAAGGAACGGTTTCAGGCAACCCGCCCTCTGGCTCGGCCTCGGCTTCGCAGGCCTGCCGATCGCGCTGATGAACCAGCAGGTCGCGACCGGGTTCATGGTCAGCACCAAGGACTGGGAACGCTACATCAATCACCCGTTCCTGGTCTTCGGCGCAATCTTGTTGTGGTCATCGATCCGCGAGCGACGCAGGACGGACGACCGCCTGCGACGCGCGCAATGGCCGCACTACGCCACGATCGCCTTTCTGGCGGTATTTGCGATCTACGGAACCAAGCGCACCTACGGTCTATGGGAAAGAGCCAATCTGCATGGCCTGGCGATCGCCCGCGCCATCGACAACGCCGCGACGCAGGTACCCGCCGATGCGGTGTTTGTGCTCGACGATGTCGGGCTGGCGCCGCAAGTGGCGCTGCGACGCGGCGGCAAGACAGGTTTTCTGGTCGACTACACAGAGGTGTTCCGCGACCGGATCCCCCCGATCGAGGAACAACCGTTCTCGATCACCCGTCATGGATACGCCCTTTTCGACTATTGGCATAAGAGGAACATGTCACCTGACGACGCCGGCAAGCTGCTTATGTCCGAACATGCGTCTCGCGGCGGGTTCTTTTCCGGCTTCTTCTTCAACATATGCGACTATTGGTACCCGTGTACCGACAACAGGGCGGTGAAGTCCGAAAAGATCGGCAACGCGATACCCGAAATCGTCAAATCCTATCAAGCCTATGTGGACAAGATGCCGGACACGGAAAACAGCGCCTTTTTCGTACTTGTCACAATAGAACCAACCGGCTCCCGAGATTGGCGCGGTTTTTCAGACCGCCCCTTGGCACAAGGAAGCGCTGATTCGGTTGTCGCTCGCGCCTATCTCGCGTCAACGGAGAAATAGTCGGCGATCTTTCACTCTTTGGAATATATTTTATTGCAACAATATATAATATACACGAGAATATCTGATCTTCTAAAAGCTATCATTTGACAATCGAAACGCTATTCATCACCTTCCCGGCGGTGGACTGGCATGGCAAATTCGATTTATGCGTTAGCCTTTCTGATGGGCCCGGCTATAGGGCTGGCCTTGAGCTGGCGATTTCGGCAGGCTCCCGCAGGAACAGCCCTCGTGTGCGGCATTAGTGTTCTAGCGCTGCTTCTGATCGCCAGGCTCCATGCTCCATTCGTCACCGACCTGCCGGTCAAATGCGCATTCGGGCTGTTTCAGACCAGCGACAAGACCCGTTGTCATGCGACCACCTCGTCCGTCGATCACCGGCAATCGATCATAAAGCGCAAGTGAAGCGCCGCCGGTAAACGCGCGACCCTGGGTCCATCCGCTTTCAGGCGAAACGCGCTGGCCTTGTGTCTTCCCACGCACCGCAACCGGCCGCGTCGCAGGCGTTCAAAGGCATCCAATCCACAGATTCTGGATCGCGACGGCGCGCTTGGTTGCCCTGATGCTGTTCAGTGTATAAACAATCACCAAGGTGGCGTCCGCCGCCGGCTGTCTCCCACGCACTCGAACAGCGCCTCGCTCACGAACCCTTCGGGCTTCTGGGCTGCGGGAGACATGACGCGCCGCACCCTTTCCGCGACGGGGTGCGAGACAGGAAACAATCATGGTGAAGCCTCACTGCTGATTTCGAACTCCCGACGTTTTGCAAAGCCGTTGCCGTGCCGGGCGGACGGTTGGCGGAGCCGCGCACCTGACCGTCAGTATTCAACCAATCGAAAAGGAAAATTCGTTGCTTAAATCAATCATCACGGTGGTCCTGGCCGGAATCGCGGGCAGCCTCGTCGCCGCCACGGCCCAGGCCGGCCCCCTTGCCGAACGTATCGAGGCGGGCGAGCCGATCCGGCTGGGTTTCGCCGCCGCGCCGCCATGGGCGTATCCCGGTGAGGACGGATCCGCCCAGGGCTTCGTCAACGGCATCACGATCGATGTTCTCAAACAGATGGGCTACACCAATATCGAACCCGTCCTGACCGACTGGTCGGCACTGATCCCCAGCGTGAACGCCAACCGGGTCGATATCGTGACCGGCGGCATGTACGTCCTGCCCGCGCGCTGCGCGAACATGGACTTTTCCGATCCGATCGGCGCGTTCGGCGACGTGTTTCTCGTGCCCGCCGGCAATCCGAAAGGCATCGGAACCTATCAGGACCTGATCGACCAGGATCTGACGATGGTCGCGACGGCGGGCTACAACACGATCGCCGACGCCAAGGCGGCCGGCGTTCCCGACAGCAAAGTGATGGTGGTCCCCGATTCGACGGCAGCCCTGGCCGCCTTGCGCGCAGGCCGGGCCGATGCCCTGGCCACGACGATCCTCGAGGCCAACGACATGGCCGGCAAGGCCGACGGCATCGAGGTAACCGATCCCGATGCGTTCACCGGACGCAAGAAGCAGGTTGTGGCGGTCGGCTTTCGTCCCGCAGACGACGATTTCCGCCAAGCGTTCAACAAGGCGCTCGCCGGCTATATCGGCTCCGACGAGATGATGGAGACCGTCGCCGCCGACGGTTATGTCGAGGCCTACCTGCCGGGCGACGCCAGCACGCAGCAGGCCTGCCAAGCCGACTGACGCACACTGAAAACAGGAGCCGGAGCCGGGCAGCGATGCCGTCCGGCTCCTTCAACTCGTCGGGCCCGCAAAGGGCGGCTGGAAATCGATGTCATATCTGGAGTTTCTGAACACATATGGCGAGGCGCTGATCGGCGGTTCGCTGATGACGGTCGCGCAATTTGTGCTGGCCGCGCTCGTGGCCGTGGCGGCCGCGCTCATCGCCGGACTGATGAAACTTGCACCGGTCAAAACCGTGCGCGGCATCGCCACGGTCTATATCGAGCTGTTTCGCGGCACCTCGCTGCTGGTGCAGCTTTACTGGGTGTTTTTTGCACTGCCGCTGTTCGGCGTGAGCCTGCACAAATTCACCGCGGGCTTTCTCACGGTCGGACTGTGTTTCGGCGCCTATGGCGCCGAACTGGTGCGCGGGGCGGTCGCGTCGGTGCCGAAGGGGCAATGGGAGGCGGCATTGGCGCTCAACCTGTCGCCGGCGCGACGGATGTGGCGCATCATCCTGCCACAGGCCTTCATCATCATGCTGCCGCCGTGGGGCAACCTGATGGTGGAGATCCTGAAGGGCACCGCCCTGGTTGCGCTGATCTCGGTTGCCGACCTGATGTTCGAGGCGCGCCAGATCAACAGCGCCACCTATCTGTCGGCCCAGGCCTTCGGCACGGCGCTGATCCTCTACTACGTCTTCGCGCGGTTTGCGGTCACGCCGCTGATGCGCTGGCTCGAGCGCAGCATGGCGCGCCGGATCGGGAAGGCTTGAACATGCTCGACTGGAAATGGGAATTCACCTGGACGATCCTGCCGCGGCTGCTCGAAGCGACGGGCAAGACCGTGTTGGCGGCGGGCGGCGGCTTTGCGGTCGCGCTCGTGCTGGGGCTGGTGCTGACCCTGGCGCAACGCACGCGTTTTCGCCCTTTGACCGTGATGACGCGCGAACTCGTCGAACTGGTCCGTTCCACGCCGCTGCTCCTGCAGGTGTTCTTCGTCTATTATGTCGGACCGCAATTCGGCCTGCGCCTGTCGCCCTGGACGGCGGGCCTGCTCGCCATCGGCCTGCACTATGCCGCCTATCTTTCGGAGGTCTATCGCGGCGGCATCGAAAGCGTGCCGAAAGGCCAGTGGGAGGCCGCCAAGGCCATCAACCTGTCGGTGACCAAGACCTATCGACGCATCATCCTGCCGCAGGCGCTGCCGCCCGCGCTGGCCGGCGTGGGCAATTATCTGGTCGGCATCTTGAAGGACACGCCGATGCTGTCGGTGATCGGCGTGGCGGAGCTGATGCACAGCGCCAACGCGATCGGCGCCGAGAACTATCGCTATCTGGAGCCCTACACCATTGTCGGCCTGGTCTTTCTGGCGCTCTCGCTGCCCCTGGCCTGGCTGTTTCGCCGTTTTGAAACCACGGTGCGGCGCAAGCTTGGATTGATCAAATGACGGAAGACATGACGCAATATCCCTTGAGGCTGGAAGGCGACGACGCGCCGATGATCCGGTTTCAGAACGTCACCAAGAAATATGGCGACCTGACCGTGCTCGACCGCCTCGATCTCGACGTGGCGGCAGGCGAGATGGTGACGATCATCGGGCCTTCCGGCTCGGGAAAAACCACCGTTCTGCGCATGCTGATGACGCTCGAGCAGATCGACGCCGGCGTGATCTATGTCGACGGCGAACCGCTGACCCACATGGAAAAGGGCGGCCGGCTGGTGCGCGGCGACGCCCAGCACCTGCGCCGCATGCGCGGCAAGATCGGCATGTGTTTCCAGCATTTCAACCTGTTTCCGCACATGACCGCGCTCGGCAATTGCATGGAAGGCCCGGTGCAGGTTCTCGGACTGTCGAAAAGAGAGGCCGAGGAACGCGCCCTGGAACTGCTGGACATGGTCGGCATGGCGGAAAAACGCGACGAGCATCCCTCGCGGCTTTCCGGCGGGCAGCAACAGCGTGTGGCGATCGCCCGGGCGCTGGCGATGCGCCCGCAGGTCATGCTCTTCGACGAAGTGACGTCGGCACTCGACCCTGAGGTCATCAGCGAGGTGACCAACGTGATCCGCGCGCTTGCGGACCAGCACCAGCTGACCATGCTCATGGTCACCCACCAGATGGGTTTCGCCAAGGAGATTTCCGACCGCGTCATGCTGTTCTACGACGGCCGCATCGAAGAACAGGGCACGCCCGAGAAGCTGTTCGACAATCCGGAAAAGGAACGGACCCAGCAGTTTCTCAGCGCCGTTCTGGAGGCCGGCTAGACCGGCTGTTCCACGGCCGGTCGCGAAGTGGGGGTGCCTCGACCGGAACGTGCGCCGGGTCGCCGGCGACGATTGGGTTTGCCGGGATGGCCTGTCCTGCTACAGCAGGCCCGGCATGGAACCCAGCGGCCAGATACATGACGGAAACGCATATAGCCAAACGAGCACCCGGACTTCCGGGCACGCCGCCTGATCACGGCAAGGCCACGATCGGCATAATCGGGCTCGGCTATGTCGGCCTGCCGCTCGCCGTCGCGTTCGGCAAGCGCGGCCGGGTGATCGGCTTCGACGTCAATCCGCAACGCGTGGCCGAACTCAGCGCCGGCCGCGCTTGCCGAA
>MRWF01016714.1_pt1 | contig 21291 bp, 18 predicted proteins | sample 1013331 | NCBI WGS metagenome assembly MRWF01 (sample SAMN06117577, study PRJNA244670) | biofilm metagenome | biome: Water; feature: Cathode Biofilm; material: Biofilm; isolation source: microbial consortium enriched at the cathode of a solar microbial fuel cell | place: USA: District of Columbia ... | reverse complement strand
TCCCAGAAACGGCGGGTGGAGGCGTGGAAAATGTCGACACCTGCGTCCACCAGAGGCTTCAGGAACCGCTCAAGTTCCTCAGGGCTATTAACCAGTTTGGCCTCGTAATCCTGCTGCTTCCACTGGGAGAACCGGAGCATAATCGGGAAGTCCGGGCCAACCCGATGACGCACCGCTTCAACGATCTCCACTACGAACCGCAGCCGGTTCTCCAGGCTGCCGCCGTACTCATCGTCGCGCTGGTTGGTACCTTCCCAGAGGAACTGGTCCAGCAGATAGCCGTGGGCGCCATGGAGCTCGACACCATCAAAACCCAGGGCCTTGGCATCCTGGGCCGCATCGGCAAAGGCGACGACAACATCCTCGATGTCTTCTTTGCTCATGGCCTTGCCGTTGGGCTTGCCCGGTGCGAACAAGCCGGAAGGGCTGTATCCGGGTACCGAAGGATCCGGCGGGGTGCCCTCCTTCCTGACCGCACCCACGTGCCAGAGCTGCGGGAAAATCGCGCCGCCGGCCTCATGGACCGCGTCGACCACATGCTTCCAGCCCTCAAGAGCGTCGGTGCCGTGAAACGCCGGTACATTCGGATAGCCGTTGGCGGCCGCGTGATTGACGGTCGTGCCTTCGGTAATGATGAGGCCAACGCCCGCTTCGGCCCGTCGGCGGTAATAGGACACCACGTTCTCTCCCGGAACGCCATCCGGCGAGAAATTACGGGTCATGGGCGCCATCGCCACCCGGTTTCGCAGTTTGAGGTTGTGAAGTTCAAACGGTTCGAAAAGCGGGCCAAGATTCATGCTCATGGTAGTATGCAACCTCACTAATTTGGTTTCGTAAAGCAACCCTATTAAATCTGGTTTTAAAATGCAACCCTATTCGGTACACTCCCGTCATGGCCAGAAAACGTTTTGATGACTCCAGCTGTTCCGTCGCCCGCGCCCTCAATGAAGTGGGCGACTGGTGGTCCCTCCTGATTGTGCTGCACGCCATGTATGGCACCCGTCGGTTCGTGGATTTCCAGCAGGAACTGGGCATTGCCAAGAACATCCTGTGTGATCGCCTGGCACGGCTGGTAGACAATGAAGTGCTGCGCAAGGTGGATGTGGGCGAACATGGGTCACGCTTTGAATACCGCCTGACCGAAAAAGGCAGGGATCTTTTCCCGGTGGTTATCGCTCTTCGCCAGTGGGGAGATAAGTGGAACCCTGCCCCGGACGAGCCTCCACTCGATTTGCGCGACCGCGCCACCGGCCGGCCGATTCACACGGTAGAAGTCCAGGACGCCGATGGCCAGGCCCTGTCCATCAGAGACGTGTTTGTCCCGGACGAGAGCCTGCCCGTGCGGAAAAAGAACTCTGCCTGACCATTCGCAATAACCGCAGTTACCACACCACCGTCTGTTTTTTTGAGTTGAATCAATCCGCTGATCGAACTCGCCTATCTGCCTGGGCATTCTTGCGCTAAATCAAGTTTCCATTCCCCGATCTCATTAATCTGCAGTCATCAACGATTCAGGTTAAGGAGATGGATATGTCCCGTACATTCAAACTTGGTGTTCTGGCTGCAGCGGTAATGGCTGCTGCTCCCGCTGTTCAGGCGTACGAAGCTGGTGATTTTATCGGCCGCGTTGGTGTGGCAACGGTTGATCCGGATTCTTCCAGTGGCAACTTGAACTCCAACACGCTTGGCGAAATTGATGGCGCCAAGGTCAGCGTCGATTCCAACAGCCAGTTGGGACTGACCGCAACCTACATGCTGACCGACCAGATCGGGGTTGGTGTTTTGGCGGCAACTCCGTTCAAACATGACATTAATGGTGATGGTTCCGTTCTCGGCGGTGCCGGCAAACTGGCAGAAACCAAACACCTGCCTCCGACCATCACGCTGCAATATTTCCCGATGCCCAGCGGGAGCAAACTGCAGCCATACGTTGGCGCTGGTGTGAACTACACCAACTTCTTCGAAGAGAAGACCACTCAGACTCTGACCAACACCTACGCCACTCTGGCACCGGGTGTGACCAGGACCGACATCAAGCTGGATGACAGCTTTGGTCTGGCAGCCGAAATTGGTCTTGACTACATGATCACCGAAAACGTGGGTATCAACGCTGCGGTCTGGTGGATCGACATCGACACCGAGGCCACCATCAACGCGTACGCGGGCAATGCGGTAGCCGATACCAGCACCATCGACGTGGATATCGACCCCTGGGTCTACATGGTAGGCGTGTCCTACAAGTTCTGATCCCCGTGCCTCTGCCAGTCGCCACGGTCTGTTGGCTGGCGGAAGGTGCGTTTTCCTATGCGGGGCTTCTCCGGCCCCGCCTTTTTATATCGATACCCAATCATAAAACAGCTCTTCCCTGAGCCTGTCATCAAATCCTACTGAACCTCGAAGCTGAGCTTGGCCATAACCTCGGCAGGCGGTGGGTTCAATCTGGCGATTGTCTGGAACTCATCAACCCATTCATGCTCTCCGTGCAACCCATCAATAAAAGTTGGTCGGATAGACTGGTAGTAGAGAGTCGCATCCACCTGCAGGGGCAAAGCCACAGCCGCGCCAACCGGAATCCGATAGCGGATGGTGTCCCGCCCCGCGTTATCAGAGTTAAAATCACTATCCCCATTCAGCCCGATCGGCCGGACATCTTCTGGCACCGAGGCCATATCGAACCCCTTGGGAGGGATACGATTGTCCTTCAGCGGGTTAGCGGCGTAGAGCAGAATATGGGTAATTGCGCCGGTGGTTGAGCCAAGAACAGTTTCATAAACCGGCACATCGTTTTCGGACGATACCTCATTGAGATGAGCCTGATAGCAGACCGAGGAATCAAAATCGGAGGTCTTCTTTGCGGCCAGACAGGCCTCCGAAGTAAACACCGCATCCATTGGCAAACGATAAGACTCATCCGGGAGCCCGCTGGCAAACACCGTTGCGCCATTGGCATCACTCACCCGGGTTCCTACCCACATTCTCCGAGCGGGGAAACTGGTGGGTAACTTGTGGCCGGTTTCGTTCTGAATAGTCAGATCAAAGGCCAACTCGCCAGCTCCCAGAATCTGCCCGGTTACTGATAACGTTACAGCCGTTTTGAGAAATTCCCGGGCCAACTCTGCCGTTGCCGCAAATTCTCCCGCCTCATTGATATCGCTACGACCGAGTTCCTCCCTGAACAGCTCCAGGGTTTCAAGCAACCAGGTATTTCCGCCAAGCATCACATGAGGTGAGTAAGGCTGCCTCTCGGGCCAACTGGCGTTTACCGAGCCGTTCGGTCTGACCGCCAGACGCGTGAGGAAGTCCTCAGTTATCTCTTCACGCGCCATATGGCACTGCTGACAGGAACGGGGGTTGCTGCCGTTCGGCCCGAAATCACTGTTAGCCCACTCCGTGTAGGGCGTTTGCTCCGGGAAATCCTCACCGTTGGGCTGATCCGTTTCCATATCGATGGTCGGGGTATACAGCTCGTGGCAGCTGGCGCACTGCCGGGAGTCCGACATATGCAGACCAAAGACTGGCGTGTAACCGACCTGATTCTGCATCGCCTGCCCCTGCGGGTTCTGGTATGGCCCATGGATCGTGAATGCGTCCGGATCACCCTCGGTAGGAATCTCGAAATTGCCGGAGTGCACGCCATCGGGGTAGGCATTACCGTCCAATACACTGTCGGTTATCTGATGGCAGGCTGTGCAACTGACCCCCTCTCGGGCATGGGGGTCAACAAGGGCTTGTTCGGCCCGGTAAAAACCATCATCGAGACCTGACCCCGTCTGGTGAGCATGCGTGGTCGCCATGGGGCTGTGGCAGGTCAGGCATTTGTTCTCAATGAAACCTGCCAGATGGGGGAATGTCTCCGACTCATGCACCATGTTCGCCCGGAAATAAGGATCGGTGAACGCATTCGCCATCACAGTGCTTTTCCAGTCTGCGAAGAGACTGATGTCATCACCCTGGGGCGAGGGCTGGTTCTCCGAGATCTGAGCATCTGGCGCCCGCAGCACCGCGGGGCTGTCACCGGGCTGACTGGCAGTATGGCACTGGCCACAATCCGCCGCCGCCAGGAAAACGCCGGTCGGACTCCAGTGTTCTATTTGGGTGGCGAGCGAAGGCAAAACGTCCTCGTGATCCGAATTCAGACCCGAGTCAGATTCATCAATTACATCATTCACTGGCCCACCGCTGTCACTACAGGCTGCCAGAAATATTGCCGCGACTGCGACACATCGTCGCAGAAACGCACCGCTTCGGAGCAAATTTCCCATAACTACCTCGTAGAAATACCTGAATTTTCAGGCTGATACACAACCAGGATCGTGGTTTTGACTCTGATCAAATTTTCCTCAGAACAGTCAGGGATCAGTAGCCAATTTTTGCAAAAGAGTTTTAAGCTAATAATGAAAGGTCATAGATTGCAAGCATTCGCGAGGCGGTCTGCAAAAGAGAACTGGGGGTCAAAACATGAAAAAAACACTTCTTGCTAGCGCGTTAATAGCTGCCGTTGGCTCGTCCGGGATGGTCTGGGGGGCGACCGGGCTGAGTTTTGGTGACACCGTTCAGTTGAGTGCCAATGGCGGCGCCAATAAAACCAAACTGGTCCGAATGACCAATGGCCGACTGGTTTCCGTTTACGGTGACTATCTGGATCCCAACGGCAACACTGTTTACGACGTCAAGGCCCAGGCCGAACGGCCAGCGCGGGATCTTTTCGTCCGTCATTGCGACGCAGATTGTGATGACATCGCCAATTGGTCAACACCGGTCAACATCTCCGGCACCGCAAGCCAATCCTCTATCGATACCGACTGGACCGGCGATGGTACACGAACTCCTTTTGCGGGGGATTCCGACAAGCCGAATATTTTCAACAGTGGATCCCGGATTATCGTCTCCTGGGTCGACAAATACTGTGACGGCGGCGCTCAGCGAAGCGTCACTTACCTGACACGGGAAAATCGGGAGATTCCTTTTAGCTGCACCTACGCCGTGACAAGCGCCAACAACGGCGCGGACTGGTCGGCCCCGGTTCAACTCTCCACCGGTGAGCGCGACGCCAAACAGGACGTACACCGGGGTCTGGGGACTGGTGAGTGGGCCATTACCTGGCAGGAAGATCCCCGAGGGCTACAACTCGGTGAAGCGGACGGCCCGGGCGACGGTGCATCCGGTGCAAATGTAAGCCACGGCACCGACATCTGGTACAGCTACGCCGTGGCTGGCTGGACAGTTCAGGACAACGGCATCTGGGCTACCCCGGTGCGGGTCACAGACAACTACGATACCCAGACTGCGTCCGGTAACTTCGACGTTATCCAGGACACCGCTGGCAACGTTGTGGCAGATGATCAGATCGAGGGAGGCACGGCCGGAGCGTCACGGGCCAACCTGGCCCTTCAGTTCGGGTCACTGGATTCCGTTCCACAAGTCATTCTTGCCTATGAAGAAACCAAAGGCTCGAGCGGTCTCGATGAAGGCAAGTACGTTCGCTACCACACCTTCGACTGGAACACGCCGGGCGAGCAAGCCGGCTGTATCATCAGTAATCCGGCTCTGAATGCCCGCCGGGTACGCTTTGTACCGCAAAAAGAAGCTGGCAGTGCCAGCGGGCTTCGCTTGGGCATCTTCTGGAAAGAAGGTGAATTTACCCAGGGCGGTCCCTCCGACATCATGCTTCGCAAAGGCGTGGTCAATGGCGGAAACGGCTTCTCAACGGCAGAAATGGTGCCCGCTGTGGATGCCAACTGCGCCGTATCCGACTACGCGTCCGCCATTGTGCTGAACAATCAGCCGGCACTGAACATGAGCAGCCGCACTGAAGACGCACAGGCGACCACCGATGCCAATATCGCCACCTCAACTATCTCCGATGACACGTATCAGAAGGTTGAGGAAAATGCGATTGCCCACCGGGGCCTCCTGCGGGGCGACGATCTCTACATTGGTTACACCTACACCCCGGTACTGGCAGAGCTGCTGTACACCAACACCAAGAACTACAACTTTTACATCCGGCATTACGATGCGGCGGCAGGCACCTGGTCTGCACCGGAAAACCTGAGCAATATCGAGGACACCGGCATCAATGTACGAGAGCCCCGGCTGGTCGGTACGCCCGGCAGCACGCCAGCGTGCACGGCGCCGACACCGAATCCGGAAGAGTGCCAGGACAAGACCAAGTTCTACGTTGCCTGGGGCACCCAGACCAACGTCTCAGAGTGGAGCCTCGAGGAACCCAGCGAGCTGGACCTGTATGCCGCACGGGCTGAGGACAAGGGTGATTACGTCACGCCGATAGTTCGTTTCGCGGGCGAGGCGGAGGATGTGGAAGACTTTGAGTCACAGATTCGAATGACGCCGGCCGGCAACGAACTGTTCGTGGTCTGGAACGAAAATGATCCGTCAGGGACCCATGCCCTTTACCGTGAGGCAGTCACCACCGAGATTCCCGATGATGGCGGTGATGACAATGGTGACACCCCAACCGCAACCAGCAGCAGCGGTGGCGGTACCATCTTCGGATGCAGCTACAACCCGGGCGCTCCGTTTGACCCGACCCTGTTCCTCCTGACTGCGCTGGCCATTGGTGGTCTGACTGTAAGGAAGATCAAAGCCCGCGCATAACAGCCAGCGGCGATAACGAAAAACCCCGGCACTGAATTCAGGCCGGGGTTTTTCAATGGTACTCAGGAAAACAGATACCAACCCGGCAACAGGGCAGCGTTATAAGCGGCATGCAAAATCACACAGGGCAACAGCGACTCATGTCGGTCCCGAAAATACCCAAACACCAGAGCAGGCAGGAACACCAGCCAGGCCATCAGATCGGTTCGATAAACAAGATGCCAGGCGGTAAATAAAAGCGCAGCGATGAGGTTTGCGAATGACAGGCCCGCAAAGCGTTTCTGACCCACCGGAGTGTTAGCCAGCCAGCCCTGCACCACGCCGCGAAATGCCAGTTCTTCGATGATAGGCGCCCAGAGTACCAGTGAAAGAATCGACAACAGGTCAGCATCCTGCCAGCCACTGCCTCCGGCAAGCACTGTCAGCAAAATCCCAATCAGACAACCGGTAACCAGAGCGAGCACAAACTGACCATCGGCCATGGACCGTGTTGGTCGGCTCAAGCCCAACTGTGCCCGTAGAGAGCTGGATTGATGCATAGGCGGGAATATCCTGGCCGGACTGGTTTCAGACCCTGATACTAGAGCATCCACCCTCAAAAAGTCAGGGCACCAGAAACAGAAAAACGGAGCCGAAGCTCCGTTTCTCATAACTGCCAATCAGCCTTCAGGCACTCTGGCGCTGAGCCGGGCGACTCCGCTGACCACCGCCATTCTGGCTACGGCCACCGCTGCGACCACCCGGCTTGGCGCCGAAGCTCTTCGGCTTTCCGCCAGGACGACCATTGCCACCGCCGTTACCATTGCGGTTGCGGGCGCGGCTGGGGTCGGCCTTGGCCTTGGGCTTCAGCGGAAGGTTGTTGGTCGGCTCAAAGCCTTCCACTTCGGTGCGCGGCAGCTGCTTTTTAATCAGTCTTTCGATACCGGCGAGCATCTTGCCTTCATCGGCACTGACCAGTGACAGGGCGTGACCACTTTCACCGGCACGGCCGGTACGGCCGATACGGTGCACGTAATCTTCCGGCACGTTGGGCAGTTCAAAGTTCACTACCTGGGGCAGCTGCTTGATATCCAGGCCACGGGCAGCGATATCCGTCGCCACCAGCACACGTACTTCGCCAGCTTTAAAATCCGCCAAGGCGCGGGTACGGGCACCCTGTGACTTGTTGCCATGGATGGCAGCTGCGGTAATACCGTCCTTCTCCAGCTTCTGGGTCAGGCGATTAGCACCATGCTTGGTGCGGGTGAAAACCAGCACCTGGTCCCAGCTGTTATCGCGAACCAGCTTGCTCAGCAGCGCTGTTTTCTGGCTCTGATCTACCGGATAGACAGACTGCTTGATATTTTCGGCAGAGGTATTCCGAGCCGCGACTTCAACCTGAACCGGGTTATCCAGCAGACCTTCTGCCAGCGTCCGGATCTCGTTGGAGAAGGTGGCGGAGAACAGCAGGTTCTGGCGCTTGGCCGGCAACAACGAAAGGATCTTGCGGATGTCGCGGATAAAGCCCATATCCAGCATGCGATCGGCTTCGTCCAGAACCAGGATTTCCACTTCGTTGAAGCGCACAGCATTCTGCTGATACAGGTCCATCAGACGACCCGGTGTTGCCACCAGCACGTCCAGGCCTTTGCGCAGCTTCATCATCTGCGGATTGATTTTCACACCACCGAAGACCACGGCGGCCTTGGTGGGAATGTATTTGCTGTAAAGATTCACGCTGTCATGAACCTGCGCCGCCAGTTCACGGGTGGGCGTCAGAATCAGGGCGCGGGGGCCTTTGCCAGTGCGCGGGTTTTCACCCAGACGCTGCAGCAGAGGCAGAGTAAACCCGGCGGTTTTGCCGGTACCGGTCTGGGCTGCCGCCATAACGTCCCGGCCAGAAAGCACGGCAGGAATCGCCTGGGCCTGAATGGGAGACGGGGTTTCATAACCCTGGTCAGACGTGGCACGGACCAGCTGCTCGGACAAACCGAGTGAAGAAAAACTCATATAAGATCAACTCTTGATTAGTCTGCCTCCACGACCACCGTTTTCGGCGAATGCGGGCAGATGCCATGAATATTCATGGAATAAAAGACGACTACGGTCACGCGCCGTTATCGGGGTGACGTCCTCTGACAGGTCGTATGGAAAGGTCGCACGGGCTTAAAGCCTTAAACTGCGGAATCCCTAGAGGCAGGATGGGGGCACATTAACAGAGCCCCGGCCAATTAGCCATAGGTGATTATAATAAGCATCCGAAGGAACCTGGATTGCATCTTCGAGTCAGACTGCCTTCACGAAACCGAAACACACAGGGATTTGTCAGAATGAGCGTCAGTATCGGCCCAGTGAGCCTGTCCATCGGCCATCTTCTCCTGGTTATCGCCTTCGGGCTGGCTTTGCTGGTTGGAGGGATACTTGGCCGCAAATATCGGGTGCCGGTGGCCGGATCGGTGGCCGATATCTTTGTAGTCGCGATGCTGAGCGCCCGGATCGGTTTCGTAATCAGCTACTTCGAGCATTACCAGAACGACCTGCTGGGTATCATTGATATCCGGGACGGCGGTTTTGATGTGCTCTGGGGTGTCATCAGCGCCATCATCTTCACCGGCTTTCTGATGTGGCGCAGGAGAGCACAACGCAAGCCGCTGGCTACCGCCGCGTTAACGGGCGCCCTGTTCTGGGCCGGCAGCGCAGGCACCATTGCACTGATCGAACAGCAGGCCCGCAGTATGCCGGACGTGACCCTGCGCTCGCTCAATGGTGAGGTGATCAACCTGTCCCGGTTGGCTCCCGGCCAACCCCTGGTGGTGAACCTCTGGGCAACCTGGTGCCCACCCTGCATCCGGGAAATGCCGGTGCTGGAGGAAGCCCAACACATCTATCCGGATATCGCATTTGTGTTTGCCAACCAGCGGGAACAGCCCGAGACCATCCGTTCCTTTCTTGAGGAAAACCGCCTGAACCTGAACAACCTTTACCGGGACGATCAGGCCCAGCTGGCACGAGCCGTGGGCAGCAATGGCTTGCCAACAACGCTTTTCTACAATGCCCGGGGCGAACTCATCGATTCCCACATGGGCGAGCTGTCACGGGCAACACTGGCCAGGGGCCTGGAAAAGATCCGCGGACCCGACCAGTGAACCGGGCCCGCTGTTACCGTTAGCCGTGGGGCGTTTTTATCTACCGGGTTGCCGCTTTGGCAAAATTTCCCAATGCGCCGCTTACTTTTCCGAGCACCTCATCGCACCCCTCAATGCCATGGCGGCTCTTGAGGTATTGCGGGTCGTTGTATCCCAGCCACACCTCTCCGTTGGCATCCTCCCAGATCAGGGCTTTTTGGGGCAGGTCGATGGCGACACTCTGGGCGCACTGCATCAGCGGTGTGCCGACTTTGGGGTTGCCGAAAATAACCACTTCGGTCGGACGCAATTCCAGACCGGCTTTTTCGGCGCCCTGCTGATGATTAACGCGGGCCATGACCGTCATGCCCTTCTCTTTGAGCACAGACTCGAGTTTGTCGGCCGTGGCTTTTACATCGTGACTGCTTTTGATCGCGACCAGGCCATCTGCGGCATTGGTGAACGTGGCGAACAGCAGAGTCGATGCCACCAGAACCAGTCTGAGAGTGCAGCGCATAGTATCCTCCAGAGGGTTTGCTGAAGTTTTCAGGATAGAACAGAGGCAGGCGTTACGCATGAACGCGCCTCAGTATATGGCTGCCGCACCTTCTGGCCTGCTCTTGAATCGCTTGTGCAGCCAGAGGTACTGATCGGGTTGCTCACGAACAGTGGCTTCAATGAAACCGTTCCAGACTTTGGCGTCCTGTTCCGGATGTTCGCCAAAGGACTCCTGAATCGGAGAAAACACTACCCGGTAACTGCCATCGGGCATTCGCAAGTGACTGACGCAGATAACCGCGGCGCCGGACTCCCTGGCAATGAAGCTTGGCGAGGTAATACAGCCGGCACTGACCCCAAAAAAGGGCACGAACACCTCGGACTTCTTGCCAAAATCCTGGTCACAGGCGAACCAGACCTGCCCCCCTTCTTTCAGGAACGACAACATGGGTCTGATCTGACGTTTGGTGAAGGGGCGAATACCAAAATGCCGCCGCCGGCCACGTTCGATCATGCGGTCAATCACCGGATTGTTGTTAGGGCGGTACATGTAACCCGGCTTCTCAAGCTTGCAGGCAATCAGAGGCAGGGCAAAATCGAAAATACTGTAGTGCCCGCCGATCAACAGCACTCCCTTGCCGCGTCGTTTCGCTTCTTCAAGGTGCTCGGTACCCTGGACCGAGGCGCTCTCACAGTAGGGGGTCATATCCCGCCACCAGGCATGAACGCTTTCCAGAACGCCACGGGCCGAGGCCACAAACGCATCCTCCACCAACTGGCTGCGGGTCGCCTGGTCGAGTTCCGGCATGCAGGCCGCCAGGTTGGCGTCCGCAACCCTGGCACGAGATCGCATCTTGCTGGAAAGGCGCTTGCCCAGCCAGCCTCCAAGACGCTGCTTCAGTCCCATCGGAAGAAATGACAAAAGCCAGAGAAAGCAGACCAGAGTCCAGGCCGGCCAGTACGACGGATGCCAGAGAGAGTGTTTCCTGTTTCTTTTGCCGGACGCCATTTAAAAGTGGCCTGTGATAATGAGAAAACGGTCGACCAGCCTGACACAATCTCCCTCAGCTAGATACGTGATTTACTCATGGATGCGGTTGGTCAAAGGGAATCCAATTCCCGAACTCATGAGTATGGTTTTAAGGAGATACGTGTTAATACGTAGAAGTCATTTCAAAAGACAGGAAATTCCTGATGATGTCCCGATGGAAGTTCGCTGCGGGTCTTGTGATCCTGCCACTCCTGCTTGCCGGCTGCAGTGACAACACCGGCACCAGCCAACCGACGACAACGGATATCAAGCCACCGTCGGAAACGGGCGTACTCAAAGTGGCTACCCGCAATGGTTCCACAACCTATTACGTGGATCGGCATGAGAACCCCGTCGGTCCAGAGCACGCACTGATCAGCGCCTATGCCGAGAGTCGGGGCTGGCAGGTAGAATGGACCATGCTCGATTCCACCAGCGACGTCCTGGCCGAGTTGGAATCTGGCAACACCCATCTGGCCGCAGCGGGGCTGACGCACCTCGCCTCGCGCGATGAGCGCTTTGTAAGAGGCCCGGCTCACACCGAGATTACCGAACAACTCGTCTGCCATCGCGACGCTCGGCCCATGCCCCGCAAACCTGAGGACATTCCCGGCACTGATATTGTCGTAACCGCCGGCGCCAGCTACGTTGAAACCCTGAACAAGCTGAATGAACAGCATTCGGGAATCGTTTTTGAGGAGGATGCAGATCGCACGACAGAGGTCATTCTCTCAGACGTTGCCAAACGGGATGTGGGCTGTACAGTCGCTGATTCCAACATTGTTCAGGTCATGCGCCGGCATTTCCCCCACCTGGAAGTGGCGATGACGCTCACACAGGGTCGGAATCTTGGCTGGTACATGCCCAAGGCTTCCGAAGATCTGGCCTCCGATGCCCATGAGTGGATGAATAGCGTCGAAGGCGATGAGGCCATAGGGCTGATGGAGAACCGCTACTATGCCTACATAGGCGACTTTGATTTCGTGGATTTGCGGGCCCTGAATCGACGCATTGAAGACCGCCTGCCCGATTTCATCGATCAATTCCGGGAAGCGGAGGCCAAAACCGGCATGCCCGCAGACCTGCTGGCCGCCCTGGCCTATCAGGAATCTCACTGGGATCCAGCAGCGAAATCCCCCACCGGTGTCCGCGGCATCATGATGCTGACCCGACGGACCGCCGAATCTCTGGGTGTAACCAACCGGCTCGATCCCGCTGCAGCTATTGATGGCGGCGCCCGCTATCTGGCCGACCGTCACCGCCGCCTGCCAGAGACTATTCCTGAGCCGGACCGCACCTTCCTGGCGCTGGCGAGCTACAACATCGGCCGTGGGCATCTGCTGGATGCCCGGGAGCTGGCTCGCAACCTGAACAAGAATCCGGACTCCTGGCAGGATATGACCGAGGTGCTACCCCTGAAAGCCGACAAGCGATACTACCCCAGCACCCGCTACGGATATGCCCGGGGCTATGAGCCCGTGCATTACGTGCAGCGCATTCGCAATTACCGGGATGTCATACGTTCGGCTTTTGAGTGATCAGGTTCCGAACAGGGCCGAGCGCAGGGGCCGCAGGAAACCACCGGATTCCTTGTGGCTCGCGTGGGTCCGCTTGCCATCGAATTCCAGGTAGCCATCCTCAATCGGCTCGAATCGCAGGATTTTGACGTCCTCCAGATAATTCTGGGACGACTTCCAGGGCCCGTGAGTGCCCTGGCGGGGCAGGCGATCGGCGGCCCGGCGAATGTAGCCGGCATCCAGAGAGCCAAGCACCGTGTCGTCGCCGCGACTGTTCTCAGTGTCCCGGGCCACCACGCTACGATAGCCACGCTTGTCCATCAGGTTCATCAGCCGGCACAGGTACTCGGCGGCAATGTCCACCTTCAGGGTCCAGGAAATGTTGGTGTAGCCAAAAATCATGCCGGCGTTGGGCACGCCCTCCACCATGACATTCTTATAGATAATCTTGTCTCTCATCACGACTTCCCGGCCGTCCACGGTCGGCCGGATTCCACCCAGCATCTGGATATCCAGACCTGTGGCCGGGATGATGATATCCGCTTCCAGTTCCTCGCCCGATTTCAGGCGGATGCCGGTTTCCGTGAAGCGGTCAATATGATCGGTGGCAATGGACGCCTTGCCCGCTTTCATGGCCTGGAAAAGGTCCCCGTCTTTTACCACGCACAGGCGCTGGTCCCAGGGATTGTAATCCGGCGTGAAGTGCCGCATGTCGGCGGTGTCCCCAACCTTGCGTTTGATAATACCCAGGAACAGCCGGCGCATGAACTTCGGGCTCCTTCTGGAGCGCAAGTAAAGGAAACGGGAAATGGAAATATTCCGGGCCCGGGTCAGCCGATAGGCGGTTCTCTCGGGCAGAATTTTCTGCAGGGCCAGAGACACCTTGTCGGTTGAAGGCAGAGGCATCAGATAAGTGGGTGAGCGCTGAAGCATGGTGACATGAGCGGCCTGCTCTGCCATCGTCGGCACGAGCGTAATGGCAGTTGCGCCGCTGCCAATAACCACCACCTTCTTGCCCACGTAGTCGAGATCTTCCGGCCAGTGCTGCGGGTGTACGATCTGGCCGCGGAAATCATTTTCACCTGGGAAGTCCGGCTTGTAGCCCTGATCATAATTGTAGTAGCCGGTACAGCCGACCATGAAGTTGGCGGTGTAGTGTTCTGTTTCGCCGGTGGCTTCGTTCAGGGCCGAGAGCTTCCAGCATTTGTCGACACCTGACCAGTCCGCTGTCTTCACCGCCAGTCCGAAACGGATGTGGCGCTCGACATCATGCTCCCTGGCGGTCTCCGCCACATAATTCTTGATCGATGCGCCGTCGGCCAGCACTTTGCCGCCTGTCCACGGACGGAAATTGTAGCCGAAGGTAAACATGTCCGAATCCGAACGGATTCCCGGGTAACGGAACAGATCCCAGGTGCCACCCAGGGACTGTCGACGTTCGAGGATAGCAAACGACTTGCCGGGGCATTCACGCTTAAGGTGGCATGCCATGCCAATGCCGGAAACGCCGGCGCCGATGATCAGTACATCGAAATGCTGGTTACTCATTGCCTGTCCTCTCGGATTCCAGTCCGCTTTTTATAATCAATGGCCTGCAATCAAGATAGCTCAGGCTGCGCTGGTCGGGAATTGGCCAAAGTGGTCCCTGCCCCTGGTTGTTTCAGTCAGTCTTGAGATGCGAAACCGCCGACCCGCAATGCCGTTCAACTCCCGGGCGTGAAATCGGGGTATTTCTTCTGCAGCCGATAGAGCCGGATGATGGTGATGATGTTGGTGACCAGCACCATGCCCTCCGCCAGGGTGCCACCCACGGAGCCGATCACGATGTTGTTGAGCATCCAGGCCAGGGCAGCAAACCCGAGCACGATTCGCAGGGGAATTCCCCTGAGCATGAACATGCCCACGGTGCCGAAAACGGCGGCGGCGAGGGGGAATACATCGGTAATGGATTTCCAGGTCGCCCAGGCAACGACCAAGTTTACCGCCAGCATGCCCAGCATAATGGGCCAGTTGCCCTGATACTTGCGCGCCAAAGTAATGCGCACAATCACCAGAACGGTTAGTGCCGAGGCGGTCCAGCTCTCGAAGAACGCGAACATCAGCGCAAACGCAACGTTGGCGGAGATCAGCAGCACCATCAACCGGTCGTCATTCTTGTGCGCGAAGCCGGCAATGCAGAAACCCAGGGCTACAAGACCGCACACCTGGCCCAGAACCTCGGCGAGGGTCATGTCCGCGATCAGATCAATCATCCTTTACCGGCCTGTCACTCGTCGCCATATTGGTAATCCCCTCTGCCCGCAAAAGGTTTCAGCCTGCCACAATCAGGGCCTTTGAGCCATCAAGCTCCCTGTGCCAAAGTGCTCACGTCATTCAGCAAGGACCACCCAAGACCATGAAAACCGTATTCTCTCCATTGCACAGCCGCCGACACGTCAAAACCGAACTGGATGGCGGACTGCTGATCGAGCCTCACGAGAAGCCGTCCCGTGCCGAAACCATCCTGGCACGGGTGAAAGAACAGGCGCTGGGAGAGATTCTGGAACCGGAAGAATTTGGTCTGGAGCCCGTCAAGCGGGTGCATACGGCGGATTACGTGGCGTTCCTGGAAACCTGCTGGCAGGAATGGCTGGCTGCCGGCAAACCGGGTGAAGCCATCCCGGCGGTCTGGGCGGGTCGCGGTATGCGCCACCGGCTGCCCAGAGACATCGACGGCCGGCTGGGCTATTACAGCTTCGCGGCGGAGACGTCAATTTCAGACGGCACCTGGGAAGCGGCCCGGGCATCCGCCAACGTGGCCCTGACCGCTCAGAAACTGGTGGCCGGAGGCGAGCGCGCTGCCTTTGCCCTGTGCCGCCCACCCGGACATCACGCCCATGCCGATCTGTTCGGCGGGTACTGTTTCTTCAACAACGCCGCCATCGTGGCTCAGGGCTTTCGTGACCAGGGCTATGGCAAGGTCGCGGTGCTGGATGTGGACTTCCATCACGGCAACGGCACCCAGGCGATCTTCTATGATCGCAACGATGTGCTGACCATCAGCCTGCATGGCGATCCGGACCTGGTGTTTCCCCATTTTCTGGGCTTTGAAGACGAGATTGGCGCGGGCGCCGGCGAGGGCTACAACCTGAACATGGTTTACCCGCCAAACACGCCCTACAGCGTCTGGAGCCAGGGGCTGGAAACCGCCTGCGAGCGGATCCAGTCATTCCAGCCCGATGCCCTGGTGGTTGCCCTGGGTGTCGACACTTTCGAAGAGGACCCGATTTCGTTCTTCAAGCTGACCTCCGGCGATTATCTGACCCTGGGCCAGCATCTCGCCCGGCTTGGACTACCGACGGTATTTACCATGGAAGGCGGTTACGACGTCGACGCCATCGGCGTCAACGCGGTGAACGTCATGCAGGGATTCGACCGGGCTGCAGGCTGAATCAGCCCTTGAAGCCCTTGCCGAGAATGTAGACTTCCCGGGAGCGGGAGCGGGAGGAATCCGGCTTGCGCACCACAACCTTGTCGAAGACAGCACGGACCGATTTCAGGTACTCGTCGTACCCTTCCCCCTGAAACACCTTGGCCAGGAAGCTGCCCTTGGGCTTGAGCACCTGGCTTGCCATGTCCAGGGCCAGTTCCACCAGATACATGGACGAGGCCTGGTCGGCCACGGTCACGCCGCTGATGTTAGGAGCCATGTCGGAGATCACCACGTCCACCGGGTCATCACCGAGGGTGGCCATGATTGACTCGAACACATCGTTCTCGGTGAAATCACCCTGGATAAAATCCACGCCGGCAATGGCGTCCATGGGGAGAATGTCGGAAGCAATGACACGGCCCTTGTGGCCTACCAGTTTGGCCGCCACCTGAGACCAGCCGCCGGGGGCAGAGCCCAGATCCACCACCACCATATTGGGGTGGATCAGCCGGTCCTTCTTGTTGATTTCAAGAAGCTTGTAACTGGCCCGTGAGCGGTAGCCATCCACCTGCGCCTGTTTCACGAAGGGGTCGTTGACGTGCTCTTCTAGCCAGCGGTTACTGCTTTTGGATCGGGCCATGGGGTCTCTTCACAACGGGAAAGCCAAACTTCAATTGTACGTGCCGCGCCGGGCGGCGGCAAAATCCTGACAACCGGGACGGCCACACGTACAATCCTGCCTGAATTCTGTGATTTTTCAGAACCCACCACGCCCACCTGACGGGAGAGCGCGCTCGTGAATCTGGCCGACATCAAAAAGCTGCACCAGAAAAAGTACCGGCAGTCGTTTGGCCACTATCTGGTTGAGGGCGAACACTTGGTTCTTGAGCTGCAGAAAGCCGCCGACCGCCAACCCGCTCTGAAGGCCTCGGAACTTTACGTCACCAGAGCCTATGAGCACTGGCATAGCCCGTTCAGAACCCATGTCATCAACGAACGCCAGATGGCACAGCTCGCCGACACCCGAACACCCCAGGGGATTCTGGCTGTCGTGCCCATGCCGGAGCGCCCGGCTGAACCGGTGCCCGGCGAAAAAACGATTTACCTGCATGAGGTTCAGGACCCCGGCAACCTGGGTACGATACTGCGCACCCTGGCCTGGTTCGGCGGTTTCCGGTGCCTGTTAAGCCCGGGCAGTGTCGACCCCTTCAATCCGAAGGTGGTGCGAGCCAGCATGGGGGCGCTTTTTCACGTCCCTCTTGAAACCGACGTTGCTCTGACAAGCCTTGTCGACCGATACCAGAGCCTTGCCTGCCTCGACCTCAATGGCGGTTCGATGGCATCCCGGGGCTTCAGGGAACACGACTGTTATCTGTTCGGCAACGAGGCCCGGGGCGTGCCGCGGGAGGCCCTCAATCAATTGAAGGCGGTGTCGTACAGCATTCAAGGCCAGGGGCAGATCGAGTCCCTGAACCTGGCCTCAGCGGTGAATATGTGCACCTACGAATTAATGCGGGACCTTTAGACTGCAAACCCCATGCTCTGAGCACTTTCCCCAATCGTTCTGGCGGAAACCGCCATTGCCTGTGCCTTGCCAATTGAGCACGATCAGAGTCTGATCCCGAGACCGGACTGATGACTATGGAACGCTATCTCCAGCCCACCGCCTTTTTTGACTATGACCATCCCCAGCTGAAGGCCTGGATCGAGTCAGAGCTGGAGGGAGTTCCTGATGAGCCGGTGGAGCAGATCAAGGCGCTCTATCTCGCTGTTCGTGACAGCATCAGCTACAACCCCTACGTGTTCCGGACCGATGCCAACACGTTCAGTGCCAGCTACGCTCTGGAAAGCGGCGAAACCTACTGCATTCCCAAGGCGGTTCTCCTGGGCGCGGCAGCTCGCTCGATTGGCGTTCCCAGCCGCCTCGGCCTGGCCGATGTACGCAACCATCTCTCAAGCCCGAAACTGATCGAATGGCTGCAGTCGGACATCTTCCGAATGCACGGTTACATCGAGCTTTTCCTGAACGGCCAATGGGTCAAGGCGACGCCGGCGTTCAACCGGCAACTGTGCGAACTGATGAAGGTGGAACCGCTGGAATTCGACGGGGTGCACGATTCCATGTTTCAGGAGTACACCGAGGACGGTCACGCGCACATGGAATATGTGAACGACCACGGCCTGTTCGACGACGTGCCCCATGAGTTTATCGTCTCTGGTGTCCGGGCGGCCTACGGCCACCTCTTTGACGGGGAAGAGGAGCCTGAAGCTCCGAAAGGTAGTCTGGTGCAGGACATATCGAGTCCCTAGAGCCTGCTCGAACCCAGGAAGACCTTATTCTCTCCTCGCTACCGTGTCTGCTCTCTGCCCTGCCAGCGCCCCAGTGATCGCATCAAGCACGGCATCAGAATCGGGCACTGTTTTCCCGGTCTCAGTCTCACCAACGCGGCTAAAGCGCCGGAAATCAATGGCGCTCCAATTCTCAGGGTCCATAATGCGCTGCACCCGCTCAACATTGTCACGGGTTGCAGGTTCCAGCTTGTAGCGGAACACATAATCCGGTGACATATCTCCAAAATCCTGGCCATGGTGATAATCATGCAGCAGGAGCAAGGCAAGTCCACCGCCCATGAAATGTCGGCCGAGGCTGACCAGCAACTCCCCCTGCCGGATACTTTCCAGGGCCTCAGGTTCCCAGTCTACGCCGCCCACCAACAAATCTTTGCCCGGCGTCCGGCCGGCATTTCGAGCGGCTTCAATCGCGCCCAGTGCCATGCCATCACTCGCGCTCCAGATTGAGACAGTATTCGGATAGCGCTTCAGCAGGACCTCCGTTTTTTCACGGGCCAGCGTGCCGCTCCAGTTGGCGTACACCAGTTGCATAAGCTCGCTGCGCTGCTGGACCGCAGCCGCCAGCAGCCCTCCATTCCTGTCCTTGGTGGCAGACGAATCAAGGGTTCCCGAGAGGGCGACCATGGGAATACTGGGGCCGGAGGCCAGCCCCAATTGTTCGGCCTGTTTGCCCAGCAGCGTTACCAGAGAACGGCCGGCGGCAATATTGTCCGGCGAAAGATGGCCGAGCCAGCCCGACAAGACGCTTCGGGGCATACCGATGCTGGCTCGAGCGGCGTCAGGCACATCGGTATTGAAGGTAAACGTCTTTACACCGGCCCCATCCGCGAGCCTGAGCATGGATTCGGTAACATGCTCCTTGCACATGAACAGCAGGTAGTCCGGCTTATCTTCACGGCTCAGCACGTCCTTCGCCATGCGAAGGTAGCTGAATCGATGACTCTCCCGATCGTATTGAACCTCCAGGTCAACCTCGAGATCCTCCGCCACCGCTTCCATGAAACCGGCCACCAGTTGCCAGAATCGGGAATCATCCGGCGACAGAAAAACAACGCTGGGCCTTGCGTCGGCGTTCGCCAAAGGCACTGAAAACAGGAGCAGGAAACTGATCAGAAAGCGGGCTGGATAAGACCTCATGGAACGAATCACCCTCTGGACGACCTGGCAGAGTTGGCTTTTAAGGGGCCTAAGCTACCGACCTGTCGTGTAACACACAAGCGGAGATCCGTAACCAATGTCTCAGTTCAGAAGGGAATGTTCAGCGGCCGGAGCGGGGTCTTCAAACTCAACGTAGAGCTGACCGGCCAATTGTTCGTAGAGCCCGGCTTCTTTGAGGCTCTTCATCCGAGCCGAGAGCTTGCCCAGGAACTGCCGGTTGGCTTCGGTGTTGTGGCAGGTAAGCCGATCGTAACTTTCAAGAAGGGGCGTCTTCGGATCGTAGCTGAGCTCGTCCATAAAAGGCCGGACATCCGGAACCGCAGCAATCATGGAGCCGAATCTCTGGTGCTCGAGCATGGCCAGGTTCTGGGCATCGCTCTTCGACCAGATCACATTAACGTCGTGGCCCTCCAGCACTCCGTCCAGATAGGTCTCATGACCAATAACCGCACCCACGGTTTTCCCCTCCACTTGCGACAGGGAACTGATGGGATCTGCGTCCTGCGGGGTGAACAGGTAATAGGTGAATTTGCCGAGTGGAAAACTGGCAATAACCGCATCGTCGCCCAGTCGACGCTCCAGGACCTCGGTGAAGGAATAAATGCAGTCTGCGCCATGCTGCTCGAATACCATCATGGCCCGTTTGTAGGGAAAGAACTGCTCGGTCACAGGCACATCAAGGCCTTCCAGGGCCCTGTGCAGGATTCTCTGGTAAACACCATCCCGGTTTTCGGTCAGCAGGCTGGTGATATCCGGAACCGCGATCCGGATCACCGGATCGGCCACGGCAGGCGTACTCAGTATGACTGCGGCAAACAGGAGTACCCGAAATCCAGAGAGGTAGCGTTTCATGACTCGCGCATCAGTCCATGACGACAAATAAATGACTATTTTTCATACAGGTTCCGCAGTATGGCAATGTCGTATTCTATACGCCAGAAAAACCTTGTTAAATATGGGGATTTGAAAAAAAAGGCACCGGATCGCTCCGGTGCCTTTCTCTCTCATCAGGCGGCGTTGAGTCGATTACGCCGCTTCGTCTTCGCTCTCGTCCACAGAATTGCGGATCAGGAAGTCAAAGGCGCTGAGGGCGGCTTTGGAACCTTCGCCCATGGAGATCACGATCTGCTTGTAAGGCACGGTCGTCGCGTCACCCGCTGCAAAAACGCCCGGAATGGAGGTTTCGTTGCGGTCGTTGACGATGATCTCGCCGTGCTGGCTCAGTTCGATGTCACCCTTCAGCCACTCGGTGTTGGGCACCAGGCCGATCTGTACAAACACACCTTCCAGGGAGATGTGATGCTGCTCACCGGAGTTGCGGTCGGTGTAATTCAGACCGTTGACCTTGCCATTCTCCCCGGTAATCTCGGTGGTCTGTCCTGACGTGATGATCTCCACGTTCTTCAGACTCCGCAGTTTCTTCTGCAACACCTCATCAGCGCGCATCTCGGCACCGAATTCGATCAGGGTTACATGGCCCACGATACCGGCCAGATCGATGGCTGCCTCGACACCGGAGTTACCGCCACCGATTACCGCCACGCGCTTGCCCTTGAACAGGGGGCCGTCGCAGTGCGGGCAGTAGGCCACACCCTTGTTGCG
>MRWF01014707.1_pt1 | contig 21296 bp, 17 predicted proteins | sample 1013331 | NCBI WGS metagenome assembly MRWF01 (sample SAMN06117577, study PRJNA244670) | biofilm metagenome | biome: Water; feature: Cathode Biofilm; material: Biofilm; isolation source: microbial consortium enriched at the cathode of a solar microbial fuel cell | place: USA: District of Columbia ... | reverse complement strand
GTTACGGGAACAACGCCGGCGGGGGCGCATCCGTTCCCGCCCCCGCCGGCGCTGTGCGAAGTATTTCCGAATTATCCTGCGCGGGCGGGAACGAACCCGCCGGTTCCGCGTTCATCCTGAAAAATCAGAAACATCAAACATTTCCGGGGCACACGTGCGGCATCTCCTTTTTCACTACCTTCGTGAGCTTCACGAATGGCGCGTTTTAGACACTTCCCCTTTCGGCTTTTGCGGCAGCAGCCTGCCGGAGGCGGTTGACGAAATCCGCGGCTCCGAGGCAATCCAGCGCCATTGGATGCTGCGGACGCATAGCTTTGGCCCGGTGACCCCGTGGGACACCGCAGACCCGGATGAAAACGGCCTTGGAGGCCTGATAGAGATCTATGCCATAGAGGCCAGCTTGGCCCTTGGCCCAATCGGGCTGAGGCCTTCGCAGGTCTGGGTGGAAGTCTTCCGGGCGGGTTTCACCCCGGTGGCCGCGGTCAAGCTGGAAGAACCAGCCCGGCAGCCGGCTGTCCCTGCCAGCAATCCGGCCGGGATGGCGGCAGTGCCATAGGCAGCCGCGGCAGCCGCTGGAGGAGACTTGGCAGCCGCCGCCTTGTTTTCCCCGCCGCAGGGAACATGTTCTGAGGGGAGGTGCCAATATGAAACGTGATATCAAGGGCCTTCGCCACGCGCGCGAAGTCGAAGGGCATTTGCAGTGGCTGGACAGCTTCACCTCGGCAGCGCTGGGTGTGCTTGCGGTGGCCTCTGGCATCTACACTTATCTCGGCGTGCGCGGGCTGCTGGATGACGATGGCGCTCTGTCGCTGTTTGCGGCCGTATCCTACAGCGCCGCGGTGTCGACCGGGATCTATGTATTCTGGTCGTACCTGTTGCGGCTGCTGCCGGCAATGCGGACAGCGGCGGCGCGGATGTGGCTGTTTCTGTCAATGGCGCTGGGGTCGGCCGCGATCGTTGCGATGTCGTCTTGGCTGAACGCTGCCGCCTTGGCCGGGTCGGCGGCTGTGGAGCAGCATCTGGCGCGCACGGTCCAGGAATACCAAACCTCGCTGGAGCGCGCGAATGCGTTTGCGCTGCAGGGCCAGGCCCTGCGCCTGGACGTCGGCAGGGCGCGGCAAGGGTTCGAGGACCTGTCGCAGCAGGAAGCAGGCGGCGGCCTGTCCGGCCTGGCTGGGCGCGGCGCCGTGTTCCGGGTTCTGATGCAGAAATCCGATGAGCTGGCGGCCCTAGAGGGGCTGATCGCAAAGCAGGAGGCGCCGGTCGCCGCGGCCTTTGCCGAAGGCAATGCGATCCTCAGCCGGATGCGCGCGCTGACAGTCGCACCGGGGCCTGTTACCGCCCGCGGCGTCGAGTTCTCCGAAGAATCCGTGCGCCTGGCAGGCATCATCGCAGAGCTGCGGCAGCTGTCGGTTGCGCCAATGGTGGACCGTGCGGCGCGGGATCTGGCGGAATCCGTTGTCCTGCCGCGTCTGGACGCGGGGGATGCGGGCGGCCAGGCCGCTCAGCAGGCAACCATCACCTCGCTGCTGCAACTCCTGGCGCAACGGGCCGAGACTTTGCAGGCCGCGGCGGCGGAGGTTCTGGCGCTGGAGCCCGCTGCCGAAGTTGTCTACACGCCAATCTCCAAGGCCGATGCGGTGATCCGCTACGCGGGGAATTTCGCCCCCTCCTGGGCCGGAGCCATTGCCATCGACCTGCTGCCGGCGGTTCTGGTTCTGATTGTTGCGGTGGCGCAGGGCGCCGTCCGTGCCGGGCGTGACCCGGCGGAACCCGAGGATTCGATGACCGTGGCCGAACTGCGCGCCGCTGTGCTGGCGCTGCGCGAGGTTGAGGCCGCGGCCCCCGGCGCGGCTTGGGATCCGGAGGATGAGGAGACCGCCAGCGAAGCGGAGGACGGCAGCGGTTCTCCCGGCGCTGCCGGGCCGCGCCCCGGACCCAGAGCGGTTGAATGACCTGGGGCGGCAGGATTATCGGGCGCAGTCCGGGGGCGCCGTTCCGCTGGCTGCTGGGCTGCCAGATCGGTCTGGCGGTCATGCTTGTGGCGCTTGACCTCGGGCCGGCACTGCCGCGGATGCTGTCGCCGGTATCGGTGCCGGAGCTGGACCAGCCCACCCGGCCCGGTGATCAGACCCGGCATTACCGGCCGGACCGGCCCGCCAATCCTGGCCCCAGTATCGACCGCGACATGCCGCGCCGTCTGGTGGCTGAAGAAACCACGCTGGACGGCAGGCAGGCACTGCTGCTGAGGGGCGCAATTTCGCCCGGTGACGGCGAGCGGATCGTTGCGGACCTGCGGCGGCTGAAGCCTGGCACAGTCCTTCTCGATAGCTCCGGCGGCAGTGTCGCCGACGCGCTGGAGATTGGCCGGGCGGTCCGCGAGGCCGGCGCGGAGACGCGCCTGGCGGAGGCGGCGGTCTGCCTGTCGGCCTGCCCTTACATCTTTGCCGGCGGAACCGGGCGGCGGGTTGCGGACAATGCGCGTCTCGGCGTTCATCAGCACCGGTTCGGGGAATCCGACATCCTGCCCGCCTTCCTGGCGGTCGAGGATATCCAGCGCGGCCAGGCCCGTGTGCTGGAGCACCTGGACACCATGGGCATAGACCTGCGGATTATGGGCCCGGCGATGGCCACGCCCGCCGACGAGATCTATATCCTGACCGCCGAAGAGCTGGCGGAGTGGAACGTGGTAACGGACTGACCGCTGCCACGGCGCGCAGGTGAGCCAGCGCGGCGGGACCGAACTGTCCGCAATGGAGGGCAGCCCTGGTCATTCGGCAGCCTCATTGCCGGATATGCGGCGTAAGGAAGCAAGACTTGGCGCCTTTAAAACACAGCGAAGCTCGCGTATGGCAGCCTCTAACCGCTTGCCTGGTTCCTTGTGGATTTTGCGCCAGAATTGAGAGGCGCGCAGCAAAGCCTACCCTCGCGGATGCCAGCGGAAAAGGCAGAGGCATTTCAGGCCAGTGCGCGTCAGGCCACGCAGCTTGCGGCGGCGGGCCTGCCCTGCGCTGACGGTTCTAGCAGGCGCCTTGGCACCCTCCAGCCGCACCACCGCCTCGAACCGCAAACGCCGCCTCGGCACCGCGGAACCCCGGTGCCGGCCCATTCGGCTAAGGGAGAGGTATGGTCAGAGTGCTGTGCCAGCTCGACTGAGTATGCGCCTCAGAAATCCTGCCCTCTAACTGCCGGACAGAATGTTTCACCAACAGATTGCCGAAGCCGGTGCCGTTTGACGGGTTGTCCTTTCGCTGCGCTTCCGTTTCTTCCTTCCAGGCGATTTCCAGCGCATTGCCCGGCACTTTTTCCCACGTCACATCGACCCGGCCGCCCTCGGGACGGAAGGCACCGTATTTGGCACTGTTCGTGGTCCATTCGTGGAACAGAAGCGCCAGCGGGGTGAGCTGTTCGATGTCAATCACAATGTCTGGGCCGGACAGTGCGGTGCGGGCATTGCCGGCATGCGGCCGGACCGCGCATTCGATAAGATCTTTCAACTGCACACCGCCGGTCCCGTTTTGACTCTGTGTCAGGCTGTGGGAGCGGCCAAGCGCCTCGATCCGGGCCCGGACGTCACGGGCCAGCTCCGCCGGCGAATTGGCGGTGCGCGCAGCGCCGCTGACAAAACCGCCGATTATTGCGAACAGGTTTTTCACCCGGTGGTTCATCTCCCGGATCAGCAGCTCCCGCTGTTCGGCCAGCCGTGCCTCGGGACTTACATCAAAGCTCACGCCGATCATGCGGACCGGGCTTGCGGCATCGACGAGACGTCCCAGCCCCCGCAGATGCCTCACGCTGCCATCCGGCAGGCGGATCCGGAACGCCGCCGAGAAGTCCTCGTCTCCGGCGATCGCGCGGCGCAGCGAGGCTTCCACCCCGGGTCGGTCCTCATCAAGGATAAGCTCCATCAGCGTATCAATGCTGGTGTCCCCGCCCCCACTGACACCGAACAGCGCGAGTTCGCGCTCGTCCAGGAAGGTTTCCCCGCTTTCGGCGTGGTATTCCCAGACGCCAAGCTGGGCGACCTCTACCGCCAGCTGCAGACGCTCACGCTCCAGATCAAGATCCTGCTGCATGCGCAGCGCCTCGGTGATGTCGTTGAATACGACCGTGGCGCCATCAATGGTGCCATCCTGCAGCCGGTAGGGCAGCACCCGCAGCGCCCATTGCCGCTCACCATCGGCCGAGGCAACCGTGCGCGCAGGCACGGTATCGCCCATCAGCACGGTGCGGGCGTCCTCAATATGCTGGGCGTTTTCCAGCAGGCTCGCCACCTCGGTCAGCGGCCGGCCCCGGTCATTGTCCTTGAGCGGGAAGACGGATTTTGCTGCCTCGGTAAAGCTGCGGATCTGCAAGTTCCGGTCCAGCACCACCACCGCCAGGCGGGTCGATTCAAAAAAGTTGCGCAGATCCGAGTTCGCCACGGTCAGCTGGTCGACCTTGGTCTTCAGCTCATCGTTGACTGTGGTCAATTCCTCGTTTGTCGACTGCAGCTCCTCGTTCATCGACATCATTTCTTCGTTCGAGCTCTTCAGCTCTTCGTTGGCGGTCTCCAGCTCCTCGACCGTGCCGCGCAGCCGGTGCCTGGTCAGGCGCAGCTCGTCCTGCAGCACCTGCAGCTCGCTGTCGGCCGGTCCCAGCTCCAGCATGTCGTCTGCAGCGCCTGGCTCGAACGGGGCAGCATCACGAAACACCAAAAGCACGTTTCCGTCCGGCAGCGGATCGGCCACCACATCGGCGACCTGCTGGCCGAACTCCGCTTGCACAGTCACATCCCGGGCCACCACCCGCTTCTTCCCCGTCGCTGCCTGCCGGATCATTTGCGGCAGCACGTCGCGCAGACCGGGACGGGCCAGCGACACGGCAAAGGTGATATCCCGGCCCGGGCTGGGATACTCGAAATACTTCGCCAGCCTGCCGTAGGTTTTGATCACGCCGCCATCGGTATCAACGACCATCGAGGCAGGCGTGTAATGCTCCACCAAGCGGCGGACCGACACGCTCTCTTCCCAGCTCAGACGCGAGGATTCGCCATAGCGCGGAAGTTCGAAGCTGCGCTTTTTTGCGGGTGCGACGCTGGCTGGCAGATTGAACGGGTAGAACGGCCGCCCTTCCAGCCGCTTATAGATGCGGGACTTCTGGTCTGTAACCGAAAACAGTTCCTCGTGACGGCCGATGCTTTCGGAGGGGCCCAGAAACAGGTGCCCGCCCGGGTTCAGCGCATAGTGGAAGATCGGAAACACCTGCTGCTGCAGCCGGTCGCCCATATAGATGAGCAGGTTGCGGCAGGAGATCAGGTCCAGCTTGGAAAACGGCGGATCCTTCACCAAGCTGTGCGAGGAGAACCGGATCAGGTCGCGCACCTTCGGCGCCATCTGAAAGATCCCGTCCTTGCCGATGGTAAAATGCTCGCGCAGCCGTTCGGGAATGTCGGCCAGTGCCGAGACTGGATAGCGCCCCTCGCGCGCCAGCGACAGCATGCTTTCGTCGATGTCGGTGGCAAAGATCTGCACCAGCGGCCGCGGTATCCGCGAGGCCAGCGCATCGGCAAACAGCACCGCGATGGAATAGGCTTCTTCGCCGCTGGAACAGCCCGGCACCCAGACACGGATCTCGTCCTCGGCGGTGGCCCGCTCCACCATCGGCAGAATGACGCGCCGGTTCAGTTCCTCGAACATCTCCGGATCCCGGAAAAACCGGGTAACGTTGATCAGCAGGTCCCGAAACAGCGCTTCGCATTCATCGGCGTCGTCGCCGATGCGCTCCAGATAGGCCGAAGGCTGAGTGATCCCAAGCACCTGCATGCGCCGCTCAATCCGGCGTACAAGCGTAGATTTCTTGTAGCCCGAGAAATCATGCCCCACCGTCTTTCGCAGACTCGCGCACATTTCGTCGACGTGATCGGCAACCACCTCGGCCGCCTTCTCGCGCTCTTCCCGGGCACTGCTGCGATCGAAAAACGTGCGCAGGCAGGCGACGATGCTGCCGGGATCGCGCACAAAATCCACCAGCCCGGTGCCGATTGCCGACACCGGCATGCCGTCATAGCCTGCAGTATCTGGCTCCTGCGCGACACAGAGGCCGCCGTGTTCCTTGATTGCGCGCAGCCCGCTGGTGCCGTCGGCCCCGGTGCCCGACAGGATCACACAGGCAGCGTTGTGTTCCTGGTCGCGGGCCAGAGAGGCAAAAAAATCGTCGATCGGCCGCCGCAGCCCCCGCGGTTCCTTAAACTCGTGCAGGCGCAAGCAGCCATCCATTATGGCGAGCCCCCGGCCGGGCGGGATCACGTAAACGTGGTTGGCATCCACCCGCTCTCCGCCGGAAACCTGCTTCACAGGCAGCGGCGTCTGCCGGCCCAAAAGCTCGGCCATCATGCTTTCGTGATTCGGATCGAGATGCTGAACGATGACGAAGGCAAGCCCCGTGTCCGGCCCCGCCGCGGAAAGCATTTCCCGTATCGCTTCCAGCCCGCCTGCCGAAGCGCCGACGCCGATCACCGGCGGCGCTGAAGTCTCGTCATTTGCCATCGCGTTTCCCCAAGTTCCGGCGGCAGTGTGCCACTGAATTCAGGCGGCGCTCAAGCCAAAGCTTCCCGTTTACGTAATCAATCGAATAATTTGTTTTGCTTTTCACCGTTTTATCAGCTTCGCCGCCCATCGTGTCCGCCGCAGGCCATCGAGACAGATCTGTCGCTGCACGAATTTCTGGCGGACGGCCTTGGCAATTCGCTACTGGCGGCGGCCTATGACGCCAACCGGATGCGCATTGCCGTAATCCAGAATTCACGCCCGTTCGTTCCCGACCGGATCGCCTCTGCCATGGAAGAGCACCTTGCCCTCTTAGAGGCCCTGAAAAACCGCGATACGGAGGCCGTGGCCGATGCCATCCGGCACCACTGCGAGCAGACCCTGCGCTGGTGGGGTGTCAGGTGCAATCGGTATTCCGCCATCAAAGCAGCTATTTGGACGTCCGTTTGCAATTTCGGATTGCTGCGCGTTGCGATCATCGGCGCTAGAAGCCGCAGCTGACAAAGGGGCTCTGAGTGATTTACCGCCGCCCCTCGTCGGAATGCACGTTGCCAGAAGTTGAATGGCACACGATCCGTTTGAAAGTTCGGGAAACCTGCGTATTTGCAAAATGGCCCGCCGGAAGCCGCAAAGGTCTGGAGAATTGCCGATCTCGGTGCGCGGCGGCGATGGTTATCGCTGCGGCACCGTAACGCCGCTTTGAGCCCTATTTTCCCGATGCCGCACTAAGCTTGAACCGCGGCTTGGCGCACTTTGACGTCATTGATCGCGGGTGGGTTGCACCGGCACCGCCGGACTAGATGGTTTTGCAAAGTGGCAGAGTTGTCATTTGCTCTGGTCGAGGACGGCAACGGGGTAATCCAGAAATTTTCCCACGGTTGCCGCGGGCTAAATCCTCGCGTTGAGGCAGAGATGCCGCAGTGACCGCCGACGGTGCTCAGAAGCTGTCGGCATCCTGGTATGAGCTTTTGGACTTGGAGTTCAAGCACTCCATGTTAGCCTTGCACAATGAGCGCAACGCGGATGATATCACTCTTCGGGAGCAAGGCAACGCGGCGGGCTCTACCCACTCTGATGGCGGGGGTTATGGGGCTGGCAGGCCTCGCGGCGGTCCAATTTTGGCTGCATTCCGCCCGGCTCGACAGCGAAAGTGCCACACTTCAACAGCTTGCCTCGCAACGGGCTGGTCAACACGATGCCCACCTGACGGCTTTGTCGGCCATTGCCGTAGCCGGCGCGGGACAGCGCAACGATCTTTTCCTCGACGTCGCAGCAACAATTTCACGGTTCTATCCGCGGATCGGCGACGTGCAGCTTGTGCCGTTGGATCCCGCTCGGGACATCGTAGGTGCGACGGCCATTTCGGCCAGCACCGCCGCACAAATCCGCGCTGCCGCCACGCGCTCCACCGGTGTCCCGGTGATGTTGCCGCACCCGGAGAAAACGCAGCATTACTTGTTGATCAAACGCAGCCCGAACTCGGATCAGGCACTCTATGCTCTGGCGCTCAGCGTCGATGCCGCCCAACTGTTCGGCAGCAACGCCGCGTTTTGGGCGCAAGACAAGGCCAGCTTCCGGGTGTCTCTGCCCGATGGCACGGTGCTGGTCCAATCCTCGGGTATGAGCGCGGTGCGGTTCGCAAAATCGCTTGGGAGCGGCTCGCAACCCCTGCTTTTGGAAACTGCAATGCGGACGCGTCCGGCCGATCTCCTTCCGCCAGCGCAGGTCGCGCTTGTACTGTTGCTGACCGGGCTTCTCTATGCTGCAGTCACCGCTGCTTCCCGGCAACGCAGCCGGGTGCGCGAGGCCGAACAACAGGCCAGCCTCAGCCGGATGGAAGCCCAGCTCAGCCATGCCGCGCGGGTCAACGCGATGGGAGAAATGGCCAGTGGAATGGCGCATGAACTGACCCAACCCCTGACCGCGATCCTGGCGCAGGCCCAGGCCGGCAAGCGCCTGTTGGCGCGAGGCGACAGCGATGCCGTGGCCTCGGTCCTTGATGGCGCCGTCGCCCAAGCCCGGCGCGCCTCAACGATCCTGGACCGGCTGCGCAACTGGTCGCGCCCGCAGCGCGCCGGCACCGAACCGATTGACCTGCGCGACGCAATCGCCAATGTCCGCGCTCTATTGTCGGCCGAGGCGCACCGCCGGGGTGTCACCCTCCAGGCCGCCCCAACAAACCACCCAGTGACGGTGACAGTGGATCAGGTGGAAATCGAACAGGTGATCCACAACGTCTTGCGTAATGCGCTCGAGGCGCTTGAGGGTACGCCCCAGGCACGCGTCAAGATCACGCTGCGCAGCAGCGGTGATACTGCCACCCTCGATATTGCCGACAACGGCCCCGGCGTCGCGGCCAGTATGGAGCCCCGACTGTTCATGCCCTTCATGACAACGCGCGCCGAGGGCACCGGGTTGGGGCTGGCGCTTAGCCAGCGCCTGATCGAACGCGCGGGCGGCACGATTTCCTATGCCGGCGGAAACCCCGGTGCGGTCTTCCGGATTAACTTGCCGCTGACGGCTCCCATTGCGGAGGCCGCGCAATGACACATCCGGTTTATCTGGTCGACGATGACGAGGCAGTGCGCGATGCACTGACCCTGCTGCTGTCGACCGTCGGCTTGAACGTAGCGCCCTTCGCCAATCCTCAGGCCTTTCTGGCGCGGCTCGACGGGCTTGCTCCGGGCTGCTTGATCCTCGACATTCGTATGCCGCTGATCTCAGGTCTGAAACTTCAGGAGAAGTTGATAGAACGGAACATCGACTGGCCAACTGTCGTCATCTCTGGCCACGGCGATATCGAAGCCTGCCGGCAGGCTTTTCGCAACGGTGCAGTCGATTTTCTGTCGAAACCTATCGATGAGCAGGATCTGATCGACGCCATTCAGAAAGTCAGTGAAATCCTGGAACGGCGCCTGCTGGCGGAGGCCGAAAAGGCCGAGGCGCGCAGCCTCTTGCAATCGCTCACCCCGCGCGAGGCACAGGTGCTTGACCGCATCGCCGAGGGCTTCACATCGAAACAGATCGCTGAAGGCCTCGGCCTGTCGCCGCGCACCATCGAAAGCCACCGTGCCGCGATCGGGGCCAAGCTGGGCACCACTTCGCAGGCCGAACTGACCCGTTTATGGCTCGAAGGCCGCGACAGCCCGTAGAACTACGGAGATGCTTGCAAGGTCTACGAATACCGCGCCGGCCCTTCGCGCCTTAGTCTCTCTTAATCGATTTTGACAAGGAGACATGCCATGATCCGCAAACTGATCCTCGCCTCCCTTCTGGCCCCCGCCAGCCTGGCCGCGCAAGAGCTTCCCACTGCCGCCTATCTGCCGCTCGACATGGCCACCAAGGCCGCCCAGGCCGCGCTTGGGGCCTGTGCTGCTGACGGCTACAATGTCAGCGTCGCCATCGTCGCCCGTGACGGCGCAACCAAGGTGCATTTGAAGGCCGACAATTCCGGACCGCACACCGTAGGCAGCGCCCAGGGCAAGGCTTTCACCTCGGCCTCGATGGGCCGCGACACCGCCGGTCTGGCCAATTTCATCGGTGAAAACCCGCAACATGACGGCCTGCGCTACATGGACCGCCGCATGGTGATCCAAGGCGGCGGCCTGCCGATCAGGATTGGCGGCGCGCTGGTCGGCGGCCTCGGGGTCGGCGGCGCCCCCGGAGGCCACTTGGACGAGGCCTGCGCCCGCGCCGGGCTTGATGCCATCGGCGCAGAATAATCCCGTCGGGCAGCCGGTCATCCCGTCGGGCAGCCGGTCATCGCGGCGGGCTGCCTAACCACATCGGAGACATGAAATGCTCAAATTCCTCCTGTTTCCCGCCATTCTGGCCCTAGCGCCGCCTGCCTTGGCCCAAACCGCGCCCTCGGCCGCGGAAATTGCTGCTTACGACGGGCTGCACCGCGCAGCCCAGACCGGCGATGTCGCCGGGATTGACCGCCTCGCCGCTGCCGGGGCCGATCTCAACGTGCGCGACCGGCGTGGCCGCACCCCCGCCCACGTGGCTGCCTTCGCCTCGCAGGACGCCGCCCAGCGCGCCTTGGCAAAATCCGGGGCCGATCTCAACGCGCTCGAAGGCCAGGCCTATGACGTGGTCACCATCGCCGCTGTGGCCAACGACCCCGAATTGATGTCGCTGGCCATCGAACTGGGCAACCACCCCGGCCTGACGACCAGCCCCTATGACGGCACCGCACTTATAGCCGCCGCGCATCTGGGCCATGTCGAGGTGGTGCGCCGTCTAATCAACGCCGGGGCGCCGCTCGATCATGTCAACAACCTCGGCTGGACCGCGCTGATCGAGGCGGTGATCCTGGGCGACGGTGGCCCGGATCATCAGGCTGTGGTCGGGCTTTTGGTCGCGGCGGGCGCTGATCAAACAATCGGAGACCGTGACGGTGCCACTCCGCGTGACCATGCAGAAGACCGTCAATACTTTGAGATATTGTCGCTGCTGGGCGACCATAATTGACCCGTGCGAAACAGCGGCAGGTGCTTCAATCCGCTGGTTGTTGGCAATACCCGCATCCTGCCGCGTCAACGCCCGCACCGCCGCGACCGGCGGCGAGACACAGTCTTGTGTATTGTCCCTCCTGCACCGTTGTGCAGCAAAATAGTGATCTGCACGCCGCACCATGATCTTGGCTTGTGACCGCCTTCAAAACCCTTGAGAGGCGACTGTCGACGGCAATCGGCCAAGGCAGGCTTCTGTTCCGCGATCCAGTATTTCACTGCCTCACGGAGTGCCGGCCCCCGGCAGACCTCACTATCGTGGCCGATGCTTTGCGGCGATAACCGGCATTCAGGATCGTGCCGCGACGGGCAGCTTCGTCCCGCGCCATGTGAATTTTTTTCCGAATTTTTTGCACTCGGCATGAACGGCAAATTTCGCCGCTGAATGGCAGCGCCCAAATTTTCGCATTTGCCGCATTTTCCATGCTGTGAGCGCTCGCAGCGTGAAAGCCGAAGGTACAAGTTGGGCTCTCCGCCCGCTTTTGCGGTGTTTTGACCGAACGCTGGCTATGGAAGCGCCAATGTCAGCGCATCGAATCAAGCCGCAGAGTCTCAGGTACATTATCTGCGGGACGAACGGCAGGCTCCAAACCGCCCTCAACCTTGATCACGCCGCACCGGCATTGGGCGGCTCAGAACCCAAACCACTGAATGCTGCGCGAGAAATGAACGGACAACAAGCGCGCTAAGCCGCCATTGGCCGAAGTAATGCCGGCCCACAGCAGGCGTTGAGCTGACCCGGACCTTGCGGCAGTGCAGCCCGTCAAACCGGACCTTGCGGGCCGCCCAGCATTTTCAAAACTGAGGTGTAGCAGCCTGCTCCTCTGCGGCACTCAGGGACGCCCTTTGAAAATGCGAAAGGCGAACATGGACATGCTGAAGCTCAAAAAGCGAGTACTGCCGATGAAACAAAGTCCCTCAGCCCCTTCATCGCCTTGCGCATCGAAACATTACTCAGCACACAGCGGTAGGCGCAGCCCTCCGCCACCTCGATAATCAGCTGCGCCGTCTCCCGTGGAACGGGCAGCCGGCGCAGGTCGCCTTCGGCGATGCCGCGTTCCAGAACCGCCGTGAGCGCAGCAACCAACTGCTCACGGTTATCCATGAACATTGCCGCGATATCCGGCTTGCGGATGGCCTCGCCGGAAATCTCCAATGTCAGGATCACGGTGTCCGGATCCGCCAAGTATTTGGCATAGGCGGCCAGAAACTTATCCAGAACCTTCGGCGCGGATGTGGACCGGTTCAGGATCTTCAGGAACGGCGCCAGCTCCAGCCGCTCAAGCGCCGCAATCTCCGCCAGCACGTCATGCTTGCCCGGGAAATGATTGTAGAGGTTGCCCAGGCTCACCCCGGCCTTCTTCGCAATATCCCGCACCCCGGTCTGGTGGTAGCCGTTCTCCAGAAAGCACTCCAGCGCCGCCTCCAGGATTTGCGCCCGGCGCTGCGCAATTGCCCTCTCGCGTTTCGATGCAGCCTTGTCTTCTCCAGCGGACATTTTCCGCAACACTCCTTGAACGAACGATCGTTCACTGTATATGCCAGACAGCAGCGCGCCGCAAGGGGCTGCGTGATTCTGGCTAGGGCAGGAAGGGGCTGCGTATGGCGAACGGAACAACCAGGAGACCGGCACGGCGAAGCAGGCAATGGCTGTGGCTGGTCCTGTCGTTTGCGGTGCTGGCAGCAGTGGTTCTGCTGCTCTATGAAACCGAGGACACCGCTGATGTGCAACGCATGGCAGCCCCGCCGCCTGCCCCGGCTGTTTCGGTCCTTGCGATCGCGCCCGGCCCGGCCCGGGCGGTCGTGTCCGCCTACGCCGAACTGCGTCCGCGCTGGGACGCAGAGCTGCGCTCAGCCGTGTCCGGGCGGATCCTTGCGGTGCATGACGGCGCGCTGGCCGGCGCCAGGGCCGCCAAGGGCACGCCGCTGTTCTCCATCGAAAAGACCCGATATGAAACCGCTGTCGCCGCGGCAGAGCTGACGCTGGAACAGGCCAGGCTCTCGTTGCTTCAGGCCCGCAACAAGGTGACCCTCGCCCGGCGGCAGTTCGCCCGCGACGGTGCCAGCCCGCCCAATGATCTTGCGCTTCACCTGCCGCAGCTGCGGATCGCCGAACGCAACGTGGCCGCCGCCGGCGCACAGCTGCAGACCGCGCAGCGCGAGCTGGCGGATTGTGATGTGGCGGCGCCGTTCTCCGGCTTTGTCACCCGCCGACTCGCCAGCCTGGGCCAGACTGTGAACACCGGCGATCCCCTGCTGCAGCTGTCCGGAGACCTCCGGTTCGAAATCACTGCTGAGCTGAGCCAGGAAGACTGGAAGCTGCTGGAACAGCCCGTCACCGGCCAAACTGCGGATCTCTACCACCGCGGCGGCCAGCTCCTCGGCCAGGCCCGGATCCGCCAGGGCGGCGGGTTCCTGGATCCGAAAACCCGCCAGCTGCGCATCTTCCTGGACGTGACCGACCCGCCGCCGGCGGTTCTGGCGGGAGATTTCCTGCGTATCGCCTTCCGCGGCCGCAAGCTCTCCCGCACTCTCACCCTGCCAGAAGGCACCCTGTCCCGGGCCGGGCATATCTGGCTGGTGGACAGCAGCGGCCTGCTGCAGCGCATCACGCCCAAGGTGCTGTTCCGGCACCAGGGAAACATCACCATTGCCGCACCCGAAGGCTCAGGCCCCTGGCAAGTGGCCCAAACGCCGCTGGCTTCCTTCCTGCCCGGCCAGCGCGTCAGCCCGAAACCGGTGGAAGGCTGATCCATGCACGCCCTGACCGCCTGGTTCATTCGCAACCCCGTTGCCGCCAATCTGATGATGGCGCTGATCCTGTTCCTCGGGGTGCAGACCCTGATGTCGATCCGCATCGAAGGCTTCCCGCGCATCCCGCCGGAAAGCGTCGAGGTTTCCATCGAATACCCCGGCGCCACCGCTGCCCAGGTGGATGAACTGGTGACGCAAAAGATTGAACAAGCCCTCGAAGGCCTGGAGGGTGTGCGCAGTATAACTTCTCTATCCGCCAATGGCCTCAGCACCGTCTCGGTCCGCCGCGCCGGCGGCGAGAAGCTGCAGGCAGTGCTGGACCGGGTCCGCATCCGCATCGACGGGTTGGCGAACCTGCCGGACAAGGCCCGCCGCCCGGTGATCGATGCTTCGGGCTTCGACTTCCCGGCGCTTTACGTCAATCTGCACGGGGAGGCCGACCTGGCCACGCTGCAAACCCTGGCACAGCGGTTGAAAGAAGAGCTGCTGGCACAGCCGGAGCTGTCGCGGCTCAAGTTCTGGGGCCTGATCCCGCGCGAGCTGCGGATCGAGGCCGACCCGGAGCGGCTGCGCCAGTACGGGCTGACCGCCAGCGACGTGGCTGCCGCGATCCAGTCCAACTCGCTGACTTTTCAGGCGGGCCAGCTGCGCACCGAAGGTGGCACCATCCACCTGCGCGCCGACAACCGCGCCCGCTACGCGCCGGAGTACGGCGACCTGCCGGTGATTGAACGCGAAGACGGCTCCCGCGTGCCGCTGCGCGACATCGCAACCATCCAGGACAGCTACCTGGAGGGCGACTTCTTGTTCCGCCTCAATGGCAGCCCCACCGTTGGTATGGAGGTGCTGGTCGGGCAAAAGGAAAACCTGCTGGAGATCAGCCGCGTTGTCCGCCGCGTGGTGGCAGATTTCGATCGCCAGCTGCCGCCCTCGGTCCAAATTGAGGTCTGGGGCGACAGCGCCGGCTACATCGCCGACCGGCTGGCGCTGCTCAAATCCAACGGCGTGCAGGGCCTGATCCTGGTGGCGCTGATGCTGTCGGTCTTCCTGAACGTGCGGCTGGCGTTCTGGGTGGCGATGGGCATCCCCATCTCGGTCATGGGTGCCATCGCGGTGGCCGGGTCGAAATGGGTGGACTACTCGCTGAACGACGTGACCACCTTCGGCCTGATCCTCGCCTTGGGGATCCTGGTCGACGACGCGGTGGTGGTCGGCGAAAGCGTGTTCGAGGAACGCCGCAAGGTGAAGGATCCGCTGCAGGGCACCGAACAGGGCGTTCACAAGGTCGCCGTGGCCACCGTCTTTGGTGTGCTGACCACCATCGCCGCCTTCTTTCCGATGCTGCTGATCGACAACCCGCTGGGCAAGGCGCTGGCCGGCTTCTCCGGCATCGTGATCCTGGCCCTGATCTTCTCGCTGATCGAAAGTAAGTTCATCCTGCCCGCGCATCTGGCCCGTGTACCGCTTGAACCGCGCCGCCGCTACCTGCTCAGCCGCCTGTGGGGGCACGTCCAGAACAGCGCACGCGGCGGGCTTTGCTGGGTCCGCGACCGGGTCTACAAGCCGGTTCTGGTCATCTCCGTTACCCACCGCTACGCAGTGCTTGTGCTGTTCATCGCTGCGGCCTGTCTGGGACTGGGGCTGATGGTGAAGGGCAAGGTCCGCACCGTCTTCTTTCCCGAGGTGCCGGGCCAGGTGATCACCGTGAACCTGGAAATGGACGCCCGCGCGCCCTTTGCCCTGACCCGCGCCAATGTGAACCGGATAGAGGCGGCAGGCCATGCGCTGAACCGGGAGCTGGCCGAACAAGCAGGCATGGATGTGCCGCCGGTCAAAACCTTCTTCACCATCATCAGCAGCGCAGGCAGCGCCCAGATCTATGCTGAGATGCTGCCGGTGGCTGACCGCCCCGATGTCCAGATCCTTGACGTGGTCCGTCAATGGCGCGAACGCACTGGCGCGGTCGAGGGGGCAACCGAGCTGGAGTTCACCGGCTCGGAGGAGCTGGCAGGCGGCTTCCGCATCCGCCTGATGTCCAAGGACGAAGACCTGCTGCGCCAGGCCAGCGCTGACATGCGCGCCTTCCTTGGCGGCATTGCAGGGGTGTCCAGCATTCGCGGCGGGATGGCTGGCGGCCAGCCTGAACTGAAGCTGCGCCTGCGCCCGGACGCCCGCAATCTCGGCTTCACCGCGGAAACCCTGGCCAGCCAGATCGGCAACGGTTTCGGCGGCGCCGAGGTCGCCCGCATCCGCCGGGACGGGGCGGAGGTCCGGGTGCTGGTACAGAACGCCCGCGCCGCGCGCGACACCATCGGCGACCTGATGCGTCTGCGCCTGCGCAGCAGCACCGGCGCCTGGGTGCCGCTAGGAACCGTTGCCGATGTCAAGGGCAGCTATGTTTCCGGCGTGATCCACCGCCGCGACGGGCGTAGGGTCAACACCGTTGCGGCAGCGATCGACCGCTCGGTGGCGGCACCCGGCGAAGTCGGCCAGGCCGTCTTCGAGCAGCTGGTGCCGCAGCTGGCCGCCAAGTACCCCGGCGTCCAAATCGCCGCCGCGGGCGAGCTGGAGGAGACCGGCGAGATCCGCGGCGGGCTGCTGCGCGCGCTGATCCTCGCGGCGGTGCTGATCTATGTGCTGATGGCGGTGCCGCTCCAAAGCTACTGGCAGCCCTTCGTAATCCTGGCCATCGTGCCCTTCGGCTTTATCGCTGCCGCGGTCGGGCATCTGATCATGGATGTGCCGCTGTCGCTCCTGTCCTTTTTCGGCATGCTCGCCCTCACCGGTGTCATCGTGAACGACAGCCTGGTGATGATCACCCGCTACAACCAAGCCCGCGATGAGGGGGAACCTGTTTCCAGCGCCCTGCACCAGGCCGGCATTGGCCGCTTTCAGGCGATTTTCCTGACCACCGCCACCACGGTGATTGGCCTGCTGCCGCTGCTGTCGGAAACCTCCGAGCAGGCGCAATACCTGATCCCCGCCGCGGTCTCCCTGGCCTTTGGCGAGCTGTTCGGCACCGCCCTGATGCTCATTCTGGTGCCGGTGCTGATCGCCATCGCAGAAGACGTCATTGCCCTCTTCCGCCCTTCCCCTCCCCCGCAGCCTGAGCAAAGGAACCCCGCATGACCCGCTTTCTCACCCTGGCCGCCGCAGGCGTCCTGACAGCCCTTTCCTCCCCAGCCCTGGCCGAGGGGCTGCGCCTCACCATCGACGGCATCCGCAACGGCCAAGGCAATATCCTGATCACCGTCTTCAGCGAGGCCAAGGCCTACGAGACGCTTAACTTCTGGCAAGCCGAAGCCTTTGCCGCAATCCCCGCCCGGCCCGGCAGCACCGCGCATGCCTTCCCGGACCTGACCGCAGGCCCCTATGCAGTAGTGCTGTTCCATGACGAAAACGGCGACGAGGACCTGAACTTCAGCGGCGACCGGCTGCTGGAAGGCATCGGCGTTTCCGGCGCCCGAAGCCCGGACGATGAACCCGGCTTTGCCGAAGCCTCGGTGCCGCCGGGCGACGTCACCGTTCAAGTGTTCTACGACGGGTGAATGCGATGCTGGCTGGCCGTGGTCTGACCCTGCTGTCGCTGCTGACCGTGTTTAAAGGGCGCATCGCCCTCACCTGGGCGCTGACGCTGGGCGAGGCCGCGCTGACAGCGCTCATTCCGTTGTTCATCGGCTTTGCCATCGACGGGCTGCTGGGCGGCAGCCCCCGCGCTCTGTGGCACCTGGCCGGCCTCCTGGCCGCCCTGGTTGCGCTTGCCGTCGTCCGCAGGCTCTATGACACCCGTGCCTATGGAACCGTCCGCATTGAACTGGGCAGGACGCAGGCGGCGCGCTCCGCCGCCCTGCCGGTCTCGGCCCTGAACGCCCGGCTGGAAATGGGGCGTGAGCTGGTGGACTTCCTGGAAGACACCCTGCCCTCCGCGATGGCTGCCGGCGTGCAAATCGCGGTCTCCATCACGGTGCTGTATGCCTTTGCACCCCAGCTGGCCTTTGCAGCCCTGGGTGCCGCCATCGGCATGGCCGCCGTCTACACCCTGTTTCACCGCCGCTTCTTCCGTCTCAACGGCCAGCTCAACCAACAGACCGAACGCCAGGTCGGCGTGCTGGAAAAACGGGCGCCGCAAGCAACACTGGCGCATCTGCAGCGCCTGCGCCGCTTCGAGGTGAAGCTCTCAGATGCCGAAGCCATTCTCTATGGCGCGGTGTTTGCGCTTCTGCTGGCGCTGCTCCTGTTCAATCTCTGGTTTGCAGCCGCCATAATGACGGTCACCGCCGGCGCGGTGTTTTCGATTGTCGCCTACACCTGGGACTTAGCCGAGGCCTCTCTCAGCCTGCCAGTCACCCTGCAAACCTGGTCGCGCCTAGCCGAAATCACAATCAGGCTGAACCGGGCGCCTGTTCCCTAAAGCTCGCCTTGAACACGCCAACTTTGCATCACCATTCGAGCTTGGCGCCGCCTACAACTGATGAAGGCCTTCTACTAACTTGAGGCTTCAACAAAGTGCGCTCGCAGCGAGGTCCCGCTTGCCGCTGCTCCAGTGAACCGCTGCAGGCAAAATGCGCAGTTCGCCGCCCTTGAACCAGCTTGCAGCGATTTTTCACGCCGCACAGCAGCCCTGAAAATGATGCGGCCGCGGCGATTTTATTGCCGCGAGCGCGCGCAGCAAGAATTTGACAGGCCCGCTGCGGGCTCTGACCAGACCTTCACCGCAACCGCACCGCGGCGTGGTGAACTGGACCGCCAACGTCGGGTTGGCGCTGAGGCGGACCGGGGCGGATGGGTAAAATCAATCGGGCTGGATCGGACGTCGTACGGCACGCACGCCATGCGCCGAACGAAGGTCGCCCCTATCAACCGCAAGACCGGCAATCTGCGAGCAGTTCAGCTTCCGCTGGGCCACACCAGGATGGACAGCACCGTTCGCAATTTGGGCGTCGAACTCGAGGACGCGCTAGCGAAAGCTGAGGCGGTCGAAATCTGAGAGCCAAGAGCCGTCCTACGTGGACGGCCCAAAGTCGGCAGCCATCGATTTGTTTCACGCCGCGATGCAGCCTTGGTATTCTTCCCATTCATGCATTATTGCAGCATGTCCTATGAGCAGATGACGGCAACGCCGGATTTCGCTGCCATTGGGGGGGCTACTTCAAAGACGGCTTCTAATCCCAAGCCGGCAGGGTCAAGCCGATGTCACCGCCTCGGGCTGCCCTGCCGCGCGAAACAGCACCGCTGCAACCAGATCGCCAGTGACGTTGATTACCGTCCGGCACATATCGAGCAGGCGGTCAACGCCGAGAATGATCACCATCCCTTCGACCGGAATGCCCATGCTCGTGGCGACGCTGATCAGAATGGCGATGCTGACACCTGGCGTGCCAGGCGCGCCGATACTCGACGCGACAAGCGTTCCCACCACCACACTGATCTGCACTGCCGTCAACTCCAATCCGGCAAGCTGCGCAAGAAACAGTATGGCCACCGCTTGGTAGAGTGCGGTACCCGCCATATTCATCGTTGCCCCCAATGGAACCACCAGGTTGGCGATACTGTCGGGAACGCCAAGCTGACGCGCCGTCTGGATCGTCACCGGCATGACCGCAGACGAACTGGATGTGGAGAAAGCAAGCAGCAGGTTGCTGCCCGCGGCCTTGGCGAAACGCAGCGGCGTGACCCGTGCAAAGGCCATCGCGATCGCCAGGTAGAAGCACAACAGCGCGCCGAGCCCCAGAAGCACGGTGCCCACATAGCCCGAGATGCCAAGCATGGTTTCAAACCCCATGCGCATCACCAGTTGCGCCATCAGCCCGAAAACCGCGTAAGGTGCTAGAAACATTGCCCATTTCACGATGTTCATGGAGATCGACAACAGCGCGTCCATCAGCGCCAGGAACGTGGCGGCCCGGCTGCCTTGTATTTGCGTAACCGAAATACCGACCAGCAGTGCCAGCACCACAACGGCCAGCATGTCTCCCTGGACGATCGATGCGGTGGGATTAGAGGGGAGGATATCGGCGATCAGATCGGGCAGTGCCGCTTTCTCTTCTGGCGCAGGCACGTCTGTCAGCAGGCCGTCTTGCGGCTGCGTACCGGATTGAGGCGATTGCACCGAAAATCCGGCAAGTCCTGTCCCGGGCTTCAGCCATTGAGCAAGCGCCACTCCGATGCCCGCCGCGGTCGTCGTGGTCACCAGAATGAAGGCAGCCAAACGCAGGCCGACCGAGCGCAACTGCTCCCCTGACCCGGCCCCCGAAAGCCCGCCAACAATTGACGAGAAAACCAAGGGAATGAGGACCATGGCGATCAGCGCCAGAAAGATCTTTCCTGGCAGGGCCAGCCAAAGCCCGATCACCTCGGCCAAGTCAGGCGGCACGACACCCGTCGCCTCGCTCAGCAGCAAGCCCAGGCCAAACCCCAGGATCATGCCGGCCATCACCTGGGCCCATAGTCGAGATGTGATCCACACTCGCAGCTTGAAACGCTGCTGAGCGATTTGCATTGGGGACTCTTGGACTTCGCTTTCCATGACGGTGTCGTTACACGGGCTGACGCTGTGGGTCCACTGTCGTTCATCAAGCCGCAAACTGGGCAGGATAGTTGGCAATAGACGGCCCGGACCAGACCATCACCTTGCAGTCAAGCGCTGCGGCGCAGCTTCACCAGATCAGACTTTCGCTGCGGGCGCATGGCTCAAATGCCGCCGAACTCACGGAGTGCGGACTGACGTGCTCCCCTGAAAAGTCCGCGATTTGAAGTTAGCCTGTTCTCCAAGCGATGAGACAAACGATGCGGAAAAGCCGTTTCAGCGAAGAGCCGATCATTGGCATCCTGAAGGAGCACCAAGCCGGAATGGGGGCGAAGGAACTGTGCCGGAAGCACGGCATCAGCGATGGCACTTTCTACGAATGGCGTTCGAAGTATGGCGGCATGGAAGTGTCCGAGGCCAAGAGGCTGAAGGCTCTGGAGGTCGAGAACGCCAAGCTTGTCTGACGTCAGCACCTGTGGGCCTGATTGAGGGATTTGCATAACGGAGGGTTTCTGGCTCATCTAAACCGTCAAGGAGTGAAGATGAGACGGAAAGCTGGAACCGGCTGCGTTACGTGAAGGATCCGCAAACCGGCAAGCGCATCTCACGCCTGAACCCGGAAAGTGAATGTGACCTGCCCCCCGCGAAATCCCTCACCATAATGTAGAGTCTGCCCAACCTATGTAGGAGCAGACGAATGCGTAAGAGCCGTTACACCGAGGCGCAAATCATCGGGATGATCAAAGAGCAGGAAGCCGGGATGCCGACGGCGGAGGTGTGCCGCCGGCATGGGCTGAGCCCGGCGACCTTTTACAAGCTGAAGTCCAAGTATGGCGGCATGGAGGTATCGGAGGCGGCGCGGCTGAAAGCGCTGGAAGATGAGAATGCCAAGCTGAAGCGGCTGCTGGCAGACACGATGCTCGACAATGTGGTTCTGAAAGACCTGCTGGGAAAAAGCTGACGGCACCGAAGGAG
>MRWF01013426.1_pt1 | contig 21351 bp, 29 predicted proteins | sample 1013331 | NCBI WGS metagenome assembly MRWF01 (sample SAMN06117577, study PRJNA244670) | biofilm metagenome | biome: Water; feature: Cathode Biofilm; material: Biofilm; isolation source: microbial consortium enriched at the cathode of a solar microbial fuel cell | place: USA: District of Columbia ... | reverse complement strand
CCGTGTGCTCTGGACTCCCAGCCGGTTCCCCACCTTCGGCGGCCGGTTCGGACCGGAGGTCCGCCTGTCTTCAGCGTCGATGGCCAAGGGGCCGCCGAAGGTGGGGAACCGGCTGGGAGTCCAGAGCACACGGATCATGGCCCCAGGGCGGTGGGGATAACCGGCGGGATGGCAGCGTCGGCGCCGCCGGGCGGAGACCGTATATATCGGAGCGCGGCGGCCTGGGCGCGATGGGCCGGGATGGCAGGCGCCGGGGACTGGACAGGGGTCGCTCGCTTGCTAGCCTGAAGGAACAAGAGATCCGACGCTGGTGGACCGGCGGAGGTTCACCGCGAGGTCGGAGGCGCGAGGGTTCCACCCTCGCGCTTTCGCCGTCTCTGTTCTCGCGGTCGAGCCTTCGCCAGTCGCCATTTGCGCACATGGCGGGGTCATGTGGGTTGGGCGGCGGCGGTTAGAATGGACGGGTTAGCCGTTCATTTAAGTTCTTTCACACCATGCAAAACGAATTATCCCTCGACCTCCGTGTCGCTCGCCGGCAAGCCGGCCTTACCCAGGCCGATTGCGGCCATCTGCTCGGTATCGATGCCTCCCGCGTCTCCAAGATCGAAAAAGGCAAACGCCAGCTTCTGCCGCTCGACATGTGCGCCCTGGCGCTGATCTACGGCCGTCCCATGGACAGCCTCTACGCCCCGCTGATCCGTGAGGCCGAAGTGCGGATTGGCGAGCGGTTCCCGACCCTGCCGGCGCCGCCCAGCCGCTGGGCGGGCACCTTCAACCGCCAGCAGACGCTGTCCGCTCTGGCCGAGAGATTGGAAGCCAGTCAGCGGCGCATCCATGGCGGCTAGGCCGGAGCGGCTGATCGCCGTCGCGGTCTCCTCCGACGGCATCGCCGCCGTCTGCCTCGTCGGAGGGAAACTGAAGAACTGGCAGCTCTGGCGCCCCGCGCCCGGCCGCGAGACAGAACTCCGCTCGAAGGTCAGGACGCTCGTCGCCGAGTTCGGTCCCGATATCATCGCGACCGAAGATCCTCATCTGGACTGCCGCAAGCGCGGCCGGAGCTACGCATCGCTCCTGGCGCTTGTCCAGGATGCGCAGGACCAGCCCGCCCGCCACATTCCGCTGCAACGCATCCAGCTCTACCGGAACCAGATCGAGGAGGCCCAGGCGCTGGTCGGGCGGTTCACGGAAATGGCGGCCTACCGGCCGAACCGGGCAATCCCCGCCAACACGCTTCGGAGGTATTTGCTGTACTTCGAGGCGCTGTCCTACGCGGTGCGGGTCTGCAATGCGAAAAGGCTCTGACGCAAACGCGTCAATCGGGGCCGTTGCTGGTTCTGTGAGCCAATGAACCGGTTATCCGAAGCATCCGCTCGAGTTGCCGAGCAGGCCCGGAGGTGAGAGGAAATAGCCCTGCATCAGACGGATACCCAAGGCTTTCAGCACCTCCATCTCCGCCCTGGTTTCGACGCCTTCGGCGATCATCTCGATGCCCGTCTTCTGGCCATAGGTTACCAGGGCGTCGATGAGCGCCCGTCTGTCCCGGTCGGAATCCGCCCTGTGCACAAGGGCCGCATCGAGTTTGATGATATCGGGCCTCAGCTCGAGAATATGGGAAAGGCTCGCATAGCCGGCGCCGGCGTCATCCACCGCCAGCCGCAGACCGCGCCGCCGCAGGGGACGCAGCACCCGCTCGATCGACCGGTAGTTTTCGACGACCTGATGCTCGGTAATCTCCAGGACAATCCGCGCCAGCGGAATGTGTGCGAACAGCGCTTCGAAACCCGGATCGAGAATGGCGTGAGGCGACGCATTCACCGACAGGTATCTCGGGGCCGGCAACTTCACGAGTGTGTCGAGGGCGCTGCTGAGCGTCGCCATCTCGAACGGCGCGCCCATCCCGAGCATTTCGGCTTCCTTGAACCATTGGTCGGGCGATCGCCTTGGCAACTCAGATATCCGGGCCAGACATTCGGCGCCGACCGGCGTTCCGTCGATGGCGTCCCAGATCTCCTGATGGACGTACGAAAAGCGCTTGTCGTCAATGATCCGGCGTATCGTCGCCTCGCGATGTTCGATCGTGCTCTTCTTCGTGAGTTCGGCTTCGATGTCGTGCGACACCATTTCCGCAAACAGGGCGAGGATCCGCGGGTCCTGCTCCGACAGCCCGGGGTTCGGCAGAATACTGGCACAGCAGAACTGGCCAAAGACCGTGCCGTCCCTGAAGGTGATCGGCGAACTGGCAAACGAGCCGATCGGAATGTCGCGGGTTATGGCCAATTTCTCCGCGATCGGATCACGGATCGTGTCCGGAATGATCGGCGGAAGCTCATGCCTCAGAATATAAGGGGTGTATGTGTCCTGAAGGCTGAAGCGATCGTTTTCCTTGAGATGCAGCTTCGCCGATTGGTTATCGAGCACCTCGAGAACCAGGTCTCCGGCATCGATGCGAGACAGATAGGCCACGTCCATACCGAGATGCACCCTGACAATGCCCAATGCCCGACGCGCATTCGCAGACCAGCGCGGCTCGCCGGAAACATCAGGGGCCCCGGATTGGCCCGCCAGCCCGTCGATATCGCCTGAAACCATCCGACTCCTCGCATCGCTGTCTACAAGGAATGACCAGAACCCGAGTGTAACAGTGCGTGGGCGACAATTACCGATTGATGAACGAATGAATGACGGCGAAGGCGGCTGTTTGTGTCCACCGGCACAACGAGTGCCGCGCCAAACGGCGCCGCAAGAGCGGACAGATTGCGATCAAGGTATCGTATTTTCGGCCTTCCTGCCGATGGATTGGCTGTCGACCACGCATTGGCAATGGTCCGGGCGACAACCGCAAAGATGGTCGCGGCCGGCCCGACCCGCTTCGCAGAGAGGACCATAGGAACTAATCGCGCAAAGGCGAAACCCAGTTTACTTCGCGCTTGGCGACCAGCCGGATTCCGCCATCGTCAAGGCGAAGCGGAAAAAATGCTGCCGGTCCGTTCAGCATGTCGAGCACACGGTCGGTCGCCAGTACGAAGGCATCCCCCCTCATAATGACGCCTCGCCGAAGCGCTACCGACACAGGCACCGCGATCTTCGGGATGTAATGGCCCCTCATCGGATGACGACCTGCTCGAACATGACCGCCTGATGCCTAGCGTGAGGCTCTGGCCTGGCGGCCCTTGCGGCCGAGTCCGATCGACTGTGCCATCTCGGCGCGCCGCTGGGCGTAATTTGGCGCGACCATCGGATAGTCCGGCGGCAGGTTCCATTTCGCACGATACTCTTCCGGCGACATTTCATAGTTGGTACGGAGGTAGCGCTTCAGCATCTTGAGCTTCTTGCCGTCCTCGAGGCAGATCAGATGGTCGGGCGTAACCGAGCGCTTGATCGGGACTGCCGGCTTCTGCGGTTCGGCAGGTTCGGGCGCAGCCGCCGAACCGGCCGCATTGAGGGCAAGATAGGTACGCCGGATGAGCTCTGGTACCTCGTCGGCCGGGACGGCATTATGGCCGACATAGGCCGCCACGATCTCCGCAGTCATTTCCATCAAATTTCGCAGCTGGACCTGCTCTTGGACTGAATTATTCCGATTGTTCATTAAGGACATGCCTTTCTACTCCCGTGACCGTTCAATTGGACATCACCCAGTTTTTTCGGTCATTCCTGAATCGATAGTATGTAACGATGAACTTTTGCAGCAACAGCAAATTCCTCGCAAATCTACGTACCTTCAAATATCTGGAATATGCGATCCGACTGTGTGCAGGCGTTTGCAAAAAGAGTGACGCCAGCGTCAATTAAATCCGCGGCAGGTGACTCGCGTCGATACTCGAATCTGCGATCTCGCGACGCTGACGGAATAATCATGTCGGATCGATCACTGAACCGGCCCCGCGATAGCTGGACCGTGCAGTGTCCGATCACTCTCGCAACTGCTTCGAGCGCCAGGTATCCCGCACGGGCGTTCGCTATCCGATCTGTCCCAGGATCGGAAAGGTGTCGAGCAGCCAGAATGCGAAGGCAGAGAGATAGTCGGTGATCATCGCAACGCCCATCACGATCAGGATCACCCCGGCGACCTGATGCAGACGGCGGCCCAGGTGGCCGATGGGCCGCAGACGCCGCGCCAGTCGCTCGGTGAACGCCGCAGCCAGGAGGAAGGGCACGCCAAGCCCGGCCGAGTAGACCGCAAGCAGGGTCGTGCCCTCGGAGACCGTCGCGGACGCCGCTGTTGTCGTCAGAATCGCGCCCAGAATCGGCCCGATGCAAGGCGTCCAGCCGAACGCGAATGCGAGACCGAGGACATAGGCAGCGACCGGGCGGCCACCGGGAATCGACAGGTGAATACGTAGATCCCGCTGCATCACGCCGAAACGGGCGAAACCCAGCATGAAAAGCCCGAAAACGATGACCACCGTGCCGCCAACGATGTTCAGCTCGTAGCGATAGCCGAGCATCAGTTGACCCAACGCCGTCGCGCTGGCGCCCAGGATGATGAAGACCGTCGAGAACCCCAGCACGAAGAAGAGGCTGAGCGCCACTGCAGCGAATGGAAAACGCCGAGGGCCCGGCGAGGCGGAGATCCGGGCCGTGCCGCCGGCGATGTAGGAGACGTAGCCGGGCACAAGCGGCAGAACGCAGGGAGAAAGGAACGAAATCGCTCCGGCCAGGAAGGTCACGACCAGGCCGACAAGACTGAGTTCGGCTGTCATGCCTCTGCTTCTCCGCGAGCAGGAACCGTATTGATCCGGAGCGCCCACCAGAAGCCGGCGAGCGGCACCACGATCCATTGCAGGACCGGGCTGAGGCCCGCATCAAGAACGGGGATCACAGGCATCAACTCGCGATAGGCCCAGGCTTCCCGCACCTCGATGTTCAGCCACTCGCTGAACATCGTATAGGCAAGCCCGAAGGCGATAGCGCCCGCTACAACCTGAACCCGTCGTTCGGCGGGCCAACCTGTGTTCCCGAACAGGAACAAGGACAGCATGACGGCGCTGAGCGCGATGAGGATATCGCCGCCGGTGCAATGAACAGCGGCGAAAACGATCTCTGCTGCGGAGCCGGTTTCCCACAGCGTATAGAGCGGCATGTGCGCGAACTCCCAGATCAGGTTCGCGGCCGCCACGAACCCCATGTAACGTCTCAGAGCCGTCAGCCATGTGAGCGCGCTGGCAGGAACGTGCGCGCCCGCTGTCCGGGAACCGTTCATTTGAAGAACCCGATGACCCTGTCCCACCAGCTGTCGGGTTCCGAGGTGTCGGCAACCGGGGGCGCGTTCGTCAGGCCGTTTATGTAGAGGACGAGATTGATCTGCCGGAACGCGGTTCCGTGAAACAGGCCGGCATGCCGGCCTCCCCTGTCGATGACGTGAACCAGCGGGAACGATGGACTCCGATCACTCAGTGCGGTGAAGCGGCGAGCGCTTTCGGCCACCGTTTCGTCCGAGGGCGACGCTGATCGCCAGTTTGCGCGGTCCCATGACGGACCGTTGGCGTCGGGGCGATCAAGGATCGTCAGAAAGGTCACCATCTGCTTCATGGGCGTGACGTTCACCTGCTCCTGCACGGAGGCGAGGATTTCCTGTTGCTCCGCACAGGGAGCGCCGCAATCGCGAGGCGCGAAGCTCAGAACAACGATGCTGTCCCCGAGGTCGCGGAGCGTCAGGCTTTGGCCCTGCTCAACCGTCAGCGCCAGGCCCGGGACCGACCGCTGGTCAGTCGGCTCGAAGGCCGGCTCCTTGGTAGCCATCACTTCGTCCAACCGTTCACCAGGATGATGGGCGAAAGCCGGCATGGCCACGACGAGAAGGCCGAAGATCAGGAGAGCTTTCATTGGATGTCCTCCGCCGGACCCCCGGCCCCGACGCCGAGCACCGGGACAGAGACCGTGATCGCGCCGGCGCGTTCGAATCTCAGGGTGAGGGGAAATCGCGTGCCTTCGGTCAGCCGTTTCTTCAGCCCCGTCAGCATCAGATGCGCGCCGCCCGGAGCGAGGACGACCCGTTCGCCCGCCGGCAAATCCAGCGCGTCGAGGTTCATCATCCGGTTGACATCGTCGCTGTTCTCAATGGCGTGGATCATCACCCTGTCGGCGGCGGGGCTTTCGACCGCCACCAACCGGTCGTCGCGGGCGCTCTCCATGGTCAGATAGGCGACGCCGGGACGGGATGCGAGAATGGTGGCGCGTGCCCACGGGTCAATGATCCGGACCGCATTCTCGGCCATTGCGGCCAGTGGCGACATCGCCAGGATCAAGGCGATCAGCAGGGCGGTTCTCATTCTCCATACCTTTCCATGGCGTCCCGGATCTTCCGGGCCATCTCTTCCGGGAGCTGGTCGCTTTCGCGGAATCCGGTCTCGAACTGTCCGTCGGGGGTCATCAGGTAGATGTAGCCCGAATGCGCCATGACATATCCGTCCGGGGCGCTGTCTTGCTCCATCCGTTCATAGAAGACGCGAAAGGCGTTCGCCGCGGCGGCGATATCGGCCTCGCTGCCCGTCAGGCCGACGAGCCCGGGATGGAACGCCGAGACATATTCGGCCAACGCTTCCGGCGTATCCCGGCCGGGGTCGACCGTAATGAACAGGGCCGCGACCCTTTCCGCGGTGTCGCCGCCGAGCATGTCGAGAACCCTCGCCATATAGGCCAGTGTCGTGGGACACAGATCGGGACAATGGGTGAAACCGAAGAACACCAACTGCCAGCGTCCGAGAAACTCGGCCTCGGTTACGCGCTTGCCGGTGTGGTCAGTCAATGTGAATTCGGAGCGGATGACCGCTTCTCCGGTTCGGGTCGCCTGCCCGCTTTCCTGCGGCGCTGGCGTCCTCGTCATGTACAGGCCGGCAAGAACGAGCGCGGCGACGACCGCGAGACCCCAGAGCGCATACCGAATGCGGGCCAACCTCGAGGATGTGAACGAAGTCATCGGATCACCTCGGAATGCGCCCGCCCGCGCAGAATGCCCGGGCGGGCCATTACAATCAGCCGTCGCGAGAGTCGGGCGCGTGCGGGCCCGATTTCATGTGGTCCGTCATGGCCGCCATCATCTCGCGGCATTCCTCCATCATCGGACCCATCTGCTGCATCATCTGCATCATGCCCATCATGCCGGACATCCCGTTTTCGTCCTGCATCATTCCCGGCATCCGTTCCTTCGGCTGCTGCGGCTGTTGCTCGTCAGCGAAGGCAAGGGATGTCGCGGCGAACAGGCCGCCGACAACGGTCAGGGTCTTGAGTGTATTGCGCATGGTCGGTTTCCTTTCTCGGTTTTGGATCTCAGAGTTCTCCAGAACGCTGAGGGGTAACGTCAGGCACTCCTGGCCTGACTGATGCACTGCCGCGGGTCTTGCACGCGCCCGCACCGCCGCCGCGCATGCAGAAACCGAGCGCGCACATGGCCAGACACGGGACGAAGGCGAGCAGGATCGGCGCGGCCCCGACCGCCGTCAGCCAACTCCAGTTCGAAAACAGGCCGACGCCTGCGGCCGCGGCCGCCGCCAGCAAGAGGGTGCGGCGCTCTGTCAGCCAGGCCGGAAGGGTGCGTCGCGGCGAGGCATGGGCTCCCTTGTCAGGAATATCCTCAGTCGTCATGGCCTTGTCTGCTTTCCTGTATGTTCGGCGATCACGGTCTCCAGGAACGCGACCATCTCCGGAGTGTCCCACTCGGCAGGTCCGACGAGCCGGGCCAGTTCGTTGCCCCGGGGGCCGATCAGCAGGGTCGTCGGCAATCCGAAGGCGCCGAGTTCCCTGACCGACTCGCCCGTTTCATCGATGAAAAGCCGAAGTCGCCGCACTCCCGTCTCCTCGAAGAAGCTCCGAACGACTCCGACGCCAGCCCTGTCGATCGAAAGGGCGATAACTTCGAAGCGTTCGCCGCCGAGCTGATCCTGAAGTCTGTCGAGCGTCGGCATTTCATGGCGGCAGGGCGGACACCACGTGGCCCAGATGTTGAGCAGAACGATCCGGCCGCGCCAGTCATCGAGGTCGTAGTCGCGGCCATCGCCGTCCTTGAACCCGATCGGCGGGATTGGCCGCGGTTCATCATGCAGCGACATAGGCGCTTGTTCGGCGCGCAAGGCTGAAGTGACGAGAACTACCGATATGGCGACGAACGCGAGCAGTCTCATGGCAGGGGTTTCCCTTCTTCGCGGAGCCGGCCGATCAGCGGCAGAATCACGTCCTTCAACGCCTGAGGGGTCACGGGGCCGATATGCTTGTAGGCAATGCGGCCGTCTGCGCCGATGACAAAGGTTTCGGGCACGCCGTAGACACCGAAGTCGATGCCGACCCGGCCATTCAGATCCGCTCCGGTCCGCGAATAGGGATCCCCAAGCTCGTCAAGCCATGCGGCCGCATCGTTCGGTCTGTCCTTGTAGTTGAGACCGTGAATCGGCACCGCTCCCGATCTGGCCAATTGCATGAACAACGGGTGTTCCGCGCGGCAGGCCGTGCACCATGACGCGAAGACATTGAGAAGGCTGACTTCACCCCGGAGGTCCGCATCCGAAAGGCCCTGCGCGCGCCCCTGTACCGGTGGAAGGTCGAATGCGGGAACGGCCTTGCCGATCAACGCGGAGGGTATTTCCTTTGGATTGAGAGACAATCCGGTCCAGAGCGCCGCCGCTATCACGCCAAAGAGCGCGACCGGGAAGGCGAAGCGCCAGTTCCTGACCAGGGTTCCAACACGGGTTCCGGCGCTCATGGCGGGATTCTCAGCCATTGCCGTCGTCCTTTCGCCGCCGGAAAAAGAGAAACTTGACCAGCGCGGCGATGGCCAGGACGAGGAGGATTAGGACCAACAGCCAGATCAGTCCCATGCCCCACATCATTCCGTATGAATCGTGCATCATTGCCTTGGTTCCTTCTCCATCCGCACCGCCGCCGCGCGGCGGCGGGCCCGGATATGCTCGGGCCAGTGCGATTTGATGAACGCCAGCACTGCGCGGATGTCGTTGTCGGAGAGCGCGTCGCCGAAGCCCGGCATGTCGGTCTCGTAGCCGTCCGGGGCATGCGCGGCGAAGCCGTCACGCGTGATGGCGAACAGGATTGCGTCAGGATGGTGCCAGGTGTGTCCGGTCTCGTCGTGAGGCGGTGCGGGCAGCCGGCCGTCCGGCTTGCGTCGACGCCAGTCCGGCTGTCCTTCCAGACGCGCACCGTGGCAGGCGGCGCAGTGAAGCGCATAGAATTCACCGCCGCGTTCGACCTGCGCCCCTTCGTCAGGATCCGCCCGGCTGGCGAACGCCGGCCAGGCGACCGCCGCCGCCACTACGCCGGCGGCGAACAGGGCACACCGGCCCTGTCCGCGAAACATCGAGGCCGCCGCCCTCATTCGACCGCATAGACCGTGGGCGGAACCGGGCCGATCTCATAGATCGTGAACGGCTGCGTCTTCACGCCGGACATGCCCGGCGAACCCTGCGGCATGCCGGGAAGCGTGATGCCCGCAATCTTCGGCTTCTCGCTCAGCAACCGCTCGACGGTGGCGACCGGCACATGGCCGCTGACGACATAATTGTCGATCATTGACAGGTGGCAGCCTTCGAAGTTCTCCGGAATTCCGGCCAGCCTGCTCATCTGCGGCAGTTCGTGGGTCGGCTTCACGGTAACTTCGAACCCGTTCTGCCGCAGATAGTCGGCATAACCTCCGCAGCAGCCGCATTGGGGCGCCTTGTACAATGTGACGTCACGGGACGGCTGATCGGCGAACGCTGGCGCCGCGACGGCGAGGGCCAGCCCGAAAAGGGCCGCCGAAATGATCTTGCGCATGATTGATTTCCTCCTTGTCGATGGGTCAGGCGACACGAATGACGCCCATCATTCCCGCCGCCTGGTGCTCGAGAATGTGGCAATGGAACATCCAGTCGCCGGGATTGTCGGCGACGAGGGCGATCTCGACCTTCTCCCGCGGCGCCATCAGGACGGTGTCCTGCCATTCGCGGTGGGCCGTTGGCGCGCCGTTGCGTGAGATCACGCGGAACGAATGGCCGTGCAGATGCATCGGATGATGCCAGGCTGTCGCGTTGGTCATCGCGATGACATGGCTCCGGCCGCGTTCGAGCGTCAGCATCGGGTCGAGCACGTGGCCCTCGGCGGCCTTGCCGTTGATGAACCAGACGCCGTTGCCGCGCATCATGCCCATCATTCCGCCGCCCATGCCGCCCGAGCCGCCTTGCCCCATGCTGCCGCCCATCTCGCGCATCACCATCGCGCCCATCATGCCGCCGTTGAATACGACGTCGTGCCGGCGCGCCGGGGCGGGATCGGGCTCCGGCAGCGGGTTGGCCGGCAGGGCGACGGGCCAGTCGGGCGCATCGTCCCGGAGCCGGGACCGGTCATATGCGAAATCGACCAGCCGGTATTCGAGGCCCTCGTAGAAGCGGTCGGCGACGGTCGCCCGGCTGCCCGGCTCACCGGTCATGTCGATGATCAGGTCGACGCGCATGGCCGGTCCGAGGACGACGAGACCGTTCGGCGGCTCGTGCGGGGTGACCGGCTGGCCGTCGAGTGCGATCACCGTGGGGGCCTGATCCCGGAAGTCGAGCCCGAAGATGCGGGCGTTCGCCGCGTTGATCAGCCGCAACCGGACCCGCTCGCCGCTACGCACCGGGAATTCGCCCGGCACGCGGCCGTTGATCGTGACCGTATTGCCGACCCGGCCACCGTGGCTGATATCGTGGCGGTTGCCGAAGTCGTCGCTGATCTCGGCCGATTGCGTCAGCCGCCAGTCGTCGAGGACCCAGGTCAGTTCGCGGTCCACACGGAACGGCTCCGCCTCCTCGATGATCAGGGGACCGTAGAGACCACGCCCGACCTGTTCGAAGCTGCGCTGGTGCGGGTGATACCAGAACGTCCCGGCATCGACCGCGTCGAACTCGTAGATGAAGGTCTCGCCGGCGGCGATCGGGCGTTGGGTCAGGTGCGGGACGCCGTCCATCGCGTTCGGCAGCCGCACCCCGTGCCAGTGGACCGTGGTTTCCTCGGCCAGAGCGTTCTCGACCGTGATGCGAAGTCGCTCGCCCTGGCGAACACGGATCTCAGGACCCGGGACGGCGCCGTTGTAACCCCAGACCGGCGTCTCGCCGTGCAGATCAGGTGCGAGACGTGTCCGACCGGGCGCCGCGCGCAACGTGAATTCCCTGGTCCCGGTGGCGCGAGCGGCATTTGCCACAAGGTTCGGCAAGGTGAGCCCCGCCGCACCGGCAGAAATTGCTGTCAGCAGGCTTCGCCGCGATAGCGGCAGCGTAGGAATTGATGACATTTTGGGTGCTCATCTGATGCTCTGGTTGCACCACGCACAGAGATGTCGGCCTGTGCATGAGGTCAGGGCGATGATCCGGATGTTCATCCGGGTATCGCGCCGGCACGCAGGAATCGGAGCGCACTCCGATTGCCGTCGGATCAGATGAGGAGTCGCGGAGGATAGGGGTCGGGCTGACTGAGTCGTCCTGTCAGATGGTTTGTGTTCGGTGGCGTGCCCAATTCCGCGACGCGCGGGGTGTACGAGTCACCCTGGCCAAGATGTGCCGCAAAGGAGATCGTGCAATCAATGTCGCACGTCAGCATGTTGTCCTCGCCGTCGTCGACAGCACCGCAATCCTGGCAGTCCTTCATGTCGACCGCGCCGATGTCGCCGAGAGCCATCTTCAGCGACATGGAAGCCGTCGCCGCCGAATTCACGACCATGCCCGCCGCGAACAGCGCGAACAGGACAATGGTAAACATGCGGCTTCGACGGATCATCCGATGCTTCTACGTTGCCCGATCCCGGATGTGAAGATGCAAGACGTCACATCTTCGGGAACGGTATTGCCTGGCGCAGGAGCAGGGCGTCGCCGCGTCGCTCCCAAAGCTCTGTCGGGCGAGCACCGACCTTGCCGCGGTGATCGTCCCTGCCCTCGAGCGCCTGTGCCGGGGGTTCGAAGGTGGCCACGCTCGGTTCGTTAACACCCGCCCCCCACATCCAGAAGCGCGCCGGAGACATATGAGGCCGCGTCGGACAGCAGCCAGACCACGGCCGCAGCCACCTCCTCCGGCGTGCCGGCGCGGCCGAGCGGCACGGTCGATCCCACGCGGCTCGCCTGGTCGGGTATGCCGGCGCATTCGTAGATATCGGTGTCGATCAGTCCGGGCCGTACTGCGTTGACACGGATGCCTTCGTCGCGACCTTGATGGCTAGGCCGTCCGTCAGCCGCACATGCAGTTCGTGCCCAAGAAGACGATCGAGCAGCAGGACATCCAGGCCTTGCACCGGGCACGCCAGCGCATGGTCAATCATCGGACTGCCGTCGTCAGCCAGATCCGCGGCCTGCTTCACGATCGCGGCTTCGCCTTCCCCAGGAGCATCACCCGCGCCAGGCGCATGATCCCCGAGATCCTCGGTGACTTGGAGAACGAGCTCACTGGCCTGGCGCGGGAAGCGATTGGCGAACTGCAAGACCTGTTCATGGATCTCGATCGCCGCATCGCATCCTTCGACAAGAAGATCGAGCGGGTGTTCCGCTCCAGTAAAGCGTGCCAGTGGATCGCAAAGATCAAGGGGTCGGTCCGAAGACGGCGACCGCCGTGATCGCTGTCATTGGGGACGGTTCGGAGTTCAAGAACGGTCGTCACCTGTCGGCCTGGATCGGTCTCGTCCCCAGACAGCACTCGAGCGGAGATCGTACTGTCCTGCTGGGCATAACCAAGCGCGGCAGTCAGCACCTGCGGACCCTGCTGGTGCATGGCGCCAGATCGGTCGTTCGGATAGCGGGCAGAAGGACCGATCCCTTCAACACCTGGGTCAACCAGCTTCGGGAGCGACGTGGCTTCAACCGAGCCACGGTTGCCGTCGCCAACAAGAATGCACGGATTATCTGGGCCGTGCTCCGAAGTGGCGACGTCTACCACAACGCTCACTGAAGGCCCCGCCTGCAGGTTGCGAGCTGATCGAGAAATGAGATGCACAGGTCGGACCGGCGCGCCAGGAGCCTGATTTTTATCGAGGCCGGTGAGGCCTACCAGCTGTAGAGGCCGGCGCGAGCGGATTCCCCATTTGGGCACAACAGGCATGGCCTGTCAGATGCCGGATAGATGTCAGCAACTGACCCAGGCACTCGTTCGTAGATCACTTGCAATGGGAGAGCCGTCCATAGAGGTAGAACGTCGCTTCCGACACGCCCATCTTCCGGCAGATCTCGCCAACATTCGTGCCAGCCTCCGCCTGCCTGAGCGCGAACGCAATCTGCTCATCGGTGAATCGCTTCTTCGGCATCTGGGCACTCCTCTCGCTTCCGAAGTGTGCCCGAAAATTCGCATCCCGATCGGACCAGTTTGAAGGGTCAAGACCAACCAACTGCCCAATCCATCCCGAAAACCCTCAACTGAAATGGCGATGAGCTGAGTAGACGAACTGATTTTCCGCTTGAACCTCTAGTTACTCGAACTTGCATAGTTAGGCCTCTGATCATGCCGACCCGATTCGGGTAACGGCATGTTGGGGGACGTGGAGACGCAGCATGTCAGGATCAGGGGGCTTGGCGCACCGCTTTGTAACGTTGGCGGGGAATATTGCAGCATTCGTCTTTCTTCCCGGGCTGGCGCTCACCTCAATATTCGATATTGCGACACGACGGTTCCTTCAGCTCGGCTCGACACCCTTACAGGAACTGACCTGGCATTTCTTCTTTGCCTGCGTGATGTTCGGGATAGGATTCACCTATTTGATCGACAAGCATGTACGCGTCGATGTCATTCGGCAACGTCTTACGCCAATCTGGCGCGAGAGGACCGAACGCACCCTGCTTATCATCCTCCTGATTCCACTCGCACTCATCATCCTTTGGTTCGGCACGCGCATGGCGTGGATTTCATTCGTGCAGGATGAAGGCTCTCGGGCCGCTTTGGGCTTGTCCTCCCGTTGGATCATCAAGGCGGCACTGCCGGCCGGGGCGCTGTTTCTCTTTCTTGCCGCTTGCATTCGTCTTGCCGCATCTGGCAGGCGAAAAAGGGGCGACCGGAAATGATACTGGTCGATTATCTTCCCATTCTGATGCTGGTCACGCTTGCGTTGCTGTTGTTCAGCGGCTTTCCGGTAGGCGCCGTTCTGGCTGGGGTTGGAGCTGGCTTCGCAGTCCTCGGATTGGTAATCGACGAATTTCCGATCCAATCGTTCTTCCTGATCCCGTATCGCATCTACAGCGCGATTGGAGAGAACCTTGTTTACCCAGCAGTGCCGCTCCTTTTGTTCATGGGGGTCGCGCTGGAGATGAGCGGCGCGGCGCGCGAGCTCCTGCTTTGTCTGCAAAAGCTGATCTCCAAAATTCCCGGCAACATGTGCGTTTCGGTCATCATCATCGGCCTTCTGCTGGCGCCGATGGCTGGTGTTGTCGGAGCATCGGTGGCGACGATAACGTTTGCTGCACTGCCGACGATGCTGGAGCAGCGTTACCGGCCCGAGATTGCGACAGGAGCGATTGCGGCAGCTGGGACGCTCGGCGTGATCGCGCCCCCGGCCATCATGCTATTTTTCCTTTCTGACGCGCTCGAAGCAACAATCGCATCAGTGTTCCTCGCGCCGATTGTGCCAGTGCTCATCCTCGCTCTGGCATTTGCGACTTACTTTGTCGTCATGGACATTCTGAGGCCGCGAGCGGCCTCGATGGCCGGTGACGAAAAGCCCGATATCTCCATCGTCAAATACGTATTGCGCAGCTTCGTGTTACCGGTAGGTTTGATCCTGCTGGTTCTTGCCGCGATCATTTCCGGCATCGTTGCGCCCTCTGAAGCAGCGGCGGTTGGCGCCATTGGCGCCGCCGGACTGATTTTTGTTTATCGCGGCCAGGATTTTTCACTTTTGAAGCAGGCGCTTCATCGCACAATGATCCTGACGGCAATGGTGTTTTTTGTCGTGCTGGGCGCCAGTATCTTCTCCTTGGTGTTTCGCTTCTACGGCGGCGACGATGTTGCCGAGGGGTTGTTTGACGGGCTTGCCATCTCGGACTTTCAGGTCCTGCTGATCATCCTGTTGATCCTGTTCATTCTCGGGTTCTTCATCGATTGGATTGAGATCATTCTGGTGTCTCTGCCAATATTGTACCCGGTTATCAGGGACCTGGATTTCGCCGCCTACGTGGGATCTGAACCATTGGCGAAAGTCTGGATTGCAGCGCTGATCGCGCTTGTGCTGCAGACCTCATTCCTGACACCGCCGTTCGGGTTTTCGCTGTTTTTCCTGAAAGGTGCAGCGCCGCCCGAAATCAATATCATGCAGATATATAGGGGTGTTGTGCCCTTGGTGGCCATGCAGCTAATGGTCATCGGGCTTGTATTATTCATACCCCAGATCGTGATCTGGTTGCCCACGGCCTTGCTCAATTAGAGATCGGGATATGATGGTTGAAACGACTCGAAAGTCGAGAATTGCAGTCATCGTCATGATGATCGTGTCGGTCATCGTCGTTGATCAAGCTTCGAAGTACGCGGCTATTGTCCTTATCGCCAGCCGCGCTGTGGAAATTCAGGTCACCTCGTTCTTCTCGTTCGTCTTGAGCTTCAACACCGGCGTCAGCTTTGGTCTTTTGACAGACGTGTTGGGCAATCAGCAGATCGTCCTCGCATCAGTATTGCTCGCAGTAACGCTGGGGATTGGGGTGTTTGCATTCCGGCGAAACTCATTCTTCCCCTTTCAGGGAGCCGCGCTCATTGTCGGCGGATCTTTGGGCAACATCATCGACCGGTTTCGCCAGGGCGCGGTTACAGACTTCATCCTTCTCTACTATGAAAGCTGGGCTTGGCCCGTGTTCAATCTGGCGGACAGCGCAATTTTTTTTGGGTGCGTTCTGATCATTTTTCACAGATCAGATAAAGTGAAAGCTGATTAGCGGCTAGTGGATGGATCCCAACGCTTGGAGCCCTCGATTTCGATCGGCAATGATGTCGTGGGGACTGGCTTTCCAGACTAACAGTCGGAGGTTCTGGGCATTGTATTCACGGACGAAGAAGTTGATGGCGGCCTGAAGGTCGGCGACGGAATGGGTGACACCATGTTTGAGCCTGCGCCGCGTGAGCTTCGCGAAAAAGCCCTCGGCGGCATTGAGCCCGGAGCATGAGGTCGGCGTGAAGTCGAAGGTCCAGCCCGAATGACGGGCGAGCCAGTCGCGGACCTTGTCCTTCTTATGCGCGGCGTAGTTGTCGAGGATCACGCGGATGGGTTTGTCGGAGGCTCTGAACCTTGAGAAGGTGGAGCTATGACGACACGCTATTCCCCGGAAGTTCAGGCGCGGGCTGGCCCTACGACGGATTAGCTTGCGCGGCTGAACGCATTGGAGTGGGAGGACCGAGAACTTCACCAAGCCAATGCGACCAGAAGCACCGGCTGCCCGCCGCGACTAACGTGTCAGCCCGCGCTCCAGGCTGTGCCAGATGATGGCGCGGGCTTCCGGGTCGCCTTTCATCAGCGCCTTGACGTAGCTCTTCGCCTGGCTCCGGGTGATGTGGGACGGCAGGGTGGGCACCGTTGGATCGACCAGGGCATCGATCACCACCGGCCGGTCGGCGGCCAGCGCCGAATCCCACGCCGGCGCAATGTCCTCCGGCTTCTCGATCCGGATGCCCTTCAGTCCAAGCGTCCCGGCATAGTGAGCGTAGTCGAAGGCGGGAACGTCCTGCGTATCCTCGACCTTCGGCGTCTTCGCCTGTGCGCGCAGTTCCCAGGTGACCTGATTGAGGTCGCCATTGTTGAGCACGCAGATGATGGCGCGCGGGTCGTCCCATTGCCGCCAGTACCGGGCGATGGTTATCAACGCGTTGAGACCCAGCATCTGCATCGCCCCGTCGCCGATGAAACCGATCGCCGGCCGGTCCGGATAGCAGAACTTCGCCGCCGTCGTGTAAGGGACAGCCGGACACATGGTGGCCAGCGTGCCCGACAGCGATGCCTTCATGCCGCGCCGCACCTTCAGCGCGCGCGCGAACCAGTTGGTCGAGGTGCCTGAATCGGCCGACAGGATGACGTCGTCCGGCAATCTGGGCGACAGCTCCCAGAACAGCAATTGGGGGTTCACCGGGTCGGCCTTCTGGTGCGCCCGCTTCTCCGCGGCCTTCCACCAGTCGTCGATATTGTCCTCGACCTTCCTGCGCCATTTGCGGTCGGTCTTGCGTTTGAGCAGCGGCTTCAGCGCCCGAAGCGTCACCCCCGCATCGCCCTGAAGGTTGACCTCCATCGGGTAGCGCAGGGACAGCATCCCCGGGTCGATATCGATCTGCACCCCGCGCGCGTCGCCTTCCTTCGGCAGGAACTGGGCATAGGGAAAGCCGGAGCCGATCATGAAGAAGGTGTCGCAGTCACGGACCAGTTCCCAGGAAGGCCTGGTTCCGAGCAGCCCCGACTGGCCGGTCACGCCCGGCTCGTCGTCGCCGACGGCGGCGCGGCCGAGCAGCGCCTTGGCGACGCCGGCGCCCAGGATGTCCGCAATCTCCATGACTTCGTCGCCCGCGCCAAGCGCGCCCGCGCCGACGAACATCGCCACCTTCTCGCCCTCGTTGAGAACCGCCGCGGCGCGTTCCAGCTGCGCCTGGTCCGGCGTCACCACTCCGGGCGTGCAGCCGACCCCGCTGTGCATCGTGCCGTGGCCATGCGGCGGCTCCTCCACCGCGTCCGCTTCCTGCACGTCGGCGGGCACGATCAGCGCGGTGACCGTCCGATAGCCCTTCGCGATCCGGAATGCACGATCCAGCAGATGGCGCATCTGCTCGGGCGATGCGCACATGTGGACGTATTCGTGGGCCACGTCCTTGAACAGCGCCGGCAGGTCCACCTCCTGCAGGAAGTCGCCGCCCAGGGCGGGCCGCGGCTGCTGTCCGACGATGGCGACGACCGGTTGATGGTCCAGCTTCGCATCGTAGAGGCCGTTCAGCAGATGGATGGCGCCCGGTCCGCTGGTCGACATGCAGACGCCCACCTCGCCCGTGTACTTGGCGTGGGCACAGGCCATGAAGGCGGCTTCCTCCTCATGCCGGGGCTGGATGAAGTCCAGACCGTCGCCATCGGTGCGTTCGACCGCGCTGAGAATACCGCCGATGCCTTCGCCACTGTAGCCATAGACCCGTTCCACGCCCCAGTCGCGCAGACGCTCCAGCATGAAATCCGCGACGGTCTTCGCCATCTTCCCGATCCTTCATCTTTCGGCCGCGAGGGGCGTGGAGAAGCCCGGTGCATCGAGGAAATGGGGAAAACGGTTCGGATATGAACCGCGGCATTCCGTCGACGCTCGTCCCATCGACGGGGCTCGCAGGCAAGCCGGACGGCCGTGGCCGCCGCTCCAAGGACACGGAACAGATCAGGGAAGGATGGCGGCTTTTCCGGCCATGACCAGCAGGCGACCGGCTCCGATCCCTCCAAGAGCGACCAGTACGCTTGCGACGCTCGCCGCCACCAGGGTCTGGCGTCCGAGAACATGAACCTGTCCACCGGGCCGAGCGAAGTACATCGGCCCCATGACCCGGGCGTAGTAGAACAGCGAGGCCACCGTATTGACCAGGGCGGCCACCGCCAGCCAGGAAAGACCGCCCTGGATCGCCGCCACGAACAGTTCCAGCTTGCCGACGAAGCCCGCCAGCGGCGGGATACCGACTAGCGAGAGCATGGCCATAATGAGGATTGCGGCGGTGACCGGCCTCGCGCGGCCGAGACCGGCGAAATCGCCGAGCGCCGTCCGCCCCCGCAGGTGGGCGATGGCCGCAAAGGCGGCGATGTTGGCCACGCCATAAGCCGCCAGGAACGCGATCAACGCCGGCAGCGCCCTGTCGGTCAGGCCAGTCACCGCCACGGCCATCAGGGCATAGCCGGACTGCGAGACCGAGGACCAGCCGAGCAGACGCCGGACATCCTGCTGCCAGAACGCGGCAAGATTGCCCAGGGTCATGGTGGCGACGGCCAGTGCCGCAACCAGCAAGCGGACCCCGGCCTCCGCTTCAGGGAACAGCGCGACGAGACGGGCCATGGCGATCGCCGCGCCGATCTTCGGAACCACCGTCAGAAAGGCGGCGGCCGGCACGGGCGCCCCCTCGGCCACGTCCGGCATCCATGCATGAGCCGGCGCGGCCCCCATCTTGAAGGCGAGACCGAGGAGGGTCAGCGCAAGACCCAGCACCGTGAGCGGCGCCTGCTGCGGCGCGGCCAGCCGCGAAGCGAGGTCCGCGTAGCCGCTGCTTCCCAACATGCCGAGCAACAGCACGACGCCGATCGCCATCATCGCATTGGCCAGCGCGCCCACCAGGAAGTACTTCATGCCGGCCTCGACGGAGAGGGCCCAGTCCCGGTGCCAGGCGGCAATGGCGTAGCCGGTCACCGAGGAGAGAAGCACGGCCATGAGCAACTGGAGCAGATCCGCCGCGCCGGCCATGGCGACGGCCCCCAGCGCCGAGAACAGCAGCATGGTGTAGAACTCACCGTGGCGCCGGTCGGTGGCGAACCAGCGCGGACAAAGCGGCAGACACAAGGCCGTTGCGGCCAGGATCAGCAGCCGCGCCCAGCCGGTAGCGCCGTCCAGCGCCCAGACGCCCTGGAAACTCAGCTTCGCCGCCTCCATCTGCGACCAGGCGAATCCCGCCGCGAGAGCCAGCGCCAGCGCCGCGACGACACTGCAGAGCCACTGCGCCCGCTGCGGCGCGAACAGGGCGAGCACAAGAGCAGCGCAACCGCCCAGCAGCAGCGCGATCTCGGGCGCCACGTCCCCGATCGGCATGTCAGGGCGCCCCGGTGGCGAACGCCGCGCCGGTCCTGATGGTCTCCAGAAGCCACCACGGCCAGACGCCAATCAAGACCACCAGCGCCAGCAGAATGCCCAGCGCCGCCGCTTCGGCGCGGCTCAGATCAGGGAAGTCCGCGCGGCTTTTCGGCAGTTCGCCGAAGAACAGGGACTGCAGCATGCGCAGGAAGAGCGCCGCCGAGACGATGATGCCGAGCAGCCCGATCGCGGCGAGCCAGGGCCAGATGGCGAAGGCGCCGAGGAATATCTGAACTTCGCCGACGAAGCCGGCGAGGCCCGGCAGACCCAGACTGGCGAAGGCGGCAAGCACCGTGAGCGCGGTCAGCCGCGGCGCGCGGGCGGCCAGTCCGCCGAAATGGGCGAGGTCGTAGTCCTCCGCCCGTTGCCAGACGGCGCCCGCGATCAGAAAAAGGGCGCCGGTGATCAGACCGTGCGCGACCATCTCGACCACTGCACCGGTCAGCGCCAGCTCCCGGGCCGCTTCCTCCCCGTTGAGCAGCGCGCCGGCGGCGGCGATGCCCAACACGGCGTAGCCCATGTGGTTGACGGAAGTGTAGGCGATACGGCGTTTCAGGTTCTGCTGGGCGAACGCCACCAGCGCACCCCAGAGGATCGAGATCAGGGCCATGGTGGCGATGGGCAGGGCATATTCGGCGAAGGTCTCCTGCATCATCTGGAACGGTATCCGGAGCAGGCCGTAGGTCCCCATTTTCAGCATCACGCCAGCAAGAATCGCCGAGGCTGGCCCCGGCGCATCGACATGAGCCGGCGGCAGCCAGGTGTGGAAGGGAAAGAGGGGCGTCTTCACGGCAAATCCGAAGACGAAGGCCAGCAGGACCAATGCGGCGCGCGGATCCTGCCCGGCGAGCGGCTGAGCCTCGATCATGGCGCGCATGTCGAAGCTCATCGGCGTCATGGCCAGCGCCAGAAGGATGATCCCCAGCAGGACCGCGAGCGAGCCGGCCAGGGTGTAGATGAAGAACTTGAGCGCGGCGTGCTGGGCGTCGCCATGGCCCCAGCGTCCTATCAGGAAGAACATGCCCACGAGGCTGAGGTCGAAGAAGACGTAGAAGACCAGCAGGTCGAGGGCGAGGAATAGCCCGAGCGAGGCGAACTCCAGAAACAGGAACCAGGCGTAGTAGTGCCGCGGCCGCGCCAGGTCCTTCATCGGCCAGAAGATGGAAACCGTGAAGAGCAGCGCCGTCATCAGGGCGAGCGCCAGGGAAACGCCGTCGACGCCCACGCGCCAGGCGACGCCGAGCGATGGCAGCCATGTCCGCGCCTCCACGGCCTGGAAGGCAGCAGCCCCCGGGCCGGGGTCGAAGCCGGCCCATACTGCGAGCAGCAGCGCGAGCGGAAGCGCGGAGACGAAGACGGCCAGCCATCGCGCCGACCGTTCGCCGATCGCCGGCACGAAGGCGAGCACGCAGGCGCCCAGAAGCGGCATCAGAATGGCGAGCGTCAGCATCTCATCCTCCCATGGTCAGCAGCGCGACCATTGCCGCGAGCCCGGCCGCCATCAGCGCGTAGTAGTGATGGGAAAGCCCGGTCTGGAGACGCCGCGCATCGGCCCCCGCAATCCCCGCCAACCGCCCCGCGCCCTCCGGCAGAC
>MRWF01024640.1_pt1 | contig 21379 bp, 18 predicted proteins | sample 1013331 | NCBI WGS metagenome assembly MRWF01 (sample SAMN06117577, study PRJNA244670) | biofilm metagenome | biome: Water; feature: Cathode Biofilm; material: Biofilm; isolation source: microbial consortium enriched at the cathode of a solar microbial fuel cell | place: USA: District of Columbia ... | reverse complement strand
GTACAGACCCTTCAACGTCTTCAGGGTTTCTCGACGCTCCTTGCTATCGAGTTTGGCCTGATCCCTGATGTTGAAATGATTGATGAGGACTGTGGTGCCCGGGTAAAAATATGGGTCACTCATCAAGCGGCACGGGCACGCCTTGCTTCGACATAGGCATCGCCCAGCTGATCGCAATCCGCTTCGCTCAACAGCCCGGCCTCTTCACACAGGACGAGGAACTGTTCGAAGAGGTTCGGCTCGTCTCGCGACACAGCCATTGCCGAAAGCGCAGCCTTGTGACCATCGGTCAGCATCGCTGCGACGATAGGCTCAAGCTGTGTCTGGTCGAGGGTCTTGATGACCTGTTTGGCAAGCCGCAACGCGTGCGCGCGATCCGCGACAACGGGGCTTTCCACTAGCGTTGAGGTCATGCTCCAGGCTCCAATAACTTGCTCTTTTGTATAGCCGAAATTCGGCTCGAAAGCCAGTCTCGGCGGTCCTTTCACAGCTAAGGCCGGACATCCCTTTTGACCGCGGCGTCAAGCATCAGGCCCCGCCCGGATGGCGGGGCCCTATGCTGGTGGCGCTCAGTCCCGGTTCGGTCTGGACCAGATCAGCTGCAGGCCTTCCTCGCCTTCCACCTCGACTAGGGTGGCATAGATCGGAGCGGGGAAGCTCGGATCGTCCAGCTTGACCGAGAGGTAGTCGCGACCCTCGTTGGAGGTCTTCTGCCAAGCGGCGCCCAGTTCGACGTTGGCTGCCGCGAAGATGCGGAAGTGCGGACCTTTGTCGGAAGAGTTCTCGACGCGGACCAGCTTGGCCTTGACGTTGAGGTTGAGGGTCTTGATCGTGCCAGTGAAGCCGTTGCCAGTCGAGGTGAAGGTGCCGATGGTAGCCATTGTCTCGTTCCTTTGTTTTCTCGGGCCGCGACCATCGCGACCTCGATGGCGGTCGACAGACCGGAGGCGATCGACACGCACCCCGAGGGGCCGGAATGAAATGGAGGGCGGCGGGAAGAGACTTTCTTGATCCGCAAGGAATGGACGCGCAGCGGCCAGGGGAAGAAAGTCGAGACCGACGTTGCGGGGATAAGAGCGAGACCGAGCGCAGCGAGATCGCCCTTCGGTCAGACCAGCCACATCGAGGACGCAGGTGGGCGTGCCCGTCGCAGAAACAACCGGAATGAAGACGGGCGTCTCTTCATCGGCATCACCGCCTGGGTCTCCGTACGGCGAGAGGCGCCCATCCCCATCCCGGCCTCCCATCATACACCGGCCCACGGCGGAGTTCCCTGACGGCAACGGTCGGCCTTGGCATCAGGCCGCCTCCGCAACCCTGGCCGCCGGCTGAAGACCATGCAGGTAGGTGGCTGCGCGTTGCGCATGCGCGGCGGCCGAGAAAATGAAACGCTTCTCGTCGGAGAGCACCTCGAGCCAGGACTTGAGGTAACTGGCGTGGTCCGGCCGCGGCTCGAGCTCCGGCACGATGCCGAGGTCCGCGCAGAGGTACACCGACCCCAGTTCGGCGATCAATTCCTCGCGGCTGCGTTCGCTCCGATCCTTGTGGTAGCGGCTGAGATCGCGGTTGACCCGGTGGACCGGAGCTGTCCAGTGGATGGTCTCGTGCGCCCTGACGGCAACGAAGGATTCCGCATCGCGGAAGCTCTCGAAGACCGGAAGCTGGATGTGGTCGGATGAGGGCGCGTAGAACGCCTTCGTGCCTCCATAGACGACCCTGGCGCCTGTCGCGTCGAAGAACGTATCGGCGTGGGCAATGCGCGTGGCGGGATCGATCACCGGCTGCGGCGCACCATAATAGTGATCCGGCAGTCCCTCGATCTGGTCGACATTGAAGACCGAATAGGCCTCGAGGAACGGGATGCCGCGCTCGACCTCATCGCCACGCTCGTCGGTCTCGGTCCTGGTGAACTGGCTGGCATAGACGACGGTCGAGCCGGTCTCGCCCTTGCGGACATGCCCGCCAAGCTCGACCGATTGCTTGAACGTCATCCAGATGGGCGAGGCGAAGCCTCGTGCGACGGCCTCCGACCACAGGAGGATCACGTTGATGCCCTGGTAGGGCGTTCCATTGTGGCGCAGCGGCCGCGTAATGCGACCGGCGGTGTTGGCAGTACTCCAGGGCTTGACCCACGGACGAACACCCTTCTCCAAATCCGCGACGATGCGGTCGGTGATCTTGGCGTAGATGTCGACACGGTGTTTCTTGTCTTTCCTGTTCATCATCAGAACCTCCATTCGAGGCCGCGCCGATCGCGGCCGTCACGAGGTCCGACCGCGGAGGACCGCAGGTTCGCGAACCCGGGAGGATCAATCGGAAGAAGGAGAGACGTCGCAGCCGGGCCGGAACGACAGTGGAGGACGGCCTCGCCGTTTCGCGGAGCGAGGACCGGAGCAGGGCCACCGATCGTGACGGCCGCGATTGCGCCGGTATCGCCATGGGTCTTCCTGCTTCCCTCATTACCTCTCGGTCCCGCGCAAGCCAGCGGCGTCGGCCGCAACATAGAAAAAAGGCCGACGCCCCATTGGGTCCGGCCAGCGAAGAAACGGACAAGGAAAGGGCGGAGCCGAAGCCCCGCCCGTATCGGCTATCCGAGAGCGGCCATCTGGAGGTCGGCGGCCTGCCGGCTGACGGTCTGGCCGGGATTATCGGCCTGGCGCTCATAGGGCTTCCAGCTCTCGCCGACGACGTGCTCGTAGGCCGCGACCATGCCCTCGGCCGCCATGCGCAGAGCGTGGGCCTGGATACCCATGTCGGCAGCGAACTCGCGCTTGCGTTGGGCGGCGCTGTCGAACCCGACCGGGCCGTCGCGATCCTCGTCGCGCATGTCGTTGGCGAGCCGGGCGGTCGCGTCCTTGGCCTCGGTCACGGCCTTGGAGTAGAACTGCCCCGCTCCGAAAGCGGACCCAACATAGGAACCGACGATGCGCTGGAGATGGATCTGCATGGCCTTATCGGAAAGACCCTCGGAGAGGGCGTCGGCGCTCTCGATCAGGGTGCGCTCGTGGAAGTCCCGGATACCGTCGCTGTCGAGGACGGCAAGTCCGAAGCTCTCGGAAATGAGTGCGGACTGATTGGCGTCCGGGCAGCACAGGCGCACCATTTCGAGGGTGGTCCCCTTGCGGAGTTGGACGACGCGAGCCTTGGTCTTCGTGGAGCGGGTTGAACTGGACATTGAGCCTTCCTTTCTAGCGATGCCCTTTGGGCGATCCGGCCCGGTGCCGGTCTTCCCTGCGGGTGCGGTCGAAAGGAACCGGCGGAAGCTGGACGCTTCAGGGTCCGGGGCCTGCCAGGCGAGCAAGGTTGGCTTGCGGGCAAGCGGGGTCTGCGACCCTGCGCGGGACGCGGGCCGGCCTTGCCGAGATCGGCGGGCGCCGGCCGCTCCGCGGCGCGATAGCGGCCTTGAAGGGGCCAGCCGCTGGTTCAGACCGCAGCAAACCCGCCGGAAAGACCGGCACGGGGTCGGTCCCATGAGACTGGCTTGCGAGAGGATCTCCGACAGATCAATCCGCTCCGCCGGCATCACGACCGGACAGCCGCCACAGGGGCTCTACTCGGACATTGCCCGGCTACCCGCACAGCCCCGCCACACGTTCCGACAGGGCTGCCCTCCCGATCGCAGGTCGGGGCACGCGGAATCGCGCATGGAGATGCGCTGCAACGGATCAGGCCGCGCGGAGGCCCGCCATATCCGGCTCCGGATCGGCCTCCGACAGACCGTGGCGGCGGCGGAAGGCGGCGATCGCCGCATCCTGGCGGGCGAGTTTGCGTGTCAGCCCATCGACCTCGCGGTGTCGGGAGAAGGCCAGCTCCGACAGCGTGGCCTGGTAGAGCTGCTCGTCGGCATGGCTCCATGTCGACCTGGACTTCCGGTAGTCGCGTGATCTAGCGCGGAAGGTGGTGATCAGGCGCTCCGCACGCGCCACGATCTGCCGCTCGATCAGCCGGAGATGGGCATGCGTCTCCCGGCGGGCAGCTTCCATGCGCGCCAGCATGGCGATGTGCTCTGCAATCGTCATGACGCGGCCTCCAGCAATCGTTTAGATGTGGACGTGAGGGATCTTGGCCAGGCGTCGGGATACCAGTGCCGGATTGTCTCCTCGGCGCACCGCTTCTCGAAATCGGTGAAGAGATCGGGAAAGGCCTTCGCAACGGCCGCCCAGCAGCAATCCTCCTCGTAGAAGCAGTCGGCGCTCCTCAGAAGGGGATGGATATGAGCATTGCGGTCAGGGTCGAGATGGAACCCGCCATAGCTCGGGGTCGAATGGCAGACGATGCCCTCGGCATAGTGCGTGGCATGATCCGATAGCCCCCAGGGGGTTGCGTGCCGAGCCGGGATGCTGCGACGGGCCAATCTACGCAATTGCCGCTGATGCTCCGCATTCTCCTCGACACGGGCACGGAACGCCGCCTTGCCGTCGAGCTGCCCGCCGTGACCATAGAAGCTGGACTGCTTCCATTCGTAGATGGGCAGAGGCAGCTTCCAGGCATGGCCGAGATAGTATTCGCCGTTCTGGCGAGGGATCATCGCAAAGGCATTCTCGCCAACCAGCGCCGCGAAGAGGCCATCGCTCGTTCGCCCGTAATACACTTCCGGGAATCCGGAGGTGTTGTCGGTCATTGCCTCGGATTGAGGGGCGTTCATGCCGCCCTCCCCTCGACGACGTCGGCCGCCACGGTGTTGGCGGATACGTCCTCGAGCACAGCGTTCGGATATCCATGGGATTGCAGCCAGACCTCCGCGTCCTGGCGGCTGGCGGCAAGATGGACGAGTTCGGCGCCCTCGCCGGCACGGTCGAAGACCCGGACCGAACCCGATGCGGGCCGGGAGGTCACGACGAATTTAAGACCGCAATCGACCGAAAAGCTCTTGTGGACGCGCAGGACGATGACGCCGCCGCTGCCATAGTCGCCTTCATGCAGCGTGAAATGCGCGGGAGATGAATACTGCGGAGTCTGCCGGGCTGGCGTCTTGCCGATCAGGCGGCCGCCGCCATTGGCGCTTTCCCATGCCGAGAGTTTCTTGCGATGGCGCTCCGGCGGGCGCGGTGCCCCGTCGGAGTAGCGGATGATGGAACCGAGCGGGGCGAGATCGTAGATCAGTTGAGCGGACATGGTGGTCTCCAATGCTCATGGTGGAAACGGAACCGCCGCCGGCGCGACTGCCGACGGCGGGGATGGTTCGGGATGATGTGGATTGGCGGCCTATTCGGCGGCGACACGCCAGGCTTCGGTGTTTTCGACGGTGTCGTGGTCATCGACCGGATGATCGTGGGCGGAGGCCTCGGTCTGATCGCCGTCGAGCTCGTCGACTTCCGGCACGCTGCCCTCGTCATCCTCGTCCGGCGCCGCATGCCGGGTCGCCCAGCTCGTCAGCTCAGCGACGTCGGGCGCGAACAGGGCCGAAGGATGGACGAACGTACCTTCCTTGAAGTGCTCGACAAGGGCGGCGCGGGTATCCTTCACCCGGGCCCGCGGCAGGACCGGCGTGCCCTTGCAGGACGCTTCCAGTGCCGGCCGCGACAGGCACGACATGAACTCGTCCGAACCCATGTTCGGCAGGAAGCCGTCGGCGCCAATGGTGTCGCCGGCGACCCGAGCGACGATGCCGCTGTTGGTGCGGTTCTCCCGACACGAGAGGACCTCGATCAGAACCTTGCGAGCGGCCTGGTGGAGCGTCTCACGGTCGTAGTCGAGCCTGCCGCCTTCCCCGAAGAGAAGGGCTGCATGGCGCTCCAGCCGCGCGTGGCCATACACCGTGTCCGAGGAACCGGAATCGACCGAGACGTTCCTGCCTGCGAAGGCGAGAATGAGCAGCGCCATCAGCGTGTCCTCCTCGATCGGCGCGCGGGCAAGAGCGTCATGGAGGGCGTCGGTGCGGAAGTCCCCGATCATCTCGATCCCCTTGCGCGTCACGTCCGGGCGGGACTTGGCCACGACCGTTGTGTCGCCGGCATCGTCCGACGCGGCCCCCTTGCCGTTCGGCTTCTTTACCTCGGGCATGCGATAGGCCACTGTCTGCACCTTGCCATCGCGGTCGAGATACATAGCGGTATGATCCGACTTGCCGGGCTTGCCATAAATCCGCTCGGCCTTGGGCGGCAGTTTGGCCTCGCCCCACTGGCCGGCCTCGACGATCACGCCGCGCTTGGGCAGATGGTTCGTCATCCACTCCTGCTGTGCACCAAGGAACGCGTCGACATCGGTCGTATAACGGCTGTCCTCATCGGCGGGGGCGAACAGATCCTCGACCCATGCGATGCCGTAGGCCTGGGCCAGATCGTCGCCGAAACTGGCATGTTTGGCGAACATGCGGGTCCTGGTCAGACCCTGCGCGACAGCCCACCATGAGACCTGCGGATCGGCCTTGGACGGCTTGTGCTTCTTCCAGATCTCTTTCTGATCCTCGAGCGCGGCGGAAGCGATGGTACGAAGCTGGCGCTCATCGGGCATGTCGCCCTTGGCCATCTGATCGAGCATGGCCGGCAGCACGTTCGCCAGAAGCCGCAGCTTCTTGATCTGGCGGACCGGCAGCGCCAGCGCGATGGCGATCGCCTCCTCGGTCCAGTTGAGCGCGACCAGGCGCTCGATCGCCCGCCACTGGTCGACGGGATTGAGCTGCTCATGGGCGAGCGTCTCGGCCAGCGAGCGCATGGCGCCGCCGTCCTCGGAGCGCTCGATCACTAGCACGGCGATTTCCTCAAGGCCCGCCGCGATCGCCTGCTTCACGCGGCGATGCCCGGCGTCGATGACATAGCCGTTGCCGCCATCGGTTTCCGGCGCGACGACAGGCGGCTGCACGATGCCGACGGCCTTGATCGTGGCAAGCAGCAGGGCGTCCGCCTGCGGGCTGGACTTCGAACGCCGTGCCTTGTCGGGATTCTCATTCAGCGCACGCGGATCGACAAACTTGAGTTCCATTGGGATGCTCCGTTTTCGGGGTTGCGGACCACGCCGGTCGCGGGTCCTTCTCCGTCTTCTTTCCGAAGACATCCCCCGGCCCGCGGAGCGGACGGGCCGGTGCAACTGCCTGTCGAGCATCCCTGCTCGGCAGGCCAAGCGGGGCTATCAGCCCTGCGAAGGACGACGCGGCCGGGATCGCGAGCCAGGCGGTTGAGCGCCAGCGTCAGCGGTGCGGCCGATCCGCGAGGAGGGTTTCCTTTCCCTCCCGATTTCACCAAATTCCGTCTCCGCTTGGAGGGTCCGGAGAGCTAGCCGCCGGAGTGGCTCGCGCAGCTGATATGGGAACGAGTGGCGCTATATTATCCACGAGCGGGCTCTTGCCGCCTATTTGCCGTTCGCATGCCGATCGTCTGCCTCCCGTTTTGGCCAATCCCGATGTAGGATGGTGTCAAGTGGAAAGAGGCACATATGAAGAAATACACCCAAAAGGGAGCCACCATCAAAGAGTTGCGTGAGGGGCTCGACCGTCTGAGCACGCAAAAGGAGATGGCAGCAGAAATCGGCGTCAGCGAACGCATGCTCCGCATGATTGAAAACGACAACGCCGCTATTCCTATCACGACGGTCGACCGATTGGCCAAAGCACTTGGCGTCCGCCGCGAGCACATCATTTTTTCGGAAGGAAGACCGGCGGAAGTACCCTCGCCGCTACCCGTTCCTCCTTTCCCGCAAATGGACTCTGCCTCAGAGGAGCCGCCGCAGATCATTCCGCGCTTCGATTGGGATTATGCCTACGCCACATCGAACGAGACGCGCCTCTACCACGAAGCATCGCATTCCCATGACCTCGTCACGGCAATCGAAATTGCGCTGACCGAAGAGACTAGCGCCTACGCGGAAGAGCTGTTCGAAATCCTTGGCGGTCTCACGTATGCGAAGAGGGACATACTGAAGGATATCGAGCCCGGGAAAGAGATCGCGCTGCGCCGGCGCATCCGCCAGCTTCTCGTCTTGCTGAAGGGCAACGATGTCTGGGCGTATGAAACGTCGTTCTTCCGCCGCCTTCCCGAGCGCATGACACTTCCGCCCGAGTGCGAAGAGCACACGCTGCAGAGCAGGCTGCTTGTCGCCCTCGCACCTCCGGGAGAGTATGGAGAGACGTCTTTGCGCGTGAATATCGATCACGGCCAGCCCTTTGTCTTACTCTCCTTAAAGTCACTCAAGGCTAGGTCGGGGCGGGGTGAGGATGCAGGGGCTTAAGGACGAAGCGCCTACGATTTCCGCGACGCCGGACCTTGGGCAGGTCTTCGGCGAGAGCGACGCATTTGCCGAGATCTTGGCATGGTCGCGCGATCGTCCGGTATGGCAGCGGGATGCGCTAAGGCGCCTTGTTGCCGGCGGGCCGCTTTCCTCCGACGACCTGGACGAGCTGACAAAACTCTGCCTCGACCCGACTCTTCCGCATGAGTTTTTGTCTGGCGATCACGTCTCCGCACAGCAAACCACGGGCGCACCGATTTCCCTGCTGCGTATCGAGAAACCAACGGGCATAAACGCTCTCGCCCCCGACCAGATGCTCGAATTCTCCAAGACCGGCCTCACGGCAATTTACGGCGACAACGGTTCGGGCAAATCCGGCTTCGTCCGTATTCTCAAGCACGCGTGCCGGACGCGTGACCGCGGGGTGAAGATTCTCAGGGACATTGAAGGCAGTCCTCAGGCGCCGCAGTCGGCAAGCCTGGCCTATGTGCGTGGACTGGTCGAGCAGAGCTTCGCATGGACGCCCGATACGCCGGCGAATCCCGATCTGCCGTCAATCAGCATCTTTGACTCGCGCAGCGCAAACGTCCACGTCGAGAAGACCAACGCGGTTGCTTACATCCCGCAGCCGATGCAGGTCCTCGAAGGCCTCGCCGGCGCTTGCGACAAGCTGAAAAGCAATCTGGATGCCAAGCTCGCCGAGCTGTCTGCCCAGACGCCGCTTTCAATCAGGAACTCTAAGCTCCATCCGGCCACGGCGGCAGGTGCGTTCGTCCTCGAACTTTCCGCCACTTCGAATGTCGTCCAGCTGGATCTGCTCGCAAAACTCTCCGACGACGAAAACCATCGGCTGATCACGCTCGAAGGCGATCTTGCACAGGATCCGCAGCGCGCCTCGACGCGTCTTGCCCAGCACAAGAGCCGTCTCGACGATGGTGCTGCAATGCTGAAGCGGCTTGCGGAAGCGGCTTCTGCAAACGCCTTTCAATCCCGCGAGAAATTGAGGGGGGAACGCGACGCTGCTGTTTCGGCCGCTCGGCTTGCGTCTGATGACTTATTCTCGGCATCGCCGTTGCCACATATCGGTGAACCGACATGGCGCGCGCTCTGGGAGGCTGCCCGGAAATACTCCGATGACGTGGCCTACCCTGAAAAGCATTTTCCGGATGAAGAAGGCCATGACGAGCTTTGCGTGCTTTGTCAGCAGCCGCTGGGTGATGAGGCAATCAAGCGACGCAACGCTTTCGAGGGTTTCGTGAAGAGCAGCACGCGCGCGGAGGAGGAAGCCGCCGAGTTGCGCTTTCGCGCGTTCCTGACAGACGCACGCCAGGTGAGGATCGACATGAAATCGATTCTCGAGCTGACCAGATTCATTGATGGTGATGTCGGCGACGCGGAACTTGCGATTTCAGTACGGAGATGTGCGTTGATCGCAGCCTGGCGACTGCGCGCGTTGCTTCGAGAAACCGCGGAGCCGCAGCAGCTAGCGTTCTTGCCGGAAGCCGAGCTCGCCGTTGCGTCAGCTTGCTTAGGAGCGCGGGCGGCCCAACTGGCGGCGGACCACGGCAGCCCCGAATATACAGCCCTGCTGGATGAATATCGGGAACTCAAGACACGCGAGGGGCTTTCGGCGCTCGTGCCCGACCTAAAAGCGGAGATCGAGCGGCTCAAGGTAGCGCGGGAAATCAGGAAGGCCATCAAGGATACGGCCAAGCGCGGCGTTACGGACAAAAACAAGGACCTCTCGGATCGCATCGTTACCAACGCGCTTCGCGGGCGGTTCGCCCGAGAGATCGAAAAGCTGAAGCTCGCGCGCATGCCCGTCGAGCTGAAAAAGATCAAAGACGCAGCGGCGGTGTCGTACTTTCAGGTCACACTGGTCGAGAAGCCGGACGAGCCGGTCGGCGATATTTTCAGTGAAGGCGAGCACCGCTGCGTGGCGCTCGCGGCATTTTTGGCCGAGCTAGTGACCGCGAAGCAATATTCCGGCATCGTCTTCGACGATCCGATGTCCTCCCTCGATCACATTCATCGGAAGGGTGTCGCAGCCCGGCTTGTCGAGGAATCCGCGCACCGGCAAGTCGTCGTTTTCACGCACGATCTCGCGTTTCTTTTCGAACTGCGCCGGGAGGCGGAGGCGAAGGCGATGCCGATCCACTACCAAACGGTAGCTCGCAAACAGAGTCGTCCGGGCTTCGTTGAAGCCGAGCTTCCGATGAAAGCGAAGTCCGCGTGGCAGTTGGGCCAGGCGCTCCGGTCCGAGCTGAAAGCGGCGAAACCTCATTTCGATGGTTGGGCCGACGCCAGGCGGACGATCTTCGCCAAGGGTATCATCGAGCAGCTCCGCGAGTCGTGGGATCAAGGCATTGCCGACTTCATCTTCCCCGTGCTGGGCAGGTTCGACAATGCGATCAGGGGAACGAGCCTGTTCAAGCTAGCCGTTCTCGAAGAAGCGGACGTGAAAACCGTCACAGCCGCGCGCGGTCGTCTCTCCGAAGAACTTCACGCGACGGCGGAAACGCTGAACCCGGAAACCGTCACGCATGCGGACCTTCTAGACGAGGTCGTCAAGCTGGAGAGCTGGCTCACAAGCATTGCCGATCGCCAAAAGGACGCCAAGAAGCCCAGCTGAGCCATGACATCCAGAGCTGCAGACGACACCCCCGCAATAGAGGACGAGACGCTCGCGCTGAAGCTGGGCCGCATTGAAGCTTGCTCGATGCATATCCGGGACGATCTCGGCCGCAATCTGCTTCACGCTTACGTGGCTTGCCTCAGCGCGGCGGAACTGCGCACCGCCACACTCCGCTATCTTGAAGCGGATCAGGTGCTCATACGGGCGCTCCGAACACGTCTTATCCGCGTTGGGAACGATGGCGGCAACACGAGCGAACTCGACCGATTAAGCGCGGACCTGATTGCGCTGCCGGCCAGGGGCCGCCGCATAGGCCCGCGAACGGACAGCCTGCTTTCGGCCATCTATCCGTTCCTTTCGGTGGAGGCGCGGAAGGCAATCCTCGATCGTTGGTTTGATCGAGGAAACAAGGCTGCGGCCGCACGTTGGCTGAAGGCGATGGCGAATGACGCATTGCTGCTCGATGTCGAGCTCGCATGGGGCGAATGGCAAGCGAGCCGCGATCCATTGCCAGCGAAAATATTCATTCAGCACGCTGCGGGCACGCGCATCGCCGAGGCGCTTCCCGAGCTCATCGCCCATGCCGCGGAAGGATGGCTCGTCAGCAAAGCCGTGCTTAAGGCGCCCACGATCTCGGAGGAATCCTGGCGCTCGATCAGGGGAAAATTTCCGGCAACCTATACTTATCTTTGCGCGAAATTGCACCGCCCGCTGACTGAGGCGGAAGCGCTCGCCATCGTCGAGGAGACAACCGGAGGCCCGTTCGGCGATCGCGGTCTAGCCATCTGGTCGATCGGCCAGATGAAGATGATGGGAGTCCTGGACGAGCTATCGGCGCGCTACGACGAACTCCTGAAGCAGGAGATGGAGATGTTTCTACACGGCAGCGCTCCCTTGCACGGCGCGAGCGATCGGGATTGAGATATGCTTTGGGATCAGAAGGGCGTTCCCCAGAAAGGATGGACCTGTGAGGGCGTCACCGACCTCGGCTTCCCCGACGGACAGTGCGAAATGTGCGGGCGGGCGGAAATCCGCTACGTCCACCACATGGCCCACGAAGAATATCAGGATGGGCTCGATGTAGGCTGCGTCTGCGCGGAAAAGATGGAGGACGACTACGTCAATCCGCGTCGCCGCGAACAGGATCTGAGAAACGTGGCCGGCCGCCGGAAGCGGTGGCTCACGCGAAAGTGGAAGGTGTCGCAGTCAGGCAATCCTTACCTCAAAACCGATGGCTTCCACATCGTCATTTACCCACTTAGCGACGGCTCTTGGGGCGGCAAGATCACCGAGCTCGGGACCGGGGCCGCGGTTACGAACAGGAAGCGCTATTTGGACGCCAACAAAGCCAAGCTCGGCGCGTTTGATGGTGTGATCTTCCTCAAAGGAAAAAGGAAAGGCCCTTCGGGAGGAAGCAATGGCGCGCAAGGATAAATACGGGAGCTACGAAGAGCTCAGCCAGAAGGAACGAGAGAACGTCGACTACAACGTCACTGCGCGGCCTGTTGCCGGCGGCAAGGTCGCAATCGCGGCGCCCCATGGGGGCGGGATCGAATTCCACACCGCCGAGCTTGCGGAGTCGATTGCCGGTGACGATCACAATTTTTACGCATTCAGGGGCCTCAAAAAAACGGGCAATCGCACCCTGCACCTCACCTCTCATCGGTTTGACGAGAAGCGGGCGCTGACGCTGATCGAGTCTTGCGAGAAGGTGATTACCATTCATGGTCTCGAAGGAGACGCACTGTCCCTGCAAGTCGGCGGTCGCGATGCTGAATTGCGGAGCCGCGTTCATGAAGCACTGCGCGCTGCCGGTTTTGACAGCAACGTCGTGACGGAAGGCGAGTACGCCGGCATGGAACCGCAGAATATCTGCAACCGTGGCAGCACCCGTGCCGGGGTACAGCTCGAAATCTATGCCGGCCTTCGGCAGGCGCTGAAAGACAACGACGACGCCTACGCCAGATTTGTCGACGCGCTTCGCTCCGCGCTGTAGGTGCCGAGTCGTCGATCTCGCTCGTTTCGACGTGGGCTCGGTTGCTGCCGCAAATCGGCGTCCAGCCGGTCAGCTACCCGCTTCTTGCTCTTTTGTGTTGTAAGCACATGATCCACCGCTTTCGGCAGCCGGCGAGGTTTCTCAGATCCTGTTCACGCCGCCCGGCGAGTGCCACCTTCAGCTACCCCAACCACAAGGCCGGGATTGTTATCCGTGCTGGCGGCGAGATCGGCTTCGAGATGGGCCAACTGCTCCCGCTTCAACTCAAGCTCGGCCTCGAAGGCAAAGGCTTCGCCAATACGTGGCTGATAGGACGCTACACGCCGGCGGGCATCCTCCTGCCGACGGCGGTAATTGTCCTGCTCGCCCTCGAAGTTCGACAGAGCATGCTCGAGGCGAGCAATCGCGCCGAGCGGCGTGACCGTGACGGGAAGCTCGGTCTCGTAGTCGGCGCCGGTGCGCATCAGCATGGTGGTGTAGCGATATCCGTCCCGACCGAAGAGCCCGCCTGAGAACTCCAGGTCGAAGCCACCGATCGAGCCTATGACCGTGTCACCCTCCTGCTGGAGCTGAACCAAGGTCAGGATTTCCTTCATCAGTGCGCGGCCGGCGAGCTTGCGTTCGCGGAACGCATCGCCTGTCACCGTCATTGTGAAGGCATCGCCGGCGGTCGGCACCAGGCGCGCGATGTCCTGTCCGATTTCGGCAATGCGCCGGCCCGACAGCTCGATCTCGCGCTCCGCCTCGCGGACCTGACGACGGATGGCGTGCTGGTCATCGATATGAGCGGCATGGAGCCGGTCGAGACGGGCGATCTCGGCCTCGAGCCCCGCCTTCTGCATCAGGCGCTGATCGCCCGATGCGATGGCCTTGGCCATTGCGAACTGGTTAGCCTGCCCCTCCCCCATGTCCTCCAGGCGTCGAATGGATGTGTCCCCCGAGAGAGCCGCGGCGATGAACCGGGCCTTGCGCTCGTTGTTCTGCCACATGGTGGCGTCGAGCGAACCGAGCGTCGCATACGCAAAGAGCCCGATCTCGTCGTGCTGGTTGCCCTGGCGGACGATGCGGCCTTCGCGCTGCTCGATCTGGGACGGCAGCCACGGCACGTCGAGATGGTGCAGCGCCTTCAGCCGCGCCTGCACATTGACGCCCGTGCCCATGGTTTCAGACGATCCGATCAGGATACGGACCTTGCCCGCATTGAAGTCGTTGAACAGCCGCTGCTTGGCCTCGGACTTCTTGAAGTCCTGCATATAGGCGATTTCTGAGGACGGCACGCCGAGGCGAACCAGCTCGTCGCGGATCCAGCGATAGGCCGAAAAGCCGCGGGAGGCTTCGACATTGATAGTGCCGAGATCGGAGAAGATGAGCTGGCCGGCGCCGGGCTTGTCGAAGGGCTTGCCGTCCTTGCGGAGATATTCGCTTGTCGCCGTCTCCTGCCAGATGCGAAATGTGTTGCGGACAAGCGCGTTGAGCTTGTTGCCGTCCTCGCTATCCATGGCCGGCATGACCAGGCGCAGGTCGATCGCGGCATGGCGACCGTCGGTGATAACCGAGAGCAGGATGTCGTCGCCGGGCTGCGCCGACCCGTCGCGCTCCTCGATCGCCTTGATGCGCTGATCGAGATGGCGCTGATAGGCCTTGAAGGCAGGGGTCGGCTCGGCGGTGATGATCTGGCGCTTGCCGCCGGCGATCTCCGGCACCTTGACATAGGTGCGCAGGTCGGCGGGCTGGACCACGTCCGCGAATGACCGGAACATGGCGATCAGCTCGGGCACGTTGACGAACTGGGCAAAGCGCGTGACCGGCTTGTATTTGCCCGATGGCTGCAATTCGAGTTCGGTCGAGGTGTCGCCGAAGGTCGATGCCCAGGCATCGAACTCGTGCAGCCTGCGTGCGGCGAGCGACGCGTTGTCCATCAGGCGCTGTACGGTGAACATTTCGCCGAGCGTGTTGGTGATCGGGGTGCCGGAAGCGAGCACCAGCGCCCTGCCCGGATTTTTCGTCTCGACGAATCGGGACTTCACATAGAGGTCCCAGGCCCGCTGCGAACCGTTCGGATCGACGCCCTTCAACGTTGACATGTTGGTGGCGAAGGAGAGCTTCCTGAACTCCTGCGCCTCGTCGACGATGATCTGGTCGATGCCGATCTCGGATATGGTGAGCAGATCATCCTTGCGGGTCGACAGTGCCTGGAGCCGCTCCTTGTGCCCCTCCTTCATGCGCTCGATACGCTTGCGCGAAAGCCGGTCCTCGCGATCGACCTTGGTGAGCAGGTCCTCGTAGAGTTCGAGCTCGTCCTGGATCATCTGCTGCTCGAAGGACGAGGGTATCGAGATGAAGCGGAACGCCGAATGGGTGATGATAATCGCGTCCCAATTCGCGGTTGCCGCGCGCGACAAGAACCGATGGCGCTTCTCCTTGACGAAGTTGGTCTCGTCGGCGACGAGAATTCTCGCATTCGGATAGAACGCCAGGAACTCCCGCGCGGCTTGCGCCAGGCAGTGGCCGGGAACGACCAGGATGGCCTTGTTGATGAGCCCGAGCCGGCGCTGCTCCATGATCGCGGCCGCGATCGAGAGCGTCTTTCCGGCGCCGACGGCGTGGGCGACATAGGTCGAGCCAGCCGAGATGATGCGCCAGATCGCACGTTTCTGATGCCCATAAAGAGAAAAGGCGCCCGAGGCGCCTGGAAGCTGGAGGTGGTCCCCGTTGAAGTGTCGTGGGGCGATGTTGTTGAAGGTGTCGTTGTAGAGCCGCGCCAATCGGTCGGTGCGATCCGGATCGGACCAGATCCACGTCTGGAACGCCGTCTTGATCTTCTGCAGCTTCTCCTTGGCGGCCTCGGTCTCGACCGTATTGAGGACGCGCCGCTCCGTGTCGCCGTCCTTGATGGTGTCGAAGATTTGCGGGATGGAGGAATTGAGCGCGTCGGACAAAAGCTGCCCAGCATCGCGGCGATGCGTTCCCCATTCCGTCGTGCCGGCGGCGCTCCAGCCGAGCTGGCGGGCATTGACGGTCCAGCAGGCCAGTTCCGGCGTGTGGTGGATGGTGATGTCGGCTTCCATCGTCTCCCTCACGAAGGCGACGATATCGGCCGCCGGAATCCAGGGGGCGCCGAGACGGGCGGTGATGTCGGAGGGCCGCAGATCGGCCGGTTGGACTTCCTTTAAAGCCGCGACATTGCGAGAGAAATCGGGATCGAGCGCCGCGGCGGCCTCTGCGGCCTCCAGCTTCGAGCGGACGGCACCCGAGAGATAGGCATCCGCCGTCTGCCACGACCCATCGGCAGGATCGCGGAAGATGGCATCGCCCAGTTCGGCGATCACTTCATCCACGTCGCGGTGCAGCAGTTCGGCGATGTGGTCGGGATCGACATGACCGCGCTCGTTCAGCACCACGGCAAGGGCATCGGCGGCCGAACTGATGACGGGCGGCGGCGGAGGCGCGATCACGCGCTCGGTGAAGACTGGCCCGGGTCTGGCCGTATTGGTCTCGAGATCATAGTCCTCGATCGACGCCACCAGCCAGCAATCGGGATCGTCCAGGAACGGCTGGAGATTGGGACGGCGATGCGTCTCTCGCACTTCGCCGGATTCCTCATCCTCCGTGGTCGAGACGGTAGTGAAGTTGATCGGCCCGAACGCGCGCACGAAGTTCGACCAGGCAATGCGCAGCTTGACCTGGGCCGGCTTCCACGGCCGGTCGCATTCCTGGAGTTTCAGCACCTCGCGCACCGCATCACGGATCGGGATTAGCTTGCGGATGATGCGGGCGTGTTTCTCCGAGACACCGTCCGAACGCCTGCCCTTCCTGACGGCGATGGTTACGGCCTCGCCGTCGACCATCTGCATCAGGGCGGTGTTCTTGCCGATGAAATAGCTGCCCTCACGGATAGAGGCTTCGCCTGCCGTGGCGACATCGGGTACGCCCTCGTCCCCGGCGTCAGCCTCAATGTTTTCAGGCTCGCCATCATAAAGTGCCTCCGGAAGGGCAAGGACGGCCGTGGTCAGGGCTGCATCGAGATCGACGCCGGCGCGCGGAAGGCAGGTATAGGTTTCGTCGGGACCGTAGATGCCGCGCCGCAAGGCGTGGTCCCCCAGCACCAGGTCGGGATGTTCGGCGAACCAGCGATTGACGCGGATCGCGCCTTCGTCCTCGGTGGCGGCGCGAACGTCCACGAGGTCGAGCCAGGCGACGTCGCCGGCGGCTTCACCCTCCCCTCGCTTGCGGAAGAACAGGATGTCAACGACGACATCGGTGCCGGCTTCGGCACGAAAACTGCCCTCGGGCAGGCGGATGGCGGCGACCAGATCGGCTTGTCGTACGATCTGCTCGCGCGCCCTGCTATCGGCCTTGTCCATCGTGCCGCTCGAGGTGACGAAGGCGGCGAGACCTCCGGGCTTCAGCCGGTCGATGGCCTTGACGATGAAGAAGTCGTGCAGCCTGAGCGAGAGCGCGCGGAAGGCCCGGTCGCTTCGCACGATCCGGTCGGAGAAGGGCGGATTGCCGATCGCCAGGTCGAAGTGCTGCGGCAGGTCGATCCGGGCGAAATCGGCATTGAGGGTCCTGCCCCGCGGCTGGAGAAGCCGGGCAATGCGGGCGGTAACGGGGTCGATCTCGATCCCGGTCACATGCGAAGCGTCCCGCAGATCATCGGGCATCAGCGCCGGAAAAAGCCCTGTTCCGATGCCCGGCTCGAGCACACGGCCGCCGCGAAAACCGAGCCGCTGCAGGCCCGACCAGACGGCCCGGACGATATATTCGGGGGTGAAGTGGGCATACTGGGTGCAGCGCGAGAGCGAGGCATAGTCGCCGGCATCGACGGCGCTTTCCAGCTCGACGCCGATCTCTTCCCAGCCCTTGCGAAAGCCGTCCTCCCCCGGCCGACGAAACACACCATTGGCCAGTTCGGAAGCTCCAAAGCCGGTGAACCTGATCAGCGCCGCCTGCTCCGCGGTGGTCGCCGAGCGCTGCTCTTCAAGAAGATCGGCGGCGAGCCGGATCGCCACAAGATTGTCGCGGGCGCGATCGCGCCAGGATCTGGCGAGGCCGCGCATGCCGGCGAGATGGAAGTTTTCGCCCTTCGGTGCCCTGCGCGAGAGTTGCGTGTCCGCCGTGGCGGGCACGGCGCGCGCGGAAGACTGCGGGGACGGATCGTCATCGTCCGGATCATTGGCCGGACTGTCGGAAAAGGCGGTCACGCCGAGGCTGAGCCCCGAGGACAGTGCCGTATTGCCGAACAGGTCGAGTGTGAAGGGGTCGTCATGGGACATGGGATAAATCTCCTGGAATTGGGCAAGCGCGTTCACGCGACCGGCGTTTGCGGCCGCGTGGAGAGCTGGTGAGCGTGTGGGATGGACTAGCGGGCGATCAGCGACAGCGAGACTTCGGTCTCGGTCAGTTGCACACGCAGATGCGTGCAGCGCATGTTCCGATCGAACATCGGGATCAGTCTGTCGGCGTCGAGGAACTCGATGCCGTCGTCACCGCCGAAATGGCGGTGCTTGTAATGCCACCAGTCCGGATTGCCGATAGGATGGCACTCGTCCGAATAGACCACGAGCGGACGGGCGCCGTCGGCGAGTTTGCCGTTCGACATGATGTAGACCCCCTGGTCACCGACCAGCCAGAGTCCCGGCTTTTCATCCTTGCCGGGCTTGATGCCGTAGTAGGGATTGCGAAATCCCCCATTGGCGGCGGCATCGGCTTTGCCGCGCTCGATCACCTTGCGAACGCCGAGAATAGGAAATGTGAACATCACAGCCTCCGATCAGGCTGCAATTGCGGCGGGCAGGTAGCGAAGATGGACCGGCAGCTTGGCGCTGATCTGGGCCTCGGTGAGGTCGTCGAGCAGCTTCAGCACCGTGCCCTGCGGGCCACCGTAGACGGTGATGGTGCGAGCGCCACGGTCACGCTCTGGCCAGCGCTCACCCGCATAGCCGCGATAGTCGGCATGGGTCGTGCTCCAGATGTGGTCGAGCCGCTCCGTGCGCGTCATGGCACGCACCGGGCGGGATTCCCGCTCGATGATCACATCGCGCAGGCGCGCGGCCGAACCCTTGGCCGACATATCGCAATAGGCGTGGAAATAGCGGATGCGGCCATCGATCGAGAGCGCGAAGAAGACGCTGGTGATCGCGCCGGTCATGAACTCGCGCAGCGCGAACATGTCGCCGCGCGTCCAGAGCGGCGGCAGGATCTCGAACATGTAGTCATGCTCGGCCCGGCCGATCTCGAACCATTCCCCATCATAGAGCCGGCCGGTGAGGCGTGCCTTGCTCATCGGCGCCTGGCCATGGCGATCGAACATCTGGAACATCTGGTGGCGCGAGGCGATGCCCTCGAAGACCTTGCGGAATGGGGTTTGGGTGATCATGGCGGCTCCTGTCGTCCGTCGGCATCAAGCGCGATCCTGTCCACCCGACCGGATCATCATCTTCATGCCTTCTCATCACCCCTTCGCGCGGCCGCCTCTCCGGTCCGGCGGGTCAAGGGCCGGCGCAAGCCGGGCGCAGCCTCCCTTGACGCGACGGCCGGGCATGCGGCAGCGATTCCGCTCTCCTTTCCCCCTCCATTCCCGGGTTTCCTATCCCCCCGTCCTTGTAAATCGCTGTTCCAATCCTGCGTGGAAGGCCGCAGCCGCTCGTATCGGCACCCGGTCTCGCGCACGATCTGCTGCAGACGACCGGCATAGATCTCGCCCTGCCGATCATTGTCGGTGGCCGCGACGATCAACATGTCGGCGTTCGCGGCGATCGCCCGGATCGCGGCATCGCTGGCGGGCGACCACCCGCCCCCGGTACTGACGTAGAGGGTGTCAGCGCGCATCCTCTCGAGCGCGGCAAGGCTCATGGCGTCGATCGCCGCCTCGGTGACGCAGAGCCGAAGCGCTGCTTCGTTGCCGAGGCGGAACAGTTCCTTGGCTCCGTCGGTGGAGAAGCCACGCCACTGCGGGCCGCGTTCTTCCCATCCGATCAGTTGCCTGGTTTGGTCGACATGCGCCGTCCAGATGCTGCCGCTCGGACCCTCGCGCAGCAGGCCTTGTGCGATAGCGGCCTGCAGAATGGATATCGGGATCGCACGCTCATCTGCCAGATATCGCCAGGCGCGCGATCCGATGGTCGGTGGTCGCCGACGCCGCCATCGCTCAGTGATCGAAAGAGGAGTGCCTGTGCGTTTCGGGCGGCTCCAGGACGGCGTGGCCAGAACATGGTCGACAAGACTGCGAACCGCCTCGACGGCCGCCGGAAAGGCGATACCGGCCAAGTGACCTGCGAGCGTGAAGACGTCGCCCTTGGCGTCCGACAGCGGATCGAACCAGCCCCTGCCGTTATGGATGACGATGATGATCTCACCTTCGCCGCGTCGGTACTTCACGGCGCGCGCGGTGCTCTCCTTGACGTCCACCTTCCAGCCCTCGCGCGCGAGCACGGCAGCGCAGGGCACCGTGTCTCGCAATGTCTCGATTTCATGCTGCTCCATGGGTCAATCCCGCCGGCGCCGCGGGGCGTCCGGCCCTTTCCTTGTCCAGATCTGTTTGTCTACCTTTCCGGCAGGCCTCGAGGTCGGCCGCGAAGCCGGAAGGCCGCAGGGGCGCACCGGCTTGCCGGGGCGGCGCAGCCTCCCTTGCGGGCTTCCCGGCGCAAGCGGCAAAACCTCGTCCCAATAAGGGCTCGTGGCGTCCCGCCACCAGCAGGGAAAGGACGATGCGACGCGCAACCCGGCCTTCAGACGGCCGGGCGCTTGGCGCGCGAGGAAGGCCGGCTCAATGAGCCGGCCGACCGCCCTGGTAGGGATCGTATTCGAAGAGCGGCTCGATTTCGGCGTCGTCGAGTTCGTCGGCGGGCATGACGCCGTATTCGTCGTCGACCTTGAAGAGAATAACCGGCACCATCAGGGTGCGGGCGAGGTTCCAGGCATGGTTCTGTGCGAGTGAAAGATCGTGCGACATTGAAGGGCTCCGTCCATGGGCGGGGCCGATCCCCGCTCTGGTGCCCGTCGGGTCCGGGGCCCGGCCGCAATCACCGCACAGGCGAAGCCGCAGCGGCCGCACGCTCGCGTAGCGGACCCCTTGTGGGTTGATTGGAGGAGGACGGACCTGGACCAGGAAGCCAGCACAGCAAGCGGGGGCGGACCTGCGCGTGGATGGATCCGCACCCAGTCGCATCCTTCCCGGTAGCAGAGAGCCATTGCAGAGACCGGGCTTGACGTGCCCTCAGTATTGTCGCGGCGACCCGCCTCTTCGTGTCATGGCTCAGGATCCGAATGAACTCGATGACGAAGTTCGTGATCGACAATCGACCGGACGACGTCGATATCCATCTCGGCCGACGGTTCTATCCGCGCCACCTCGGCAGCTACCTTTGCCCAGTGGAGGAACTGGCCGTCTTCGATCGCGCGGGATGTTGCGGCAAGCCGTTGTGCCTCATAATAGGCAGTCGGGCCGTGGAGACGGACGAGGCGCCTGGCGTCTTCCCGCCATCGGCGACGGATCGCACGCCGCCTCTCTACCCACGCCAAAATCGCCCTCAGCATCTCAGAAGCACTCCCCCCAACTGCACGAATGCCCCTGCCCGCGTCAG
>MRWF01000701.1_pt1 | contig 21490 bp, 17 predicted proteins | sample 1013331 | NCBI WGS metagenome assembly MRWF01 (sample SAMN06117577, study PRJNA244670) | biofilm metagenome | biome: Water; feature: Cathode Biofilm; material: Biofilm; isolation source: microbial consortium enriched at the cathode of a solar microbial fuel cell | place: USA: District of Columbia ... | reverse complement strand
ATCCTGGTGGAAGGCAGCCACAGCGCCCATTTGTTCACCGTTCTCGACGGGTGGGCCTTCCGCTACAAGATTCTCGATGACGGGCGCCGCCAGATCCTGAACTTCATTCTGCCCGGCGATCTCGCCGGCCTGCAGGGCTCGCTGATGGGGGAAATGCAGCATACGGTGGAGGCGCTGACGCCGCTGACCCTGTGCGTTTTCGAGCGCGCACGGCTGGGCTCATTGTTTTCAGGCTATCCAAATCTCGGCTTCGACCTGACATGGATCGCGGCGCGCGAGGAGCGCATCCTGGACGAACACCTGCTCAGCCTCGGCCGCCGGTCGGCGCTGGAGCGGGCGGCCTATCTGCTCGCCTTCCTCAACCGCCGCGCGCGCCTGGCCGGGCTGTTCGACAACGGCCGCAAGAAGGTACTGCCGGTGTCCCAGCAGCATTTGGCCGATACGCTCGGCCTGTCGATCGTGCACACCAACAAGACCCTGCGCAAGATCGCCGCGCGCGGGCTCGTGCGCTGGCTCGACCGTGGCTGCGAGGTGCTGGACGAGGACGGTTTGTGCAAGATCGCGGGCTGGTCTGATCCCCCCGCCGGCACGCGTCCGTTCATCTGACCGGGCAACGAGCCGCTCCGCCCTGACAGGCGAACGGCCCGGCGGCGACTGGGGAAAGTCGCCGCCGGGCCGGCTGCATCGTCCTCGATCGCGAACGGGCGTCAGAGCGTCGCGGCGCCCGTGTCTTCGCTCGAAACGGTTTTCACCCCGAGCTTGTGGAGCGCAAGTTCGATTTCGTGCAGATCGTCGTTCAGGCCGTCATCGGCGATCATATCGGCTTCGGACGCCGCGCGCTGCCTGTCGCGTGCTTCGCGACGCAGCGCTTCAAGGCGCGAGACCCGTTCGTCCCGGCTCAGCGTGTCGTCGGCCAGAATAGCACGCAGTTCGGTTTGCATCGCTGTCTCGGTCATCGTCTGTCTTCCTGTCATCCACCGGGCCCGCGCTCCGAAAGCCGCGGGCCCGGTTCATTGTGCCGCTGCCGTTCGGGCCGGCTCAGTCGGCGACGATCGCCCGCAGCATCCAGATCGCCTTTTCGTGGAAGGTCAGGCGCTCAGTGAGCATGTCCTCCGTCACCACGTCGTCGGCGTCGCCGGCCTTGATCGCCGCCTTGCGCAACTCGCGCGCGGCCGTCTCGTGATCCTTGATCAGATCCTTCATCATGCCGATCGCGGATGTATGGTCGACCTCGTTGGAATCGGGTGCGAATCGCGCCGCCTTGCCAAGCCCGGCCGGCGCCAGGTGCCCAAGCGCCCTGATGCGCTCGGCGATGACGTCGGCGGCCGAAAACAGCGCGTTGTAGTGGTCCTCGGTCAGTTCGTGCAGCGGCTTGAACAGCGGACCGACGACGTTCCAGTGATAGAGATGGCTCTTGACCGTGAGCTGGTATGTCGACGCCAGGATCGACGTCAAAGCCTCCGCCATCTCGGCGCGATAAGCGTCCTTCAGGCCGGTGTCGACCTTCTCCTGCTGTGTCCTTGGTTTCAAAACCGTGGCAACCTGAGCCATGTTTGTCTCCCTTCATCAATGACGCAAACCGCGCGGGCGCGGCTTGCGGACAGAATTTTCAGAACGTGCGGCTGTCGTGCGCCGGCAATGCCGGCGCGACGGCCTGCGTGTTACGAACGCCTGGCGGCGAGAGCGAGCAGAAAGCCCGCACCGGCCGCGAGGCCGAGCGCGCGCAACGGGCTGCGTTTCACGCTCGCCGTGAGCTTGCGTTCGAGAAGCTCGATGTCGGTGCGCAGCATGTTGACGGCTTCATGCGGCAGGGCCGCGACCGCGTTGCCCGTGTGAACCACGCGATTTTTCGCCGTGCCGGCCTTGTGCGCTCCGAGCGCGCCGATCGTTCTGGCGAGATCGGAAATGTCGGTCTTCAGTTGCGCGATCTGCTCCTCGATCTGCTCGGTCGAGGGCTGCGCGGAGCCGTTTCCGGTTCTGGTGGCGGCGCTTTTGGTTTGTGCCATGTCGTGCCTCCTTTCGACTTTGCTAACGCCCGATCGGCGCGAATGTTCCGAACCCGGAAGCGCCGGTGGCGGCGGCAGAGGGGTGCGACGGCCCTGCCGTGGAGGCGCTGTTATGGCTTCTCGAAGTTCCCGAGATCGATCTCGGCCTTCATGAACGTCACCGCGTGACCGGCGATCAGCACCCGCTCGCCCACGAGGATGCAGGCGACACGGCCGCCGCGACGCGACGCCTGAAAGGCGGCAAGCCGGGTCTTGCCAAGGCGCCCGGCCCAGCAAGGCACCAGCGTCGCATGGATCGAGCCGGTCACCGGATCCTCGGGAATGCCGGCGCCGGGCGCGAAATAGCGCGACACGAAATCATGCGTGCTGCCCTTGGCGGTAATCGCCAGGCCCATCGGGAACAGGCGCGCGATCCGGGCGAGGTCGGGGATGAAGCCGCGGACTGCCGCCTCGTCTTCGAGCTCGACGAAAATATTCTCGAAATTGCGGAACTGCCCCTTGGGCGACCTGTCGAAGACCCCGTCAAGCGCGCCCGGCAAACTCACCAGCGGCTGGGGGTCGAAGCGCGGCACATCGAGACGGTAGCCGTCCTCGACGCGCGTCACGCGCAAGGGCCCCACCCGTGTCGAAAAGCGCAGCGCTCCGCTCGCCCGGTGCTGGCTGAACAGAACATGCGCCACAGCCAGCGTGGCATGCCCGCAGAAATCGACTTCGTGCACGGGCGTGAACCAGCGCAGCTGCCAGTGTCCCGGCGTGTCGCCGGGGCAGGCGAAGGCTGTCTCGGCCAGATTGTTTTCTTCCGCGACAGCCTGCATGAGCGGGTCGGGCAGCCAGCTCTCCAGGATCAGCACCGCTGCCGGGTTGCCGGCGAACACACGCTCGGCGAAGGCGTCGACCTGATACATCAACATCGCCGGTGTCCTCCGTGCCGCAGTCGAGCCATGCCATGTCCGGAGTCGGTCTTGTAGGCTCACACCGCCCGCGGCTTCGCACCAGGCCTGCCGTGACCAACACCGATGCCCTAGCCGGCGGCCCGTCTGCAGATCATGATCAGAGACAGCGGATCGCCGCCATCCGCCTCGACCGGCTCGACGATCTCGCCCACGGCGAGACCGGCCGCGCCGATTTCTCCGGTCCACGACGAAAGCGTGCGGAAATACCAGGGCATTGTAGCCCACGCCTCGCCGCCCAATCCGGCGAAGCTTTCCGTTCGCCAACCGTCGCGATAGGTTGCGGCGGAACCGCTCCGCCAGGGATGCAGGGTCTGAATAACGATTGCGCCGCCGGGAACCAGCACGTGGGTGAGCGCCGAAAGCAGCGGCGAGAGAGCCTGGCCAAAAAGCGCGAAATTGCATGCGATCAGGTCGACCGCGCCCGGCAGGCGCGCGGGCTCGGCAATGATCGCCTCGTAGGAGAGATGAAGATAGGTCGAGCCGGGGTCGAGGCGCCGCGCGGTTGCGACCAGGTCGCGGCTTCCGTCGACGCCGACGACCCGGCAGCCGATGCGTTCGACGAGCGCGCGTGTCAGCCAGCCCTCGCCGCAGCCCAGATCGAGCACGTGTCGCGGCCGCAGCCGGGCGACCGTGTCCACGATAGCCCGGTCGGTGCCGGCCCGCCTGCTGGCGATCCGGTTTTCCGCGATCGCTTGCGCCCAGCGCCCGGCATTGCGCTGCCAGCTGGTCGCGATCTGCGTCTCTTGATCGTCCGTCATGGGCAAACCCCGGCGTCCCGTTTGCGTGGATCGGATGAAAACCGGCCCCGTCGCGCACGGGCGTTGCGGCCGACAAGCCTATCGCAGCATCATTCATACCGCCACCGCGTCCCGAACGATGGCGATCCAAAGGGCCACCGCCCGCGCGGCGAGGAATAGAGCGCCGCCCTTTGCCGGCGCGAAAGCCTTGCCGAGAACCTCTATCCGATCCGCGGAAAAGAGCCCCTCAAGCCTCGGCTCACCGGCGCTGCCCGAAGCGATTTCTGCAAGGCGTAGCTCGAGATAAGACGTTCAAACCGTTGCGCGCCGCGCCGGACAACGATCAGGGCGGCGTCTACGTCACAGCCCTATCAAACGGCCGGACGCTGCGCGGAGCGCTTTAAAACCGAAAGTGGAAAGCTACCGCTTGGATGTCGGCATGGCATCGCGTGCCGACAGGAACATACTGCTCGATCGAGGCGCGGCGCGATGCCTGTCCTCGGCATCTCAGCCGCAGGCAGCGTGCGCTTCCCTCGTGCGGGGCGACGACAGGCGACATCGGACCGGTAGACCGCTTCCCATGCCGCTGGCAGGCGCCTTATTGGGAGAAATCGAAATTCCTCACGTACCAGTCGTGCGCGTGGGCGATATCGGCGACCACGGCTTCCCTCAGCCTTTGGCCGTCACGGGCGTTCGCACTCGCAAGGATCGCATCATGTTCCTTCAGCGCGGCGCTGTGCAGCTTCAGACCGTCCGCCTTGCCCGAGAAGCTGGCGTTGAGAATCGGGCCGGCGCGGAGCCAGAGAATCTTGATGAGCCGAGACAGCATCGGCGATCCCGCCAGCCTGTACAGCAGGAAGTGGAACTCCTGGTTTCGCAGCAGGATGGTGGGGCCATCGCTACGCGCGACTGCGCTCACCATTTCATCGTTAAGACGGTTGAGCTCGATCAGGTCGTCGTCGGTGAGGTTTGGCGCAGCCGCTTCCGCGCCCATTCCCTCAAGGTTGAGGCGGATCGTGGTGATCTGCTCGAAATCGACCAGGCTCGTCTTCGGGATTCGCGCCGAGCGGTTGTGCAGCATCTCGATCGCGCCTTCTGCCGCCAGGTTCTGCAGGGCTTCACGAACCGGAACGAGGCTGGTGCCGCTCTCTTCGGCGATCGCGCTGATCTTCAGGATGGCGCCGGGCGCATACTCTCCCCGCATGATCGCGTCGCATAGGTTCTGGTAGACCTGCTCGCGCAGGCTCACCGGCACGATGGGTCTCTTCGCGTGTGTGTTCATCCGTAATCTCCGTTGACAGAATCATATATGATCGATTATATACTTGACAATGAGTAACTCGCCTGTAACTTCCGATGCGGGAAGAGAAGCCGTCCAGGACGGCACTAGCAAGGGAGGAAGTGGACATGAAGTCACTGATGGCGGCGAGCTGTGCGCTCGGATTGGCGCTCTGCGCCGCGACGACTGCGCAGAGCCAGGAAAGCATCAAGATCGGTGCGATCGCACCGCTCTCCGGACCGGCTGCCAATCTGGGAGTGTCCATGCGGCAGGCCCTGGAGATCGTCGCGAAGGAGACGAACAATGCCGGCGGCGTTGTCATCGACGGCCAGGCGCGACAAGTTTCGTTTGTGTTCGAGGATTCCCAGGGTAAGCCGGAAGTGGGTCTCGGCGCCGCCCAGAAGCTGCTCGTGCGGGACAATGTCGACGCCATTTTCCATAGTCTGGTCGCTTCTTCCGTTGCCTTGGCGGTTATGGAGCTCGCCCCGAGTTTTCCGGACAAGCTCTTCATGAGCGGCCAGAACGTCTCCATCGAGATTGCGCGCAAGATCGCTGCCGAGCCCGAAAAATACGCCAATGTGTGGAAGCCCGGCTGGAATTCTGACGCCTATGCGTCGACGGTTGCGGGGTTGTTGGCCTTGCTCGAGGCGGAGGGTGTCGTCGGAAAGTCGAAGACGGTCTCCTTCATCGTGGAGGACACCGACTTCGGCGCCTCCAATCAGGACGACATCTGGAAGCTCCTGGAGGCGGAGGGGTGGAAGCTCGGCGACATGGAACTGGTTCCGGTCGGCAACAGCGACTTCTATCCGCAGCTGGCAAAGATCGAAGCGAGCGATCCCGAGGTGCTGATCTCCGTTTTCACTGCCGCCAACTCCGGCATTGCGCTGGTCAAGCAGTCCAAGGAACGCGACTTGAAGTCGCTTCACATCGCGTTGCCGTACCCCAACTACGGCGAATTCATGAACGGCGCGGGAGACGAGAAGAACGGGCTCCTCTCAGCCCCGTTGGTGTTCGATCCTGTCAACAATGCCGATCACAAGGCCTTCGCGGACCGGTTGAAGCAGGAACTGAACGTCACCATTACCCAGGACCACGCGCTTGGCTACTGCATCGCCAATGTGATGGTCGATGCCATGAAGCGCGCCGGAACGCTCGCGATGGACAAGCTCAACGGCGCCCTGCGCGAAACCGACTACAAGTGCTTCCTCGGTCGGTGGGTGTTCGACCATGCCACCCACTCTCCCACCATGGGTGAAGAGTTCCTGGCGCTACCGGCGAGCCAGATCCAGAACGGCGCCCATCGGACGATCTGGCCCAAGCAGGCCGCGACGTCCACCTACCAGGACCAGTAACAAACCGGATCAGCGGACCGTGGGGTCAAGCCGGGCTTGACCCCATGACGCGCCGGATTCCCCTCATTTTCCGAATAATGGCGATGGATGCGATGAGCCCCATTCTGCGCGTGCTCAATCTTACCAAGAGATTTGGCGGATTGGTGGCGGTCAACGACGTGACGTTTGATGTCGTGCCAGGCGAAATCCTGGGTCTTCTCGGACCGGTGACCTGCCACTGAACTTTCATCCCGCGGCGATTAGAGCAGAACTCTTCGGCCCTATACCAAGCAGCGTGTTCTTCTATGCAGACCCGTTCGAAAGCTCCGTCTCTGTCCTGTGCCCAAAGACGGTCGGCCTCCGCCAAGATTTCCCGGCGCGGTATCATACGAGGACGAACAGACCCTTCCCAGAAGCACCATAAGAGTGTGCCCCACATCGGGGGCAGACAAACCACCCAAATAGCGATTTCCAGCCAAGCCTTCATCGGACACCATACACATAAATATCTGAATTTAAGATACCTGATTTTCAGATATAAGTGAAGAACCCATCTGGAGTGAGGTGGGGCGGTGAGGTGGCAAAGACTTTAGGAACAGCGCGACACCAAGCGCTTGTGGCGATGCTCATCGAAGCGCGCGAGAAGGCGGGTATGACGCAGACCGATCTGGCCACCCGACTTGGCGAGTATCAATCCTTCGTCGCGCGGCTGGAAAGCGGTCAACGCAGGGTGGATGTCGTTGAGTTTATTGAGCTAGGTGAGATACTGAATTTTGATGCCGAACATTTTATTAGGGCAATAAAGGCGATTGATTAATCACTATGGCGATTGGAAGGACTTGAGTGGCCAGCCCATATAGCAGCGGCGGTGGAGGGCACTTCTTAGAGGCGAAGGTCGCCACGAGCGCTCTTGTCGCTCTAGTTTGCCAAAGTGGCTTTCGCGGACTCGTTAATGGCGTCGTTGCTCAGGTCGCGAGTCAAAGGAAAAGCTTTGGTGACCCCCTAGACGATCTAGTAATCCGGGGCGAAACAACAGCAGGTAAACAAACCAGCCTGCGATTGCAGATCACCAACGAGCTTGCTTTTACAGTAAACAACCCAAAGTGGCGCGACGTACTAGGCAACGCTTGGGACACTTTCGCCAGTGACGGATTTGACCCGCGTTACGATCGTATAGGCGCTGGGATTGGCGTCTATTCAAAGGTCGCCGATGAAGCTTACCAAACGGTCTTTAGGTGGGCGAGAGAGAGCAGCGACGGTGATGACTTTGCGAAGCGCATCGGCAAACAGGGCTTCTCAAGCAGTGCGATGCAGCGATTTGTCAGCGCAATCGAGCAGATAATACGCGAAGATCGCAGCGCCGAAGTCGAAAACGAGCAGCTATGGAAATTCCTGCGATGCTTCGTACTGATACACTTCGACTTCCAATCGGGTGATTCCTCCCGAGAAAAAAACCATTGCATTGAACAGATTGCGAAGCGATTTCCTGGTCATGACCCTAGGGCTGCGAAACACATCTGGCTATACCTGTTCGAGAAGGTATCGGCCTTCATCCCCGCTGGTGGCAGCGCTACGCGTGTTGGTTTGCTGAACGAACTGGTCACTGCGGGATTGGTTCACGATGACCCGTTTGCAACACACACCTCTGCCGAACATGGGCTAAGCGCCCGGGAATATGTTCGACGCCAACTAGTTCAGGCTGTTGCGCGACATAGTGCAATCTTGAACGGGGTCAGCTTTCTCGATGAACCGCGCACCTTGGAAGACGCCTATGTGCCCACAAAATTGCTCCGAGCCGAGAGCACGGACGAAGGCGGCCAGAGCACGAGATCGTATTCGGCGACAGGTGCCGTTGATAAGTTACTGCTTGGCAATCACATAATTGAAGGATCGGCAGGTAGTGGGAAATCGACCTTGCTCCAGTGGTTGGCAAACAAGGCCGCTCAAAAACTGCTTATCAAATCAGAGAAGTCCGACCTTAGCGGCGACCGACTTCCCGTCTTAGTGGAGGCAAGTGCGCTTGCCGGAAAAAGTATCCCGTTTGTTGATGCGCTATCCGAAGCCGCCAATGCGGAGCACTCGCTTGCGCTCTCATCGGCGGTAACCTCCAACTTTCTCAATCCATATAGCGATGGGGGACACCGGTTTTGGACAATACTTATCGATGGCATCGATGAACTCGACAGCAGACGCTCGATCGCCCGTTTTTGCAACGCGTTGGAAACCGTAAAAGCAAATTTCGGAGATGCCTTTCGGTTCATACTAGGGACTCGCCCAGGCGCAGTCTCACGTGACGCTCTCTCAGACTTCGAAAGATGGCACATGCTGCCATTGGATGATCAGACGAAGGAGGAAGTATCTCTAAAATACTTGCGGCCCGACTGCGACATTCAAGTGTTCCTCGAGCAGGCGGCAAACGCGGAGCTTGGCGCGGCTCTGGAGACCCCCCTAGTCTGCGAACTTGCGGCTGCGGTGTTCAGTCAGACCGGCTCGCTACCTTCGGGGAAAAGCGCACTTGTCGATGCCTATATAGCCGTCCTGTTCGGAAAGCCTTCGCTCGCTGATCTGGATCGACAAGGATTGGTAAAGTTGCATGTGGCGATCAGCGAAAAGTCATTTGATGTGGGGTCTCCCAGCACCGACATTCTGACCGCATGCAATGCCGCTACTCTACCGAAGCTCGCACAAAGCCAGGCCGTCATTGAGGTGGTCCATCGGGTTGGGCTGGCCCAGTGCACGTCCGAGGGCTTCAAGTTCAGACACGAGCTTCTGTGGTCCTATTTCACCGCGCAACGCCTCGGAACGAACGAAAATCCATCCCGCAAAATTTGGGCAAAGATAGACCCGTTCGAGGTCGGTTGGCCCACTATCGAGTTTCTTTGTCAAAACTGGGAGAACGCCGGCCACGATGTTTCCGAAGCCGTTGATGCACTTCGGGCGTTCGGCGATGATGGATTACGGTGTGCAGTCGATATACTCGCCATGAGTGCGGTTGAAGCCGGTAAGATAGCGACGGACATAACCGAGCGAGTCCTAAGGGAGGCCAAGTCGACGGGCGTGATGACGTGGCATACCCAAATCTTACCAAAGCTTGCAAGGAGATTTGAGGAGGCTGCGGAGCTAATCGAGGCCGAAGTTTACTCGAAACGCTGGCACATGGGATTGCGTTTGGAGTGCGCCAACTGCCTTGTTCAAGCTGGATTGCTCGCGGATGGCATTGACGCTCTCATAGCAATTTCTACCGACAAAAGTGAATATCATTGGGACAGGGTCCGAGCAGCATCAGACTTATGCGAGGTCGGCGAGATAGAGAAAGGGCTGCCAGTCCTACGCGAAATGATCACCGATGCCGATGAGATATGTATGCGCTTGGATGCGGCAGTTTCCATAAAGCGGTTCTCTTCGGAGAGTGAAGACCATAAACTTGTCGTTGATCTGGTGCAGGCCGTGAGGAATGATATCAATGAGCTGGATCACTTAGATGTTGAGCCACTGATTGAGCTAGGTGAGCGAGATTTAGCCCTCGACCTGCTCACCAGACTTGCAAGCCCAGCGGGAATATCTCGTGCCGTAGTGTCCATATTCTCGAAGGAGATCGAAGCGGCAGTACAAGTTGCTGAGTTATTCGATCGCGCTAGGGGCATACAGCTACTTGAAAACCTCGCTCAGGCTCCGGGCGTGTTCTCTGACGTTCGGATGAGAGCCGTTCGTGAGTTGGGCAAACTAGGTGTTAGCGCAAAAGCTTTAGCGATAGACACCTTTGCCGAGCTTGATCCGAAAGGGCCGTTCGAGAGCCTAAATTGGGAAGCCTTGGCCGCACTTCTGGAAGCGGGGCGCGACGGGGATGCGAGGAAACTAGGGCGAGCGCTCTTGGATGAGGCTTTGGACCAACGCTACAAAGGCGAACTCAATTGCCACCTATCTGACTTACAGCGTGCATTACCACTCAACGAGATCACGCAGTCGCTGAAAGCCAGTTTAGAAAAAGAGTTCGATCCATACCTCGCCATATGCTTAGCGCTGATCGGAGAGCGAGCGCTCGCATCAGGCTTTGTGTACAGAAATCTATCCAGAGCGAACGATAGCTTAAGGGTCGAAGCTGCCAAAACGCTATGTCAGATAGGTGAAGCAGATCGTGGGCTCGAACTGCTCAAACAAATCGTTCTGAGCGAACACACAGTGTTTGCCGTCAGGTTGGAAGCGGCAAGCGCGATAGCCAAGACCGGCTACCACAAAGAAGCCGATCACGCTCATCTTAGCTTACTAACGGCAAGCGAGCTATCGATCGAAGATCGGTGCGAGGCAGCCGACTACTTTCTGCTCGATGAAGTTCACCGCCATGACATTGTCTGGGATGAGCTGTCGCCGCTGCTGTTTGCAGGCGATCTTGCTGTATCCGAATATTGCGAAGTCGCGCGCCGACTAATGCATGTTCGTGACGACGGATGGAGCGATGCCGATCCTTGGGATGCTTACGATCACGTGCTCTCAATCTTGGAGAATCCGAAACTGGCCCCCTGCGATGCTTGGCAAATCATCGACATGTTGGCGGACAGTTGGAGCGATATCGAGACGGTGCCAAGACTTGCCGAACTTGCACGCTCATCAGCGATACCGGTCGAAGATAGAATTGCGACGCTCAGGATGCTCGACGTGCGGAGGAATGCCATTGACGTCGGTGAGCTCCTTTATGCAGTCGCAAACGAACCATGGGCGTCATTCTACGATACGATAGAAGCCCTGCGAGATGCGAAGACGAATGAAGCAGCCAGAGAACAGCTCGAAAGCATTATTCGAGATACTGATCTACCGCCCAAATGGCGTTTGAGAGCTGCAAACGGTGAGATTGGCTCTTGGGGTAATATCAATGTGGAAGCCAACAAGGTGCTTTTGCTGGACGCGACCGTTGCACTGCGGTTTCGGATTGAGGCCTTGCGCTCAATCATCAGGGCCGACAAAGGTACGGACGTTGAGAGCTTAATCGCTGAATTGCAAAACTACGCCGTTACAAGCTGCGATGAACGATTGGATATCGCAGACCTAGCGATGGAGCACTCGGCAATTGCAATCGCGCACGAGCACCTTGAGTTAGCGACGCAAGATCGACCTCATTCCATGCATGAGCTGAACCGGATCGCAGAGCTCTATGAGAAGTTGGGCGATAGAGACGCGGCCCTAAGATATCTAAAACTCGCATCCGATCTCGACGCCGAAGTGCTCTGCGAAATCGAGGATGCATGGGTTGTATCACAAACGTCGCGCCTTCTAGCCGGTTTGAATCGAAAAACTGAAGCGATAGGATTGTTGAGCCGCTTTGCCGAGTATGGAAGCTGGTATAACATTCGAGACCTCATCGAGACGGTAAAGGAAATAGATACCGCAGCGGTTGAGGCGATTGCTCAAAAACTTGTCGCAGAGCTTGAGGAAGAGCTAGCGAACCCCGGACAGTACGGCGTTTGGATGATGCTCAGGGCGGCAGATTTCCTTTTGGCTGATGGTTGGATGACAAGCCTCAATTCGCTCTGCGCAACTGCGTTGAATGCCAGCCGATCAGTCAGTGAACGTGCGGAGGCGGCGGCGCTCCTAATTCGGTATGGCGAAGCAGCGCTTAGCGACTATCGAAGCGCAGCTACGGGTCGATCGGTCCTCAATGAGCTAGCTTCTAACCCGAGCCTTTCGATTGAAGACCGCGCTGAACCCGCCTCCAAGCTTCAAGAGGCAGGCTCTGCGGCTCAAGCAGAGGAGTTGGTGCGCGAGTTGCATGAGGATGCCGACCAATCTGTTGAGAGACGTCGAGAAATTGCCCGAGTGTTTCGCAAGCTTGGTCGCCTTGATGAAGCTAAAGCAATACTTGCGGACTTGGATGAGGTTCAGGATGTCAAAGCAGGCCTTGGCCCGCTAGATGACTACTTGGTAAAGGACATTCAGGGCAAGTCGCGGCATGAAGCAATCCTGAAAGGACAGGTCTTCAATGAGAGCCGTCCAACATTTGATAGGCTACTGGATGCCCGTGAGCTAGTTGCGGAGTATGGTAACCGAGAAGCGCTCGAACTGATAATGAATGCGGCAAAGGATGGCGAAGCCGACCCAGACTTGCGCTTGGAGGCAGCGTCGGTGCTCGACGAGTTAGGTTACCGAGAGTTACCAAGACAGATACTAGCCGAAATCGAGGACTCAGAAGGGTTAGACGATTATTGGACGGGTGACACTTTTTTGCGCTTTGGGGACAAGTCGAAAGCAAGGAAGTTCCTCAAGAGGTCAATCAAGACTTGCCCAGATAATTATCGGGACCAGATTGCTCGAGCACTCGCGGACTTAAATGCCACCGACCTGCTCGCTGCCCTAAACGCAAAATGGAAAATCCGTAGCCGTGCTAATGCGCCTCATGTGACTGCCAAGGAAATCTAGTCCGAGATTGCATACACTGTGCTGCCCACGGCATTTTCAGCAATTCTTCTATTGAACTAACTTATTGAAAAATATGGCGCACCCGACAGGATTCGAACCTGTGACCTCTGCCTTCGGAGGGCAGCGCTCTATCCAGCTGAGCTACGGGTGCAGGCCGGTGGGCCGGCGATCATCCGTCGCGCGGGATCGAAAGCGCGGCGGCGATTGGCGCTTCTTAACCGAAGCCGGGCGGGGCTTCAATCAGGAAATGGGTCGCCGGTCGCAATCGCGCCGACCGCGCGCGCTGTCGACAAGACGGCGCCCGGTCGTCCGCGCCGGCGATCGCCCCTGCCGACGCCGGAATGGTTTTGGTTCTCACGGGATCGCAGTCCGGCTCTAACAGAGTGTTTTGACGCGTTTGCGAACGGCAAGCCGGCCTCCCCTTCGCCTGGATGCGCTCGCCGGCGCGGGCGCCGGATTCGACACGCCGCTCCGGGGGCCGCGGCGCGCCATCGCCATGGTCGCGTCCACCGGCCGGAGCTTGCCGCGCTACGCGCCGCCAGCATCGATCGCGGCCCTCCGGTAGCCGGCCTCTGTCCGGATGACGCCTGTGCGCCGTGCCATGTGCCATGCAGGCCCGGCCGGCCTGCTCGCGCGCCATGATGGCCGCAATCAAACGGCGCGTCCGGGCCGCGCTATTGCCCCTACCCACGCTCTTGCCGTTGAGCCCGGCGCGAGCCGTTCGGCGGATCGACAGGGGCGGGCCCGAATGGACCGCGCGGCTGAACTTGAAAATCGCCTCGCCGGGAGCCCGTTCGAGGTCGGTCCCGCTCGAACGTCATGGCACCCCTCAGTCGCCGGCTTGGCAAACGCGAATGGGCCAACGATTGTGGGTCGCCCCGTCTTGCCTGGCAGGGCTGTTCTGGGCGGCATGCAGTTCTCAGGCCGGGCTTCGACGAGGCTTTTTGCGCAGCGTGCCGCCGGCGAGTTGACAGATCCGCGCCGCGGAGGGCTTGCTGCGCGCGGACCGACGATGGAGTGGCGTTTTGGGTGCGTTGCTGGACGAAGACCGTCTGTTTCCGATCGAGCCGCGCGCCCGCGCGCTGGCGCGCCGGCTCTATGGGCTTGTCCGCGATCTGCCGATTGTCAGCCCGCACGGCCATACCGATCCGCGCTGGTTCGCGCGCGACGAACCCTTCGCCGATCCCGCCGAACTGCTTGTCATGCCGGACCATTACGTGCTGCGCATGCTGGTGAGCCAGGGCGTGCGCCTCGACGATCTCGGCATCGCCAGGCTTTCGGGCGAACGACGCGAGACCGATCGCCGCAAGATTTGGCGGCGTTTCGCCGAGTATTATCATCTGTTTCGCGCCACACCGTCCCGGCTCTGGCTCGACCATACGTTCGAGACGCTGTTTGCCATGACCGAGCCGCTGGGGCCGCAGACGGCGGATGTCTACTTCGACCGTATCGGCGAGCAGTTGTCGGACGCCGATTTCCGGCCGCGCCGGCTCTTCGAGCGCTTCAATATCGAGGTCCTGGCGACGACGGAGGGTGCGCTCGACGATCTTGCCTGGCACGACCAGATCGCCGCCTCCGGCTGGGGCGGGCGCGTCATCACCACCTACCGGCCCGATTCGGTCACCGATCCCGATTTCGAGGGATTTTGCGCCAATCTGCGCCGGTTCGGAGAGGTCACCGGCTCCGATACGCAAGACTGGAGCGGTTATCTGGAGGCCCACCGTCGCCGTCGCGCCTTTTTTCGCGCCGCCGGCGCCACCGCCACCGACCATGGACACCCCAGCGCCGATACCGCCGACCTGTCGCCGGACGAGGCCGCCGCCCTTTACGCGCTGGTGGCCGGCGGCCGGGCCGATGCCAGCCACAAAATACTGTTCCGGGCGCAGATGCTGACCGAGATGGCGCGCATGAGCGTCGAGGACGGCATGGTCATGCAGATCCATGCCGGCGCCCACCGCAACCATTCGCCGTCGATCCACCGGCTGTTCGGCCGCGACAAGGGTTTCGACATGCCGGCTCGCGCCTCCTATGTCGACGCCCTGAAGCCGATGCTCGACGCGGTCGGGCTCGAGCCCGGCCTGAGCGTGATCGTGTTCACCCTCGACGAAACCGCCTATGCGCGCGAACTCGCCCCGCTGGCGGGCGCCTATCCGTGCCTCAAGCTCGGCCCGCCCTGGTGGTTTTACGACAGTGTCGAGGGCATGCTGCGCCACCGCCGCGCGACCATCGAGACCGCGGGGTTCTACAACACCGCCGGTTTCAACGACGACACCCGTGCCTTGCCGTCGATACCCGCGCGCCACGATGTCGCCCGGCGCGTCGATTGCGCCTTTCTTTCCGAACTCGTGCTGAGCGGCCGGCTGCGCGAGGACGAGGCGGCCGAGCTTGCCGAGGACCTGGCGGTCAACCTGGCCCGGGCCGCCTACAGGCTCTGACCGGCAAGGGCCGTGCTTTCTGTGTTTTTATCGTGGAAGCCGGTGCTGTCGCGCCGGTCTGTACGAGCCGCGGCCCCCTGCCCAAAGAATCTCGCCGCGCGCGGTCCATGGTGCCTGAATACGGGCTTGCGGTCCGGCCGCGACCGGCGTTTGATGGTTACATTTTCGGTGGTTACAAACGCAACGACTTGACCGCGATGCCGCAAGGAGGCGCGATTGGCCTTTTCCTACATGCCGGGCTTCGGCAATGATTTCGAGACCGAATCGCTTCCCGGCGCGCTGCCGCAGGGCATGAACTCGCCGCAACGGCCCGCCTACGGACTTTATGCCGAGCAGCTCTCGGGCTCGCCCTTCACGGCGCCGCGCGGCACCAACGAACGGTCCTGGCTCTACCGCATCCGGCCGAGCGTCAGGCATACCGCGCGCTTTTCAGCCTTCGCGCAGCCGCACTGGAAAAGCGCGCCCAATGTCGACGATCACCAGCTGGCGCTCGGACAGTTGCGCTGGGATCCGGTGCCGATACCTGCTGTCGAGACCGATTTCGTTGCCGGCATCCGCACCGTGACCACGGCCGGCGACGTGCTGACGCAGGTCGGCATGGCGGCGCATGTCTATGTCGCCAATGTCGACATGGTCGACGATCATGTCTTCAACGCCGACGGCGAACTGCTTGTCGTGCCGCAACAAGGCGGCCTGCGCTTGGTCACCGAGATGGGCGTGATCGAGGTCGCGCCCGGCGAAATCTGCGTGCTGCCGCGCGGCCTGGTGTTCAAGGTCGAGCTGATCGACGGTCCGGCGCGCGGCTATCTGTGCGAGAATTACGGCGCCAAGTTCACCCTGCCCGACCGCGGGCCGATCGGCGCCAATTGCCTGGCCAATCCGCGCGATTTCAAGACGCCGGTCGCCTGGTTCGAGGAAAAGGACATGCCGTGCCGGCTGATCGTCAAATGGTGCGGTCGCTTCCATGTCACCGAGATCGGCCATTCGCCGCTCGACGTGGTCGCCTGGCACGGCAACTACGCGCCCTACAAATACGATCTGTCGACCTTTTCGCCGGTGGGCGCGATCCTGTTCGACCATCCCGACCCGTCGATCTTCACCGTTTTGACCGCGCCGTCGGGCGAGGACGGCACGGCCAATATCGATTTCGTCATCTTCCCGCCGCGCTGGCTGGTCGCGGAAAACACGTTTCGCCCCCCCTGGTACCACCGCAACATCATGAGCGAGTTCATGGGCCTGATCCGGGGCCAGTACGACGCCAAGGAAGAGGGTTTCGTGCCCGGCGGCATGAGCCTGCACAACATGATGCTCGCGCACGGACCCGACGCGACCGGTTTTGAAAAGGCCTCGCGCGCCGACTTGAAGCCGGTGAAGCTCGACGACACCATGGCCTTCATGTTCGAGACCCGCTTTCCGCAGATGCTGACGCGTTTCGCCGCCGAGCTCGAGACCTTGCAGGACAACTATATCGATTGCTGGCGCGACCTGAAAAAGCGCTTCAACGGCACCAGGGAAGGCGACTGGAGCTGATCTCCGGCGCCGGCCATAAGGCGAACTTGAACCGATAGACGGGGACACCCATCCATGACCAAATCCTTCGCCTCCGCCGGCGACCTGGCCGAAAAGAAGATCTCCTTCACCGAGATCGGCCGCGATCTGTGGGCGTTCACCGCCGAGGGCGATCCCAATACCGGCGTCATCATCGGCGACGATTGCGTGATGATCGTCGACGCCCAGGCCACGCCGCGTCTCGCCAACAAGGTGATCGAGAAGGTGCGTTCGGTCACCGACAAGCCGATCAAATATGTCGTGCTGACCCATTATCACGCCGTGCGTGTGCTCGGCGCCTCCGCCTATGGCGCGTCGGAAACGATCATGTCCGACACGGCGCGCGCGATGGTGGCCGAACGCGGCCAGGAGGACTGGGAGTCCGAGTTCGGCCGTTTCCCGCGCCTGTTCGAGGGCCATGAATCGATTCCGGGCCTGACGTGGCCGAGCCTGACCTTCTCCAAGAGCGCGACCTTCTTCCTTGGCAAGCGCCGGGTCGATCTGCGTTTCCTCGGCCGCGCCCACACCGCCGGCGACATCGTGGCGTTCGTGCCGGACGCCAATGTCATGTTCACCGGCGACATCGTTGAATATCACTCCGCCTGCTATTGCGGCGACGGCCATTTCGGCGACTGGCCGGCGACGCTGGAGGCGATCCGGGCCTATCGCCTCGACGCGATCGCCCCGGGACGCGGCGACGCGCTGGTCGGCGAGAAGATGGTCAACGCCGCGCTCGACAACACCGCCGATTTCGTCACCTCGACCTTTCGGCCGATCGCGCGCATCGCCCAGGGCGGCGGCTCCTTGAAACAGGCATGGGACGCCTGTCGCGCCGCCTGCGACCCGAAATTCGCCGATTACGCGATCTACGAACATTGCCTGCCGTTCAACGTGGCGCGCGCCTATGACGAGGCGCTCGGCATCGACACACCGCGCATCTGGACGGCCGAGCGCGACCGCGAGATGTGGGCAAGGCTGCAGGGATGAAGCCGGCAGACGCCGACAGCGACGCCAGATCCGGCGAGGAAGGAGCCGCAATGCAGCCCTATCGCCTGATGGCGCTGAACAATGCCTGGGCCAATGCGCGGCTATACGGCGCGCTGCGCGGCCTGTCGGCCGCGGCCTTCACCGCCGCGCGTCCGGGGTATTTCCCGTCGCTGGCCGCAACGCTCAACCATATTCACGAGGTCGATCTCTATTATCTCGACGCGCTCGAGCGTGGCGGCGCCGGGCGCGCGGTCTACGACCGGCCCGATATCGACGATCCGGCCGCGCTCGGTGCCTTGCAGGCCGAAGCCGATCTGCGCCTGGCGCGGTTTTGCCAGGCGCTCGACTCGGGCGCGCTCGCCGAGACCCGCAAGACCGAGCGCGCGGACGGCGCGGTGACGGAACGGGTCGACGCGCTGCTGCTGCATCTTTTCCAGCACCAGATCCACCATCGCGGCCAGGCGCATGTGCAAGTCCAGCATGCCGGGATCGCGCCGCCGCAGCTCGACGAATTCTATCTCGATTACGACCGCCATCCCACCGCCGCGCCCTATCACGGATAGCGCGTAAGGCAGGGGCCGGGGTCGGGTCGATGGGAGGACGACCAGCATCATGAACCGCATTTTCGAAACCCCGCTTTATGCCTATCGGCGCTCGCCCGATCAGGACGCGGCCGGGCCCGTGCGCCGTCCGGTCGTCGTGGTCGGTGCCGGGCCGGTCGGACTTGCCGCGGCGATCGACCTGGCGCTGAACGACGTGCCCGTGGTCGTGCTCGACGACAACGACAAGGTCTCGTTCGGCTCGCGCGCGATCTGCTTTGCCAAGCGACCGCTGGAAATTCTCGACCGGCTGGGTTGCGGGGCGCCGATGGTCGAAAAGGGCGTCACCTGGAACCTCGGCAAGGTCTATTTCGGCGAGCGCCGGGTCTACGGGTTCAACCTGTTGCCGGAGGAAGGCCACAAGCGGCCGGCCTTCATCAACCTGCAGCAATATCATTTCGAAAAATATCTGGTCGACCGGGTCCGCGAACTCGAGGCCGAGGGCAGGCCGATCGAGATCCGGGGTCGAAACCGGGTGACGGCGGTGGAACCTGGCGTGGATAGGGTGCGCCTTGACGTGGAAACCCCCGATGGGCCGTACCGGCTCGAGGCCGACTGGCTGGTCGCCTGCGACGGCGCCGGCTCGCCGGTACGCGCCATGATGGGGCTCGATTTCGTCGGCCGCGTCTTCGAGGACAATTTCCTGATCGCCGACGTGCGCATGGAGGCCGATTTCCCCACCGAGCGCTGGTTCTGGTTCGACCCGCCCTTCAACAAGGGCCAGTCCGCGCTGCTGCACAAGCAGCCCGACGGGATCTGGCGGATCGACCTGCAACTGGGCTGGGACATCGACAAGGACCGCGAAAAGAAGCCGGAAAACGTCATTCCGCGGCTGAAGGCGATGCTGGGCGAGGAGGCGCGCTTCGAACTGGAATGGGTGTCGATCTACACCTTCCAGTGCCGGCGCATGGAGCGCTTCCGGCACGGACGGGTGGTGTTTGCCGGCGACGCCGCCCACCAGGTTTCGCCCTTCGGCGCGCGCGGCGCCAATTCCGGGTTGCAGGACACCGACAATCTGGTGTGGAAGCTGAAACTGGTGCTCGACGGGCTGGCGCCCGAAAGCCTGCTCGACAGCTACGATGACGAGCGCCTCCATGGCGCCGACGAGAATATCCGCAACTCGACCCGGTCGACCGACTTCATCACGCCGAAATCCGAAACCAGCCGGCTGTTCCGCGACGCGGTTCTCGACCTGTCGGAAAGCTTCGCGTTCGCCCGGCCGCTGGTCAATTCGGGCCGGCTGTCGGTGCCGTGCACCTATGACGGGTCGCCGCTCAACGGACCCGACGCCGACGACATGCCTGCGCGAACACGGCCCGGCTCGCCGGCAGTCGACGCGCCGGTGGCGGGCGGCTGGCTGCTCGACCGGCTCGGCGGCGGCTTCCAGCTCCTGACGATCGATCGCGACGCGCCCGACCGGCTCGACATTGACGGCGTCGAGATCGCACGGGTCGCGTTGGCGTCGGATGGCGACCCGTCCGGCGCGCTCTCAGAGCGTTATCTCGGCGCGGCGTCGGGCGCGGTCTATCTGATGCGGCCCGACCAGCACGTGGCCGCGCGCTGGCTGGCCTTTGACGAAGGGGCCGTGCGCGCCGCCCTCAAACGCGCCGTCGGGTGGGAGGCAAGCGCATGACGAAACTCGTTACACGGCCGAACATTTCCGGTCCGGACGACTTCTATGCCGAGTTGCTGGCGCTGCATGACGGGCGCGACAAGGCCGAAAGCGACGCCATCAACGCGCGACTGATCCTGTTGCTGGCCAACCATATCGGTGACCGGGACGTGCTGCGCGATGCGTTCGAGGCGGCGGTCGGCGACAAAAAATAAGCCGGCTAGAGATCATGGCGCTGTTATGTCGACGATGGCTCCTGCGGCTCGAACGGGCGCGTGCACACCACCAGCATGCGTGCCCCGTCGGGGCCGGCGGCGGCGTAAAGATGGCCGCGGCCCGAATCGAAATAGGCGCTCTCGCCGGTGGCCAGCGTGACGGGCTCCAGATCCTGGAAATGAATGGTCACGCTGCCCTCGATGACAAAGGCGAACTCCTCGCCGTCATGGCTGACGAAGCGGTCGAAGCGCATCGTCTCCAGCGGGCGTAACGTGCCCAGCATCGGCGTCATGCCCTTGTGCCACAGATCGGGAAACAGCATCTCGTAGGAATAGTTTTCCGTCTCGTGCAGACGGAACTCGCCGACGCGCGACACCGCGACCTCGCCGGGGCGGAAGCGTTCGCCATGCTCGGAAAACAGCGCCGACACGTCGACGCCGAGACCGTCGGCAAGCTGGCTGAAGCGATCATAGGTCAGCGCCATCAGTCCGCGCTCGACCTTTGACACGGTGGAGACGGCGAGCCGCGAACGTTTCGCCACCTCCGCGAGGGTCAGGCCGCGTTCGTGGCGGATCTCGCGCAGCCGCTCGCCCATTTTGACCCTGCGGTCGGCCGGTTCCATCAGTGTCGGGGTGCGTCGGATCGTGGGTTTGTCCATCGGCGAAGTCTACGCGCGGCGCGGTGCGGCGTCCACAGATTTTCCGATAGGAAAATATCGATTTTCTTATCGGAAATTTCTTGCTACGGTTTCGACATGCGCCGGGCGACAGCCCGCGTGAGAGCTTTTGGGAGGAGGCTTGCGTGGCGGAGCGTTTGCCGCAAGACGTCGACATTGCCGTGATCGGCGCGGGCATTGCCGGCGCCTCTGTGGCTGCCGAACTGGCGGCAAGCGCGCGCGTTGCCTTGCTCGAGCGCGAGACCCAGCCCGGTTATCACACCACGGGCCGCTCGGCGGCGTTGTTTTCGGCGATTTACGGTCCCGCCCCGATCCGCGCCCTGTCGCGCGCCTCGGCCTCCTTCTTCGATGCGCCGCCGGACGGTTTCGCCGCCGGGCCATTGCTGTCGCCGCGCGGCGTGATCATGATCGCCCGCCAGGACCAGCTTGGTTCCGTCGAGGCGATGTTGGCCGACCTGGCGCAGGGCAGCGCGGTCGCGCGGCTCGACGCCGCCGCGATCGCGGCGATGGTGCCGATGCTGCGCCCCGGCTATGCCGTGGCCGCCGTGCACGAACCGGGCGCGCGCGACATCGACGTTGATGCGCTGCATCAGGGATATCTGCGCCGCTTTCGCGATCTCGGCGGTCGGCTCGTGACCGATGGCGGCGTCGACGCGCTGGCGCATGACGGCCGTGGCTGGCGCATCGACACTCCTCGCGGCGC
>MRWF01002674.1_pt1 | contig 21514 bp, 18 predicted proteins | sample 1013331 | NCBI WGS metagenome assembly MRWF01 (sample SAMN06117577, study PRJNA244670) | biofilm metagenome | biome: Water; feature: Cathode Biofilm; material: Biofilm; isolation source: microbial consortium enriched at the cathode of a solar microbial fuel cell | place: USA: District of Columbia ... | reverse complement strand
GCGTCGAGATTCCCTTCGCGCTGTCGCGCCAGGATCTGGCGGAGATGACCGCGACGACCCTGCACACGGTCAGCCGCACGCTCTCCGCCTGGGATCAGGAGGGCGTGGTGGACTCCCGCCGCTCGAGCCATCTGGTCATCCGCCAGCCGCACCGCCTGGTCGAGATCGCCGGCCACGCCTGAGCCGGACTTGCGCCGGCGCAAATCGCGCCCGCCCGCCAGTCTCTATTCTCCTCTCCGCACCCCCTCGGAGGACGAGACGCCATGACACCTGGGGAGATCGAGACCCTGCCCATCGCGGAGCTGATCCGGCGCGCGCCCGGGACGGCCCGCGTCTTCCTGCTCCACCGCATGTCCTGCCCCGGCTGCCTGATGGCGCCGTTCATGACCGTCGACGACGCGGCCGGGGAGTATCAGATCGACGCCGAGGCCCTGAAGCGGGATCTGATCCGCGCCATCGAGGCGGAGGAGGCCCTGCAATGACCGAAGCACGCACCGCGATCCCCCGCTACCGTCCGACCCGCGCGCCGGCGGTGCTGGCGCAGGGCTTCCGGCCCTTCTTCCTGCTGGCCGGCCTCTATGGCGGCGGCGTGCTGCTGGTCTGGACGGCGATGCTGCACGGCGGCTTCGCGCCGGCGACCGCGTTCGACGCCGTCGCCTGGCACGCCCACGAGATGCTCTACGGCTTCACCATGGCCGTGATCGCCGGCTTCCTGCTGACCGCCATCCCCAACTGGACCGGCCGGATGCCGCTGCAGGGCCTGCCGCTGCTCGGCCTCGTCGCGCTCTGGGCTCTCGGGCGCGTGGCGGTGTGGTGCTCGGGCGCGATCGGCGCGGGCGCGGCAATGGCCCTCGACCTCGGCTTTCCTGCGGTCTTCATCGCCGTCGTGCTCAGGGAGATCGTGGCCGGCCGGAACTGGCGCAACCTGCCCATGGTCGCCGCGCTGACGGCGTTCACGGCCGGCAACGTCCTGATGCACCTGGAAGCCGCGGGCTGGCCTGGCACGGACGGCGCGGGCGCGCGGCTCGGCCTTGCGGTCCCGGTGGCCCTGATCACCCTGGTCGGCGGGCGCATCGTGCCGAGCTTCACCCGCAACTGGCTGGTCAAGCGGGGCGCGGCGCGCCTGCCCGCATCCTTCGGGACCGTCGACCGGGCGGCGATGATCCTGACCCTGCTCGCGCTCGCCGCCTTCGTCATCGTGCCTGAAGGGCCGGTGGTCGCTGCCGCCGCCTTCGCCGCGGCCGCCGCCCAGGCATTCAGGCTGGCGCGCTGGCGCGGAATGGCCACCCGGACCGAGCCGCTGGTGGCCGTCCTCCACCTCGCCTATGCGTGGATTCCGGCGGGCCTCGCACTGCTGGGTCTCGCCGCCGCCCTGCCCTCGTTCGTGCCGGGAACCGCCGCCGTCCATGCCTTTGGCGCCGGCGCGGTGGGGGCGATGACCCTCGCGGTCATGACCCGCGCGACGCTGGGCCACACCGGCCGCGGCCTGCAGGCCGGCCGGGGCACCGCCCTGCTCTACGCCGCCGTCCTCGCCGCCGGACTGAGCCGCGTCGCCGCGGCGCTGCTGCCGGAACAGGCGATCCTGCTGTTCAGCGTCTCCGCCCTGGGCTGGGCGGTGGCGTTCCTGGGCTTCGCCCTGCTCTACGGCCGCGCGCTGACCACACGGCGGCGGACAGCCGGCGGGTGACCTGTGCCTTCAGATGTCGTCCCACCGTTCCAGCCGGTCATTGATCAGCGCAATCCGGCGGACAACGTCTTCAAGCGACGATTGCGCAAGGCTCATGATCTTTTCGTCTTCCGCTGCGATCAGAACGGATTCCAGCCGTTCGCTGAACCGCTCCAGCCGGGCCTGCGCTGCGGTCAGGATCCCAGCGGCGCTGTTCGGAACCGGCGGCATGTCATCCGGCGAACTCTTCACCTCATCCGCCACGGCGCGAGTCTTCGCCTTTTCCGCCATGCGCCGCACGTCATCGGCGGATCTCGCGGCTCCCAAGTCATCCAGACGATCGGCCATAGCGGCGAACATCTCCGCGATCTCCGCTTCTTCCTCAACGATCAGCCGCGTAAGGGCGGCCTCTGTTTGGATATCGTCGAGTTCGGGGGTGCTTCGATGGCGTCCTTCGGCGCGATACGCGATGCGGCGCAGCGTGCGGAGCTTTGCCGCGTGCCGTAGTTCCTCCTGCGCCAGGTTTTCGGCTTCGGCAGCGATCTTCGGGTCGTCCGCCCACGCGCTCACATAGGCGTAGAAGGCGAAGGCGCGCTCCTCGTTGTCGACGGCGATCGCGAAGGCCCGGTAGGGGGTGAGCAGCGCGCTGTCGACCGCATCATCCCAGCTCTCCGCCAGGTCCGAAGGCAGCCGCCAGAAGAAGGGTTCTGCGGCGGGCACCGCCTGGCCGAGATTCTCGGCCCAACGCGAGACGTCGGCAATGTGGCGCCCCTCTTCCCGGGCCATGGCCCCGAACGCCTCAGCCGTCTCCGGTTCACCGCGACGCCGCATTTGCTCGGCCAACCAGCGGTAGCGCCCCTCCGCTTCGTGTTCGAGCGCGTTGGCGATGCCGACCAGTTCGGCCAGCGTCCCGACTTCCGTGTCCGGGAATTTCTGAAGCCGCGCCATGATTGAGCCCTCCATGTTCCGGCCCTGCAGGGGACTGCTGGCGCCCTTGCGCCATGCTGCCCTCGGAAAGCTTCCCCCGGACTATTGCCCACGGATTTGCGCCAGCGCAAATGAGGGCGCCCCGCGGAACACCAAGGTTGAATCGCAGAAGGAAGTCCATGACCATGAGGTAGGATGTTGAACACGGGCAGAGATCGGATCGATCCGGCCCGCCTGTCCAAGGGGATGTGGTCGGCCGTGCTGGCCTGCTTTATCGTCCTCGTGCTGGCGACGTCCGCGGCTGCGCAATCGGCGCCGCGTCTCGGCGGCTATCTCGACAAGGTCGATCCCGCCGCGGTAGTGCCCGGCGCTGACGAATTCGGGACCCCCGAAGGCGCGCCACCCATGGTCCCGGTTCTTCGTCAGGGCGAGGTCGTCGGCTACGCCTATCTGACATCCGACGTGGTCAACACTTCCGGCTATTCCGGCAAACCCATCGACGTGATGGTCGGGCTCGACACCGACGGTACGATCGTCGGCTCGGAACTGCTGGAGCATCACGAGCCCATCGTCCTGATCGGCATTCCGGAAGCGCGCATCGAGGCGTACATGGCCGATCTGGTGGGCTTCAATCCGCTGAAGGCCGCCGCGGCCGGCGAGAATCCGCCGGACGCCGACATCGTCTCCGGCGCCACCGTCACCGTGCTGGTGATCGGCGACAGCATCCTGCGCTCGGCTGCGCGGGTGGGCCGGCGCATTGCCGGCGGTCCCGATCCCGTCGACTCTGCGCGCCGCATCGTCGACCCCGACGCCGGCGAGATGACGGACTGGACGACCCTGCTCGGCAACGGCGCGATACGCCGCCTCAGCATTTCGGTCGAGGACGTCAACCAGGCATTCGAGCAGGCCGGCGACGCCAGAGCGGTGGCGCGCCCGGAGAAGGGCCCGCCAGATGCCGTCTTCGCCGAGCTTTACGTTGCACTCGTCTCGCAACCGGCGATCGGTCGGTCCCTGCTCGGTGAAGGGGGCTATGACCGGCTTCAAAGCCAGCTTGAAGGAGACCAGTCGGCCATTCTCGTGATGGGGGACGGGCGATATTCCTTCAAGGGATCCGGCTATGTGCGCGGCGGGATCTTCGACCGTATCCAACTCACCCAGGGGACAGAGAGCTTCCGCTTCCGCGACAAGCAGCATCAGCGGATCGCCGACCTCGCGGCCGCGGATGCGCCCGATTTCAACGAAATCTCGCTTTTCCGCGTTCCGCAGGATGCCAGCTTCCAGCCGGCGGAAACCTGGACCATGCACCTGCTTGTCCAGCGGGCCGTCAGCGCCCTCGACAAGGCCTTCGTAACCTTCGCACTCGACTACCGTCTCCCCGAGCACTACGCCCGGACCGTTCGCACGACGGCGCCCGCACCCGCTGACGGGGAAGTTGCGCCAGAGCCGCCCATCGCAGCGGAGTTGGACGAGTCGCCGGGCCCGGCCGAGACGCCGCTCTGGCAGCGGATCTGGCGTTCCAAGGTTGCCTCCATCTCCATGCTGGTCGCAATGCTGGCCGCGCTGACCGCGATCTTCTTCTTCCAGGATGTCCTGGTGAAACGGCCGAAACTTTTCGACCGCATCCGTCTGGTCTACCTGGGCGTAACCCTGGTCTGGCTCGGCTGGGTGGCCAAGGCGCAGCTTTCCGTGGTCAATCTGCTCGCCTTCTCGCAGGCGCTGCGCACTGATTTCCAGTGGTCCTACTTCCTCGTCGATCCGCTGATCTTCATCCTGTGGTTCTCGGTCGCCGCCGCGCTGCTGTTCTGGGGCCGGGGACCGTTCTGCGGCTGGCTCTGCCCCTTCGGCGCGTTGCAGGAACTGACCAACCGGGCCGGCCGGTTACTGAAGATTCCGCAGATCAGGGTGCCCTGGGCGCTGCACGAGCGGCTCTGGCCGATCAAGTACATCATATTCCTCGTCCTCTTCGGCGTGTCGCTCACTTCCCTGGCGCTGGCGGAGCGGCTCTCGGAGGTCGAACCGTTCAAGACGGCGATCATCCTGCATTTCCTGCGCGACTGGTGGTTCGTGCTCTTCGCCGTGTCGCTGCTGGTGGCGGGGCTGTTCATCGAACGTTTCTTCTGCCGCTATCTCTGCCCGCTTGGCGCGGCGCTGGCGATCCCAGGCCGGTTGCGCATGTTCGACTGGCTGAAGCGCTACCGCGAATGCGGCAACCCCTGCATGCGCTGTCACAACGAATGTCCGGTCGGCGCCATCCACCCGGAAGGGCACATCAACCCCAACGAGTGCATCTCATGTCTTCACTGCCAGGTGCTCTACCACCACGACCGCAAATGCCCCGTGGTGATCCAGAAGCGCCTGAAGCACGAAAAGCGGGCCGCCATGGCCTCGCCGAGCATGCGGAGCGGGCCGAAGACGCCGCCCCGCGCTGCTCCCAGCCCCCAGGAAGGAGACTGAACGATGAAACCGAATGAACGGGACGGAAAGGGCCTGAGCAGACGCGACCTGCTGGGTGGAACGGCTTCGGCCGCGACACTTGCCGGATTCGCCGGCGCAGGAGGGTTCGCAGGCGGTATGACCCTGACCTCGCGTGCGGCGCAGGCCGCCGCTGGCAAGGCGAGCGTCGGACCTGGCGAACTGGACGAGTACTATGTCTTCTTCTCCAGCGGCCAGACCGGCGAGATGCGGATTGTCGGCCTGCCTTCCATGCGCGAGTTGATGCGGGTGCCGGTCTTCAACCGCTGCAGCGCCACGGGCTGGGGTGACACCAATGAAAGCCGCAAGATCCTGACCGAGGGCCTGCTTCCGGAGACGCGCGAGTTCCTGAAGGACAAGGGCGGCGTTTACCTCAATGGCGACCTACATCACCCGCACATGTCCTTCACCGACGGGACCTATGACGGCCGCTACGTCTTCATGAACGACAAGGCCAACTCGCGCGTGGCTCGTGTCCGCTGCGACGTCATGAAGTGCGACAAGATCATCGAGATCCCGAACATGGAGGCGGTGCACGGCCTCAGGGTCCAGAAGTTCCCGAAGACCGGCTACGTCTTCGCCAATGGCGAGGACCGGCTGCCGCTGCCGAATGACGGGTCCATTCTCGATGAGCCGGACAAGTACCACGGCATCTTCACCGCCATCGACGGCGACAGCATGGAGATCGCCTGGCAGGTGATGGTCGACGGCAACCTCGACAACGTCGATGCCGATTACCAGGGCAAGTACTGCTTCTCGACCTGCTACAACTCCGAAGGCGGCACCAATCTGGGCGAGATGATGGCCGCCGAGCAGGACTGGGTGGTGATCTTCAACATCGCCCGCATCGAGGAGGCGGTAAGGAACGGCGATTTCACCGAGCACAAGGGCGTGCCCGTGATCGACGGTCGTCACGGCTCCCGCTACACGCGCTACGTTCCTGTGCCCAACAGCCCGCACGGCATCAACACTGCGCCCGACGGCATCCACGTCGTCGCCAATGGCAAGCTCTCGCCTACGGTTACCGTGTTCGACGTTCGCCGTTTCGACGATCTGTTCGACGACAAGCTGAAGCCGCGTGATGTGGTAGTGGCCGAGCCGGAACTGGGTCTCGGTCCGTTGCATACGGCCTTCGACGGCCGCGGCAACGCCTACACCACGCTGTTCATCGACAGCCAGATCTGCAAGTGGGACATGGCCAAGGCCATTCGCCGCTTCCAGGGCGAGGATGTCGATCCGATCATCCAGAAGCTGGATGTCCACTACCAGCCCGGCCACAACCACACCTCGATGGGGCAGACCAAGGAAGCGGATGGCAAATGGCTGATATCGCTGAATAAATTCTCCAAGGACCGTTTCCTCAACGTCGGACCGCTCAAGCCGGAGAACGATCAGCTGATCGACATTTCCGGCGATGAGATGAAGCTGGTGCATGATGGGCCAAGCTTCGCCGAGCCCCACGACGCCACCATCGTCCACCGCTCCAAGGTGAACCCGGTCCACGTCTGGGACCGCAATGACCCGATGTTCGAGGACGCCAGGAAGCAGGCGGCCGCCGACGGCGTGGATCTGGAAGATGCCGCCGACGTCATTCGCGACGGCAACAAGGTCCGGGTCTACATGTACTCGGTGGCGCCGGCCTTCAGCCTGGAGAAATTCACGGTCAAGGAAGGTGACGAGGTCACGGTCTACATAACCAATCTCGACGATATCGAGGACCTGACCCACGGCTTCGTCATGGTCAATCACGGCGTGTGCATGGAGGTGGGACCCCAAGCAACAGCGTCCATCACCTTCACCGCGGGCCGGCCCGGCGTCCACTGGTTTTACTGCCAGTGGTTCTGCCATGCGCTCCACATGGAGATGAAGGGCCGCATGCTCGTCGAGCCGCGGGCCGCGTAGCAATGCAACCGTTCGGGCGATACCCCGTCCGATTCCTGGCGGCCGCCGCGCTGACGGCCGGGGCGGCGCTCGCCGCCCCGGTCCCAGGCCTGGCGGCGGAACGGGACATTGCGGCCGGGGAGAACCTCGAGCGGACGATAGACCGGGCGGCGGCCGGCGACGTATTGCATCTCGCCGCCGGCCGCCATGCCGGCCCGGTCGTCATCGACAAGAAGCTCTCCCTTCTGGGCCGTCCCGGCGCGACTTTGGAAGGCGACGGCAAGGGCAGTGTCATTACCCTGACAGCTCCGGGCGTCACGGTTCGCGGTCTCACCATTCGGGGCTCCGGCATCGACGTCCCGGCCATGGATTCCGCGATTCTGGTCCGGCAGAGCGCGCGCGGCGCGCTGATCGAGGACAATCGCCTGGAGGGCAACCTATTTGGCGTCTATCTACATGGCGCAGCGAAGTCGGTCGTGCGGGCCAACACGATCGTCGGCCGCGACGACCTCAGGCTCTCGGAGTCCGGCAACGGGGTCTCGATATGGAATGCGCCCGGCGCGAAGGTCATCGGCAACGACATTCGCTACGGACGCGACGGGATCTTCGTCAACATCAGCAAGCGCAACGAGTTCCGCGACAACACCTTCACCGACCTGCGCTTCGCCATTCACTACATGTACACCCACGACAGCAAAGTGATCGGCAACGTCTCGCGCGGCAATCATGTCGGCTGGGCGCTGATGTTCTCCGATCGTCTGGAAATCCGAGACAATGTCAGCGTCGACGATCGAGATCACGGGCTGCTGCTCAACTACGTCAACAACTCCCAGATCACCGGTAACGTCGTGCGCGGCAGCAGAAACAAGTGCCTGTTCATTTACAACGCACACAAGAACCGGGTCGCCGGCAACCACTTCGAGAATTGTCCCATCGGCATCCATTTCACTGCCGGTTCAGAGCGGAACGAGGTGTATGGCAACGCCTTCGTCGCCAACCGGACCCAGGTCAAGTATGTCGGCTCGCGCAATGTGGTCTGGAGCCATGAGGGCCGAGGCAACTACTGGAGCGACAACGCCGCGTTCGATCTGGACGGGGACGGTGTCGCCGACCGTCCCTACCGCCCCAACGACTTGGTCGACGACGTGTTGTGGCGCTATCCGCAGGCGAAGCTGCTGCTCAACAGCCCCGCGATCGACCTGCTCCGCCTGGCGCAGTCACAGTTCCCCGGACTGCTGCCTGGTGGCGTCGTGGACATGGCGCCGCTGATCGACCGGCCCGACATCGGAGGCTCCGAATGAACGCCGTCGTCGCCCTGGACACCGTCTCCAAGAACTACGGCCCCGTTGCCGCGCTGGACAGCGTCAGCCTGGATCTCGTCGCCGGCGAGACCGTGGCGCTGGCCGGTCACAACGGCGCCGGCAAGACCACCCTCATGAAGCTGGCTCTCGGCCTGGCACGGCCGAGTTCGGGCACGATCCGTGTCTTCGGCCAGGATCCGGCCGGGCGTCACGGGGCCCGTGCGCGGCGCCGCGTCGGCTTTCTGCCCGAAAGCGCCGCCTTCCACGGCGCCATGACCGGGCTCGAATTGCTCGCATTCTACGCTCGGTTGAAGCGCGCGCGCGTCGAACCGCTCGAGGAACTGCTGGAACGGGTTGGCCTCGACCATGCCGCCAACCGGCGTGTCGGCACCTATTCCAAGGGTATGCGCCAGCGACTGGCGCTGGCCCAGGCACTGATCGGTGAGCCGGGACTGCTGCTGCTCGACGAGCCGACTTCCGGCCTGGATCCTGATTCAAGAATGCAGGTCTACGAGACGATCGACCGTCTGCGGGCCGAGGGCTCCACGATCCTGATATCGACCCACGCCCTGGCGGAGATCGAGAGTCATGCCGACCGGGTGGCCCTGCTTCATCGCGGCAAGCTCCTCGCAGCGGGCGAACTCCAGGCGTTGCGCCGCAAAGCTGCCCTGCCATCTCGCATTACTCTCGTCGTTCGGCCTTGCCACACCGAACGGGTGCTGTCGGCGCTCACTGTCCGCGCTGAGGTGCGGGCTCGGAGCGAAGAGCGGCTGGTACTCGCCGTGCCCCACGCGGACAAGATTGCCGCGTTGCGCGACATCGCCGGCCTGGGTGAGACAGTGACTGACATCGAAATCACCGAGCCGGGGCTGGAAGCGCTCTATCACAGCCTGACGCGGGAGGACGGCCGATGACACCGCTCGTCACCATCGCCGGTCAGGAGATCCGCGCCGGCATCCGTAATCGCTGGGTGCTGGCGATGACACTCCTGCTGGCGGCGCTCGCCCTCAGCCTGGTGCTGGTTGGCAGCGCGCCGACCGGAGCGGTCGGGGCCTCCCCGCTCGCCGTCGTTATCGTCAGCCTGGCCAGTCTGACCATCTTTCTGGTGCCGCTTGTCGCGCTCATGCTCTCATTCGACGCCATCGTCGGCGAGGCCGAACGTGGCACATTGCTGCTGCTGATGGCCTATCCGATCGCCCGCTGGCAGATCGTGGCCGGCAAATTCGCCGGCCATGTCGTCATCCTGGCGCTGGCGACCACCGTCGGATACGGGGCCGCAGGCGTTGTCCTGTGGCTGAACGCGGGCGCGGAGGCCGGCGCGTGGGGCGCGTTCCTGGCCCTGATCGGCACCTCCATCCTGCTGGGCGCCGTGTTTGCCGCGCTCGGCGCACTCGCCAGTGTTCTCGTGCGAGAGCGAGCGACTGCGGCCGGGCTGGCGGTCGGCCTGTGGCTCGTGCTGGTGCTGCTCTACGACGCGGCCCTTCTGGGGCTGCTGGTGGCTGACCAGGGCCAGTACGTCACGGAAGCGCTGCTCGACACGTTACTGCTGTTCAATCCGGCCGACGTCTACCGGCTGATCAACCTGGCCGGCCATGAGGCTGTTGCGCAAGTCGCCGGAATGACCCTCTCGGGCCATTCCCTTCTGGCGCTTTACGGCGTGTTGGCCGCCTGGGTGGCGGTCCCGCTGGGGCTCGCCATCCTGTTCTTCGAGAGGAAACAGCCGTGAAAGCCTTCAATCCTTTGTCGGTTATCCTGGCGGCGCTTCTCGTGCTGGCTGCCTGCGAGGAGGAGCCCGGCGCGGCAAGCGCTGTCGCCCCGCAGGAGCCGGGAGCAGAGGATGTCGGCCACTATTGTGGGATGATCGTGGAGAATCATTCGGGGCCGAAGGGGCACATCTTCCTGTCCGATCAGACGGAGCCGCTCTGGTTCAGTTCGATCCGCGACACCCTGGCTTTCACGATGCTGCCCGAAGAGCCCGACAACATCGCCGCCATCTTCGTCAATGACATGGGCCAGGCGAAAAATTGGGACCACCCGGAGCCCGGCACCTGGGTCGCCGCGCGCGAAGCGCACTACGTCATCGGCAGCGACGCGCGCGGCGGCATGGGCGCGCCGGCGATCGTGCCCTTCGGTGACCTGACTGCGGCGAAACGTTTTGTCGAAGAACGCGGCGGCAGCATCCTCGCGTTCGATGAAATCCCGCAGGAGATGGTGCTCGGTCCGGCTGACGAGGGCGGTAGCGAAACTTCTGCGACAGGCGGAGGCAGTCATGAACGGACACAGTAGCGCCCACTCGCCTCTCAGTCGTCGGCGTTTCATCGGCATTGCTGGCGCGGCCGCCGGCCTGAGCTTGCTGCCCGGCGGAGTCCCGGCCGCCCGGACCCGGACCTTTCACTGGCGGGGCGTCGCGCTCGGGGCGGACGCTTCGATACAGATCATTCATTCTGACGCGCGCGAGGCGCGCCGGATTATCGATCTCGCAGTGGCCGAGATCGAACGGCTCGAGGCGATATTCAGTCTCTACCGGCCCGACTCAACGCTCCGGCGGCTGAATCGGGACGGCCGCCTTTCGGAACCGCCGATGGAACTTCGCGACATACTGGCCAGGGCGGCGGTCGTGAGCGAGGTGAGCGGCGGCGTCTTCGACGTCACCGTGCAACCACTTTGGGAACGGCTGGCTCGTCACTTCGCCGAACAGCCGGATTCCGACACTCTGCCCGACCTGGACCGGACATTGACGCTCGTCGACTGGCGCGGTGTACGGATCGATGACCATGAGATCGTCTTTGACCGGTCAGGCATGGCGGTGACGCTGAACGGCATCGCGCAAGGCTATATCACCGACCGCGTGGCCGAGTTGCTGCACCGCAACGGCGTCGATCGCATTGCTCTCGATCTTGGTGAGACCCGAGCCATCGGACGCTCGGCCGATGGTGATCCGTGGCGGGTTGGCATCCCGGACCCGATGCGGCCCTCTCGACTGATCGGCCGGCTCGACGCATCGGATCGGGCCATTGCGACCTCAGGCGGATACGGCCTGCTGTTCGACCGAGGCGGCCGGATCAGCCATCTGATGAATCCCCGGAACGGTGAGACGGCGCCTGCCGGCCGCAGCGTGACCGTGGTCGCCGGGGAGGCATGTCTGGCGGACACCTGGTCGACCGCCTTCGCATTGATGGAAACCCGCGAGGTTGGCGAAAAGGCTCGGGGTGCCGGACTGGAGGTCTATCTCGCCGAGGCGGAGGGCACCCTGTATCGGGTTGCCTGACCATCTGGGCTGCCCCGCCGAATTGGTCGACTCTGACAAGCCTTGCATACGCTTCGAACGACGATATGAACGTGCATAGCTGGCGAGCATGTCGTTCTTCCAGATGCTCTTCGTGCAATGACAATTTCTGGGGATTGCTCGCGTGACCGACCTGTTCACCCCATTTGCTCTCAAGGACATAACGCTTCGCAACCGCATCGCGATGTCGCCGATGACGATGTACCGGTCGGTCGAAGGCCGGATGACGGATTTCCATGTGATGCTCATGGGATCGCGCGCGGCCGGCGGCTTCGGGCTGGTATTCCCCGAGCAGATCGCCATCACGCCGGACGGACGGACAAGCACGAGTTGCGCCGGCATCTATGACGATACGCAGATGGAGGGCTTGAGCCGCATCGCCGCAATTGTGAAGGACATGGGCGCCGTGCCGGCTATTCAGTTGGGTCACACTGGCCGCAAGGGCAGTGAGAACAAGCCCTGGGAAGGCAAGATCCAGCTTCCGCCCGACGATCCGCAGGGCTGGCAGGTGCGCGGCCCCTCACCCATCCCCTATGGCGGCCGCTACACACATCCCGTTCAGGAACTCAGCGTGGATGAGATCAGGGAGATTCATGGGGCCTACGCCGACGCCGCCCGCCGGGCCCTAGATTGCGGCTTCGAGTGGCTCGAGATGCATTTTGCGCACGGGTATCTGGGCGCCAGTTTCTTCTCGCCCCTGGCCAATCAGCGTACGGATGATTATGGCGGCAGCCTGGAGAACCGGCTCCGTTTTCATCGCGAGGCGCTGGATGCCGTCCGCGCGGTCTGGCCCGAGCGACTTCCTCTCACGGTGCGGCTGGGCGCCGACGATTTCAACCGGGATGGCGTAAAGTTCGACGATGCCGTCTGGGCGATTTCGGCGTTGAAGGCGCACGGGCTGGATTTCGCGGATATCAGCCTGGGGCTGAATACCGATGCGATGCAGGATGTGCCGTTCGACGAGGTAGGCTTCATGGTGGAGCGGACCACGCGCGTGCGCCGGGAGGCCGGCATTCCGGTCGGGGTGAGCTGGAACCTGGGCATTCCGGCCGAGGCCAACCGGGTGATCGCCGAGGGGCTGATCGATGTCGTCTTCCTGGGCCGGCCTGCGTTGGCGAATCCGCACTGGCCCGTCATGGCGGCGAGGGAACTGGGACATGAAGATCCCCTGACGCTCATGCCCGAGGACTGGTCCTGGTGGCTTCGCCGCAGACCGAAGCCCGAGGGCTCGCTGGGCTGGCCGCCCGTTTCCGGGAAGATGCAGTAGGACGTCTCCGCACAGCCGGTCGACCCGAAGAAGCGAGCAGTCCAGCCATCACTTGATCTTCCCCCTCACCGGCGAAAGACGGTGCGATGGTGGATCCTCTCCGCCAGTGCGTCGAGTGTGCGGACGGGAGTCGTTCAGCTTCCCGCTCGGCCCCGCCTATTTCGCCAGCAGGTCGATTTCGTCCGACAGGGTCTCGGCCTTCGAGCGCAGGGTCTGCAGTTCGCGGCGGAGCTTCGCGGTCTCGCCTGTATTTCCGGATGCTTCGGCCGCCGCCATGCGGAATTCATTGTCGCGCAGTTCCCGGTCGAGCGCCGTGATCCGCTCGCGCATGGCCTGTTCCTTCTCGCGCGTGATGCGGTTCTGCTCGCGGGCCCGGGCGATGGCGTCCCCCTGGCGGGCCAGTTCGGCGTTGAGCGCGGCGATTTCCTGTTCCTGAAGCTCCCGCTCCTCCGCCAGAGCCTCCTGGTCGCTCTGCAGACCGATCCGGGTGTCCGTGGCCGCCTGCTGGCGTTGCTCGGCCTCACGCACGCGGCGTTCCGGTCCGCCGGAGACCGCGTCGGCCTTCTGCTGCTGATAGGTGGCGCACCCGGCCTCCCCCAGGGCGAGGGCGGCAAGGACGGCGGCAAGGGTGATGCTGCGATAGGACATTGGCGGCCTCACCCGATCCGGACCGCGCGATCGATCTCCTCGAGCGCGTCGCGTTCGCGTTCCAGGGCCGCGATCTGGTGGTTCATGTCGCGGATCTCGGCCTCGAGCTGGCGGGTGTCGCGGCCGTCGCCCTCGAGTTGCTCGGCGACCTGGTAGTAGTTGTCCCTCTCCTTCTCGAGCTGGGCGATGGTGCTGTCCATGACGCCGATATTGCTCTGCAGGCGCCGGCTTTCCTCCTCCAGCATCTCTTCGCGCACTTCGTTCTTCGCGACCTTGATGCGGATTTCCTGCAGCCGCTCCCGGTTCTCGGCCACAACCCGCTGGGAGGTCTCGACCAGCTTGCGCAGCTTGACGTTCTTTTCCTGGATTTCCTCGGTGACCAGGTCGATTTCCCGGACCTGCCGGCGGGCCGCCTCCTGGCGCTTCGCCACCAGATAGCCATCGACGGCGCCATAGGCCGCGCCGATGCCGGCCATGATCGCGCACTGGCCCATGTTGTCGCCGCCGCCCAGCAGCGCGGCGGCGACGCACAACCCGCCGAACAGCAGGGCATTGGTGGCGGCGCCGCCGGCGACGGTCTCGTTGAAGACTTCCGCATCCTCGCGGAGCTGGCGTTCCTCCTCGCTGAGATTCTCGTCATTGCCGGAAGAGGCGAAATCGAACAGCCCCTGGCGCTGGCCGTCGGCGTTCTGGGCACAGCCCGCCAGGGCCAGCGCGGCGGCGAGCAGACCGGCCGCGATCAGTTTGCCGAAAGGGGGAAGAAATCTTTGCATCGGACTGACTCCGTTACTTGCCGGCGTTGGCTGCGGCGTCCGTCAAGGACTGGATTATGGCCGGTCTGGCGCCGGTTCCCAAGCTTCGAATCTTCTCCAGATGGCCGAGAACCCGGTCGGTCAGAGGCGGCAGCGTCCGCAATCCGCGGTCGGCATATTCCACCTTCAGCACCGCCGCCTGCCCGTTCAGCTTGTCCTGGCCGAAATCGTCGGCGATGCGCGTGAGACGGTCGAGATAGTAGTCGAGATTGAACTCGAACGTCGCATGGTCCTCGGCGTGGTTCGCCATGTAGCGGGCCTTCCGCGCTTCGTCGTCGACGGCATCCGCCAAAGCCTTCCAGCGCTGGAAGGCGACGATGTCGAAGGTCACCCGCCGCGCGGCAAAGACGGCGTTCGACAACAGCTCGCGGGCCGCCCGGTCACGTTCCTGATTGCGGGTGCGGATGCTCTCGGCAATGACGAAGGAGAGATTTTCCAGCCGCCGCTTCATTTCCCCGTTCGGCACGGCCTCGGCAAGGGCGCGGGCCTCCTCGACCGGATCGGCCTGTTCCGCGGCCAGCTTTGCGCCTTCGCCGTCGGGATTGCGGTCCTCCTGCGGCAGGCTCTCCCACGCCTTGCGCACCGTCTCGATGCGTTCGCGAGACGGCAGGGCCGGCGCCACCAGGGCAAGGCGGAAGCCCGCGGTCTTCTGGCGCCGGATGCCGTGCTCGTCGACCGGCGGAAATTCCTCGCGGTGGCTGGTGCGGATCTCGCCGGCCCGCGTCAGGTAGCTGCCGCCGCGCAGGACGAAGCCGCCGGCCTGACCGTGCAGGTGGGTGACTGCATTGAGCCGGAACGGCTCCAGCGCCAGCTCGGCGGCGTTGCCCAGCATGTCGAACAGGCCGAGCGCGTTGGGCAGGACGGTGCCGATCAGATTCAATTCCCGGTAGGAGTTGCCGTCATGGATGACGAACTCGTCCAGGCGGCCCGGCGGCACGAAGGTCCGTTCGGCGAATTCGGCCGGGCCTACGGCGGTGCCGCCGCGGGCGGCGAACTCCCACTCAGCCTCGGTCGGCAGGCGCAGGAAGCCGACGGCGCCTTCCTCGGCGGGCACGCGGCCGGCGGCGTTCCGCAACAGCCACTCGGAGTAGCGCTCGGCGAACAGCATCGCTTCGGCCCAGGAAATCTCCGTCGCCGGCAGTTCCAGATCGGGGTTGGCGGTATCGGGACAGCTCTCGCCGATAGCGGCGCGCTGCATCGCCGTGACCTCATACTTGCCCAGGTAGTAGTGACGGCCTCCGCCCCCGTCGGCGGCAGCGAAAGCGCCGGCCAGCCAGGCGATCCGCCGGTACTCGGCGAAGCCCCGGTCCGTCTCGTGGCTGCCCAGGGTGACGCGGTAGTCGTCGAGGGCGCCGCTGCTGGGCACGTTCACCTTCCGGAACGCCATGGCGCCGCCGCAGGGCATGGGCAGGACCAAGTCGCCCTCCAGGGGAGAGGGGTTGAAGCTTTCGGGATTCCAGATGATCTCCTGCGCGGTGGCCGGCAACGCAGCGAGCAGCAGCAGGGCGGCCAGCCTACATCTCGCGGATTTCATCGCTTGGCTCCAGACGGGTGAAGTTGAGTCCGATGAGAACGGCGGGCAGCAGCGAGAACACGAGTACCACAAGAAGACCCTGGACCACGGCTGCAGCGGTGATCACGCAGGCAGCCCCCTCTGCGCCGAAACTCGCGGCGAAATAGCCGTTGATCCAGGCTGCGGCGGCACGCGCCACGACCAGCGCCGCGGCCCCGCCGCCGGCGGCCAGCAGAACGGCCTGGACCGTGGGGAAGCCGATCAGCCAGTTCCGGCCGTAGCCGATCAGGTTCAGCATGGCGACCGTGCGGCGCTTGCGCGCCGCCACCGCCCACTGGATGGCGGCGAGACTGCCGGCCAGGCCGGCGGCCCCCAGCACGATGATGGCGTCGAGCACCGCGCCGATATTGCGGTCCAGTTCGATGGCGGAGACGATCGCGCCCTCCTGCGCGCTGACGCTGAGGCCCTGGTCCTCGCGCAGGTGCCGCGCCAGGACGGCGACATCCTCGATGCGGCTGGCGTAGAGACGGAAATTCGGAAAGACCTCCCGGGCTTCCCGTTCCGGTCCCTCGGTCATACCGAGCTCGGGCGCCGCGAAGCCGTCGCGGAACGCCTCGATGGCGCGCAGCAGTTCGGGCCGCACGAAGGCGACGACACCACCATGCCGCTCCGGCGCGGCGATCGCCGTGACCGCCGCCTCGATCCCCGCCGCCTCGATCCGTCCGTCGGCGCGCCGGCGCTCGACGTCGACGAAGACGCGGTCGCCTTCCTCCAGGTCGGCGCGGCGGGCAGCGGCGGCCGATAGACGGAGCTCGGCAATCGAGCCGAGCCGGGGCGTCGCGGCATCGAAGACGGGATCGGCCGGGCCGGTGGGCACGAGAGAAACGCGGAGCGGGCCGCTGTTCCCCGCAACCGGCGTGATGTCGACCTGGGCGGCGGCGAAACGTGTCGAGGGCAGGACGAAGGCGACGTCGTCCCGCGCGCGCATGGCCTCGAACCAGTCGGCGTCGAAACGCCGGGCGCCGGTGGCGTCCAGGGTGATGCGCCGCATCGCCGGGTCGGCGCGCAGGCGGTCGAAGATCTCGCCGATCACGCCGGTCTGCAGGCCGTTCAGGACCAGCAGCGGCGCCAGCACGGCGGCGATGGCGAGCACGACCGCCACGGCGATCGGCCATTCGTCGGCGAGGTCCGCCGCCGAGAGGCGCAGGAGCTGGACACCGCGCAGCCGCATCAGCTTTCGAACCCGATGGTGGACGTGCGCGTCGCCGGATCGTGACGGCACTCGGCCAGCGGCAGGCCGAACCCCTCGGCCAGCGCCCGGTCGTGGGTGACCAGGATCAGCGCCGCACCCTGGCTACCCACCGTTCGGGTCAGCAGGGTCATGACGTCGATGGCGTTGGTCTGGTCCAGCGAGGCCGTCGGCTCGTCGGCCAGGACGATCGCCGGCTCGTGCGCCAGGGCGCGGATCACGGCCGCCCGCTGGCGCTCGCCGATGGAGACGCGCCGTGGCTTGCGCCGGCCCAGCTTCTCGATGCCGAGCTGGCGGAACAGTTCCGGCACCGGGCCGGGGTCGTCGCGGCCCAGCAGACGGCGCGAGAGCATGGCGTTCTCCCTGAGACTGAGGAACGGCGCCAGCCCGCCGGTCTGCAGGACATAGCCGAAGTGCCGGGCGCGGATGTCGCGCACCTGGCTTCGCCGCTTCTCCCGCCAGAGCCGGGCCACGTCCACCGCCTCCGCGGCATCCCCGGGACGGATCGTCATCCGCGCCGCACTGTCGGGGCGCAGCGTCATAGCGATCAGGTCGAGGAACGTGCTCTTGCCGGATCCGCTGGGTCCGACGATGGCCACGCGGCCGCCCGCGCCAAGCCGGAACCGGTCGATGACCAGTCGAAAGCCGTCGCCGCGCCGCCGTTCGACGCCTTCCAGATCCAGCAGGGCCTCTGTCATGGTCAGGGCAGCGCGTCCAGCGGCACCGGATAGACCCAGTCGCCGGGATCGTCGCCGTCATTGAGCGCGATCCAGCGGTCGGAATCGTCATGGAAGCGCTGGTAGAGGCGGACCTTGGAGTTGACGTCGTCGATGATGGCCTGCTGCTCGCCGACGCTCATGCGCTGCCAGTCGTCCTCGGTCAACGACATGATCCGGCTCTGGTAGGGCAGACCCTCCAGATACTCGCCCATCAGGCCGCTGTCGGCGAGGTTGCGTGTCTCCCCCTGCCCCACCCGGTTCGGGTCGCGGCCCATGGCGGTGGCGGCGCTGCGCAGCTGGTTGAAGAAATCGCTCGGGTCGATCTGCCCGGCGTCGAGGGCGTCGACCGTGGCCGTCATGGTGCGCTGGAGGTCGCTCAACTGGTTCTTCGACAGCAACAGCCGCACCGAGAACGCCTCGACGGCCGGGTTGTCGAGGTCACGGTCGATCGACCAGGCCTGGAACATCGCCGGCGCCTGGGCCCCGGAGACACGGCCCAGATAAGCCAGCGCCATGGCCCGGCCGACATCGGCGGCGGACTGGCGGATATCGGATTCCGCGCCTTTCGCCGCCGGCGGTTCGGGCGCGTCGGGCAGCGCGCCCTCCTGCGCCGCCTGACGGGTCTGTTCGACCTGCTCGACCAGGGCGTCCGTCAAGGCGCCGACCTTGCGTTCGAAGGCCGCCGGATTGCCGGAAGGCACGGGATAGTAGAGCGAGTTGCTCGAATCCCGCCGCGCCAGCTCGGTGTACTGGGTCTCGGCCCTGGCGTGGTCGTCCTGGCCCACCGGCGTCTTCAGATGCAGCACGTAGAGCGCGGTCGGCAGTGCGGAGCTGCGCCCCATGATGTCGCGGCGCATGTCGCCGGCGGTGAGCTTCAGCGTGGCATAGGGGGAGGATGCGTCGCGGGCGCTGGCGTCGGTGATCAGCACAAGATAGCGGGCGTCGAAGCCCTGCCAGTCGATGCGGCCCATGGCGTGATCGAGCGCGGCGAAGGCATCCTCCGAGAAGGAGCGCGTCGAAACCTTCGAGGCGCTGAGCGGCTCGACCGCTTCCTGGAACCCGGTGGTGCTGTCGATCTCGTTCGGATCGGCGAAGGTGCGGGTGAGATATTCGACGCCTTCGACGGCGGCCGGATCGTCGCGATAACCGACGACGCCGAAGCGCACCTTGTCCTTCAGGCCTGCAGCCTCGACGCGGTCGAGCACGCCGCGCATGACCTCGCGCGTGCGGCGGATATAGGGCTGCATGGAGCTGGAGGCGTCGATGACGAAGACGACGCCGGCGCGGAACTCGCCAAGGGCGGCGAGGTTCTCGCGGCTATTGAGCAGGCCCAGTTTCTCCTCGTTCTCCGCGCGGGTGACGCTGGCGATGCGTACGGCCATGGCGCGGCGGCGGCTGGGCAGCCGCTTCGGCTTCGCCTCCAGGATCGGCAGCATGTAGAACTGGCTTGCGAAATCGACATGGGCCTCCGGCTCGATCGAGATCACCGGACTGTCGGGCGGCAGGGCACGCTGGTCGGCAGCCTGCCGCGCCGCGGCCGCACGCTCGGTCAGGTCGTCCGACGCCAGCCAGGCGTCCAGGGCCTGCTCCTCGTCGAAGAACAGCACCCGGTCGCGGTTGGCCCGCTCGGTGAAGGCCAGCACCAGGGCGTGGTCCCAGGGCACGGTCGCCGTCTCCGGCAGGAAGCCCAGCACCTCGCCCTTGGCGTCGGATCCGACTTCCAGATAGGCCGGTCCGCCGCCGTCCACCGGATGGCGCTGATAGACATAGAGCGGTGTGAAGGGCGGCAGCGGCTGCGTGCCGGGTGCGCCCGGGCCTTCGGCTATGGCGACCCCGGGTCGGGTGAGAACCTTCTGGTAGAGCGTGGTCTTGCCGGGAATGAGCAGCGGCGTGCGGTCCTGCGCCCAGGCCGCGCCCGCGAAGCCGATGCCCAGCGTGGCCAGCACGATCAGTGCGAGCGTTCGGACGATCATTGGAGCAACTCCTTCGCCTTTTCGCTGTCGGCCTCGGCCGCCTTGCGCAGCCAGAACACGCTCTGCTCCGGCGCGTCCGGCCGGTCGAGCGCGCCGGACTTCAGCATCTCGCCGAGGCGGACCATGGCATCCACATTGCCGCCTTCCGCCGCACGCTCGTACCAGTCGGCGGCGATCGTTGCGTCCGGCTCGGCGATCACGCCGGCATCCGGATCGTGGGTCGCCGGATCGTATTGCCGCGCCATCGCCAGGGCCGCCTCGGACGATCCCTTCTGCGCTGCGTACTTGCGCAGGATGAACGCCGCCTGAACCTCGCCCGCGCTGTCGAAGCGCTCGGCTTCCGCCTGGGCGTCCTCAGCGGCCGGCTTCTCCTCGATCAGATAGGACCGCGCGGCATCAAGGGTCAGCGGGATGCGCGCTGGCGCCTGCTCCGGGGTGGCCGGCGCACTGCCGTCCGGCGCAGGCGCCTCCGGCCGGGTCTCCTCCGTGCGTGTCACCTCCTCGCTGGCGGGGCCGAAGACATCCTCCCGGAAATACCAGAGAAGAGCGGCCGCGATCAGGAGGAGGATCAGCAGCGCGCCGATAATGACATAGAGGCCGGTGCGGCGTCCGGCCCGGCCATCCTCCTCATCCGGGCGTGCGGGTTCGATGATCGCATCGCCGGCATTGGCTTCCAGTTCGGCGAAGGCCGCCAGTTCGGGTGCTGGCTCCGGCTGCGCCGCGGGACGCTCCGGCGCGGGCGGCGGCGGGTTGGATGGCAGGCGCATGGCGATCCAGCTCATGCGGTCATCGGCCCGATGGCCTGCGGCGTCGCGGAAACCGATCTGATAGGGCTGATAGGGCTTCAGATGCCAGGTCGCGGCGGGACCGAATTCGAGGGACAGCGCGCCGCCCTGGCGCGCCGCCTCCGCGGGACGGAACCAGTTCTCGCCCGCCGCCCACGCCGCGGGCCCCTGCCGCGAAGGGTCGAGATGCTTCTCCACGCCGTCGATGCTGGCGGAAACCGCCACCTCGACCGTTGCAGGGTCCAGATCGCCGGCGTTCATCAGCTTCAGGCGGGCATGGCCCGCGGCCATTTCCGGATTCTGTTCGACGACCACCGGCATTCAGGAACTCCCTAGTCTGCCGCCTCCGCGGGCTGCAGCGCGTCGCGCACGTCGATCCGCTCGATGATCTCGCCAAGCTCGCGGTTGTGCTCGTCGGAGATCTCGCGGCCCGACCCGTGGCTGACATTGTCCATTCCCAGGCTGCGGAAGGCCACGCCCCAGTCGACGAAATAGTTGCGTTCCAGCGGCTCCCGCGCCGGACCGATCTCCATGCCCTTCACCTTCAGGGCGTCGGGGGAAAAGATCGCGCGCTCGGCCTCGCGCGGGGCTTCGGGAAAGCCCGGCCGCTCGCCTTCGGGCAGAGCGCCATAGCCCAGATAGGCGATGTAGTCGTTGATCTCGTAGACGGCGATCCGTACCGCCCGGTCGGCGGCGTCCTCCCACCGTGCGCCGGCGGCGAGCGTCTCCTCGCGCACGGCCTCGGCGATATGCTCCAACAGCTTGTGGCGATCCGCGCCGACAACGATCTCGTCGATCACCTCGCGGACAACATCGCCCGACAGGCCCAGCGTGCGCAGGGCTTCCTCGTCCTGCTGCAGCCGGCGCAGGCGTGCCGTCCAGGCGTTGACGATGCGGTCGGCAAAGACCTCCGGCCGTTCCCGCCGCCGCGCGCCACGGGCCGGCTCGGCCTTGTCGCTGGCGGGTCCCGTATCTCCGGCCCACGGGTCGTCATCCGCCCAGGGATCGTCGGAGC
>MRWF01011988.1_pt1 | contig 21539 bp, 18 predicted proteins | sample 1013331 | NCBI WGS metagenome assembly MRWF01 (sample SAMN06117577, study PRJNA244670) | biofilm metagenome | biome: Water; feature: Cathode Biofilm; material: Biofilm; isolation source: microbial consortium enriched at the cathode of a solar microbial fuel cell | place: USA: District of Columbia ... | reverse complement strand
ACTTCAAAATCGATGTCTTCGATTGCGTCCACGAGTGCCTGGCGAGCCTTGGCGTATTCGGTGTTCGGTGTGAACACGGTAATCAGGCCATCTTCGTTCTCGATGTCGGTTACATCGACATCCGCTTCCATCAGCGCCTCGAGTACGGCCTCTTCATCCTCGCCCTTGAACGCAAAAATAGCGCTGTGGTCGAACATGTGAGACACGGCTCCGGGCGTGCCGATCTTGCACTTGGTCTTGGTGAAGGCCAGGCGCACGTCGCCAAAGGTGCGGTTCGGGTTATCGGTCAGGCAGTCCACGATCACCATGCAGTTGCCCGGTCCGTAGCCTTCGTAGCGAGCTGCAGCATAGTCTTCGCCGGCGCCACCCTTGGCCTTGTCGATGGCCTTTTCGATGACGTGCGAAGGCACCTGGTCTTTCTTGGCCCGCTCGATCAGTCCGCGCAGGGACAGGTTGGCCTGGGGATCGGGGCTTCCGGACTTGGCGCTCATGTAAATCTCGCGGCCATACTTGCTGTAGACCTTGGTTTTTGCCGCAGCCGTCTTGGCCATGGATTCTTTGCGGTTCTGGTAGGCTCTGCCCATCTGCGCTGCCTCTTGGTTCTCTGGAAAAGGCCGGATTTTACTCAACATTGCCGGTTTGGGACAGGCTTATTTGGCCCCTGTTCCGGGATGGTTTTCACGATCCGCCAATACCAAGGTGCCAGCAGGACAGCACTTTTGATGCACAGACCTATCGGCAAGCCACTGCTAGCGTGAGAGGACAACTGGCAGGCGTCGGGGAACAGAATGCAAAGACAAAGCGCAACGCAGACAATGGTTCGGATGCTGTTTCTGTGCCTGGTCTTTTCATGCTCGTTGGCGAGTGCCGGGGGTAACGAGAACGGCGATCAGGACCAGGTGGCACGGGACATGATCCGGGTTCTCAACGCTTATGTCGTCTACAAGATGGGGCAATATGAATCGGCCTTCGAGCAGTATCTGGAGCTGGCAGAGGAGGGCAGCCGCCAGGGCATGCTGAATGTGGCCAACATGTATGCCCAGGGGCAGGGCGTTGAACAAAACCAGGAGAAAGCCTTCCAGTGGTACCTGCGGGCAGCCGACAGCGGTGATTCCATCAGTATGGTCGAAGTGGCCATGGCCTATGAAGAGGGCAAGGGAACGGTCCTGGATAAAAACGAGGCACTCCGTTGGTATCGGCGAGCTGCGGGAGCGGGAAACAGTGATGCCCGCTGGCGGCTGGGGAAGAACTTGTATGAACAGGGGAGGATCGCTGAGGGGCTATGTTTGATCAGGATGTCTGCAACGAGCGGTCAACCCAGTGCGCAACAGTTTCTTGCCGGCCTTGCCGACAGCTTACCAGCGGCGCCAGGACGGCGTGAGTCGGATACCTGTCTGGAGAAATGAACAGAGGATGAATTTGTGTTCATGAAGGTCCGGAATTGATTTTGGTCAGATTTCTGACGGCATCTCCGGGAGTATTCTCAAACTATGGAGCTTCCGCCGTAGGGCGGATACCCCAGGTTTGATCAGCAGTTCCCGAAGCCGGGGATTTCCGGGCTGATAGTGGAGGTGCACTCATGAAATTGACAACTTTGTACTCAGCATCTTTGGCAGTGTGCCTGATGCTACCTCTGTCCTCTTCCTTTGCGCAGGATCAGGACCGGGACATGGACCAGACGAGGGATCGCCTGCAGACCCAAACGCAGGACCAGGAAATGGATCGTGACGGTTACCCCATCTCCGGCTACGGCATGATGTCAGAGCAGGAAAGGGCGCAGTTCCGGGAGCAAATGCGCTCAATGACGCCCGAGCAGCGGCAGGCATTCCGCCAGGAGCATCATCAGAGGATGGTCGAGCGTGCGCGCGCCCGTGGTGTTGATGTGGAAAATCTGCCACCGACGGCTGCTGGCCAGAAAAAGGGCCAGGGCAAGGGCATGATGAATGACGGCGAGAAAGGCATGATGAATGGCGGCGGAATGAACAAGTCGCAGGAATGGAAAAAGAACGGCGGAGGAGGCGGCAAGCAGTAGTTCCAGAAAATCGGATACTGGTAACTGCCTGACTGAAGGCATCGTTCTTAAAGTGGCAGCCTTATGGCTGCCACTTTTATTCCTAGCTACACGTAATCGACCGGGCGCCGGTAGTTTTCCTGGGTCATCAGGTCGATGCCACACTCCATATCGCTGACCCAGTTCAGGAAGCGATCAACCATCACCGGTCCTTCGAAGCGTTTGCCGTGCTGGGGCACAATCATCGAAACATCCATGTCGCGGACCATATTCGCCCAGAGTTGGCAAACCTTCCGGGAGGCAATGTAGCGCCGATGGAAGCCGATCATGCTCGGTATGTGCTTGTCGAAGTCCTTTACTGGCAGGTGATCGTCCTCGCCACCCATGGAGGCGCCCAGGTCGCCCGAGAACAGAATCTTCGAGACCGGATCATAGAACTGCAGGTTGCCGACCGAATGCATGAAGTGGGCTGGCAGACATTGCAGATAGGATTCCCCGAATTTCACATTGGCGCCGGCATCCGGAACGCTAACGATGCGGTCGTAGACGCTGCCGCTGAGCTGGTTGGTCACGTAGCTGGAAACCAGGTGCGGAAGGAACCGGGCCCAGAGTTTCGAAGTTACGATCTTCGCGCGGGTGTGAACGATCCAGCGGTCGATGGCGCCGATGATGTCCGGGTCCTGGTGAGAGGCGAACACGTAATCCATGTCGCGGATGTTCATGTAGCGCGATGCTGCTACCGACAGCGGGGTGTAGGTGAGGTCACCACCCGGGTCGATCAGTGCTTCATGTTTACCGTCGACAATCAGGAACTGGTTGGACTGGACGCCCTCTCCGGTTACCAGGGAATCGAACATCAGGCATTTGTGGTGTCCGTTATCGAACAGGACAATGGGTTCGGCTGCCATTTCGGTCTCCCGCAAAATACAGTTTGATCCGGCCGGAATGGCCGGATATTGCAAGCTGCGCGGAGATTACAAAATTGACAAAAGCCAACTCTTGCCTCAGGTCAATTCTCTGATATTCCTCAAGTAACGATTTGTTGTTGCCGGCTCTCAGGCCAGCTGTGGTACCCGTTTGATCCCGCGGCGAATACCCTGTTCAAGGGCGCTGCTGACGACCTTCCCGGTGAACGGTACGATGTCTTCGAAGGTGATGGTGTAGTTCACCCGGGTGTGACCTTCCGGTGTGTCCTCGAAACGGATTCTTCCCAGATGGTTGCGGATCGGGCTCATGCTGGTGATGGTGTATTCGATCAGTGAATCCGGCTCGAAGCTGGTCACCGTTTCTTCCAGACCGACCGGCCCGATGCCGATTTTGCGAACGGAGCCGATGCCGTTGGGATCAGCCTGATCGCTGTCCTTGATTCGTTTGACCGGTGCTCCCAGCAGTTTTCCGAAACGGTAATGGTCGGCGAACAGGGCGAAAACCCGTCGTCGGGGTACGTCAAAGGTTTCATCAATTTCAATGGTGTACATGGCCATGGGCTCACTCTTTTTGTCATTCGATGCCCCCAGCCTAACCCCTTGGCTCCTACAACAAAAGTCGTAGAAGGCGGCAGGTTTCAATCTGGCCCGGGTTGACCGTTCAGTGTCGGGCGGTATGCCGGTAGTCCCGGGGTGACTGGCCCATTACCTTTTTGAAAAGCCGCGAAAAATAGTAAGCATCGTCATAGCCCAGGCGTCGGCTTATGTCTGCGAAGCTCAGGCTGCTGGTGTCCAGCATCTGGCAGGCGCGTTCCACCTTCAGGTGCAGGAAGTGCTGGATCGGGGAGGTGCCGGTCTGTTCCCGATAGCGGGTGGCAAAATGAGCCGGTGAGAGGCCGGCGAGATCGGCCAGTTGCTCCAGGCTGATACGCTCATCCAGATGCTCCCTCATATAATTGTGAATGGTTTCCAGTTCGGCCTGCCGCTCGTGCCCGGTTTCGTCGGCGTTGATCGGAACCGCAGCCAACAGTTGCCGAAGCCGGTTGGCCGCGTGGATCAGGCCGCGGGCCCGGAAACCGGTCTGTCGCACCGATAGCAGGCCATTGAAGTCAACCAGAAGCCGGGGTTGCCGGCCCAAATGACGAATCCGGGTCGGGCCGGCGAACCCCATGTAGTGTTGAAAATCTGCTGCCAGTGGTCCGGTGTAGTGCACCCAGTGAATGGTCCAGGGGTTGTCCGGATCGGCGGTATACCGATGGTTGGCACCGGCCGGCAGAAGCAGCAGATCGCCAGCCTCCACCGTGTAGGGCTCCCCGCCTACGTTCAGGAACGCACGGCCTTCCGTGCAGTAGATCAAAAGATTGTCGTGATGGTGTTCCCGATGCATGTGATGGCCGACGGCGCGCCGGTAGTGGCCGAACGCCAGCGGATAGAGATCCCGGGTCAGTGGATGGCTCGCGAGCAGTCGAATGATCGGCTCAGGCACCACGTAGCGAATGCTGTCTTTGGGCACCGGCCACTGTGAGGTTTGGGTCATTTCTGGTCTTGTTTTTTTGAGCTTTATCGAAAGATAGTCCATTACGGGCGAAATTTAGTCAATCACCCATTGGTCAATCCCGTGCTAGCCTTTGGGTAAACGTGGCCAGGAACCCTCAGGTTCCGGCCGGCTTCCCGCACAACAACAAACAGGGACATCAACATGAAAAATGTACCGTTGTATATTGCAGGTGAATTCATCCAGAGCCAGACCAAGGACTGGATTGAAGTTACCAACCCCGCCACCAACGAAGTGATCGCCAAGGCTCCGAACACGACTCATGCGGAAATGGAGCAGGCCATCAAGTATGCCGGTGAAGTATTCAAGACCTGGAAGGAAGTGCCGGTTTCCGAGCGCGCCCGGGTTATGCTCCGCTATCAGGCACTTCTGAAAAAACATCATGACGAGATTGCTGAAATCCTTTCGCAGGAAACCGGCAAAACGTTTGAAGACGCCAAAGGGGATGTCTGGCGCGGTATTGAAGTAGTTGAGCACGCTGGAAACGTCGCTTCTCTGATGATGGGCGAGACGGTTGAGAACGTTGCCCGTGAAGTGGATACCCACTCCTGGATCCAGCCGCTGGGTGTGTGCGCCGGTATTACGCCGTTCAACTTCCCGGCCATGATTCCGCTGTGGATGTTCCCAATGGCGATTGCCTGCGGTAACACCTTTATCCTCAAGCCTTCCGAGCAGGATCCGTTGACCCCCATGCGCCTTGCCGAGCTGTTTGAAGAAGCCGGTGCGCCCAAGGGCGTTCTGCAGGTGGTTCACGGTGGCAAGGAGCAGGTTGACGTACTGCTGACTGATCCCGCCATCAAGGCCGTTTCTTTTGTAGGTTCTGTGCCTGTTGGTCGTTACATCTACGAGACCGGCACCCGCAACATGAAACGTGTGCAGAGTTTCGCCGGTGCCAAGAACCACATGGTGATCCTGCCGGACGCTGACAAACAGCAGGTGATCAATGCCCTGGTTGGCGCCTCGGTTGGTGCTGCCGGCCAGCGCTGCATGGCAATTTCGGTCGCGGTCTTTGTGGGCGAAGCCCAGCAGTGGATTCCGGAGCTGAAAGAAGCCATGGCGAAAGTTCGTCCAGGCGCGTGGAACGATTCCGGTGCCAGCTATGGCCCGATCATCTCCGCGAAAGCGAAAGACCGTATCGAGTCTCTGATCGCGACCGGTGAAGCGCAGGGCGCTAACCTTCTGCTGGATGGTCGCGGCTGCACCGTAGACGGACTGCCCGATGGCAACTGGGTTGGCCCGACGCTGTTCTCCGGTGTTACCACCGAGATGGATATCTACAACGAGGAAATCTTCGGTCCCGTGCTCTCTTGCATGGAAACCGACACCCTCGGTGATGCCATCGAGCTGGTAAATAACAGCCCGTACGGCAACGGCGTCTCCATCTTTACCAGTTCCGGTGGTGCCGCGCGTCGCTTCCAGCATGAGATCGACGTAGGCCAGGTGGGCGTGAACATCCCCATTCCTGTGCCCCTGCCGTTCTTCTCGTTCACCGGCTGGAAGGGTTCCTTCTACGGTGACCAGCATGCCTACGGCAAGCAGGCGGTTCGCTTCTACACCGAAACCAAAACGGTTACCTCCCGCTGGTTCTCCAGTGAAGCGACCAGCTCGGAAGCCAACTTCTCTATCCAGTTGCGTTAATTGCGTTGAAGGTGGGGTATTTGGGCCGGAACCTGTTTCCGGCCCCTTGTTTTCCCCGCCCAATGCCAAGCCCTCTCTATCTGGAGCGTAACGATGGACTTTAACCTCACCGAAGATCAGCTGGCGTTTCGCAAGGCCGCGCGGGCGTTCGCGGAAAAATCCATGGCGCCCCACGCTGCGAAGTGGGACAACGAGCATATTTTCCCGGTCGATGTGATGAAGGAAGCCGGCGAAATGGGCTTCATGGGTATGTACACGCCCGAAGCGCTTGGCGGCATGGGGCTGTCCCGGCTGGACACCTCGGTCATCGTGGAAGAGCTCGCTGCTGCGTGCCCTTCAACCGCCGCGTTTATCACCATCCACAACATGGCTACCTGGATGGTCGCCAGCTTTGCGTCGGATGATCTCAAGCAGGAAATCGTGCCTAAACTCGCCAGCGGCGAATGGCTCGCATCCTACTGCCTGACCGAGCCGGGTGCCGGCTCAGACGCGGCCAGTCTTCGCACCAAGGCCGTGCGCGATGGCGACAGCTACATAATCAACGGCAGTAAAGTATTCATTTCCGGCGCTGGGGCCACCGATATTCTGGTCTTGATGGCCCGAACCGGAGCGCCGGATTCCGGCTATAAAGGCATTTCCACCTTCGTGATTCCCGCAGATGCCGACGGCATTTCCTACGGCAAGAACGAAGAAAAAATGGGCTGGCACAGTCAGCCTACCCGGATGATCAGCCTGGAGAATGTCCGTATTCCGGCCAGCAACCGAGTTGGTGACGAGGGCGACGGGTTTGCCATCGCCATGAAGGGGCTCGATGGCGGGCGTCTGAATATCGCCACCTGTTCCCTTGGTGGTGCCCAAGCGGCTCTTCTCCGTGCCCGTAACTACATGCACGAGCGGGAACAGTTCGGTAAGCCGCTGGCGGCTTTCCAGGCTCTGCAGTTCAAGCTGGCTGACATGGCCACCAACCTGGTTGCCGCGAGGCAGATGGTTCGTCTGGGCGCGTTCAAGCTTGATAACGCCGATCCGGAAGCGACACTGCATTGTGCCATGGCCAAACGGTTCGCCACCGATGCCTGTTTCGAAGTGGTCAACGAGGCCCTGCAGCTTCACGGCGGCTACGGCTACATTCGTGAATACCCGCTTGAGCGCTATCTGCGTGACCTGCGTGTGCACCAGATCCTGGAAGGCACCAACGAAATCATGCGTCTGATTGTTGCCCGTCGCCTGCTCGATGACGGCGTGGCTGAGGCAATTCAATAAGCATAGAAATGGGGTCTGATGAAATCGTCATCCGACCCCATTTTCAGTATGAGGAATAGCAAATGAGTGACCTGATTCAGCTCGAAAAACGCGGACATATCGCGGTACTGACCATCAACAATCCACCGGCCAACACCTGGACGAAGGATTCCCTCATTGCCCTGACGAACATCGTCAAGGAACTGAACGAAGACCGGGACATCTTTGCCCTGGTAATGACCGGGCAGGGCGAGAAGTTCTATTCCGCCGGCGCCGATCTGAAAACCTTCGCCGATGGCGACAAGGCCCGGGCGAATGAGATGGGCCAGCTTTTTGGCGAGGCCTTCTCCACGCTGCAGCGGTTCCGCGGTGTTTCTATCGCGGCGGTGAACGGCTACGCCATGGGTGGCGGCCTGGAGTGCGCCATGGCCTGTGACATCCGCATTGCCGAAGAGCATGCCCAGATGGCACTGCCCGAAGCAGGCGTTGGCCTTTTGCCCTGTGCCGGCGGCACCCAGAACCTGCCCTGGCTGGTGGGTGAGGGCTGGGCCAAGCGGATGATTCTGTGCGGTGAGCGGGTAAAGGCCGATACGGCACTGCGAATCGGCCTGGTTGAGGAAGTGGTGCCGAGCGGACAGAGCCTTGATAAGGCGCTGGAGCTGGCGGAAATGGCGTGCCAGCAGAGCCCGTCGTCAACGGCTCGTTGCAAGACCCTGGTGATGAGCGCCCGCGATGGCCGCAGCCACGACGACGGCTGGCGCATGGAGCGGGAACTGTTTGTTGAGCTGTTCTCTACCGAAGACCAGAAAGAAGGCGTAAACGCGTTTCTCGAAAAGCGCAAGCCGGAATGGAAAAACCGCTGAAGCCGGCTTTGAAGGCTGGCTCAAGGACCTGTTATGAGTGATCAACCCATTATCTTCGAAGAATGGAAGACGGGCGATGGCGCGCTGATCGCCGTGGCCCGGCTGAATACGCCCAAAGCGCTGAACTCGCTGTCTCTGGAAATGATCCGGTTGCTGACTCCGCAACTGAAGCGTTGGGTGGAGGACCCTGTAATCCAGGCCGTCTGGCTGGAATCCGAGGGCGACAAGGCGTTCTGTGCCGGTGGCGACATCGTTGCCCTGTATCGCAGCATGACCGAGCCACAGGGTGCCAGTGAGGGTGAGGCATTCTTCACCGAGGAATATGAGCTGGATTACCTGATCCATACTTTCCCGAAACCGCTCGTTTGCTGGGGACACGGCATCGTAATGGGTGGCGGTATGGGCATTATGGAGGGCGCGTCTCACCGGGTGGTGACAGAAGGATCGAAGCTTGCCATGCCCGAGATCACCATCGGCCTCTACCCCGATGTTGCGGCGGGCTGGTTCCTGAACCGCACCCCCGGGCGCACCGGCTTGTTCCTGGGTCTGACCGGTGCTCGCCTGAACGGCGCTGACGCAATCTTCACTGGCCTTGCCGACCGCTTCATCCGGCATGATCTGAAGGCCGATGTTGTTGCCGAGCTGTGCAAGCGTAACTGGCAGGGCGAAGATCCTCATGCAGTGGTCGGTAGTGTGTTGCGTCAATACGAGCGTGAGAGCGCCGACGCCATGCCGGAGTCACCGGTTCGCACTCATTTCGATGAGATCAATCGGGTTACCGATGCTGACTCCCTGGAAGCGACCGTTAACCAGTTGAAAGAACTGTCCGGTGGCGAAGGCTGGGTGGCGAAAGCGACCCGCTCCCTGGCTGGTGCGTCACCCACATCCCTGGCTTTGGTCTGGCGGCACCTGCACGGCTGTAAACACGACAGCCTGAAAGAGGTGCTCGACAAGGAACTGGTGCTTTCCACCAAGTGCCTGACCAAGGGCGAGTTTGCCGAAGGCATCCGCGCGCTTCTGATCGACAAGGACCAGCAGCCCCGCTGGCGCTATGCGTCCCTTGCCGAAATGGACAGCGCCTGGATCGACGATTTTTTTAGCTGATCTATTACAAGAACAAGGAGAAAAGACATGGCAAAGATTACCTTTATCGGTCTCGGTAACATGGGCGGCCCAATGGCCGGAAACCTGGTAAAAGCCGGCCACGAGGTCACCGTATTCGACCTGTCCAAAGACGCTGTTGCTGCCCTGGTGTCCGAAGGCGCGAAAACAGCAGGCACCGCCCACGAAGCAGCCAGTGGCGCGGAGTGTGTCATCACCATGCTGCCTGCCGGCCAGCATGTGGAAGCGGTATACCTGGGAGACGATGGTCTGCTGGCAAAACTGCCGGCCGGCACCCTGGTGATTGATTCTTCCACCATCGCTCCGGAAACAGCCCGGGGCGTTGCCGAAGTTGCACGAGCCAAGGATATCCCGTTCCTCGATGCGCCCGTCTCCGGCGGTGTTGGCGGTGCCAAGGCCGGCACCTTGACCTTCATTTGCGGCGGCTCGGAAGAGGCCTTCAACAAGGCCAAGCCGATTCTTGACGCCATGGGCAAGAACATCTTCCATGCCGGTGATCATGGGTCCGGCCAGGTGGCCAAGATCTGCAACAACATGCTGCTGGCTATCCTGATGTCCGGCACCAGCGAAGCACTTGCGCTCGGCGTGAAGAACGGTCTGGATCCGGCGGTGCTCTCGGAAATCATGAAGCAGAGCTCTGGCGGCAACTGGGCGTTGAACGTCTACAACCCCTGGCCAGGTGTGATGGAGGGCGTACCCGCGTCACGTAACTACGAGGGCGGCTTCCTGGTCAATCTGATGACAAAGGATCTGGGGCTGGCGTTCGACAACGCCGTGAAGAACCAGGCTTCCATTCCTATGGGCTCTCTCGCCCGTAACCTGTTCCAGCTGCACGCCGGGCAGGGTAATGGTGGCCTGGATTTCTCCAGCATTCAGCGGCTTTACAAGCCTGAATAAAGGTTGACCAAGGAAACGATTAAAACGCCAGACGAGCGCTACCTTGTGATCAAGGGGCGCCTTTGGCGTTGTTCGGATCCCAGTCTCCCGGAATCGGTGTATCAGGAACAGGTCAAGCGCCTGATGGCTGCTCGCCGGATGGTGCGTGATGCGAAAGCGTCCGGCGATGAGAGCCAGGAGCGTGATGCCCGGCAACAGGTGGATCACGCCAAGCGCGCCCTGGGTGAGCGCGGGCCGGTCTGGTGGTCTGATGACGAACCTGACTATACCCAGTGCAAGATCGAGAACACGCCGTACGCCGAATGGTATCGTTCGCTCCAGGAGGCGAGTGAGTAACGTTCGGTCTTTTCGTTGAATAACCGCGACTACGCTGTTAATGTTTCACCCGCTACGATGGAAGAACTGCCAGGGATAGTGCAGTTTTTGTAGCAGAATCATCCGGATTGATGACTTCAAAGGATTGAAGACATGCCCCAGGCAAATGGATTGCAGTTCACCGTCCGCGTTGGCGGTCTCCCCTCTGATATTTTTTCACTCGTCGGTTTTACCCTGACCGAATGCCTGTCCGAGGTGTTTCACGGTCGGCTTGAGCTGGCCAGTACCGATCCCTCAATTCAGGCAGCGGAAATTCTTGAGCAACCGGTGGATCTTGTGGTCTGGCAGGATGGCGAGCCTCTAAGGCGCTTCACCGGTGTGGTCAACGAATTTGTTCGGGGCGATGCCGGTCACCGGCGCACCCGCTATGAACTGAATATTCAGTCGCCGCTCTGGCGTCTGGGACTGATGCACAACAGCCGGATTTTCCAGACCCAAAGCAGCGATACCATCGTGGGTACCTTGCTGGAAGAGCGCGGCATTATCGACTCGGTTTTCGATCTGAAACGCACTCCAGAGCAGCGGGAGTATTGTGTTCAGCATCGAGAAAGCGACCTGGCCTTCCTCGAACGTCTCGCGGCTGAAGAGGGCTGGCATTACAGGTATGAACACGGGAGCGTGGACGCAGACACACAGCCGGCGCTTGTAATCGCCGACCATCATGGCGATGCACCGAAGCTGGAGCCGGCAGAATATAACGCCAAAGCCGGCGGCAGCAGCAGGCGCCCGGTCGTGTGCCGATTTCGATATGAAGAGCGGGTGCGGGTGGCCTCTGTGGCCATGAAGGATTATACCTTTAAGAATCCCGCCTATGCTTTGATGCATCAGCATGCTTCCGGCGACTTGAAGCACCGTGAAGATTACCAGCACTACGATTACCCCGGCCGCTTCAAGGCCGATGCCAGTGGCCAGCCGTTTACCGAAGCCAGACTGCAATCCCTCCGCAATGATGCCAGTACCGCATCCGGTGAGAGCAATCGCCCGGACTTCAGCGCCGGCGCCAAGGTTGAGCTGAAGGAGCACGACAGCGACGCTCTGAATCGGGAATGGCTGCTGACCGCAGTCACTCACACCGGCACCCAGCCCCAGGCCCTGGAAGAGGAGGGCGGCAGCGAACCCACCACCTATCACAACCGGTTCAATGCCATACCTGCAGACCTGACCTGGCGTCCCCGAACGCCCCATCGTCCTCTGATGGACGGCCCGCAAATTGCGATTGTCACAGGCCCGGAAGGCGAAGAGATCCACTGCGATGAACATGGCCGGGTCAAAGTCCGTTTCCCTTGGGATCGCTACTCGAAAAACGACGAACACAGCAGCGCCTGGCTCCGAGTCAGTCAGGGCTGGGCCGGCGGCCAGTATGGCTTCATGGCCTTGCCACGAATCGGCCACGAAGTAATTGTCTCCTTCCTGGACGGCGACCCGGACCAGCCCATCATCACCGGGCGAACCCATCACATCACCAACACGCCACCCTATGGGCTGCCGGAGCACAAAACCCGCACCACCCTGAAAACCAAAACCCACAAGGGCGAGGGCAGCAACGAACTGCGGTTTGAGGATGAGGCGGACCAGGAACAGATCTACGTCCACGCCCAGAAAGACCTGGACCTGCTCACCGAGAACAACCGCACGGAGGTGATTCGGAACGACAGTCACCGCACGGTCGAAAACAACGATTTCAGTCACGTCAAAGGCAATGAGCACCGCACTGTCGATGGCGAACAGCGTGAGTCGGTCGGGAGTGATTACAGCCTCTCCATCGGTGGCAGTCTTCACAGCAAACAGGGCAAAAACCAGCTCGTTGAAGCTGGCACCGAGATCCACCACAAAGCGGGTATGAAAGTCGTAATCGAGGCTGGCGCCGAACTCACACTCAAAGCAGGTGGTAGCTTTCTGAAGCTGGATCCCAGTGGCGTTACGGTCTCCGGGCCTTCGGTGCGCATGAACTCTGGCGGTGGGCCTGCGAGTGGGAGTGGGGTGGCATATAAAGTCCCGGAGCTGCCTGCCGTGATTGCTGGCTTAACCGGAGGCTCGGAGGTTTCGCAGCTTGAAGAAACCACCCAACGTGGTAACGGAAAGAGTGCTCCGCAGGTTTTGGCAGATCACTCAACATTGCTGAAGGAATCAGCCAACCAGGGAGCGCCTGTCGTTTCCGATTGTGAGTTTGATGAGAATGGACGCTGCAAACTACATCAGCACGCTTGATAGCCTGGATTTGTTGGCCCAGGAACCCTCCAGCGCGGACTTTGCCGTCATTGACCTCGCGGTCGATGATAGCTTCCTCAGATTTCTTTACGAAGCTGACCAGCATGGATCGGTTCAGTGGTGGAGTCTTCTGGAGAATACCCGATGGCAGGCCTCATGGAAGCAAGGACCCATACTTCTGGCGCTCAATGGAGACACCCGATTTCATAGAAAGCTTAAAGAGCGATTGAGCTTTGTGCCGCTGGGAGTCCTCATTGATTCGCCGGAAAGCTCGACGTGCGTTTTTAATTGGGCTCAGGGATGGTTGCTAGCACTTGCAAAGTCAGATGAGCGACTGTTTCGATTTTACGATCCAAGGTCTTTTCGTCCATTGCTGGCGGCTTTTACAGGACGAGCAAAACCGATCGTGAATGCCGGAGTAACAATCTACTGGCATAGCGGGTCGGAGTGGCAAGCATACCAGTCGCCTGATAAAGCCGGAAAGACAGAACTCCCCGAACAACCCTCGTTGGTTCAGTCTGAACTATCCGCGTTGCCGCCCTATAGATTGGCTGATCGTGCAATGGCTTATGAGCAAGTCTATCGGGATTATTTGCCTGAAAGCGGAGACCGAAGAGTCTGGGTTTTGGAGCAGCTTCAGAGAGCTTCGAAACTTGGTTTTGAAAGCGCTTCTTTACAAGAGCGTTGGTTGCGACTTTGCATCCGCATTGGCTCTGATCTGGTTGGGACGTCAGATTTTCAGAAAGTTATGAAAGCCCCGGAGATGACGCCGGCGGACCGTATGAACGCGATGGAACGTATATTGGAGGGCACGGATGCCACAGCATAAAGTTCAGTCAGGGGAAACGCTTTCAGCTATTGCTTCGAAGTATCAGGTTTCGTTGAGTGCGATCAAAAATGAGAATCCGATCATCAAGGATGTGAATCACATTGAAGCTGGATGGAATCTCACTGTCCCTGAAAACTCCGTAGACCAAAAGGCTTTTCCGGCAGCGCAATCGGCTAATGATGATACGAAAGATCATCTTGAATGCTCTCAGTGTTCAATTGAGTGCGAAGCGCTTGTCCACGTCACTGGTGAGGAAGACACTGTCTATGCGCTTAGTCGCACTCAGCTGAAGGATCTGATTGGTGAGATTGAGACTCTCAACGAGCCCTTGATTGAGCTAAAGGAAGCGGAAGCGGGGCCCGTAGAGGATATACCTGCTGCGCGCGAAAAGGCGTGGGACAGCCTTCGAGAGTTGGGGGCACTCCCCGAAACTGAGCAAAGTTCGACAGCAAAGGAGCTGCTCAATGACTACGAGGCCCGCTGGAAACGAGAGCGACAACGACTCGAGCATCAGCGTCGTAGAGAAAAACGGATTGAATATGAGATCAATCAGATCCGAAGCCAGATTCTGTTTCCCGCGAGTCAAGCCAACCTTACAGACAGGAAAGACCTGCTCTCAGTAAAAGTTTTCACAACGCTTTGTGCCGAACTGGAAGCGACACTGCCTGGCGTGAAGGCAAAGGTTGAGGCTCACGAGCTGATAACCGAAGCCAGCAAGCAAGACTTTGATGAAATGGATGAGAGGCTCAGGTTCCTCAGGGCGGCTTTGGAGGCTGAGCTTCAGTATCGGATGGTTCAGAGTGATCAGGACGCAGATAGCCACCGAGTGCAACGGCTCGGGCATGAAGCCCGGGAACTGAAGAAATACACCCGCTGGCCAGATTTCATTGCAGAGGCTGATATTCAGTCTTTGGTAGACAAAAAAAAGCGACTGAACGAACTCGATGATGAGCTAATTCCCTACATGGATTACGTCAGCGAATATGCCGCGAGAGTGTCCTGGGCTGTCCGGCTTTGGAACATAATCCACCACGACGAAGTTGAAAAGCACCGTAAGGAACAGCAGGAGCGACGAGAACTCATCGTGGATATAGAGAAAACCCTGAGGCGTTTGGTGGAAACCAGTCCACCTTCGGCTGTCGATGTTCTCGCAAAGCCGAACCTCGGTTCTATGAAGTCCCAGCCTCTAGTTGAACTTAAGCACACTGGTGGCGCAGGTTACCGCTACGCCCGCCAAGAGGTTCTGAATCAATTACGCACTAACTGGAAGCCGCTTAGGGCTTCGGATGTTCGAGCAGTTATGAGTGCTGCTGACTTTGAGCGGGCCTGGGACGAGGCGAAAAACGGCCTGAAGAACGACCGGTCGCTCAAGGTGAAGTTTGCTGAGTGGAAGAGCAAAGAGGACAACTTCTTTAACCAGTTGGAAATTGAATTATTTAAAAAAGAAGCTTCAACCGAAGATGGTCGTTTCGCCGCAGGTGCCGAAGCACAGATGTTCCGGTTTGCCGCGCAGTGCAGCCTGGAGGCCAACTACGAGCCCGAAAAGGGCCAAGCCTATATTGGTACCCAAATGCAAGGAACGTACAGTCTCCTGCAGGGTGAGGCGACCTTTGCCGCCAGGCTGCCGGATGAGACCGGAGCAAAGGTGCTCCTCGAGTACGAAAATCATCAGGGAAACTCGATAAAGCTCCATTGTGGATACTTCAGGGCAGACGCGGAATACCGGATTCAGGGGTTTGCGGGTGCCTGTCTGTCTCTCGCAGCAAATGCAAAGTTGTCCAGCGCACCCGGGGATGTTGGTGTCTCTGGCCAGACCAACGGGCAAGCTTTTGCTGGCGCAACCGTAAGTAATGAAGCCAGATTTGGGGTTAAGTGGAAGGCTGCTTATGAGGAAGTTGATGGAGCGACTGATGATCAAACAGGGGGGGATCCTGAGTTTGAATTGTTGGCTGAGGTAAAGCCAGAAATTGCGGTTTCATCCGGAATCGGTTTTGGTTTTGATTACAAAATTGAACTTCGCGAGAGCAAGCTTGTGGCCTTTTTCAAAGGTAGTCTGGTTCTTGGCCCCGGCGGGAGTGGGGGCATTGCTGCGGAACTGAATGCTGAGCAGATATGGGAGTTGGTTAAGTTTGTCAGGTGGTCGCTCGAGCAGAGCGATTTTCGCTTTTTAGACTGGATTTCGGAAGAAGCCTTTGACAGTTTATCTCGACTCTTGGGTATATTTGCTTGCAGTGAAGATGCTTTTTCGTCGCTAGTTGCGAAGGGAGCAGATACTTTATCGGAATTCTGGCGTTCGCTTCATCAAGCAGATGAAGAGGTACGAAAAGTCGCACAGCGTGTGCTGAAAAATAATCGACTGGGGGTACTGACTCCTTCTGCCAAATCACAATTGCTGACGATAATGATCCGAGATAGTAAGCCGGTTTTTGGTCAAGTGGATCCGCATCGTGACATCGCAACGCAAGCTATGATTGAGGTCTTTGAAACAATTAGTAGTCACCGAGAGCTCATAGAAGTTCTCAAGCGAATTGGGAATGAGTCAGGAAAGGGGTCGCTCCAAGATTTAATGAGCAACTATTACAAGTTCTTCCCGCGTCGATTGTTTCAATCGACGCAATCTGAAAGGGTTGAGAGTTGGCTCGCTTCAGTAGTTTAATTTCCCGAGAAGGAGCAGCGAAAACCAGTGGACTCGTTTGTTACCCGTTCTATGGCTTTGCGCCTTGTTACGGTTGTGTTGCCTGAGAAGTCTCTAAAATCGCCGCCTCGAAGGACCCTGAAGGGCTCGTTGCTCCAGCTTTCTATGATTGGGTTCTCGGGCCCTTCTGGGTTATTTATGGGCGAGCGGTCATAGTAATCGGCGCGATAATAATCTCTCACCCATTCAGCAGCATTACCCGACATGTCGTAAAGGCCAAGTGGGTTCGCAGGGAAGGTTCCTGGCGGCTTTGGGAGCGTTTTTCTCTGCTCTCGATACTGAGTCGGGAGTGCCGCCATGGTTACTCCTTCCTCTGCATGTCCGTTCGCAGTTGCATAACGCAACATTTTGCCGCCGCTCCGGGCTGCATATTCCCATTGCGCCTCGGTCGGAAGTCGAATATTGCTATCAGCTTGAGACCCCAGCCACCTGCAAAACTCCGATGCATCCGTCCACGATACCACCGCTGGTAGGTTCGGCTGGAAGCGTTCTGGATGTTCTTCCCTGAGAATTTCATAAGAATTGTTCGAGTGTTTGTAGTTAGTCACATCCATAAACAACTCGAAATCCCCTTGTGTCACCTCGTATTTCTGAATATAAAAATCATCAACGATGACACGGTGTGCCGGAATGGTATCGCTGCGAACACTCCACCCCCCGGGGTTCCCCATCATAAACTCCCCACCTTCCACAAAAACCATGGCGTCCATCTGACGCTGAATCATGTCTTTTGCCTGGGACTCGTAATAAAGGCTACAACCGGAAAGGGCAGAAGTGACAACAAGAGAAGAAAAAACGAGGTAACGCATGCTTGCTCCGTGCAATGGGGTTAACACTCCATGTGTTGGGAATATTCTATCAACTTGCTTGGAGCAACAGAATTACCATAGAGATAGTTTGTATGGATTGGAGGAACCGCGTCTCATCTTGTGACTTTCAAGCCTTGTTGAATCGAGTATAATTCCGAGTTCCGAAAACAGGGTGTTTTCGGGCAAGGAAGCAATCTTCAAGGGAACTGATATGAAAACCTTCAATACGCTGCGGGTGATTTTTTCACTCGTGGGTGTCGGCATGCTTGTCGGCGCCTTTTTCTCTTTCCAGAGCACTTCAACCTTTCTTGAAACCGCGACAGCCAAGCCGGGCGTTGTAACCGACCTGATTCGATCACGATCCAGTGATTCCAATACCTACTATCCTCTCGTCCGTTTTGAAGACGAAAAAGGCAGGCTCACAGAGTTCCTCTCATCCAGCGGCAGCAACCCTCCGAGTTACAGTCGCGGAGAGACGGTTCGTGTGTTGTTCATGCCCGGCAATGCTGAGTCTGCAAGAATCGATGGATTCTTTTCGCTGTGGGGAGTCACCCTGATCGTAGGCGGTTTGGGCGGTGTTTTCTTTATGGTTGGAGCCGGTATGTTTGTTGTGCCCGCTGTCAGGAACAGTGGGGCTGCCAAACTTCGCAAAACCGGGCAACGGGTTCAGGGTATGTTTCAGGGTGTCGAAAAGAACCAGATGATCGTCATGAACGGTAAGAGCCCCTATCAGATCGTTTGCCAGTGGCAGAATCCGGTCACCTCCGATATCCATGTCTTCAGGAGCGGCAACCTCTGGTTTGATCCTTCGGACCATATCCAGAGCGAGTCCATTCCCGTTTACATCAATCCCACAAACCCCAAGCGGTATTGGGTGGACACCTCCTTTTTGCCAAAGATGGCGAGCTGATCGGGCGCTGAATACGACTCAAGTGAACCCCGCGTAACCCTCTCCCGGGTGCGCTCGCGCCATGGTGAAGGTAGACTGACCGTTTTTAACACTGGCCTGGATTTTCCGGGCCAGCTTTTTTTCACGGTATACAGGCTTCATCATGGAAGACCAATCCACAAATAAGGAACCGGCGGGTGAGAACAAGCGCCTGCTGATTTCATCGGATCTTGCCACGCCGATATACGGTTTGTTCGGCCTGGGAATCCTGTACACCCTGTACGTGGCTCATCAGATTGTCCTGCCCATCATTCTTGCGGTAATGACGAGCCTGCTGCTCTCGCCCCTGGTCAAGAAGGCATACGTTAAGTGGCGGGTTCCCCGGATGATCAGCTCCCTGGTGTTTGTGCTCCTGGTGCTCGCCGGCATCGTCGGCATTACACTGGCCGTCGCGACGCCTGCCCTCAAATGGGTTGAGGAAGTGCCCCAGGGGATATCGAGGCTGCTGGTGGGCGAGAGCGAAATCAGTCGCCAGATCGCCAGAGTCTCCGAGTCTGCGGAACAGGTTGAAAAGTCCGTTGAGGAGCTCTCGGAGTCAGAAAGGCAACAGCCAACGACGGTTGTTCTGCAGACGGATTCCTGGCGCAACCAGTTGATGACCAAAGCCCGGAACGGCATCGCTGGTCTGGCTTTGGCGCTCGCATTGACCTATTTCCTGTTGGTGAGCGGTGATCGTCTGATCAAGAACTTTGTCCGTCAGTTGCCCATTGATCAGCGGAAAACTGTGCTTCGGATTACCCACGATTCTCAGCATCAGATTGCCCAGTACCTGGGCGTTCTCGGCCTGAGTAATCTGGCCGTCGGCACCACAACGGGCCTGATCTGCTGGGCCGTCGGGCTGCCGGATCCGGCTGTGTGGGGACTGGTCGCCGGGCTTGCCCGGTTCATTCCCTATCTGGGGGTTATTCTCTCTATCTCCATGCTGACGATTGTCTCTGCCATTAGCCTTGATGAGTTCTGGATGATGGCCATTGCGCCACTTGGCTTCCTCGGTTTGACCACGCTGGTCGGATTCTTTATCGAACCCTGGATTCACGGCTTTCGGATGGCGATCAATCCGGTGATCATCTTCGTCTCGATCTTCTTCTGGGGCTGGCTCTGGGGGCCGGTGGGCGTGCTACTGGCGGTGCCTCTGATGACGGTCATCCAGGTGGTACTCAAGCAGATTCCCAAGCTGCGTCCTGTCTATAAAGTGATTGCCCGGTAGTCTGATAATGGATACCCGCAACACGCACTGACACGCCCGGTAAACTCACCTATCCTCTTTGAATACCCGAAATTCAGCAAACAGGGAGGATCGTCAGCCCATGATCCCGAACACCATGAAAGCCATGGTTCTTACCGGTCACGGTGATGTCGATAAACTGGAGTACCAGGACGTGCCTGTTCCTGCGCCCGGAGCCGGTCAGGTGCTTGTTCAGGTTACGGCAACGGCGAAGAACAACACCGACCGCAAGGCACGGGAAGGGCTGTATCCCACCAAAAAAGGCGAAATGACATCCTTCCAGATGGGCGGCAAGCCCACGCTGGTTTTTCCGCGGATCCAGGGGGCAGACATCGCCGGGCGCGTTGTGGCTGTTGGTGATGGTGTGGATGGGTCCCGCATTGGAGAACGGGGCCTTCTGGATTTCAACATCTACGCCAATGACCGCCGAGACATCAATCTCACGCCCGATTACTACGGCCACGGTGCCGACGGCGGTTACGCGGAATACGTAGCGCTGCCGGCTGACCAGTTCCATCACATACCCAATGCCGAACTGGCGGATGCCGAAGTGGCGTCCATGGGCATGTGTTCCTACCAGACCGCCATGCACATGCTTACCTCGGCCAACATCAAGGCCGGAGAGCGGGTCCTGGTGACCGGCGCGAGCGGGGGCGTTGGCACGGCCCTGATCCAGCTTTGCCGAATTATGGGGGCTATTCCCTATGCTCTCAGTAAACAGGACAAAGCGGCAGCGCTGTTGGAACTGGGCGCCGAGGCGGTGCTGGATCGCTCCGATATGGACAGCTTTGTAGATCGGGTGAAAGCGGAAACCGGGGGCAAGCCCATTGATGCGGTGATGGATCTGGTGGGCGGAGAGATGACCGATGTGTTCATCGACACCATGATCTTCGATATGAACGCCCGCAGCACCTACCCGCGCCTGAGTATTGCCGGGGCCAGTGGCGGCAACATAAGCGAAATCCTGTGGACCCGGATCTACCTCTATCAGGTACAGATTTTCGGGGTGTCTCATGGCACCCGCGAAGAGGCGGAACAACTAATGGCCTGGATCCGGGGAGGGCAACTGAAACCGGTTCTGCACGGTGCGTTTCGGCTCTCTGATCTGCACCGGGCAGAAGAATATTTTGTGAACCGGGGTAGTAATTATCTCGGCAAGATCGTGATCGTTCCCGACTCACAATGGGAAGAACACGGCCAACCCTGGTCACTGGAGAGCGCTTGATGAAACCGGAACTTACCATTCAGTTGATGGATACCCATGCCGGCGGTGATGTCAGCCGGATCGTGACCGGTGGCATTGATCTGTTGCCCGGCGATACCGTGCGAGCGCAGATGGAGTACCTGCGGGATGACGCCGACGGTCTACGCCGGCTTTTGCTGGAAGAGCCCTACGGGATACCGGAAATGTCTGTGGATCTGTTGGTGCCGCCCACGGATCCGCGAGCTGCCGCCGGTTACATCATCATGGAAGTCATGGGCTACCCTATCTACTCGGGCTCCAACACCATCTGCACGGCTACGGCGGTGCTGGAAGCGGGCATTGTGCCCAAACAGGAAGGCCAGCAGAGTTTTATACTGGAGTCGCCCGCCGGACTGGTCCAGATTGAGGCGACGGTGCACGACGGAGTGGTAGAAGCCATCACCTGTGAAGGTCTGCCCAGCTATATCCACACCTACAAGGCCACCATCGACGTGCCTTCGCTGGGCGAGATTACCTACAGCGTTGCATACAGCGGCGGCTTTTATGCCCTGGTTGATGCAGCCAGCATGGGCTTCGATCTGACCCTGGACGAAGAACGCAAACTCGCTGAAACCGCCCACGCCATTGTCGAGGCGATTCAGGCAGAGCGGGGCTTTTCCCATTATACGCTTGGCGACGTAGGGCCACTGCCGTTCCTGCACTTCATGGGCCCTGTGGAACATGTGGCAGAGGGCTATTACCGGTCCCGCTCGGCAACCTATGTGCATCCCGGTGTGATCTGTCGGAGCACAACGGGCACCGGCACTTCCGCCCGTCTGGCGTTGATGAACTACGAAGGCAGCATCAAGCCGGGCGACAAGCTGGAAACCGTTTCCCTCAGAGAGACGGGCTTTATCGGTGAATTCACTTCGGTTGAGGAAGAGGGTGAGTACCAGGTGATCAAAAACAGCATCACCGGCAAGGGCTATGTCATTGCCCGCTCCGACATCGTGGT
>MRWF01009941.1_pt1 | contig 21967 bp, 19 predicted proteins | sample 1013331 | NCBI WGS metagenome assembly MRWF01 (sample SAMN06117577, study PRJNA244670) | biofilm metagenome | biome: Water; feature: Cathode Biofilm; material: Biofilm; isolation source: microbial consortium enriched at the cathode of a solar microbial fuel cell | place: USA: District of Columbia ... | reverse complement strand
GCGGCTGTAGCTCAGCTGGATAGAGTACCTGGCTACGAACCAGGCGGTCGGAGGTTCGAATCCTCCCAGCCGCGCCATCGATCAACCTGCCACAAGTTTTAAGCGGCTGTAGCTCAGCTGGATAGAGTACCTGGCTACGAACCAGGCGGTCGGAGGTTCGAATCCTCCCAGCCGCGCCATATTAGGATCAAGACGCCTCAGTTTGTGAACCTCACAGGCTGAGGCGTTTTGCTTTGTATAGCTGGGAGGATTTGAACCGATAAGAGGTTCGACCGAAACCCACGCAGTGGGTTGAGGAACGCCGGAGCAATGCGACGGCGACCCCGAAGGGGTGAGGGCCAAAGGCCCGAATAATCCTCCCAGCCGTGCCAAATAAAGTCCAAAGCGCCTCAGTTTGTGCACCCCACAGGCTGGGGCGTTTTGCTTTAGCCTTCCAGTCTTGCTCTCCGTCAATTTCCGGTTGATCAATATTTGCACAGCTCCACCCTCCCTGCCTATTCTTTCAGATGTAAGGAAATCGAAATCAAACAGGAGGTTTCACTCATGAGCAAAACAGTAAACGGCGCCTATCGGGATCGCGACCAGGCCAAGAATACCTGGGATGACTTGATTGCGACCGGCATTCCCCGGGATAACATCTACATCGACGAAGACGCCAAGCTGGTCAAGGTCATCGTGCCTGCAGAGACCGAACGTGAGGTCAGGGAAATTTTTGACCGTCACGGGCTGCAATGAACGACCAGATTCCGTCATCAGGGAAAGGAGTGAGGGCATGAGCGGCAAAGACAGTGTTGCAGCTGGCCACGGACGGGATGACCGGCTTCTCAAAGAAGAGATTCACGATCCATACGTAGCCAGATCCAAGCCCAAGGAGCCAGCGATATGCTCCGAGTGCGGTGCAGCTTTCCATAAAGGGCGCTGGCAGTGGGCAACGCCACCCGCAGGCGAGCTTAACGAGCTTATGTGTCCGGCTTGTGAGCGAATCCGGGATAATATGCCAGCTGGAATACTGACTCTCTCCGGGGGCTTTCTGGGTAAGCATCGAGATGCAATCCTGAAACTCATCCACAACAAGGTCGAGGAAGAAAAGCTCGAGCACCCGATGAAACGTCTTATGAGTGTGGAAGACGGTCCAGAGGGAGAGCTGGTGGTGAAATTCACCGATCTGCATCTACCCCGGGGCACCGGGGAGGCTATTGAGCGAGCGTACGACGGTAATCTGGACATCCAGTACACCAAGGAATCGAACCTCGTTCGGGTGTACTGGAATCGGGATGATTAGGCAGCAGGCTGTTCAATTACAGCCTGAAACGTGAAACAAGGTTCTGCAGGTCGCTGCCCAGCCTTGCCAGTTCGCTGCTCGAGCTGGCGGTCTGGTTCGATGAGGCGGCGGACTGATCCGTAACATCCCGAATGCTGGTAATGTTCTGGTTGATTTCCTCGGCCACCGAAGTCTGTTGTTCGGAAGCTGTGGCAATCTGACTGTTGTACTGTTTGATCTCCTCTACAGCACGGGCAATGCGCTCAATGGTCGTTCCGGTTGCCGTGGCACGTTCAAGGGTGTTCGAGGCCATGGTGGTGCTGGACTCCATCGCGGACACCGAGTCACCGGCGCTGTTCTGAAGTGACGTTACCAGAGTCTCGATTTCCTGGGCCGATGATTGTGTCCGCTGTGCGAGAGAGCGCACCTCGTCGGCCACCACGGCAAAGCCGCGACCCTGCTCACCAGCCCGCGCTGCCTCGATAGCGGCGTTCAGCGCCAGCAGGTTGGTCTGCTCGGCGACGGATTTGATCACATCCAGAACGGTGCCGATGTTCGCGGTTTCTTTCTGGAGTCCCTGGATGGTCTCCATGCTCTGGCTGACTTCCCGTGCCAGATTGTTGACCTGATCTACGGTCGCGCGGACTTCCCGCTCACCGTCGCTGGCCTGGCTGGCCGCATCGGCGGCCACGGAAAAGGCCTGTTCGGCGCTGCGGGCGATCTCACCAACGGTTGCGGTCATTTCGTTCATGGCGGTAGCAACCTGATCGGTTTCCTGCTTCTGACGATTGATGCCATCGCTGGTCTGGCTGGTAACAGTTGAGAGTTCTTCTGCCGAGGCTGCAATATTGGAGGCCCCCGACTCAATACTTCTTACCAATTCCCGGAGGCTGGTCACCATGGTAGCCAGGGCAGCCATCAGTCGTCCGATCTCGTTGGTACCGCTGGCCTTGATATCCACGGTCAGGTTGCCAGAAGCCACCTCGGAGGCGATGCTCACTGCCTGGTTAACAGGGGAGACGATGGCGCGGGTAATGAGTAGGGCCATCAGGATGCCAAGAATAAGGGCGATACCGGTCGCGCCGAAGATCAACCAGGAAGCCTGCTCACGATCAGCCTCCATTTTCTCAGTCTGAAGTGCCCGAAGGTTATTTGCCGATTCGATGGCACTGCGAGCTGTGCTGACCATATCATCCGACAGCTGTTTTCCGGAGTTGGTGAGATCCACGACCGTTTGAAATTCATTGACATAGGTCTTCAGCGCAGCATTGATCTGGTCTTTTTCCTCGGTCGTGATCGCCGCTGATTTCAGCGGGCCCTGGACTCTTTTCGCATCATCGAGATAAGCCTTGACGCTGGCGTCATCATGTTCGATCAGGAACTTGCGTTCAGAGCGACGCATATCCTCGAAAATGGCTGAAGCGAAGAACAGAGAGCTGTGGGCCTTCAAAGAAGATCCGAAGATGCGGGCACTGGTTTCAAGGCGCTCGAGCGCTGCCTCCCGTTCACCAATGTTGGTTTCAACCTCGCCCATGAGCCGCTGGTATTGTTTTACGTCTGCCTGGATCTGGCCCAAGGTTTCAATATCCTTGGCGACTGCGAGCAGCGGCTTGATCTCATTGGTCAGCTCCAGAACCCGGTCGCCCTGGGCCTGAGTCCGGGCAACAGCCTGCGCCTCACCGGTCAGCAGAAAGTTCTTCTCCTCAACCCGGGCTTCGGTCAGGTTGGTGTTTACCTGCCCGAGCATGGCAACAATGTTCGAACGTTGGCCATAGCTCTCCAGGGCCCGATCACCTACCAATCCCACTACGATGGTCAGCAGCAGGAGAACCGCAAAGCCGCCAGCCAATCTGGTCCGGATGGTCATGTTGGTGAGGAAGCTCGAGACTGTCATGGTTTTCCTTACTTGCTTGAGGGCAGCATCAAAGCGTGGTTTTGCCTCATTTTTAGCGCGAGGCAGCAAACGAAATTGATACACCGAGGAAATTTGGAATCTTTTATTTGCAGCTATTAAGGCCGCTTTTATCAAAAGAATCCAGAGGCATACCGTAACAGATAGTTTCTGGACGAGTTTATTTGATACGGAAATGCAGCAATTCTCCGAAATATAAAATCATTAAGCAGTGAGCCTACAAGGACTCGAAGGTGAACACTGCCTGATTGGTATTCAGGTCTGCTCGGCTTTGAGGGTGCGACAAAAAGTCACACCTATCGATTCGGTGGCTAGACAGGAACGACTGGCTGCAACTGCGAGCGGTGTAATGGAGTTTTCTTTCACAGGTAATTGTCTTGAGATTCCTGTTCGTGGGCGCCTCATGGCTGGGTATACGGCCGATCGCGATGTTGCAGCTTTGCGCTTCTGGCAAAAGCATGAGAACTGTTCGTGCTAGATTGTTCTACTAGTTGTAACTAAAAAGCATTTGCTTATCGGTTTTTGTGCTTTACGATTGTGAATGAACGGTAATCTTGAACTGCTCTATGTTTTGGATTTTCTGAACTGCATTAGGGAAAGCATTATGACTACTAAAAAAATGATTTTGCGAGACATCGACTTGCTAGCGCCGTGTTTTGTTCCATGATTGGCCTGCCGTGTGTGGCTGTTGCGGCAACGATGGAGGGAGTGAACGAAGAAAACCTTGCGGTTCCACCGGTTGAAGGTAAAACCTTGGTGTATACCGATACAGAGGGAACTGCCAGCTTTGGGTGGCTCGATCCGGTTAACGATTTTGGCAATGTAGGGTTGGGGATCAAGGTCTATAACGAGCCGTTCACCGCCCAGCAGACATACGATTTTGCCGGTTGCCTGATGGCTCAGCCCGATCGTGCCCCCGGCGACAACTGTACAGCCCCGCCTGATTCCGGAAAGCGTTTCAAGCTTAAAACAACCGAAACCAATGGTCCCATCGACATTGTTGTCGATGTGTCAGCCGATGATTCGGTAAGTCTCTATCGGGTGATTGGCAAGTTTTCCAATCTTACCGACGCCTCCAATTCGGTTGGCGGTGATTTGAATGCGATCCGTTTCGAGCTCGGTTTTGGGGTTGGAAGCGAGTTTATGCGTTCATCTGTTGGTGATGGTCTGGGTTTCGGCTTTGCAGATGGCGCTAAACTGAGTATCGGGCCTGTTGGTAAGTACCCCGGCGGCCTTTTCGGCGGTAGTAAAGTTGAGGGATTGCCTTTCTTCAGCACCGAGGTTGCTCCATTTACTGAATCGCTTGCTACGGCTGATGATGGAGATGTGCTTGAAACCAATGGCACCATTGCCACGCAGTACAGTTCTTTGTTTGGTGATTGGCGGACGCTGAGCGAAACGCCCACGGGATGGTTTATTGATCACGATGGTAATCCGGCCAACGACTCGATCCTTCTGGCTTATAACGCCGGAACGGCTTCCGCGCCGGATTGGCAGACTTATGAAAAAGTCTTTAGTACGACAGTTGAGGTAGATGCCAATGGCGACAATACGGTAGATACTCTCGCTGATCGATGGGATCCCAACAGCATTAACTTCGACCCGAGCGTAGCCGACGATGTAGGGCCAATTGTGGATACCTTGGGTGAGGGGGATGCCCAAGATACTGTACCTGATGCAATTTCATTGAATCAGTCTTCTGCTGCTGGCCTGTATGTTGCCGATTACAACAATACGGGCGAGGGTTTCAAAGTCCTGATCGATGGCGAGGCTGTAGCCATTGATGCCTTCGCCGAGTGGGCTAATCAACCTCCGAAAGTGCTCAATACTTCAGACGGCTCCCTCTACGCTACATGGAGGTCTGATGAGGGTGAGGATGGGTTGTATGAGTTGGCAGACGGTTCGTTCGAAACTGTTGAGGCTGTAAACGCGACGATTCTGGCTGATGAAGCGGCATATGAAGGCGTTGCCGGTTATGTTCAAGGCCCGATTGAAGATCTCGCCAACGTCAATATCAACCCCACAATTTCAGTGGGCGCGGCTGCCAATTGGCCAACCTGTACCGGTGATGGTGTGAGTACGACTTGTAGCTTCACGTTCAGGGTTACCGGTCTGAATGGTGCAGTTGATGATCCGATGATTCCAGATACTCCGGTTGAACCCGAGCCTGAAGAGCCCACTGCAGCGTCCAGTAGTGGCGGCGGTACCATCTTTGGTTGCACCGCAGGCAAACCAGGTGCTCCGTTCGATCCGGTTCTGCCGGGCCTGGTGCTGATGGCGATGGGCGGCTTGTGGGCGCGTAAGCGTCTACGCAATGCCTGAATAATCTCGAGGTAAAAGGCGCAAATAAAAATCGGGGCTGACAATCAGCCCCGATTTTTTTGTGGCCCTGAACAGCAATGTCCGACTACTGGCTGTTTGAGCCTTTCATCTTATACTGCTGGTTCTTGCCGTTACCGCCACCCCCGGCGCCCTGTCCATTTTGCTGGCCCATACCCTGGCCGTTTTTCTGCCCCATACCCTGGCCCATGCCTTGGCCTTTACCCATGCCTTTTCCGGAACCCTGTCCCATGCCGTTCCTGAGCTCAACGCCACGCTCTCTGGCTCGTTCCATCATCCGTTCATGGTGGAGCTGGCGGTACTTCGCACGCTCGGCGTCGGTGTTCAGGTTGCGCATGGTTTCCCGGTGCTGTTGCAGCTCTTGCTGGGTCATCAGTTCCCGTCCGAAAACCTGGTCGTCCGATTGGGCGGCAACCGGCATACTGGCCAAAGACGCCAGTAACGTGGCGCCAGCAATCAAGCTCAATGATTTTTTCAGTCTCATAGTTAATCCCCTTCGTTCTATGGATATAACTAAAGTATAGGTCAAGTCAGAAGTTTTGGGGTTATGAGTAGTACCTATGTATTTCCCGGGTGCATGTAGGACCAAAAGGGTGGATCTGCGGTTGATTAGTGCGTTACCACATCAGATCATCAGGGATTTCGTAGCCTGCGTAAGGATCATCCTCACCTGCATCGTCCTGTTTGCGATCATGAAGTACCACCACGGCGCTCTCATCCCGCTCCATGATTTTTCGGGCAACACCTTCCGCCACAATCTCGTAGTTATCGTTCACGAAAACAATTGCCAGGCGGCCGCGGGATAGCTGATCGACCATAGTGTCGTCTACGAAGAGCTTCTTGATCTTCTTGTCATGAACAAACTGATAGGAGGTTTCGCCGCGGCTCCGGTCCAGCCGGTTGGTTTCTACCAGTTGCCGGATCTGGGCCTGGATGGCTTTCTTTTCGGCAGCGCGCTGACGCTCCAGGTTGAGTTGGCGATCCCGCTCTGCTTTTTCCTCACGGGCCTGACGTGCACGGGTCTCGGCCTCGTTAACTTCCACAGCCCCCTTGGGTTGCTGCTTTCTTTTCTTCCGTTTTTCGCTGCGAATGGCCTTGGCTTTTTTCTCGTCGGCAAGGCCGGCCTTCAGCAATTGATCCTGCAGGGATGCCATCAGTAACTCCGTTCTTTCGTTGCATATTCTGGTATCATTTCGGCCTAGTATACGCCCTCATTATTGCCTTCATAACCAGCTTCCGCTGAATCCGGGATTTTCTTCTATGTCTTCTTTTAACGACTTTGGCCTGTCTACCGCCATGTGCTCGAACCTTAACCAGCTGGGGTTTGCCCAACCCACGGAGATTCAGGCGAAGGCCATTGCGCCGGGGCTGGCGGGAAAAGACATCATTGCCATGGCCAAAACCGGTAGCGGAAAAACGGCGGCGTTTGGCATCAGCCTGGTTGAGCGGCTCAATCCCCGACTGTTCGCGGTTCAGGCGCTCGTGCTGTGCCCGACCCGTGAGCTGGCAGACCAGGTCGCCAAAGCTATCCGTGAGCTGGCGCGGGCCCGGGACAATATCAAGGTGCTGACTCTGTGTGGTGGTGTTGCCATCGGCCCCCAGATCGGGTCCCTGAGCCATGGCGCTCATATTGTTGTGGGTACCCCGGGCAGGATTCAGGACCACCTGCGCAAGCAGACCCTCTCGCTGGCGCGGCTTAAAACCGTGGTGCTTGATGAGGCGGACCGAATGCTGGATATGGGTTTTCAGGAAGCGATGGAAGACATCCTGTCCCAGACTCCGCCATCACGCCAGACCATGATGTTTTCGGCGACCTGGCCGGCGCCCATCCGTGAATTGAGCAAGCAGTACCAGAAAAGCCCGGTAGACGTTCGGGCCGAGGAAGCCGGTGACAACCCGGACATTGAAGAGCTGTTCTACGAAGTGTCGCCACATTCCAAATCGGATGCCATCGTAGCGCTGCTTTCCGAGCGTCAGCCCGAGTCCTGCATCGTTTTCTGCACCACCAAACAGCAGTGTGACGACATGGCGGCGGAACTTGGTGAGCGGGGTTTCTCTGCGCTGCCTTTGCATGGCGATCTGGAGCAACGGGATCGAGACAGCGTGCTCGTGCGGTTTGGCAATCAGAGCTGCTCCATCCTGGTTGCCACCGACGTGGCTGCCCGTGGCCTCGACATAAAGTCTCTGCCCCTGGTTATCAACGCCGAGCCCGCGCGGGATCCTGAAGTTCATACCCATCGGATCGGGCGCACCGGCCGGGCGGGGGAGCAGGGTCATGCCGTTACCTTCTGCACGCCGGCCCAGGGGCACAAGATTACCCGCATTGAGTCCGTAAGAGGCCGCAGCGTGACATGGGGAGACACAGAGAAACTCCTGGCGACGCCGCTGAAACCGGTCGTGCCCGCCATGAAGACCCTGTGCATTGCCGGTGGTCGCAAAGACAAGGTTCGTCCCGGCGATGTCCTGGGTGCCCTGACGGGCGAAGCAGGCCTGCCTGGCAAAGCTGTCGGCAAGATTGATCTGTTTGATCATCAGTGTTTTGTCGCGGTAGAGAAGTCGCTTGCAGCTAAGGCATTGGCCAGGCTCGAAAGTGGCAAGGTCAAGGGGCGGAAAATACGCGTTCGATATGCCTGAATGAGAATTGCTTCGTCTGTATAAATGCGTGTCTTTTCGGGCCGCGACGCTCGGAAACCCCGTATAGATTTTTGCATTCAGGTTGCCCGGGCACCCTGAAAACGGTAAATTACGCAGGATTTTGCCCCCCGAATTGTCGCGGAAGCGTGTTAGACCTTAGTCTAACTGGTCAGTCCGGGCACAGATCGGGAGAAATATAAATCAATACAGGTAGCTGTTCGATATGAATGACCTGATGTCACAAGCCGTCGATCTGATGATTGCCGGAATGGGGTTTGTATTCGTGTTCCTCATTATTCTGGTGTTCGCGACACTCCTCATGTCCAAGCTCATAGGACGGTTTGCGCCGCCAGAGCCGGCAACCCCGGCCAAAACTCCACGTGCCAAGCCGAAGGCGCCCGCGTCGGTTGACCCTGACACCGCCGAGGCCATCAAGAAGGCGATTGCACAATTCCGGTCCCGCCACAAGAAGTGAACCGGTAAAAGACTAGAACCTTTAAACAGAAGGCTGACACGATGACTGACACAAAGAAACCGCTGGGGATTACGGACGTTATCCTGCGTGACGCCCACCAGTCCCTGCTTGCCACCCGTATGCGGCTGGATGACATGCTGCCAATTGCCGAGAAACTCGACAAGGTCGGTTTCTGGTCCCTGGAATCCTGGGGCGGCGCTACCTTTGATTCCTGCATTCGCTACCTGGGCGAAGATCCCTGGGAGCGCATCCGCGAGCTGAAAAAAGCCATGCCCAACACCCAGCAGCAGATGCTGCTGCGCGGTCAGAACCTGCTGGGCTATCGTCATTATGCGGATGATGTGGTGGACCGTTTCTGTGAACGTGCCGCTGAAAATGGCGTTGACGTATTCCGTATTTTCGATGCGATGAACGATCCCCGTAACCTGGATCGTGCCATTAAGGCCGTTCGCAAGACCGGCAAGCATGCCCAGGGCACCATTGCCTACACCACCAGCCCGGTGCACACCATCGAGATGTGGGTAGAGCTGGCGAAAGAAGTTGCCGACATGGGTGCGGACTCCATTGCGATCAAGGACATGGCCGGTATCCTCAAGCCGTACGTGGCCTATGATCTGGTCAGCCGTCTGAAGAAAGAGCTGGATATTCCGATCCACATGCAGTGTCACGCCACCACCGGCATGTCGACCGCTACCGCCATCAAGGCTGCGGAGGCCGGTATCGATAACGTGGATACGGCCATTTCCTCCATGAGCATGACCTACGGTCACTCGCCCACAGAAGCCGTCGTTGCGATTCTGGAGGGCACTGACCGTGACACCGGCCTGGACCTCAACCTGCTGGAAGAAATCGCCAGCTACTTCCGCCAGGTGCGCAAGAAGTACGCGAAATTCGAAGGCAGCCTGCGTGGGACCGATTCCCGCATCCTGATTGCCCAGGTACCAGGTGGCATGCTCACCAACATGGAAAACCAGCTGCGTGAGCAGAACGCCAGCGACAAGTTTGATCAGGTTCTGGACGAGATTCCCAAGGTTCGCGAAGACCTGGGCTTCATCCCGCTGGTAACCCCGACGTCCCAGATCGTCGGTACCCAGGCGGTACTGAACGTTCTGACCGGCGAGCGCTACAAGTCCATCTCCAAAGAAACCTCTGCGATCCTGAAAGGCGAGTACGGTGCTGCACCGGCGCCGATGAACAAGGAACTGCAGGAGCGTGTTCTGGATGGCAAAGAGCCTGTGACCTGTCGTCCGGCGGATCTGCTTGAGCCGGAAATGGACAAGCTGACTGACGAACTCAAGAAGCTGGCCGACGAGAAGGGTATCAAACTGTCTGACAACGTTGAAGACGACGTTCTCACCTACGCGCTGTTCCCGCAGATCGGCCTGAAGTTCCTGGAAAACCGTGACAACCCGGATGCGTTCGAGCCGGTTCCGACCGCTGAAAGCGCTGCTCCGGCCGCGAAATCTGAAGGCCCTGAGACCTACACCGTTGAAGTGAATGGCAAGAAGTTTGTGGTTGCCGTTTCCGAAGGTGGCGAGATCAGCCAGATCCAGGGCGAGGGCGGTGCCGCTTCCGCACCGGCTGCTTCCTCGGCTCCGGCACCTGCAGCGGGTGAAGGCGAGCCTGTGGTTGCACCGCTGGGCGGCAACATCTTCAAGGTTCTGGTTTCTCCGGGTGACACCGTGGAAGAGGGCGATGTGATGATTATCCTCGAGGCCATGAAAATGGAAACCGAGGTTCGCGCGCCAAAAGCCGGCACAATCGGCGAAGTCTTCATCAAGGTCGGTGATGCCGTCTCCCCTGATGACGAAATGCTGACAATCGCATAAGGGCCAGCATTCCATGGATAAATTAATGACACTCTGGACAGGTAGTGGCCTGTTCAACATCGAGATCGGCCAGGTGATCATGATCGCCATCGGCCTCTTGCTTCTCTATCTTGCGATTAACAAGAAATTTGAGCCGTTGCTTCTGGTACCCATCGGGTTCGGCGGCATCCTGGCGAATATTCCGGAGGCAGGCCTTGCCCTGACTGCGGCGGAAAATGCCATCCATTTTGCCCTGAAGGAAGAGTCAACTCAGATTCTGGCTGCTCTGGCCGCACCTCTGGATGTGGCCTACCAGGTCGGGCAGGCGGTGACGCCAGAGTTGAAAGACGCCTTCAAGGTGGCCGTAAAAGAGGCCAGCTACTCCGAAATGGCGATGGCCAACTCCCTGGCCCAGGATTTCGGTTACGGCAATGGCATGCTCTATAACTTCTACTCCGTGATCATTGGCAGTACGGTTGGTCCGCTGTTGATCTTCATGGGTGTGGGCGCGATGACCGACTTCGGTCCGTTGCTGGCTAACCCCAAGACCCTGCTGCTGGGTGCCGCTGCCCAGTTCGGTATCTTCGGTACTGTCATTGGTGCTGCGCTGCTGGACTGGACCGGTGTTCTGGAGTTCAACATTCTGGAAGCCGCCGCTATCGGTATCATTGGTGGTGCAGATGGCCCGACTTCCATCTATGTCTCCAGTGTTCTGGCCCCGCACTTGCTGGGTGCCATTGCGGTCTCTGCCTACGCTTACATGGCACTGGTGCCGATGATCCAGCCGCCGATCATGAAAGCACTGACCTCCGCTGAAGAGCGCAAGATCAAGATGACGCAGCTGCGCCCTGTCAGCAAGCAGGAAAAGATCATTTTCCCGCTGGTGGTTCTGATTGCGGTCGTTCTGTTCCTGCCGGATGCAGCGCCGCTGCTGGGTATGTTCACCTTCGGTAACCTGATGCGTGAATGTGGCGTGGTCGAGCGTTTGAGCGACACGGCCCAGAACGCGCTGATTAACATCGTGACCATTTTCCTTGGCCTGTCCGTTGGTTCCAAACTGATGGCAGACAAGTTCCTGGACGCCCAGACCCTGGGTATCTTGGGCCTGGGTATCGTGGCCTTCGGTGTGGGTACTGCCTCGGGTGTTCTGATGGCGAAGCTGATGAACAAGCTGAGCAAAGAGCAGATCAACCCGCTGATCGGTTCTGCCGGTGTATCTGCGGTGCCGATGGCAGCGCGGGTCTCCAACAAGGTGGGCCTGGAAGCCAACCCGCAGAACTTCCTGCTGATGCACGCCATGGGCCCGAACGTGGCTGGCGTTATCGGCTCTGCGGTTGCTGCGGGTGTAATGATCAAGCTTCTTGGCTGATTTGTTCACCGCAGTACAAAAAACCCCGCCTCTGTGCGGGGTTTTTTTGTGTCTAATGAAAATTCCTGGAATTCACGGGTAACGACTGAATCAGGTGGCTGAGGTCCGAAAGCCGACCTGCCATCACATGCACAATGTCCCCCTGTCGCTCCAGCACTCCCATCACATGCAGCAATCGGGCAGTCAGTAACGGCTTGCGCTGTCGCCGTGCCGTTTCCAGCCACACCACCACGTTCACATTACCGGTTTCGTCTTCCAGGGTGACGAAGGTAACGCCGGAAGCGGAGCCGGGGCGTTGGCGGCCGGTGACCAGGCCGGCGACCTGGACAGGGATGCCGGCTTTGGTGGATTTGAGCTGTTCGGCGCTGAGACAGAACTTCAGGTGGCCCTGTTCCCGCAATAACGCTAGCGGATGACGCTGCAGGGTGAGGCCCTGGCTGGCGTAGTCGGCCAGCACGTTCTGGCCTTCGGAGGGTTCCGGCAATTGCTCACAGTAGTCCGGTTGATAATCGACCGCCGTCTCCTGAGCGAACAGCTCCGCAGGTTGTTCATGGTCGAGCAGTTGCCAGTACGCCTGGTGGCGGTTGGCGGTGAAGCCCGGCATGGCGTTGGCGCCGGCGAGGAGTTCCATATCCCGCTGGTTCAGGGTGGCCAGGCGGCGAAGCTCGCTGGCAGAGCGGTAGCCCTCGGCTGGCCGGTTCTGGTGGATACGCTCGGCGCCGCTAACGGACAGACCCTGGATAATCCTCAGGCCCAGTCGCAGATGGCGGTCTTCGTCTTGCAGGTTGTGGTCCCACTGGCTGGCATTTACATCCGGCGGCAGCACGGTGACATTGTGCCGGCGGGCGTCCTGCACCAGTTGTGAGGGAGAATAGAACCCCATGGGCTGGCTGTTAAGCAGGGCACAGTAAAAGGCCGCCGGATAGTGCCGTTTGATCCAGGCGGAGACGTAGACAAGCAGGGCAAAGCTGGCGGCGTGGGATTCGGGGAAGCCATAGCCGCCAAAGCCGCAGATTTGCTGGTACAGCCGTTCGGCGAAGTCGGCATCGTGACCACGTTCGAGCATACCGGTGACTAGCTTTTCCCGGAACGGGGTCAGGTCGCCGTGGGATTTCCAGGCCGCCATGGCCCGGCGCAACTGGTCGGCTTCGCCGGCGGAGAAGCCGGCCGCCACCATGGCCAGTTTGATCACCTGTTCCTGGAAGATGGGCACACCGAGGGTGCGCTCCAGCACCTTGCGCACGGCATCGTTCGGGTAATCCACCGGCTCCAGGCCGTGCTTTCGGCGCAGGTACGGGTGCACCATGTCACCCTGGATGGGGCCCGGCCGAACGATGGCCACCTCAATCACCAGATCGTAATAGGTTTCCGGTTTCAGGCGGGGCAGCATGTTGATCTGGGCCCGGGATTCCACCTGGAATACGCCGATGCTGTCGCCTGTCTGAAGCATGGCGTAGGTGTCACGGTCTTCCTGGGGAATGTCCTGTATCCGGAAAGGCTGGCCTTTTTCATCGCTGATCAGTTCCAGCGCTTTTCGAATGGCGGAGAGCATGCCAAGGGCCAGCACATCCACCTTCATCAGCCCCAGGCTCTCAAGGTCGTCCTTGTCCCACTGGATTACGGTGCGGTCGGCCATGGCAGCGTTCTCCACTGGCACCAGTTCGGCCAGTGGCCCGGCGCTGATCACGAAACCGCCCACGTGCTGGGACAGATGTCGGGGGAAGCTCAGCAGGGTATTCACTAGGGTGAAGAACTGGTCCGCCACCTGTGGGTTGCGGGTGATTTTCTTGTCGAGAATCTGCTGGCGCCAGTTGGTGGCCTTGTCCCGCCAGTCGATGCCTTCCAGCAGCTGTTCCACCAGGGCCGGATCAAACCCCAGGGCCTTGCCGACATCCCGAATGGCGCTTTTGGGCCGGTAACGGATCACCGTGGCAGCCAGGGCGGCGCGCTCACGGGTATAACGCCGGTAGATATACTGGATAACCTCTTCACGACGTTCGTGCTCGAAATCCACATCGATATCGGGCGGTTCGTTTCGGTCTTTGGAAATAAACCGCTCGAACAGCAGTTCCACCCGGGCCGGGTTCACCTCGGTGATGCCCAGGCAATAACAAACCGCAGAGTTTGCTGCCGACCCCCGCCCCTGGCAGAGAATCCCCCGGCTGCGGGCAAAGTCGACAATATCGTGGATGGTGAGGAAGTAATGCTCGTAGTTCATCTCCGAGATCAGGCCCAGCTCCTTGCGGATCAGGCTCTGAACCTGCAGTGGTGTGCCATCCGGGTAACGCCGGCGCTCGCCTTCGCGGGTCAGCCGTTTCAGGTAGCCGGCCGGAGTCTCGTCCTCCGGCACCAGGTCTGGCGGGTATTCATAGCGCAGGCTGCCGGGCTCGAAGGTGCACTGGTTGGCAATGGTCAGGGTTTCATGCAGCCAGGCTTCCGGAAACAGCCGTTGCAGAACGGGCAGGGGGCGCAGGTATCGCTCGCCATTCTGGAACAGGCAGTGGCCGGCATTCTCCAGATTGGTGTGATTGCGCAGGGCTGTCAGTACATCCTGCAGCGGCTGGCGCTCCCGGCTGTGCATGTGCACCTCGCCCACGGCAGCCACGGGAATGCGCAGCTGATCGGCCAGCCAGTGTATCCGTGCCAGCCGCTGCTCCTCGCCGGATTCCAGGGTGCGGGCCGCGGCAATCCAGATCCGGGGGTCAAACAGTCGGGCCAGCCACTCGCCGCAGGCCAGCGCCTGATCGGAATCCGCTTCGGTAGGCGATGGGGGCAGCCACAGACACAGGCAGTCATCCAGGGTGTGGGTTTCAATGTCCCGGTAATACAGCTGGTAATGGCCTTTCTCAGCCCGCCGGCGGCCGGTAGTGATCAACTGGCAAAGCTGGCCATAGCCTTTGCGCGTGCGGGCCAGAAGGATAAAGCGAGGAGAAGCGGCGCCGGTGGGGGCATCCGACAACTCAAACCAGCTGCCGGTAATGAGTTTTACAGGACTTTCTGCCAGCGCCGCCCAGGCCCGGGGAATGCCGGCAACGGAGCAGGCATCGGTGATGGCCAGGGCGGTGTAGCCCAGCTCATGCGCTCGCTCAGCCAGTTCGTGGGGATGAGAGGCCCCGGTGAGGAAGGTGAAATTGCTGAAGCAAAACAGCTCTGCATACTGCTGCCCGGACATCAGCCAAACCACCCATGCACAAACCAGCCTTCCCGGGCATCCCGGAAGACCCAGGCCAACTGGCCGCTGCTCAACTGGGCAATGTAATAATCCCGGTGCACGCGCTGGCCATCCCACCAGCCACCGCTGATGCGCTCAGGCCCGGAAAACCAGGTAACGGGCGCCTCGGTCAGCGGTTGCGGGCCTTTCAATAACCAGAGCGGCCGCCTGGGCAGTTCTGCTGCCGGTACTGGCGGCGTTCCGGTTTTACGCAGAACTTCCGAGGCCGACCAGGCCCGTTCGGGACGATGATCCGCCTGGGGCGAGAGCTGCCTGAGAGCCTGATCGCCCAGGCGCGCCTGCAGCCGGCTGATCAGGGTATGCCAGGCTTCATTCAGATCCTGGGTTTCACCCAGCAGATCCTGCCCGGAGGGTGCTTCCCGTGACAGGAAACGCTTCACCAGCAAAACCATGGAGATAACCGGGGCGCTCAGGGAATGTTGCTCCAACCGCAGACGAACCAGGTTCAAGAAATGATCGGCCCGGTGCTCCGGCCCGGATGTGCGAATCTGCAGCCGGGTTGGTTCCGCATGCCGGTGCTTCAGAACCAGCCGCAGGCTGTCGGTATCCTGCTGGCGCCAGCACAGATCCTCTTCCAGTTCGACAAGCATGCGCTGGAGCGGAAACAGCAGCCCCTGGGTGTGTTCTATTTCCTGCACAAAATCCGCCTGTTGCCGGAACGAGTGGGGCGGTTGCCAGGGTGTGCGGGGATCCGGCCGGGTGCCCTGGATTTTCTGGATGTAAGCCAGCAGTTCCGGAGACAGGCGCCGCGCCAGTTCCCCGGGCGGTAAATCAAACACCTCCCCCAGCGTGTTCAGCCCCAGGCGCTGCAGCCGGGTACAGGCTTTTTCGTTGAATTCCGCTGCCAGCAGGGGCATCTGGCTCAGGCTTCGAAGAATGTGGCCCTTGTCTGCCGTGCATTCCCCCTTGCCGGCGCGGGCAATCAGCCGGGCCGCCAGAGGGGTATAGCCAATACCGATCCAGGCGTTCAGCTGGCGCTCATTCAGCCCCTGTTCCACGGTTTGCCAAACGGCCGGCAGCCCGCCATAGAGCTTCTGCAGGCTGCCAATCTCGGCCAGCAGGCCATCGGGTGGCACCAGCACAATATGGGCGGCATAGCGGTACAGCCAGCGGGCCTGATCTTCCAGAATCCTGGCTTCCTGGGTTTCATCGGCCCGCACCATACCCAGATCCGGTGCCAGGCTGATGGCGGTTTTCAGGCGCATGCCGCTACGAATACCCTGGCCCCTGGCTTCGGGGCAGGCTTGGATCACCTTCTGGCCAGAGCCTTCAACCACCACCAGGGCGCCCTCATCTTCACGGGTGCGGCGAATATGGTCCAGCACCAGGTGCGGGAAATGCAGATACAGCCAGAGCATGGAGCGTTATTACCCGGTTGAACCCGACCAGGGGCCCCGGACAACCCGGGTGGTTTCACGAAATGAGAGATCGGCCCGCTGGGCCATGGCCAGTGAACAGCGCTGCCCGGGCCAACTACCCCGGCGTTTGAGTACATTCACCTTGAGAGCCTGCTGCTCGCCGGGTTCCAGCTCCAGGCGCAGGGCCGCCGGAGAATTCTGCACGGCGTAATGGCGTTCCCGAAACAACACGCACACATTGCTCCCGGCTTCAGCCGCCAGTTGCAGGCGCCGAACCTCCCGGGAGGCCAGTTTGCCCGGCCAGGCCATCACCAGGCCTGTTACCGGTGAACGCAGGCAGTTCTCAAGGGTCCACAGAAAGTCGTCCTCATCCTCAGTATGGATCAGCACCACCTGGTCCAGATTCACGCCTTCCCTGGCCAGGGCAGGGGCATAGGGCGTGTGCGGCGGGTTCAGCCAGAACACGCTTTTGCCCTCTTCGCATACCCGTTGCATAAGCGGCAGCAGCAAATGCAACTCACCAATACCCGGTGCATCCAGCAGGCATTCGCTCAGGGCGCCTCGGGGCCAGCCCAGGCCACCAAGCTGGTTATCCAGAATCTGATAGCCGGTTGGTTCTGCAGGCTGTGTGGTCTGGGTGTGGCGGTGCCCCTGCCAGACACGGGCATCCTGCATCAGCGTGTTCAGAAGCTCGCTCATGATGAAAACTCTCGGAATACTGTTTAAATATACAGTATTCTGAAAGCGGCCGGATTTCAAGGGAGGGGTTGATAAAGCGAAGGGCACGACCCACGCTTGTAGTACAGCCATCAACCATGGAGGTTGAAATGAGTGACCTGAAAGCACACAGCTGTGAAGCCTGCAGCCCGAACGCACCCAAGGCGACCGAGGAAGAAAAGCAGCAGCTGCACAAAGATGTTCCAGACTGGGAAATCCTGGACATTGATGGGGAAGAACAGCTTCACAAGGTCTACAAGCTTAAAAACTTCGTGAAGGCCCTGGAATTCACAACCAAGATTGGCGAACTCGCCGAAGAGGAAGACCACCATCCAGTGATTGTACTGGAGTACGGCAAAGTCGCCGTGAGCTGGTGGAGCCACGAAATCGGCGGCCTGCACAAAAACGACTTTATCCTTGCAGCGAGAACCGACGCTGCGTTCAACGACATGCAATAAGCTCAACAGCGGCGGAGCCGGGTTTCCGTCGCTGTCTCATCGACAGTTTCCATTCCTGATCCGTCCCACCATCAGGCTCTCTATTGCTTTCGATACTTCGGTAAAAAGCTGGCTGAATTAGCAGTCGCAATATGAACTCTGGCATGCCGAACAACATCGCAAAGAGCTCAACGTGAAGAAGCTTGTTGCAGCCTTAAGTAGCACATAACCAGAGCATGCACCGAATGCCAAAACCTCCGCTTTGCTGGGGTTTTGTCACCGGTGATGGCGGGCGTTAGGGCTTAATGCGTTTCCGCCAATAGCCAGGTTTTCGGGAGTGGTGAGCAACGGCAATGACTACAGCTCCTTCTGGAAGCTCAATGGCGACTATATCGTATGGGAAACGCTCCAGAATCAAGCGCCTCGCACCGGTATCGCCGGCTTCTTCCGGGAGAAGCGATAAGGGAATGAGGTCTTCTTCAATAACGTCGATGGCAGCATCAACAGCAGCAAAAAAACTCGGCTCCGAGTCCAGGCTGCTCATATTCATACCATGCTGCCGCCTCTATTGCTTCCTGCGAGGCCTCTTCAAGTATCCTTACTGTTCGCACTGTTACTGGCCTAACTTTGCTCGCATCTTTGATCGAAATTCTTCACGGCTGAGCAACGTGGCTTTTCCGCTTTTGACCTTGGACACACGGCGAACAATTTCATCGCTCCAAGCCTGTTCGACTGAGTCGTCACGAGGGCCGTCCAGGCTCATGATTAGCTCCCGAGCCAGCGCTGCACGCTCCGACTCGGAGAGAGTCGAAATCTGGGAGCGTAGGTGGTCTAATGTTTCGGTAGTCATGAGGCCTCCGCAAGTGACGATACAAGTATGCTATCCCGATTCAAAGACGCTAACAAGGCGGTCAACGGGACGCTGGACTTCCTGCGCTTCGTTGTCGCCCATTACCGCTGGCGGTAGGCACCACGATGATTTCAATGAGACAATGTATTGGACGGACAAAGAACCTCAATCGGTGCTTAAGAAAGGGGCACTGGAGATGGTTTTGTCCAGAGCATAAGAAGCAGCCTTTGGTATGGCTGTTTGGTTTAGTTTTCACTGTTATTGCTGGATCCGCCTCAATCTATTCGGTAGTGGCTCCATCGGGGGTAAACTCCGCCCCAAGTACTTCTGTCAAAAATCCAGGCTCGGTGGGCAGCGCAATTCCGCCTCTGAGTTTGAGCTCAGTGATACATAAAGAGCATCTCATTGCCTTTAAAGTTGCCACAGATGTAGCCCTAATTTCTATTTTTGATCCGAAAGCACTAGAACACCGATTCCGCGACGAGGAAACTTGGTGGGTAGAGGACGATGCGCTACTTACAGAAATAAATAGGGGCAACGGAATTTTCTTGTCCACCGGTTATGATGGCTACTTCGAGGTTCTCGTCCACGGAAAAAATCCGAGGCTAACTACTGAGAAAGAGCTGAGTTTGACGCTGGTCTGCGACGGTGGCCTGATCTATGTCGGGGGTTACCCTATTGATGGGCTGAAAAAGCTAGATGAGCCTTTCGGTGGAGACTACTTTTCGTGTGAAAAAGGCGCTTACAATGTCGGAGTCCGGGTTAGGAGAAATGTTGTGGATCTCTCCTTTTCGCCTATCGAAATGTTCACGAGAAACTCGATCCATTCAGTTCCTCACTTTGATGAGTTATAGCTATGCCTAAAAAGGCTGAGCACCCGAAAAGCTCGTGTCAGCGGCGTAACCCTTCCAACTTCCACCTCGCAAAAGTCCGTCAAGGAGAACATACCCGCGCATATCCTGAAGTCGATTCGTGAGGTATTGGGAAATGAGTAATGAGACTCTGAGTGCTGAGGAACTTGGCAACAAACTGCTTCAATCTGTTAAAGAAATGAAAGTGGGCAACGTTGCACGCGTCAGTCTTGTAGAGCCAAATGAGGTCGCAGAGGCGCGTGGCAAGACTGGCCTTACACAGCGAGAGTTTGCCGAGGTACTCCATATTTCTCCACGTACGTTGCAGGAATGGGAGCAGGGGCGACGTAAACCTTCCGGGCCGGCAAAGGCGCTCATCGAGATTGCTTTTCGCCATCCGGAGGTTATTCGGGAAGACCTCGAGCTCAGGGGTTAACGAGGTGGTCAACGGGATGCCAACTGCGTTGCGCTCCGTTGCCGCCCATTACCAAAGGCGTTATCTCTTCAGATGGTAACTCGCGAATGAGCATTACGATCAGGACTGAGCAGGAACAGGACGTTTCGTCGATTCGTCATGTCACCCAGGCGGCATTCGCTACTGCTAAACACGCTTCGGGGACCGAAGCTCACATTGTTGAAGCTCTTCGCGCTGCAGGTGTGCTGACTATTTCACTTGTTGCGGAGTGCAATGGTGAGGTCGTAGGGCACGTCGCCGCGTCACCTGTCCAAGTTTCTGACGGAGCCGGGGGCTGGTTCGGGTTTGGTCCGGTTTCGGTGTTGCCGGAGTACCAACGTCAAGGTGTTGGTACGCGTCTAATACGCAGTGCTCTTGATGCGTTGAGAAGAGCAGGGGCACAGGGGTGTGTCCTGGTTGGCGACCCGGCCTATTATGAAAGATTCGGGTTCAACACGGTTCCCGATCTGACCCTTCCCGACGTGCCACCTGAATACTTTCAGGCGTTAAAGTTCGGCACCAGGTTTCCGGTGGGTTCAGTCACATTCCACGAGGCATTCGCGGCCGGGAGCTAACAAATTAAAAACCGGGACAGACTTATTTTGTGCGCACTGGTTTTTGTCTTGGGCTGGCTTTGTCGAAAATGGTCTTCAGCAATCTGTTAGGGCTTCTTTTTTTTGCGTTATCAGCCCATTTCGAAAAATATCGATCAAACAAGAGCGATCAAACAGCTATGACGAGAAAGACATTAGGTTTAACCCGGAAACCGAATATAGACGCTAAACCAGTGGCTAAGGAAGCCGAAGCTATGGTTGAGGTTGAAGGTGAGGCTGATCCACAAAAACGTTTTCTAAACGGTGTGGCTATCAATCCAACGCCGGGGATTCGCCTGGAGTCAGGTTCAGAAAAGCTAACGGTGCGCGCGATGGATTTGATCACGCCGATTGGAATGGGGCAGCGGGGTTTGATAGTTGCACCGCCGGGGTCTGGGAAGTCGACGATTTTAAAGGATATTTGCCAGGCGGTGGGAAAGGCGTATCCCGAGATTAAACTTTACGCGTTATTGATCGATGAGCGACCCGAAGAGGTGACTGATTTCAAGCGTAGCGTCCCGGCTGAGGTACACGCTTCTTCTTCGGATGAAAGCTATGCTCATCACGTTCGCGTTGCCGATGAACTGCTTGATATCGCCCGCCAACAAGCGGGCGAAGGTCACAATGTCATGATTGTGATTGACTCTCTCACGAGGCTTTCGCGTGTGCATAATGCGGAGCGAAAGAGCAGCGGTCGTACTATGTCTGGCGGGGTGGATGCCCGAGCGATGGAGATCCCGCGGAGGTTGTTTGGCGCTGCACGAAACATTGAGAATGGCGGCTCGCTGACCATTCTGGCAACCGTTCTGGTGGATACCGGCAGCCGTATGGACCAGGTGATCTTTGAGGAGTTCAAGGGCACGGGGAATATGGAGCTGGTTTTATCAAGAGACGTTGCGAATCAGCGAATCTTTCCCGCGCTAGATATTTCGAAAAGCAGTACACGCCGTGAAGAGCTGCTGTTGGATCCAAAAGATTTAGACAAAATAAGAGCACTGCGCCGGGCGCTTGGCGGTCTCAAGCCGCTAGCAGCCTGTCGGACTTAACCAAGCAGTATCGACATGAGATAATCGGGGCAACACGGGCCACAACCGGAATTCACTGATGGGACATTTCGTAATAGCTGACCGGGACACCGACTTCCTGCTTCCACCGTCTGTTCAAGACTGGTTGCCTGAAGACCATCTGGCCCGTTTTGTCGTCGAGGTCGTTGATCAGCTCGATCTGTCTGAGCTAACGCGGCAGTATGCCGGGCGCGGCTCACGGGCCCATCATCCTGCCGTATTGCTCAGCTTGTTGATTTATGGATACGCGACCGGCGTTTTCTCCAGCCGCAAGATTGAGCGCGCTACCCACGACTCGATTGCGTTCCGTTACCTGGCGGCCAACACGCATCCGGATCACGACACGATCGCCACCTTCCGCCGTCGCTTTCTTCCTCAGGTTGAGGCTCTGTTCGTGCAGGTCCTGCTGCTGGCGCGGGAAATGAATCTGGTGAAGCTGGGGCGGATCGCCCTGGATGGTACCAAGGTAAAAGCGAACGCCAGTAAGCACAAAGCGCTGTCCTATGCCCACGCAAATAAGATTGAGGCGCAGCTCAAGGCGGAAGTGAACGCACTCGCCGCTCAGGCGGAGGCCGCAGATCAGGCACCAGTACTTGAGGGTATGGATATCCC
>MRWF01022520.1_pt1 | contig 22201 bp, 20 predicted proteins | sample 1013331 | NCBI WGS metagenome assembly MRWF01 (sample SAMN06117577, study PRJNA244670) | biofilm metagenome | biome: Water; feature: Cathode Biofilm; material: Biofilm; isolation source: microbial consortium enriched at the cathode of a solar microbial fuel cell | place: USA: District of Columbia ... | reverse complement strand
CACCAGCAAGTGCCTACCGCAGAAGACGTAAAGCGGGAAGTAGCAGTGATGGTCGTAATACCGGTTAAAGAACTTACCCGGCTGGTCGCCGTGCACCGGAATATCGGTGCCGTCAAAATCCAGCACGATTTCCTTGGGCGGCTTCTCATGCTGCTCGATAAAGTGGTGCCAGAGCAACTCATGCGCTTTGACAATGGTTTGCCGATCCATCGCCTGCTCCATTCGACAAAGCGTGGACTTGCCGGCCAGAGTCGAGGCATTCCCCGTGGCGGTTTGTAGTGCCTGATCAAAGCGAAGCGCTTCATGATCATTCAGATCTTCGTAGCCGCTGGCCACGCCGTAGACGCGCTGCCGGATCATGGTGTTGAGCCCATGACGAATCATGCGGGCATCCCGCTGGTCGGTCAGCGTCTCGGCCAGTCGCTGGGTTAGCCGGTGTTGTTTATCGACTTCGCGCAGTAACAACACACCGGCATCCGAGGTGATATGGCCTCCGGAGAAATCGGCTTCAATCTGGCGGCGGGAGAGTGGCGAGAAGGTCAGTTTTTGAGGTACCATTTTGGATAGCGGCTTTTAGTGTGGGTTTTTGTGTAGGAACTTGAATTCTAACACTTTAAGCCGCTTCTTCCTTCCTCATGCTACCTTCTTCATGAGAAATCCGGGCTAGCGATCATCCAGCGACACTCCCGCCGGGTGAACGGGATTATCGAGAACGTTCTTGATCTTTCCAGGCGCCGGGCCGCCAATGCGGACCTGATCGAAGTGGCACCCTGGCTCCAGGAATTTCGGGAAGACTTCCTGCAAACGCAGGACGATGACTGCACCACAGCCAACATCGTTCTGAAAATAGATCCGCAACTGCCGCCGGCCCGATTCGACAAAAGCCAGATTGAACAGGTGATGGTAAATCTTTGCGATAACGGTTTACGCTACAGCGAACAGCACTCGGGGCAACGAAAGATCGGCATCCATGCCGGGGCAACCGAGGATGGTGAACGGGCCTATATCGATGTGCGGGATCTGGGTCCCGGCATAGCGCCGGAGAACAGAAACTCCGTGTTTGAACCGTTTTTTACTACAGACAAGACCGGAACCGGGCTCGGGCTTTATCTGGCCCGGGAACTGTGCGAGGCTAATCAGGCGCATCTTTCCCTGGTAGAAGATAACAAGCCCGGCTGCTGTTTTCGCATTACATTTGCTCACCCGGGGCGAATGATCTGAACCGGCGCCGGCGGATAACGGGCGCTTGAACAACGACATGGAACCGACGACACAAGATGACCACATACACAGCGCTGATCGTTGATGATGAACCGGACATCCGGGAGTTACTTGAGATCACCCTCACCCGGATGGGCATAACAACCCTCACGGCACCCGACCTCACCAGCGCGCGGAAATTGCTGGAACAGAACACCACCCACCTCTGCCTGACCGACATGAACCTGCCAGACGGTAATGGCATCGAACTCGTGCAGTGGATTCAGAAACACTCTCCGGCCACGCCTGTCGCCGTGATCACAGCCTACGGCAACATGGACACCGCGATTGAGTCGCTCAAAGCCGGGGCCTTTGATTTCGTGTCCAAACCGGTGGAACTGCCCCGACTGAGGGAACTGGTCAATAGCGCCCTCAAACTCGCTGAGCCCAAGCCAGACGCGGAAGATACAGCCGACGAGCCAGGCCTGCTACTCGGCAAATCACCAGAGATTCGAAAACTCCGAAACCAGACCCGAAAACTGGCCAGAAGTCAGGCACCGGTCTTTATCAGTGGCGAGTCTGGCAGCGGCAAGGAATTGGTAGCCAGAATGATCCACCTCCAGGGGCCCCGCCGCGAAGGACCGTTCATCGCGGTTAACTGCGGTGCGATTCCCTCGGAACTGATGGAAAGCGAATTCTTCGGCCACAAGAAAGGCAGCTTTACCGGGGCCGTGGAGAACAAAGACGGCCTGTTCCGCTCTGCCAACGGAGGTACCCTATTCCTTGATGAAGTGGCAGACCTGCCCCTGGCCATGCAGGTGAAACTGCTCCGCGCCATACAGGAAAAAGCCGTTCGGCCCGTCGGGGACACCAAGGAAGTGCCCGTCGACATTCGGGTACTGAGCGCCACCCACAAGAATCTGCCGGAGCTGGTCCAGGAAGGCAGCTTTCGTCAGGATCTTTTCTACCGGATTAACGTGATCGAACTCGCAGTACCACCCCTGAGAGAGCGGCCGGATGATATTTCTCTGCTTTCGAATCACATTCTTGAACGGATTGCGAAAGAGTATGAGTGTGACCCTGCCTCGTTAACGCCAGCGGCCGTGGACAGACTGCGAGGCTATGACTTTCCGGGCAATGTCCGGGAACTGGAAAACGTCTTGGAGCGGGCTTTTACCCTGTGCGACGCCGATCAGATCGATGCTGATGATCTGCATCTGGGGAATGGTGTTCAGCATGCAGCTTCGGCGTCGCAGATCATTGCCGAAGGAGAGGCCGGCGAAGAAGGCATATCTGTACCTGATGGTGAAATCGACCTGGAAGGGTATCTTGAAAGTATTGAGCGACAGGCTATAGAAAAGGCGCTTGAGGCAACACGATGGAACAAGACGGCGGCGGCGAAACGACTGGGAATCAGTTTTCGGGCGTTAAGGTATCGGTTGAAGAAGTTGGGGATGGAGTGACTGTTTCACAAATCCAAAATCAGTAAACCTGATATTATTCGGGTTCAAAAAGTCGGAACAGGATGTTCCGCCTTGCTTTAGTGATTGACGAAAAACCTCATACAAGGATGTTTAAAGTGAATAATTATTCCCAATCCGGTTTCACGCTGGTTGAACTTTCTGTTGTATTGGCGATTAGCGCGATTATTCTTGCATTTGCCATCCCGGGCACCGCAAATCTGATGAATCATTCAGGACGTCATACGGCGCTTGCCGACCTCATCTCAACGTTGAATCTTGCACGAAATACCGCGATCAACGAGCAGACAACCGTGACTCTGTGCGCAATAGGCAACGATTCAAAATGTGCCAATGACTGGTCCTTTCCGATCGTTGCGTTTCGCGATCCCTCTCGTACGAAACAGATTACAGACGATAGCCAAATAGTACGGATACTTCACTCCGTTGAAACTGGACGGTTGGTAGTTAGATCCGGGATCCACAATTACTTCCGATTCCAGAGCAGCGGTTGGTCGAGAGGCACTTTAGGCCATTTTATCTGGTGCCCCGACTCAGATGACAATCAATACGCGGCTCAGGTAAGAATAAATATGGGAGGGCGACCACAAATGGCGAGAGATTATGATGGCGACGGGGTGGTAGAAGATGCCTCCGGCGATCCGATAACTTGCGAAGGCGTCTGAAAAACGATGGCTCTAATCCCAATTGACCCTCTGCCCATTGGACAGTAACGCTATTGTCCCGCCGCCCTGGCCATTTTTCGGCTGGGCCTCAATGCGGAACGCAGTCGCAGTCTGGCTGTCTATTACCAGGTCATAGAATTTGGCATTCCCATCCAAAGGCGCTTCATCCGGAAAGATGTCATCTGCGTCACTGCCGATAGTTGCACCGACATACGACATGTTTTGCGTGTGGTACCGCTCTAATGCGTTTGCCAGGGACATCAAAGCGCTTTTGGCATCCGCCGCTCTGGCATCCTCCACATAGCGGTTGTAGCTTGGCAAGGCGATGGCCGCAATGATGCCGATGATGGCCACCACAATCATCAACTCGATCAAGGTAATGCCTGATTCTCGCCTGATCAACTTCATCTTCAATTCCCATTCCTGTTAGGTTTGCTGGGGCGCAACTACGCCCCAGCTAATTAAAATCACAATCAGTCGTACAGTTCCTGCCAGCTCATTCTTCCTGTGTTCTCCGACATACTACCGACATCAATCTCTTCAGAGAGAATTTCACTGTCAGAACGGGGGATCAGGGCGTAGTCACCCAGGAAACCGGTTTTATTTGGCAGACCGCCCTCGGTTTTGAAGCCCACGAATGGTTGCCCCAACTTGGGCCAGACCGCGCGGTCAGGCGTTTGGCCGTCAAGTCCAAATGCCATCAGCCAACCACTACCGCCAACGTCACAGGGATTGCTTGACGGTATTGTCGAGTTCACAAACACATACTCGCCTCGGACCTGAGGTGCCTGCACGATGCGCTCCCCGGTTTCTGTTGTGAAATCGACATACCAGCCGTTCTGGGTATCGAAATCTTCACCCGTTGAGGAGCGCACATCGAATACCTCACCCTCCACTGTTATCACCGAGTCGGTAATATCCCGGTCTATCAGATCGTCTCGCTCAAGTTCCGATGTGCCCTGGTCGAGCACGCCATAAAAAGACTGAACATCCTCACTGACCGTGTCATCCTGAGTCAGATACTGACCAGTGCCGAACAAAACCATGACATCTGGATCCGGGTTGTTTTCGTTATCATTCGGATTACGGACAATCATCGGCGCAGCAGTAACTGGCTGCACTTCACCAGATCGAATTGCCGTGAATAAGGGTTCCGCAGTGCCCCCCTGGCGATAAGCAGAACCCCAACTACCGTTCCCGGCGTTGGATGCAACCCAAATGTTGCCCTTCAAGTCGCCTGCATACACGCGATCTACGATTCGGTCGCCGTTGAGGTCTACCTGACGGACCGGGGATAGGCCAGTCGCATCACTGGAACTCTCGAACTCGATATAACGATAATCCCCGCTATCGGTCCAATCCCCGTCCAGGCCACCTTCAATGTCTAGCATAAACAGGCCGGTCGAGGACGTAGATGAGTTATAGCCATTAGGCACGAAGGCGGTCCAGCGGTAATCATTGTTACCCCATTGAACCAGCGAAACCGTAGGCGGCTCGGTAATGAAGCCCATCCGATCGTTATCTTCGCTACTGAACTCCCACATAACGATGTCGGAAGCATTCGCTTGGGAGAAACTGCCGGGATCGGTGACATCCAGCGCGAAGACACCTTTGCCACCTGTACGTGCACCACCAATAAGAATGGTTCGCCAGTCCGCAGCGGTGTTTCGAGCACCTTGCGTGTAGACATCTGACACAACAGGTGTCAGATCAACATAATAGCGATGTTGATAGGCCTGCTGTGTCAGGTAATGCAGCCCTGCAGTAGCTTCGTCAGAGAAAATAAACTCGGGAATATAACCAAAAAGTTCTTTTCCATCACTGCCTCGGAACGCGTGAAGCATGCCGTCATTGGCGCCAACGTAAACGACGGGCGTCCGGCTGCGTTTGTCACTGCGAAAATCAGCGTAAGTGTCAGTGGCTGTGCCAAAGGGTACACCGGTTGGCCATCCCAGGTCCGGCTGGGCAACGTATACAGGTGTTGAATTAATAATATCGCCGAGGAGGCTAGCGCGAGTCCGCATCCCTGTGACTGGATTTCCGCGCAAATAGGATATGCGATTCTCAGCCAGGGTAAGACTGCCGGCGCCCCCATTATATTTGAGGTCGTTCTGTTGGCGAGCTGTCAAGCTACCCCAATTTGACCAAATAAATGGCAACCCCTCGGATCCGTCGTACGTGATGATATTACGAGCATCCTGAGTAAGGTCTCTTGCGTCCAGAACACTTCCCGCCTCCCAGGTCTCCGTCTCGTCAATAGTGGGCGGCCCAGATTCATTTTCGGTAAGACCCGTAGCAAACAGATCCCCAGTCCAGTTCGCAGAATCAAAGCGAGCACCGAAGAGAAGCGTGTCAGTTTCCAATGTAGCCGTGTTGAAAGTTACACCCGTGGAGCTGCCTACTGCCTCAGCTACAATACTTTCAAACGCTTTCTCCAAGCTTGCGATCATACGGTCGGCCTGGCCCGCAATATAGTAATTATCCGGGCGCTTAAAGCTGGTGGAACCAAGCGATACCGTTTCGCCATTTGTATGCCACCATTCCTCAGGCAACTCCTCAGTACGAGTTTCTGGGTCGAAATCATCAGGCACATCAAAACCACCGTATTTCGCAGCCAAGTAGTACTGGTTTCGGTTGGTTGGCTGTAACACCTGGTTTTCAAGAACGTCCACCCAATGCGTGGTCGCTGTCTGCTTACCAAAATCATTAGGCCGCATATCGTTCACAAGATTGTCATATGCGAGACCCGCAATATGTGCGGAATTCTCACGACCTGTAAACGAGTTGCCCTCACCTAAGCTATCACCAAGGCCTTCGATAACCCCCACTCGATTTGTCATCGCGATAACATCGATCGTGTCGTCGTTGCGAACCTCGTCAGGCATCGTCGGTTCATCCCGACGATAGCTGGATTCGTTTCCAGGCAGGTTCTTATCGTCATGAGTGTTGACGTCGCCGATACCCAGGATCGCTGCAGGTTGACACTCATACTGAACGGGATCGGCCCAATCAGTAATAACGGGAAAACCGTCAGTGAACTTGTCGATTTCACTTGAACTGTAGCCACTCAAATTGGAGTAAGCTGCAACACCTCCAAGTCCTTTCAAGTAGCGTGTTGCCGCATAGTAGAGTTCACTGACCGGGTCCAATGACTTATGGTTGTTATTATTCAACTGACCAAACTTGTTGATGTAGTTGATAACACCACTGTTTACCACGTTGCCAGGGGTACTAGAGGCCGCATCGGGATCGGGATTCGTATACAGAACCCCTGTCGTTTCATCCCACTCGGCGTTCGGATTGCTCGCCAATCCTGTCGAAGGAAGGAATTGATCCGGACCGATAAATTTTTGTTGTGCTCTGAGAACACCACCGTCCCTGGAATTGCTGTCGTCATTCAGATAACCGAATACACTGTATCGGAGCGTCTCTGAGTTCTTCTGCAATAGCCCTTCGGGCTTCCAGGCATTGGCATACTCAACACAGTCTGCTTCAAGCCCCACTGACTCGTCACACACTTTGACTCGAACATGGGCTTCATGTGCACGATCGGCGTCAAACTCGACGCCCGGGTTGTAGTTAACCGTGTTGAGATTTACGCCCGTATCTCCGACGCTAAATCTCATTTCCACACCGAGCCCCTGTATTCGAACTCGGACACGATTGGCTGTAAATGGCGTTGCCCCAGACACCAGCGTAGATCCGCTTATTTCACGAACTGCTAAACCGCTTTGGCCAGGATGTCTTGCCTTCTCCAACCAGGTTTCGGTTTCTGTATCAAGGAATCGGTAACCCCCTGTCAATACTTTCCGAAACGGATCAATGGTTTGGGTAGTCGACCAGTTCAAAAAGTTACCACTCCATTCCCCTGAACCACCGCAGGTTTTGGATTCCGATACCCGTGTCGGGGAAAAATGGCGCTTGTCGGAATCTTGGTCGTAGTTGTAGACGTAACACTTGTTCGGATCGAAATACCCCTCGAACGTTCGGTCAGTGGTATAGGCTCCAAGGTTAGCCAGACTCTGAACAGTCGGAAATTCGACAGATGGAGTCAGGACCAGGTTCCCGGGAACACCACGACCGCCTGCCAGGTATAAGGGTTGGTCCGCCAAGATCCCGGGAGCAGAGTAGCCTTGCGCAGGAATTACAATGGCTAGACCAAAGCAGAAGTTACATAGTTTTCTTTTCAACTGATTCATACCATTATCCTTGGAGCAGAAGCTCACATTTCCCGTGCATAGTAGGATTCTATAATCCGGGTCGATTCACCGGTCGGGCCCGGACTCCATGTCACGATACGGAATGCTTGGGCCTGAGTTGCGCCAGTTTCGTGTGAATATCCCTCAACGACTAGATCCGTAAGTTGCTCCGGCTGTCGGGCCTCACCCATGTGTTGAATAAAATAACGCGGCGTCACTCCGTCAACGGCATCGGCACTCAAAACATCCTCACTGGCTCCCCAATCCAGGGCCAGAGGGTCTGGAGCCACGTCATTTTCGCCGTATAACCCACCGGTGCCATCAAACTCCGACAGAAGGTTTACATTCTCTACAAATAACTCAGCATCACGAAGTGCAGACTCAGCAATCTCCAAAGATTGCATCCCTTCTCTTTCACCGGACACCATACGCTCCTGCATAATAGTGCCCTGCATACTCGAGACAGCCAGAAGAGTCAGTACCAGCAATAGGAGCAAAGACAGAATTAGCGCGGCACCCGACTGGTTGCGAATACAATTGTCACGCATAACGTCAGATCCTGTTTCTCATAGTAATAGTGGTGGAATAAACCCGATACAGGAATGTATCGTTGGCATTTGCAGTGGTCAGCAGAGTGTCATCAGCGACACAATCCAGCCAGCCGGGGAAGCAATACTCTTGCGCGCCGTCAGTGACGCCGTCATTTGGTGACCGCACAAGAACACTCAAACGCACAGCGATAGCGTTGTCTGCCTGCGTCCTTCCCGCCGTTGTAAGACCTACGGGATCCTCCCAAGCGTTAACTTGGCCATCCTGATCACCATCGACACCAAACTGAATTTGAAAATCGATGACATCTTGCAACAGCGCAACCGGTGTGGAGAAATTACCGATACCACTTCCAGTTATTCCGACACCGTCGGTTACAAGTTCCCGGGCACCATTTGCGTTATCTTGAAGGTAAAAACGCTGCTGTCGGGGCCGGAAGACTGATGCACCGTCGGGATCGTCATTGTAGTTCGTTGATAAAGCCTGTGTTGAGTTACCCGGGCCATCACTCACGTTCCCCGAGTTGTGCACCACGACTTCGTTGTTGGTATTCAAATTAGTGACCTGGAAAATATCTCCTTCACTGCAGTTGGTAACAATAAGGATGTCGTTTTCATTGAAGGAGTCGCTGTCATCAACCCTCAAATTTGCCGCTTGCTGACTAGGCTGAAACGTGACCCTAACGGCAGAATTTCCGTTCACGCCTCCCAGATACAGCACATCTGAGTTACCAGCACCCTGGTTGTCCTCCGCGTCAAGCCCCCGAAGCAGCGCGCCAACGTCAAAACCTGTGTCGTTGAGTATACTGTTCAAGCGCCCATCTCGAACTCCCTGACTCCCCAAACACCCCCAATAGGACGCATTACGAATTTCCCGCCCGATAATAGACGTTGCCAACCGGCCGGTTTCCTGTATTCGGGCGCTCGCCTCGGAGACGCGAAAACTCTGACTGTTGGAGGTGAAAATCTGGGTCAAACCAAGCGTAATAATGAGCGACAGAGCCAACGCAACTATTACTTCGATAATTGACAGGCCAGATTGTCTTACCGAAACGTTCATTGCTCTAACCTCGCTGTCATCGTAAACGTTTGCTCTTCGGCGTTACTCCCATACTGGCGTTCGTCCCAGGTGATCGTCACATCCACTGTGTTGGCATTGAACGTCACGTCACCCTCAGCGCCGGGAATGTCCCGATCTAAAGCAGCCTCCCAGGAATCGACCTCACCTGCTGTCAAAGCGGCGTTGTCGTTTGCTCGAATCATCTCCACCATCTCGAGTGCATGCAGATTGACTTGGGATCGAAGGTTCGCGTTGTTCACCTGCTGCAAAGACAAGTACTGCATGCCTACTACACCAAGCAGCCCAACAAGCAGTACCAGCAAGGCAACAAGCACTTCTATGAGAGTGAAGCCTCGCTGGGAGCGTGGGTTTGATATTCCAAACATGAACTTTTCTCCGGAGTCCTCAGTAATTAATCACTTTACTAAGGGCAGTTAAAATCGGTTGTGTCCACACGCCCGCCGGGCGTTACCGTTACGGTTCTGCCATCACTGGCTCCCGCACAAACGTTGAATGCCACATTGCCGCCGCTAGTGGTAAGACCGTTCGCACGAAACGTCACAGCCCCAGCTGTGATACTCAGACCACCATCAGACTCCTCTATCTGCCTGATGACATTGCCATTCGAAGTCAAAGTCGTAACAAGAGTGTCTGCAGCCGAGGTAACCGTTACTCTTTCTCCTCTTCTGACAGCCTCGCTTCGCGAGTAATTCAACAAGCCAACGATAGAGTTAGTGGTAGATACCACCCGATTGTTATCAATAATCCTTCCAAACTGGGGTATGGCAAAGCCTGCAATAACTGCGATAAGTGCAATCACAATCATCAACTCAACGAGAGTGAAGCCTCTGTTATTCGTCGTCAGGTACATAGTCTTATCCCACATTAACTATCCTTAAATTAAAAGCTTGGAGCGGAGCTCGCCAGCAGTATCTGACTAGCGGCGCACGAAAGCGGACGAGCGGCAATTAGATAGGGAAATTTCGAGAAGACATTCGCATTTTTGGAGGTGGCCATAATCTTTAAGCCGCCTCAAGAAGGAAGGCAGTAGGTGAACACTAACTTTTAGGAAACATTCACAACATCTATCCGCAACTCCCGCGGCATAGAAAACACAATATTCTCCTCACGCCCGGCAATTTCCTCCGGAACGCTGCCGCCAAGCTCTCGCAGACGAGTAATCACATCGTTCACCAGAACCTCGGGGGCAGAAGCTCCCGCAGTAACCCCAATCGAAGTCTTACCTTCCAGCCAGGCAGCATCGATCTGGGAGGCCTCATCAATCAGATAGGCCGGCGTGCCCATTCTCTCCGCGAGCTCGCGCAGGCGGTTTGAGTTGGAGCTGTTCGGCGAGCCAACCACCAGCATCAGGTCGCAGTCGCCGGCCAACTGCTTCACGGCATCCTGGCGGTTCTGGGTGGCGTAGCAGATATCGTCCTTGCGAGGGCCCTGGATCTCCGGGAACTTTGCGCGGAGCGCGTCAATGACGCGGGCGGTATCGTCCATGGACAGGGTGGTCTGGGTAACGTAAGAGAGCTTACCGGGGTCTTTAACCTCCAGGTTCGCCACGTCTTCCTCGTCTTCGACGAGGTAGATTTCGCCACCATTGCTATGGTCGTACTGCCCCATGGTGCCTTCTACTTCCGGATGGCCGTGGTGGCCGATCAGCACGCATTCCCTGCCATCGCGGCTGTAGCGCATGACTTCCAGGTGAACCTTGGTAACCAGCGGACAGGTGGCGTCGAAGACTTTCAGGCCGCGGCGGGCGGCTTCGCTCTGTACCGCCTGGGAAACGCCGTGGGCGCTGAAGATAACGAGCTTGTCGTCTGGAACTTCGTCCAGCTCGTCCACGAAAATGGCGCCACGGTTGCGCAGGTTATCCACCACGAATTTATTGTGGACCACCTCGTGCCTAACGTAGATAGGCGCCCCGAACACGTCCAGCGCCCGGTTTACAATTTCGATGGCGCGGTCCACGCCGGCACAAAAACCTCGGGGATTGGCGAGTCGGATCTGCATATCAACCTGCTATTCTGGTTAGTGGGCCGGGCCTGCCGGTTCCACGTCGATGATTTCTACTTCAAACGTCAGTGTACGCCCTGCCAGGGGGTGATTGAAATCCACCTCAACTTCGTCACCTTCTACACGGCTGACAACACCGGGCAACTCGCTCTGGCGCGCGTCGGCAAAGGAAATCATTACGCCGGGTTCCAGCACCATATCGGGGCTGAACTCATGGCGCTTGAACGTCTGTACGTTATTCGGGTTGTGCTGGCCAAAGGCTTTCTCGGGCGGCACCTGGAAGCTGTCTTTATCACCAGCTTTCATACCCATCAGGTAAGCCTCGAAATTCTCCGGCAGGTTGTCATCGCCGATTTCCAGGGACGCCGGCTCTTTCTCAAAGGTCGAATCAATCACTTCGCCATCCGGGAACTTCAGGGCGAAGTGCAGTTTTACCCGGGTACCCTTGTCGACAGGCAGTTCATTCATAAGAGTTACTCACTCCTTTGCGCATCCCCGTCCGAATCGGCGGGTTTGCGGAACATATCAAGAATCATCATGGCGGCACCGATGGTGATCGCGGTGTCAGCCAGGTTAAAAGCGGGAAAGTGCCAGTCCTGCCAGTAGAAGTGCAGGAAGTCGACTACGTAGCCGTGCACCACCCGATCGTAGACGTTGCCCAGGGCGCCGCCGAGTATGAGTACGATGGCAATGGCCGTCCAGGTTTCATGACGCTGAAGGTTTTTCAGCCAGTAGACCAGCACCACGCTGACCACAAGGGCCAGAGTTACGAAGAACCAGCGCTGCCAGCCGGCCGCTCCGGCCAGAAAACTGAACGCCGCCCCGGTGTTGTGAAGCAGCGTCAGATTGAACATCGGAATCACGGGAACCGGATCGCCGTAGGTCAGCATAGCGGTGGCCATGGCTTTGGTGCCGAGATCCAGAACGATCACCAGCACCGCCAGCCAAAGCCACTTCAATTTGCTCCCGGTGACCTGCTCAGCCATGGTCGCCTCCATCAGGCGTAGGCGCGGGCTTCGCCGGGCCCTTCCACGTTGGTCACACAGCGACCACAGAGGTCGTCGTACTTGGCATTGCGGCCGACGTCTTCCCGGTGGTGCCAGCAGCGCTCGCACTTGGTATGGGCAGCCGGTGCTACGTTGACTCGAAGACCCTCGTGGGAAGTCATTTCCGCATCGCCGGCTTCTGAAACTGGCTTAACGCTGGCCTCTGAAGTGATCAGAACAAAGCGCAGCTCTTCACCGAGGTGCTTCAGATCAGCTGCCAGATCGCCTTCACAGAACAGGGTGACTTCGGCACTCAAAGAGCCTTTGATTTCACCCCGTGCCCTGGCTTCCTCCAGGCACTTGTTGACGGCCTCTTTCACACTGTACATCTCGCGCCAGTAGTCGCGGCCAAGCTCGGCGTTATCCGGCAACGCAGTAAGGCCTTCATACCAGGTTTCATAGAATACGGTATCGCTGCGCTTGCCCGGCAGATGCTGCCAGATTTCATCAGCGGTGAAGCTGAGGATCGGAGCGATCCAACGAACCAGCGCCTCGGCAACGTGGTACAGGGCCGTCTGGCAGGAACGCCGCGCCAGACTGTCGGCCTGGGTGGTGTACTGGCGATCCTTGATGATATCCAGATAGAAACCACCCAGGGTGGCTTCACAAAAGTTGTACACCTTCTGGTAAATCCGCAGGAAGGCGTAGTTGCCATAGTCCTCATGGAGCTCTTCCTGCAATTGCAGGGCACGGTCCACCATCCAGCGATCCAGTGCGATCATGTCTTCCGGCGCCACCATGTGCTGCTCCGGATCAAATCCGGTGAGGTTGCTCAGCAGGAAGCGGGAGGTATTCCGGATCCGGCGGTAACCATCGGCGGTCTGGCGCAGAATGTCCTTGGAAACGGTCATTTCGCCGCTGTAGTCGGTTGCGGCCACCCACAGGCGCAGGATGTCGGCGCCCAGCTCGTTCATGACTTCCTGGGGCGCGATCACGTTGCCCAGGGATTTGGACATCTTGTGGCCCTTGCCATCGACGGTAAAGCCGTGGGTCAGAACCTGCCTGTAAGGCGCCACGCCATTCATGGCGATGGAGGTTTTCAAGGACGACTGGAACCAGCCACGGTGCTGGTCTGAGCCTTCGAGGTACATATCCGCCGGGAACTGGCCCAGCTCCTCGCGAACCCGCAGGACAGACTCGTGGGTGACACCGGAATCGAACCAGACATCCAGGGTATCCGTTACCTTCTCGTATTGCTCGGCATCACTGCCCAGCAGGGAAGACGCATCCAGCTCGTACCAGGCGTCGATACCGCCCTCCTCGATCTGCTGCGCCACCTTTTCGATCAGGTTCTGGGTATCCGGGTGCAGTTCCTGGGTTTCCTTATGGATAAACAGGGTGATGGGCACGCCCCAGGTCCGCTGCCGGGAGATGCACCAGTCCGGAGACTGGTTGAACATGGCTTCGATACGGTTCTTACCCCAGGAAGGCACCCAGCGCACACCCTGGATAGCTTCAAGAGCATCAGCGCGCAGGTTTTCCTTGTCCATGCTGATAAACCACTGGGGCGTGGCCCGGTAGATCAGCGGGGTCTTGGTCCGCCAGCAGTGGGGATAGCTGTGGCGGAACTTCTCGGAGCGGACCAGCTTGCCCTCGCGCTCGAGCGCACTGCAAACCGGCTCATCCGCCTTGTAAACATGCACGCCTGCCAGCTCACCGGCGGCCGAGGTGTAGGTGCCGTCGGCCTGAACCAGGTTGATGGTGCCGATGTTGTAGGCCTTGCCCACTTCAAAGTCTTCCATACCGTGATCGGGCGCGGTATGAACAGCGCCGGTACCGGCATCGGTGGACACATGGTCACCCAGGATCACCGGCACCTGCTTGTCGTAGATCGGATGCTGGAGAACCAGGTTTTCCAGGGCCGCACCAGAGCAGGTCGCCAGCACTTCGTAGCTCTCAACCTGCCAGCGCGCCATGATGCCTTCCACCATGTCGGCGGCCAGAATCATGCGCTCAGGCCCCTGGCCGACATCGGTCTGCACCAACGCGTAGTCCAGCTCCGCATTCAGCGAAACCGCCTGGTTGGCCGGAATGGTCCAGGGCGTGGTGGTCCAGATCACAACGGACACATCGCCACCGCCATTATCGGTGCCGAACAGCGACAAGGCTTTTGCCTGATCAACCGCGGTAAAGCGCACATCGATCTGGGTCGAGGTCTTGTCCTGGTATTCAACCTCGGCTTCTGCCAGTGCGGACTGACCCACCACACTCCAGTAAACCGGCTTGTAACCACGCACGAGGTGGCCCTTGGCGACAATCTTGCCCAGGGCACGAACAATACCCGCCTCAACTTTGGGATCCATGGTCAGGTAGGGTTTGTCCCACTCCCCCATCACGCCCAGGCGAATGAAATCGGTTTTCTGACCGGCAATCTGCTTGGTGGCGTAGTCGCGACAGGCCTGGCGGAAGGTCTTGTAATCCACCTTCACACCGGCCTTGCCAATCTCCTGCTCCACCTTGTGCTCGATCGGCAGACCATGACAGTCCCAGCCCGGCACGTAAGGCGCGTCATAGCCCATGAAGCTGCGGGACTTGACGATCATGTCCTTGAGAATCTTGTTGACCGCGTGACCAATGTGAATGCTGCCGTTGGCGTAAGGAGGGCCATCATGAAGGATGAACTTTTCCCGCCCTTCACGCTGCTTGCGCAGGTTGCCGTAGACGTCGAGATCCTGCCAGCGCTTGAGCATTTCCGGCTCGCGCTTGGCCAGGTTGCCGCGCATGGGGAAGGCGGTTTCCGGCAGATTCAGGGTGTGCTTGTAGTCGCTCATGGTTTGTGTGCGTACTCTTTTGGTCTTGGTCAGTTTGAGTCAGTCATTTATTCGTTGGGGCGCAGCCGGGCGTTTCAATCCGCGCTTTTCACAGAGCCGTTTTCGGCAATCCACGCTCGGGCCTGGTCAAAATCCCGGGCAATCTGATCTTTCAGCTCGTCCACAGAACCGAATTTTTCCTCGTCCCGCAGGCCATGCCGGAACACAACCTCCAGGTGCTGGCCATAAAGTGTGCCAGCAAAGTCAAACAGGTGCACTTCCAGTGAGGGCCGCTTGCCGTCAACGGTCGGACGTACACCAATATTGGCAACACCATCGAATCGGGCGCCGTCGTCCAGGGTGGCGGCAACCACATAGACACCGCGCAGGGCGGGTGTCCGATGTAACAGAATATTCGCGGTTGGCGCACCAATCTGGCGCCCCAGTTGGCGGCCATACACGACCCTCCCCCGGATTCGATAGGGGTGGCCCAGCAGCGATTCGGCTTTCTCGAGCCCATTCACCGTGAGTAAATCCCTGACACGTGTGCTGCTTACTCGCTCGCCGTCGACGGTTACTGTCAGGGTATTCTCGACAGAAAATCCGGCGTCGTATCCAACTTTCTCGAGAAGCGCGAAATCGCCCGCCCGATCACAGCCAAACCGGAAATCATCGCCGACCACCAGGTGACGAACGGCCAATCCATGGATCAGAACATCGTCGATAAAGCCCATGGCCGAATAACTACGGAACGCCTGGTTGAAGCGCAGGCACAGCACAATATCGATACCTTCCGCCAGCAGGGCCTCGAACTTCTGACGAAATCCCATCAGCCTTGGCGGCGCTTCCCTGCCCTGAAAAAACTCCCGGGGTTGGGGCTCGAAAATCATCACCACCGAGGGCACGCCCAGAGCCTTGGCCTTGCTTTTGACCTGATCAATAATGGTTTTGTGCCCAAAGTGCACACCGTCGAAGTTACCGATGGTGGCGACACACCCGTTGGCGAGCGGTGAATCCTCCCGACGGGAAAGCATTTTCAGGTTGGTCAGGCCCCGGATCAGACGCATGCAATGCGAACCTTCAATTGCCAGCTAGCTTTCAGCGCTCACTTTTGCCGCAACGCTGGTGAGAAAACGCGCGATTATACCTTACCTGTGGCGGAAATGTCTTACCCGAACCCCGGCCAGCGCCAGTGCAACGAAGTACACGGCGACACCCGCCCCTACCAGCATCGCCATGTCCGCTGCACGCTGATAGCCTCCGTTTGCCAGCCACACCGACACCGGGGCGTTGAGCCAGACAATGACGGCCGCCAGGGCACCGTTGGCAAAAAGCAGCTGTAGCAGAAACCGGGGCCAGCCGGGCTGGCTCTGCCAGGCCCCTTCCTTACGCAGTCCGCGCCAAAGAAGGTAGCCATTCAACCAGGCCGATATTGAGGTGGCCAGCGCGAGGCCGGCGTGGGCCAGCGGGAAAATGAGAATCAGGTTGAACACCATGTTTGCCACCATGGCAAGGATGCCGATCTTGACCGGGGTTTTGGTGTCTTCTCTTGCGAAAAACCCCGGCGCCAGAACCTTGATGAGCATGAACGCCAGCAATCCTGCGGAATAGGCTCGCAAGCTCTGGGCCGACATGGCCACATCCCGGTCGGTAACCGCGCCATAGTGGAACAGGGTGGCAATCAGCGGCTCGGCCAACAGCGCAAGCGCCAGGGCAGCCGGAAGACCAATCAAAAGGACCGCCCGAACCGCCCAATCCAGGGTGGCCGCGAACTGGTCCGCTGACGCCGCTGCGTGTTTACGGGAAAGGCTCGGGAGAATAACCGTCGCAATGGCTATCCCGAACACGCCGAGGGGCAATTCCGAGAGCCGATCGGAGTAATACAACCAGGAAACGCTGCCGGTCTGGAGAAAGGACGCCAGAACCGTATCCAACAGCAGATTGATCTGGCTGACGGATACCCCGAACAGCGCAGGCGCCATCAGCTTGAGAATCCGGCTGACACCTTCGTGGCGATAATCCACACGAGGCCGTGGCAACAGGCCCAATCGCATCAGAAACGGCAACTGGAAAAACAACTGCAGTGCCCCGGCAATGAAAACACCCCAGGCCAGAGCCATCACCGGCTCATCCATCAGCGGCGTCAACCAGATGGCTGCCGCAATCATCGCCAGATTGAGAAGAACCGGGGTAAACGCGGGTACCGCAAAGCGATCGTAACTGTTGAGGATGCCGCCGGCGAAGGCTGTCAGGGATATCAGCAACAGGTACGGAAAGGTGATGCGCAACATATCGCTGGTCAGCGCAAATTTCACCTCATCATCCAGGAAACCAGGGGCAAAGACCGCCGTCAGCACCGGCGCCCCGAGAATGGCCACCAGCGTGACGCCCAACAGCACCAAGCCGAGGGAGCCAGCCACCGCATTGACCAGCCGCTGAACGTCCGAGAGCGACTGATTTTCCCGGTAGGAGGACAATACCGGCACGAACGCCTGGGAGAAGGCGCCTTCTGCAAATAGCCGACGCAGGAAATTCGGAATCTTGAAAGCCACAAAAAAAGCATCGGCACCGGCACCGGCACCGAAATAGCGAGCGATGACCATATCCCGAACCAGACCCAGCACCCGGGACAGCATGGTCATAATACCGACGAGCCCCGACGATCTGAGCAGTCCTGGCGGCTTGGGTAATTGCTTCTGTTCAGGCGTTGATTCAGGTTCCGACGACATGCAGGCCCTTGCTTGGCATTCTGGATATCCTTTTGGCGCTCGTATTTCGGGAATTACCTGCTTCCCGGTCAAGCCCGCGCTCAGTGAGCCGCGAGTTTACCACAGGCCTTCTGTGTCGGGGCATGAAATGGGTTTTAGCCTTGACATTTGAAGGTTTGAGCGGCATAGTTCCGCGTCATTTATTTCGACGCGCTGGTTTTGGCGCGCCCGCGATGTAACGAATCATTCAGCAACGAATTTGAGATTTTCAGGAGTTTTACGGTGGCAAATTCCCCGCAAGCCAAGAAGCGCGCACGTCAGAACGAGAAGAACCGCAAGCACAATGCAAGCCTGCGTTCCATGGCTCGTACTTATGTGAAAAAGATCCAATCCAAGATCGAAGCCGGCAACTACGAAGAAGCCCAGGCCGCTTTCCAGCAGGCTCAGCCGATTCTGGACAGCATGGTCAACAAAGGCATCTTCGCGAAGAACAAGGTGGCTCGTAGCAAGAGCCGCCTGAGCGCCAAGATCAAGGCCCTGAAGAGCGCCTAATTAGCTCGATTCAGGCAAAAAAACCGGCCATCTGGCCGGTTTTTTTATGGACGAGCGATTATCACACAATCACCAGATTGTCCCGGTGGATCATCTCCTCGCCTGACATATAGCCAAGGATCTCGGTAATCCGGTCACTAGAGCGGCCGGCAATGGCCCTGGCTTCGTCGGCGTCGTAATTAACCAGCCCCCGGGCGATTTCACGACCACTCTGGTCGAAGCAGGACACCATCTCGCCACGGCGAAACTGCCCCGACACACCTTTAACACCCACCGGCAGAAGACTGCGGCCACCCAGGCACAGCACTTTCACCGCACCATCATCCAGAGTCAGCCTGCCACGGGTCTGCAGGTGGCTGGCGAGCCATTGCTTTCGGGCAGCAATCCGGCCCTGCTCCGGCAATAACAGAGTACCGATTACATCACCCTGCCGCAGGCGACCAATCACGCCCTCAATGCGACCACCAACGATGACGGTGAAAGCCCCCGACCGGGCAGCAAGACGCGCAGCACGCAACTTTGTCTGCATGCCGCCGCGCCCGAGAACACCGGCGCCGCCACCCGCCATGGCATCCAGTTCGCGATCTCCGGCCCTGCGCTCGGTCACCAGACACGCATCCGAATGCTTCCTGGGATCCTTGTCAAATAGGCCCAGCTGGTCAGTGAGGATAATCAGGCCATCCGCCTCAATCAGATTGGCAACCAGGGCGCCCAGGGTGTCGTTATCACCAAACCGGATCTCGTCGGTAACCACAGTGTCGTTTTCGTTCACAATGGGCACGACACCGAGGTTCAGCAGGGCTCTGAGGGTTCCCCGGCCATTCAGATAACGCTTGCGGTCGGAGAGGTCGTCATGAGTCAACAGAATCTGGGCGGTATGGATATCGTGCCGTTTGAACTGGGCCTCCCAGGTCTGCACCAGACCCATCTGACCAACTGCCGCAGCAGCCTGCAACTCATGGAGCTGCTCTGGCCGGACAGTCCAGCCAAGACGACTCATTCCCTCGGCGACGGAACCAGAGGAAACGACAACCACCTCCACGCCATCTTCAATAAGCTCGGCGATCTGATCCACCCACAAACCCAGGGCCGCCACATCCAGGCCACGACCATCGTTGGTCAGCAAAGCGCTTCCGATCTTGATAACCAGGCGACGGGCCTGGCGCAGCTGTAGGCGTTCAGTCATGGTGCTTGAGCGATCTCTCTGGTATCAGTCCTTGGTTTACTCCGGGGCGTAGACCACTTCGACATCGTAATCATCATCGTCAAAGTCGTCGTCATCGTCCTCTTCGCGGGCCGCGCGGCGTGCCTGACGCTCGGCTTCAATACGGGCGCGAGCTTCGTCGTCCATCTGCCGGCGACGTTGGGCCTCCCGCTCCGCGAATTCCGGATTCTGGGCCTCTTCCTCAGCTTGCTCTTCGATCCAGCGCATAACGGCCTGAGCCAGGGACTTGGTGCCCTCGCCACTGAGCGCAGAGATCCAGAAAACCGGCCCGTCCCATCCGAGCTCATCGACAATGGCCTGACAATGAGCATCGCGATCTTCTTCGGCCACCATGTCGACCTTGTTCAGCACGAGCCATCTCGGACGGTTGGCCAGAGTTTCGCTGAACTTCTCAAGCTCATGCTCGATCGCTCTAACCGCATCGGCGGGCGATGAGCCATCGTACGGTGCCACATCCACAAGGTGCAGCAGTAGACGGGTGCGCACGAGATGCTTCAGGAAGCGGATACCCAAGCCGGCACCTTCGGCGGCACCTTCAATCAGACCCGGGATATCGGCAATCACGAAACTCTGGTGCGCCTGTACACTGACAACACCAAGATTGGGTACCAGCGTGGTAAACGGATAGTCCGCAACCTTCGGGCGAGCCGCCGACACCGAACGGATAAAGGTAGACTTGCCGGCATTGGGCATGCCCAGCAAACCCACGTCTGCCAGCACCTTCAGCTCCAGCCTCAGGTTACGCAACTCGCCCTCGGAACCCTTGGTAGTCTGGCGCGGGGCGCGATTCACCGAGGATTTGAAACGGGTGTTGCCAAGACCATGAAACCCGCCCTGGGCCACCTTCAGGCGCTGGCCTGCGTGGGTCAGATCTCCCAGGACCTCATGGGTATCCATATCAACAACGGTGGTACCGACCGGAACCGGCAGAACCAGATCTTCGCCTTTATTACCGGTACAGTTGCGGCCAGAACCGGGCTCGCCGTTCTGGGCTTTGTGTTTGCGCTGGAACCGGTAGTCGATCAGCGTGTTCAGCGACTCCTCGGCTTCCAGATATACGGAACCACCATCGCCCCCGTCGCCGCCATCGGGGCCACCCTTGGGAACGTATTTTTCTCGCCGGAAGCTCAGGCAGCCGTGACCGCCCTTGCCGGCTTCCACAATGATGGTGGCTTCGTCTACGAATTTCATGAATCAACCCTTTGCGCCATGCGCATAAACTAAAAAGCCCCGCAGCCTCTAGGAAGCTTTGCGGGGCTCCGGATGGTTCTGAGCACCTGATAATATCAGGATATCAGCGCCACCCAAGGTTCGACAGAACCGGATCGCCGCTGCTTACGCAGCCGGAACGATGCTCACGAACTTACGGCTCTGCGGGCCTTTGGTTTCGAACTTCACCTGGCCGTCTGCTTTCGCAAACAGAGTGTGGTCCTTGCCAATGCCAACATTGCTACCAGCGTGGAAACGAGTGCCACGCTGACGGATGATGATGCTGCCTGCAGATACAGTCTCGCCGCCAAAGCGCTTCACACCAAGTCGTTTCGACTCGGAATCGCGACCGTTACGGGTACTACCTGCTGCCTTTTTATGAGCCATTACCAGCCTCCTTATTTAAGGGGTAATTCGAGAGCCTCAGCCCTTGATACCCGTGATCTTGACTTCAGTAAACCACTGACGGTGGCCCTGACGCTTCATGTGATGCTTACGACGACGGAACTTGATGATCTGAACCTTGTCGTGACGGCCGTGGCTAACCACTTCTGCGGTCACTTTGGCACCATCAACTACCGGCGCGCCTACCTGAACCTTGTCGCCGTCGGCGATCAGCAGAACGCGATCAAACTCAACGTTGCCACCGGTTTCAACTTCCAGCTTTTCCAGCTTCAGGGTTTCGCCTTCTTTTACACGGTGCTGCTTGCCACCGCTAACAATAACTGCGTACATTCACTCGTTCTCCACGATTGACCCATCCCTGCTCTTATCCACCTGGTTCTAAGGGAGGCGCTCTGGCGACCCTATAGCAGGGAGCGCAGGTTGGGATGAGTTGGGCGCGTGATTGTACGAAAAGACGCACCGCAACACAAGCCAAGTTGACACTACCTTCGGCAATACCTAGCATTGCCGCGACCTGCCTTTAATATCAACGATCGTAACGACGATAACACCAGCAAGGGATCCACAAGCCGCATGACAGCCCAGCGCATTTACGACACCGTGGCCGACGACTTCAGCCGCGTTAATGATCTGATCATCCAGCGGCTTTCCTCAGATGTTCCCCTGGTGGAGAAAATCGCCCAGTACATCATTGAAAGCGGCGGCAAGCGCTTGAGACCGCTACTGGTTCTGCTCTCCAGCCAGGCCGCCGGCTACGAGGAAAACGACCACCTCAAGCTCGCAGCCGTGATCGAATTCCTGCACACCGCCACCCTGCTGCACGATGATGTAGTAGACACCTCGGACATGCGCCGCGGCCGAAGCACCGCCAACGCCCGCTGGGGCAACGCGCCAAGCGTTCTGGTAGGTGATTTCCTCTACGCCCGTGCTTTCGAGATGATGGTGGAGCTTAAAAGCCTGCGAATCATGGACGTTTTGTCCCACGCCACGGCGGTAATCGCCGAGGGCGAGGTTATGCAACTGATGAACGTGAAAAACCCGGACCTCACCGAAGAGCAGTACATGAAGGTCATCCACAACAAGACTGCCATGCTGTTCGAAGCCGCCTCCCACACCGGCGCACTGCTTGCC